>Ga0247671_1000004_pt1 | contig 87379 bp, 122 predicted proteins | sample CNK12_metaG_FD_183039 | JGI IMG/M metagenome (GOLD analysis project Ga0247671, IMG submission 183039) | Soil microbial communities from Purdue University Martell Research Forest, Indiana, United States - CNK12 | ecosystem: Environmental > Terrestrial > Soil > Temperate forest > Bulk soil...
AGCACAGGAGATGATGTGGGGATTTTCTCACATGAGTCATCTCTGACCTGCGGTTTTACTAAGGTTGCTGATGATCTTGATGTTTTTTTTATTTTCCTTTTTCTTTTTTTCAGTTCAAAAGACCCCCCCCCCCCCCCCCCGGGGGGCAGGACGGTGTTTTGCCAGCCGGATCTGTCCCGGAGCGCTGTTCTCGCTGCATGCTAGAAGCTGCGGCAGGAACTCACTACCGCCAGCTTATGGTTCTGCGCCATCCCGTACCAGGTCTGCCTTGAATCCGGGCTGAGCATTCAGCTCTGGTTGACGTGGGGTTTACCGTTGGCACGGTGCCCTTACCCGGACGCTGACCGGGAGGTTTGGTATCGCAGTTCCACCGGGAGCGTGCTCCTGGGCCTTTGACCCTCTGCGGGCGTTACGACTACGCCATTGACGCCGATCCTGTTGACGGGTAGGATGGACCCTAGGTTGTAGGCTGATTAAATTGTAATGGCGCGCTTACTTGATTGCAAGCGCGCCATTACAATTTGTAGGATCATACAAATGGCTTACAGGATTTCCTTCAGTCCCCTGATCGCCCCGTCACGGATGACCAGCTTCCATCCCCCTGCCTGCACCGTCCAGTCCAGCTCGGGGACTTCGAGGGGGACAGGCGGACCGCAGGCGGGATAGACAGGACAGGGAGGCATCCCGTAGTCCCACGGCCTCCCTGGTCCCAGCTTTATGTTCCCGCCGTTCCACAGGTCATCCAGGGCTGCGGTGATCATCTCCTGCGTCAGGTAGCCGCCGGTCATTCCCTCACCTTCCAGTAGGTCCGCCCGTCCTCCGTCACGACATACGGCAGGCAGCTTTCCTCATCGCAGCAGGGCTGCATGATGAACCTGTCGACATGAAGCCACTGCGTCGCGGGATTCCCGCAGGAGCAGTGCCTGCCTTTCAGGGAGCAGGGGTCGCAGAAGACCCTGGCTCTCCTTGTCTCGCAGTCAGGACAGGTCATTTCATATTCCACTGGATAGAGGTGAACTCCGGGGTCCGGATGGGAGTGAGATCCCCGCAGGCGATGCACTGGAACTGCCCGCCGGAGACAGTCTCCGTTTCCTTATCGGCGGTCCAGGTTACCCGGAAGCCTATGTTCTGGCACTTGCGGCAGAAGGAGTGGAACGTAGTGGCTTGATCCGGCATGCGGGACATCCTGGGTCACTCGGAGGGGACAGGTAGTTCAGCTCGCAGGAAGGGCAGGCAGTCATGTAATACCCCCTGGAATCGCTCCTGCTCCACGGAGACGCCATGTCACAGGCCCTGCGCTGGTTCCTCCTGCCTCTCGCGGGAATCCAGTCCTGGCGCTTCTGGCAGTGGCTGACCTTCAGTCCCGCAGGAGGCAGGCACCCGAAGCAGGGTGCGGTGATGATCATGCAGGAGCAGTCCACGTCATTCCCTCCGTTTTCCCGGCGTAAGTCCAGGTGTCTTCCGCATCGCAGCCCTCGCCGTCGAAGCCGGGGCATGCCCAGATGGTACTGGTGTAGCCGCTGACGCTGCCCTCCCGGGGCTTCATCTCCCCGTGAAGAGGGCACCGGGGAAGGTAGGGCTTGCAGTACAGGTCCGCCCAGGTCACCCGCATCTCGCCAGGACCTCCTCGAAGAGCCCCTCGATGGTCTTGCCCCGCATCTCCCGGGTCCGGATGATGATCTTTCCCGGGCATCTTTTGCACCCGAACGAGTACAGCAGGTCCTCCTTCGGGCGCAGGACGCTTGTCCGCGTGGGAGCGGTCAGCATCTGCAGGTGGTGATCGCAGCCAGGGGTGAATTCTTTGCTCATTTCTTCTCCTCGGTCGTGAAGGGGTGGCAGGCGCAGTTCCCGAGAGGGAAGCAGGTCACCTTGACGCCTGTCCCAATATGATGCCGCAGGGTCTGCAGCCCTCCCGCCCAGCCTTCCCAGAAGCTGGCGAGACCGCTGTTCCCGGCACTGTCTTCCATGTCAGATTCCTTGTCCGCCTCTTTTTCCATGGATCTCATCAGGGCAAGGGCGTCATCGAGAGAATAACCCGTCAAGGCTCAGTCCTTTCAGCCCGGATTTCACCAGCGACTGCACGGTCTCCCCGTGGAGCGGGCAGTCCCGGTAGGCGGTGAAGATGAATCCGAACGAAGTGGTGAACTCGACGGCATCAGGCTCGATTCTCATCTTGCCGAGGACGCACTTGCAGCGGGGGTCCTTGTTCGGGATGGGGGTCACCAGCAGCACCTGCACTCGCAGGAAGCGCACAGCAGCTGCCCGCAGACCAGGATGTGAGATGTGCAGGGGCACTCCCTCGTCGCGGGAACGCCGCACCGGCATCTCAGCACCGAGTGCCGGGGACAGGGATCCTCGTTGGTGCACACTCCGATCCACGCGATGCCGAATCCGCAGTCGGTCATCATTCTCCTTCGCAGGGCAGTGCCAGCGGGCTATCCGGCTTGAAGGCGCAGAAGACGCACTGGTACTCCCAGCATATCCTGCACCGCCAGCCGGGGTTATGCGGGTCAGCCCCGTCCTCGGTCATCTCGGTGTCGTGAGAAGGATGCAGGGGAACTCCCCGGGTGTTATCGATCATCTGTCCCTGTATTCCCATGGTACGCGGGGAATAGCAACGCGCTTCTTCCCGCAGTGCCTGCACGTCTCCGGGTACTGCGGGGGATACGAGGTCAGCACGATATTCTCCCGCTCGAAGCAGTGCCCGCCGTTGCGGACGCATTCTTCCTCGGTCACCTGTTCTCCCCCTCTGTATCGTAGATCCTCAGAAAGGACACCAGCCGTCGCTTGCGTCACCAGGTGATACGTCACCAGGTGACGTATCGGACATCTTCCGCATCCACAGGTTCTCCCTGCCCCTGCCGTCGATGCATTCCGCCAGCCCTTCCGCGAGAAGGGCATTGAGCGCCTGGCTGACCGTGGTGCGCTTGAGGTAGAAGCCATCCTTGTCATGCACCAGCTCGTTGATCTCGTGGTAGCCCTTGGGAACCCCGTCGAGAACGGAGTAGACGGCGCGCTTGCTGGGGGAACCGGAGACCTCGCTGGGAGCATCTTCTGCTTCCTCCTGCCGGAACTGCGGGTCGATGACCCCACCGCCGGTACCCACGTTCACCCGCCAGTTGCGCGGGAGGTGACCTCTCCGGTCCTTGGAGATGATCACCTTGAGGTCGCCGTCCTGCTGCCGGGTGAAAGGGGTGACCATCTCCACCTTGATCTGCACGTCGAGAGCTGCGAGCTTAGCACCGGAACCCCTCGCGTAGCGAGACGCCTCGCTGGACTTGGTGTCGTGGTCTATCACGAGGACGGCAGCCCCGATGTCCCTGGCGACGGGAGTGAGAACGCGGCTCCACCAGTTGGTGACGGCGGGAGCGGAATTCTCATCCAGCCCAGCCCTGGCAAGGAACGCGGCGGAGCTGTCGATGAGCATCATGGCGGGCTTGATCTCCTTGGAGAAGCTCATCAGCTCCCCGATGTCATCATCGTCCCAGGACCTTCCCGGGAAAGGGACGTAGGTCATGAACTCCAGCTCGTCGTGAGAGACCCCTAGCGCGGTCATCTTCTCCACGACGATATCCTCACCTCCTTCCTCATCGAGGAAGATGACGGGCTTTCCCTCCCTGAGCAGCTTCACCGCCCAGAACAGCGCCAGCGTGGTCTTGCCGCAGTCGGGAGCACCGGCTATGGAATGCAGCCCCCCCTCATAGAGAAGCCCGTCACAGAGCAGCACAGGGGCGGGAACACCCCTTCTCGACGTCTCTGCGAGGGAGACAGTCCGGTATGGCCTCACGCTTCCTCCTGTAATCGGTCCCCTGCCGTTGAGCTTCGCCAGTTCGAGGGCGGTCTCGAAGAAAGGACCCAGTGTCCCGCAGCGGTCACAGCTTCCCGCCGGACCCAGCGGCATCGGCATGTACCCGTTGATCTCCGTCGAGCAGGCGCAGAGAATCCCGCCCAGGGACCTGACCAGCTCTTCCTGCTCATTGAGGCTACTCATCAGCCGCCTCGATGAGGATCACCATCTGACCTCCCGGAACGATATGATCACCGGGAATGAATTCCAGGCTCCGCACTACCTTGTCATTGTCATCGGTCCACACCCCCGCGTCAGTCAGCCCGTCGAGAGCCGCCTTGGAGCTGTGGAACAATACGTTAGAGGAATCCCGCCGCTGCTTGTTCGGGGGATAGTAGATGACCTGGACCCTGACCTTCTCCATTTGCGGGATCCTGGCTTTCTTCGCAAGGTCGCAGGCTTGCTGCCGGAGAATGGCGGTCACCTTCGCGCGGGCAAAGCGGTTTCCTGCGCTCACGGCGTACTTGGAAGACCTGCCGTTGGCGTTGATCAGCTTGACGCCAGGAGGGAATTCGAGTCTATAGGTCACACGCCTCGCTCATGGTCGGTCATCTCAATTTGCAAGCAGATCTCATCCTGGGCATCCAGGTCGTCGTAGGAGACATAGGCATAGTGAGGACTGTCGGACTCCAGCGTCTCCATGTTCAGCCACACGTGCTGGTACAGCTCTTCCAGCAGCTCCTGCCTGGTCTTTATCACGACATCTCCTCCAGGATCTCCCTGACCCGCCGCTCGAAAGACAGGGCCGCGTCATTGTCATCGAAGGTCACCGAGATATCCACGTCGAACGGGGGGACGGGATCCTGGGCAAGCCGGTCCCCGCTCAGGAAGTACAGCGGGTGCCAGCTCCGGACGATCTGAACGGACCATTTCACCAGGTGAGTATCAGAACTCATATTTCACCTCTCCCGGAACAGGAATATCCTCAGGATTCTCCCAGGAATGCACGAGCCAGCCCAGCTCGTAGGATTCTGCGGGATGGGCGTGGATCCAATTATGGCACCTGCGGCACAGCGAGACCAGGTTCGCCATGCCGCATTCGCGATCATTATCGGAGGTCCCGCCCATGCCCTTGGCTTTCCTGTGATGACAGTCCGTGGCGGGACGGAAGCATCTCCTGCACATGCCCTCGTCGCGGAGGAAGCAGGCTTGCTTAGCCGCTTTCCAGTTCACTCACCTCATCCCCCCATGACATCCATCCCTCGCGGGGGTATCGTGCGAACAGCTCAAGACGGGGACCCGGGGAGCAGGACTCGATGACCTCATACAGTTCGTCCGGCTTACGGGAATGCTCCCGCTTGCGCGTCTCGATGATGTTCACCTGCCTCCTCCCGGGGGAAAGAGTCCGCATCGACCCGCGTACCCCGAACAGCACCAGCTCCGTGGTATTGCGGAAGTAGAACCCCACCCCCCTGCCGTCCGGACCCCCGTCCTTGCGGCGCTTCGCCCAGACCAGGTGCGAGACGTACCGGAATCCCCATGCGCCCATGACCTGCAGCGCATCAGGAAGAAGGGCATTAGGGGACCACAGGTAGAGGTGGGAATTTCCTGCCGCGACCTCCGCGACCGGCAGGCTGCAGATATCCAGTACGGACATGGTGGCATATCTCCTGAGCCTGCCGTGCTCGGGAGATACCTTGCCAGTGCGATGGGTAAAGCGCCAGGGGGGGTCTGCCAGGATGCAAGCCCAGCCTCCGTCAGTTTCAGGAAGGGCTGTCATCAATTCGAGAGCTGCCTGATCCTGGCGACGATGGCATGAGCCAATTCGATTTCCTCGATAGGGATGTCATCCTCAGACTCGACCGCCGCGAGCCAGTCAGACAGGTCTTCCGGACCCACAAGCCTTCCGTCCGGGAAAGTCAGAACGACATCCACGAGGTCATTCATCCAGCCACTCCCAGAGAGTGCCGTACTCACTATGCCCGTGGACTTTCACCAGGTCCGCGAGAGAACTCCACAGGGAATGACTGCGGAATTCCGTCAGCCACCTGACGCAGACCGTGCCGTCCGAGAAAACCACGCCCTCGAACTGGACCTCCTCCGGCGGGTTTGCGGTACCGCTTTCGAGATAGCCCTCCGGCGGATTTGGACGGTAGACCTTGAAGCGCCTCATGATTCTCCTTCTACGGTATGCGAGACCTTGCACCAGGTGGTATCGGGGAGGTATCCCTCCGGGACCTTGTAGCTCTTCAGGTCACGTACTCGCGCCAGGGGATGAACTTCCCCTCCTGCCAGAATCCCCAGCCGCTCCTGCGGGGACCGGTAAGGACCAGGGTCCACAGAGGGTCAGGGCTGATGCCGGTGATCATGTGCGCAGCTTCCCTGCCCAGTCTCGCGAGGCACCAGCGCTGGTGATAGCGCAGCTCATGTTCCGCCGGGTTCTTCTTGTCCGGGAAGACCTTCTCCGTATACCCCCCCGCCACCACGAGGGAGATGAATGCCCATGGATGGTCATGCGGGTCCCGGTCGCGGTCCTCCCGGTGGATATGGTGCAGGTATACCCCGAACAGCGGGGTCTGGATAATGCGCAGCCGGTCCAGATAGGGGTCCCTGCCTGCCCCTATGTCCTCTCCTTGCAGGAATGCCCACGGCTTCCGGTCCCCGGGTTTCCCGTCCTGGGTCTTCTCGGTCATCGCGGCACCTCGCAGACATCATTGGCGCAATACATCTCACCCTCCGCCTCGGGGAGATCGGGGCTGCCGTAGAGGGCATCCCAGTCGATGGGCTTCACATTCTCCCGCAGCTTGGTCCAGGTGTCACGGCTGACACGCTGATACGGGGCTTGTTCGTAGGTTCCCTCCGCCATCGGGAGAAAGGAGATGGACTTGAGCTGACCGTCGTAGGCACGGAGGATGGCAGGGATCTCCTTCGCCTCATCTTCAGAGAAAGTCACCGTACAGCTAACGGAGTTATCGCTCCAGAATTTTTGAGCCTGAGCCGCCAGCGCAACCTTTTCCCAGGCGCTTACCTGATGCTCAGCCCTCATTTCAGGTCCCTCGACCGGAAGATAGATGACGACGGTACTGTCCGGATCCGAGACACTCGGCTCGATCTTGTAACCGGCATCTTCCATGGCTTTCGCGAACGGGGAATCCTTCATCTCTCGGATTGTGCGAACATAGTAACCAGACTCGCGAGGCCAGTGCACGCCGGGAGTGACTCCCCACAGGAGGGAGACGGTACCGCTCGGCTTTACCGTGGAGACCCGGATGCTCTCTCTCACGCCCAGCCACTCGCTGTAAACTTTGTCCCACTTACGGATCTCCTTGTATCCGGCATCCTGCCAGCGCCGGAGTTCCGCCCAGCCGTGAGACTCGGCAAACTGGGACACTCCGGTCATTGAAACGCCGATTCTCCGGTTGCGGGTCATGACCTCGTTCGACTCGCCCCACTGAACAGGGAGCAGGGTCACGGATTTTGAAAACAGAAATGCAAATTTGAGAACGCGGAGATAATCCTGCAAACTATCGCACCTAGTCGGGAATGTCTCTACCAGATTGCATTTCTCGAAACTTTCCAGTGGGATTTCCCCGCAAGGATTTGATCCCATTGTCCGGTATTCTTTATGATCCGGCGGGTCGGCAAGCCGTCCGTAATCCCTGACGATATCCAGCCAGAAGATACCAGGCTCTCCATTGAGAATGATTCGCGGAACAAGGTGAGAATAATCCCCGCCGCTTTGCGCGATTACCGAATTATTTGACAAATGCCCGTAACCATCAAGGCCATTCCTGACGGGATTCTTCCGGTAATCCTTGAGATCCAGGAAGTCTTCATCGTCGGGAAGTCCCAGGGCGATTTCTGCGCTCCTCCTGACATTAGCGCTGACGACGCATTTTCCGAGCATATTATTCACATCCACGATATCGGTAGACGTGAGGACCTGCCCTCCTCGCTTTCCGAGGAGAGCTATGAGCTGAGCATGCACCTTCACCAGCGGAGCGGGACCGCTGGCGACGCCTCCGAATCCGTGTATCGGGGAACCGGCAGGGCGCACCTTGCTGTAATCGAAGACGGGAAGCCTGCGATTAGGGAGAAGGAATGCCCGGAGCAGGTTCGCTACTGATTCCGCCCAGCCTTCCCTACTGTCCGCGATCAGGTGAGGAACGCAGCCCTCCGGTTCGTGCAGAGTGAGCTTACCTGCTCCGAGAGTATCGAATCCGACTCCGATTCCCAGCATGCTCTCAGTCATCAGCCGGGCGAAAGGCAGACTCGGATCATCCATGCCTGCAATCTGCGACGTGGAAATAAACGAGCAGTTGTAGAGCGCACTTCCGTCGCGCTTTCCATTGACCATTTCCGTACCGCACATCCAGAGACCGCGACCTGGCGGTGACCACTTCCCGGCGAACGCCAGGGTATAAGCCTCCTGCGCGGAAGCCTGTGCGATGTCGTTACTCCAGGGCAGGCGGTTGTGTATGGCGTGATCGTACTGGATGCTGTAGAAACCCTCCGTCACCCGGCGGAGTCCTTCGTAAAACCTCTCGCGAGTTCCATCTTCCTTGCGCCTGGCATATTTGCTAACCCAGCTCTGCTCGCCCAGGCTGTTGCCTGCCCCGATCGGGAACCCCCAGTCGGGACGCTTGTCACGATACTGATTGACGAATTCATCCTGAAGACGGAAACTAAGCCATCCTGTCACAGTACTCCTTGCGAGCATTGATGAGATTGAAAGCAAATGCCAGCAGATCATCGCCTGACATGTCGCCTTTACGGAGATTGCATTGCATGCAGATAACCCAGATGTTATCTATGGTGTAACCCAGAGAAGGATCCCATTTATCCAGGGAGGGACTATCCATTCTCTGCTTTCCGTCACCGCTTATCATCTGGCAACCGCAGACGGGGCAGCTTTCGGGAATAAGGATATCTTCTTTGGTGATTGAAAAAGGAAGAGACTGCTTCCTGGCCCGGTCACGAGAGTTATAGAACATTGAAACTTCAAGGTGCCTCTTCAGCCATGCACTGCGAGTAGCTTTCGCCTTCTCGGTTTTCTTGTGCAGCCTCTCGGCGGCGCGTCTGCATTCATTGCACCATGGATGAAAGCCATCTGCTCTTTTCTTGTCACGACCAAAGGCGTCAATAGGTTTGCCCTCAGGGAACTTATCCTTGCAACGACTGCATATCTTCAGTCCCGTGACAGGGTTAAAATGCCCTTCACCTCTCTTGTTTTTCATGTTTCCCCGACACCAGACAAGCTGATGAGCGCCTTCTCGCGTGACAATAGACTGCGCCCGATCTCGATGCGTTTGTGAATGGCACTGAGATTCGCCTGCTGGGTCCTCACCCGGGCCTTAGCCCGCTGCCATTCCAGGTAAGCCTCCTGGGAGTCCAGCCGGTATGAGGTAGTAACGATCCTCGCCTGCGCCTTGCGGACCTCCACGCTGCCTCCTGAGGCTTCCAGGAAGCACTTGTCCAGCTCGTCATCGAAGGCTGATTCCTTGATCCGGTAATGCCCCTCGGCATCGACGGCTTCCTCCTCGTACTGCCCGAGGTTCTTGACTTCATCATCTAGATCCCGTCCCAGCTGTGCCAGCTGGCGTGCCAGTACCTCGGCATCGAAGGATGTCATGTCACCTTCCTCAGGACAGTTTCCGAGCAGTCATGGATCCAGGAGTACAGCTGCCTGCATGCCAAAAAGGCTTTCCAGCTCTCCTCCACGTGATCGATTTCCGCGATGTGCCAAGAACGGGGGCGGATATGAACTGCCGCGAGGGCGTCAACCTGCGGGATCTCCAGCTCCTCTCCCTCGTCGGTGAGAATGAAGTCCGCCATGGCAAGAGCGCTGAGCTGAAGGGCAACGTCTGAATGCAGATTACGCCCGCTCTTGAAATCGATTATGAAGGTCCTGTCCTTCATTATGCAGATGGCATCAGCGGTTCCGGCATAGCCATGTTTCCTGCTCCAGACGGTAACCTCTGAGTGCGAGAACTCCGGTTGCCTGTCCATCATGAACGAGATGTAGGAGTTCATGTAGGGATTCGTTTCCTTCGCGGGCTCGCAGGGTTCTCCTTTAATCCAGTTCTCGATCATGGCATGCACTTTCGTCCCGAGATCCCGCGCCTTGCCCCATTCCCGGTCGGAAGCATAGCGGATCAGCTCTACCCGCTCCCAGGAAGGCATCCGGCTCAGCTCCTCCCAGTTCTCGGCAGCGTATTTCCCCGACAGCCCGGTCGCCGCCTTGGTCAGGAAAGGCTTCCCGATGCCCTCTTTCATGATCGTGGTGACGCTCGGGGCTCTCTCGTCGGTGACGGGATGTACGTAAAGGCGAGAACCGTCAGGCTGCTCGACGGCAAGTGCAGGGCCGGTCATGGATCTTCTTCGCGGAGATTGCAGTCCGGAATACATTCCGTCCCGCAGGCGAAACAGGACCCGCAGTCAGCGCAAGGATAATGCCCGTCGTCATAAGTCATGTGCACTGCCTGTCGCAGCCGGAGCAGATATAGCCATCATCGAGAGCGCAAACTTCCCCGCCGCAGTCGTAGCAGTACATCGAGCCGTTCCACCATCCGTAGTACCAGTCCAGGTCCATGCCGGGAAGCTTGTCCTGGATCCATTCGATACCTGCCATCTCACTCATCTCCAGGGTCCGCGCGGATCCTTGCCCGGGCCGCCTGGCTCGGTAGTACGCAGCGTGACGCGCCACAGCGGCTGCCGGGGCATGCCGTGATCCAGGTCCCAGTGCCGGGACAGTTCCTGGACGCGGAAACCCTGGGCTTCCAGCAGCCACACTGCCCACAGCCCGGCGTGGTCATCGCCGTGGAACAGGATCTCCGGTGCCAGGCAGGTATGCCCCGGTCCGCCCTGGCAGGAGCTGAACGTGCTGATCTCGTAGTCAGCGAGCGCGTGCAGCGCCCTGGCGATACCGGGATCGATGTCATCCCAGGGAATCTCAGTCATCAAGGTCATCCTGCCCGCAGGTCTCGCAGATCCAGCAGCCCTCGCCGTCAGAGCGGAGCTTCTCGTCCTCGTAAATGGCATCCCCGCAGTAGTCGCACTCGCTTTGCCATCTGGCGGTAACCCACGGTCCGAAGCTACTCACTAAGAACCTCCGCCAGCATCCCCATCTGCCTGAGCAGTGCTATCGCTGCCGGGAAAGGAAAGCTCATTGCTCCTACGGAGAAGGTACTTCTCCAGGATCATCTTCTCCCGGGTCAGCTTGCCTTCTTTGTTCTCCGGGACGGAAATCTGCGTCTTGAGGAACCCCATCTCCCCGGCGAGCTTCCAGGTACTGCGGAGCTTCTCGACGGTATCGACGTCAAAGGCATCCTGCGCGAGGACCTGGACGGTGATCTCCGCGCTCTCGCGAGGCTCCTCCTTCTTCGTGGCGGGCTTCCTCGGGACAACCCTGACCGGCTCGGGAGCGAACTCGGGCTCGTTCTCCTCTTCCACCTTGATCACGTCGTCGGTGTCGGCGGGCTGGTCGTTGCCGACCAGGGTCCACCTGACGATGGCATCCATCGAGCCCTTGTTGTACAGGCTCAGCCCGAACTGGTCGCCGAGGTTAATCGCCGCCCGTCGCAGGGCGTAGGTCTCGGAGTTGGTGACGGCGTTGCCGTGGGCATCCCCCTGGACGGGGTGAGTGGACTCCCCGACGTGGGAGCCATCGTGGAAGCACAGGTGAGATCCGTCAGGGCTGCGCACGGTGAGCCGCACGGTGGAGCGGTACAGGACGTAGTAAGCGTCGCTGCCGCCCTTGGTCTTGACCTGCCGCTCGCAGAGGAGGTCCTGGCGGAGCAGCTCCTGGTCCCACCTGCCGAACCCGAAGACGCGGTTCAGCTCCGCCCGGATGTCATGCCCGGCGACGTACGCCATGTTCTTGAGGCTGAGCACTCTTTGCGGGTGAATGGGCTTGAGGAGAAGGGCGACCTGCTCGGCGGAAAGGTAATTCCGGGCAGCGTCATCGACAATATACGCCATGGGCTCTCCTGCCTGGGAAGTGTCCCGGAAGGGACGGATCTCTCCAGGATAACACCGATGTAATTCACCCGCCAGCTCCTGACCGGCGTGTCGGCGAGGGTTCTGACCTGCGAAAACAAAACAGGACAGCCTCCATCAAAGGCTGTCCTGTTTTACCTGGAAGTCAGGCGGGACTCGGGAGGTTCACTTTCGAATGATCAATGTAGTCGATCCGCATGCCACACCACGACCCGGAGCGGATGGTCCGGGTATGACTGGGGTAATCCCCCCGGTACTCGATGACCTCGCAGTAGTCGCACCAGCCGCCCGAAGGTCCGACCGGGTTCATCACCCGGTGGCAGGAGAAGCAGGGAATGACCTCCTGTTCCGGCATTGCGGGCAGTTTTCTCCTAGGTGCCATTTTACACCTTCCTGCGTTCTCGTGCGGGGAGCCCGCCGAAGATCCCGTGTGCTTCGTTAAACTTCAGGGCCTGCTCCAGGCAGTCATCTCTCACTGCGCATCCGGCGCATATCCTTGTCGCCATGTCCTCGTCTTCCTTCCGTTCGGGGAAGAAAATCTCTGTGTCAATTCCCAGGCATGCCGCGTCATTAGTCCACATGATTCAATAGTAATATCAGGAGTGCTTCCTGTCGGGACGTGACACGCCTTGTCAGGAAGCTTCCTCGCCGAAAGGGGAGCGGACGATGGCGGTGATTGTTTCCGGGGGCAGCTTCCGGGTCAGCAGCATCCCGGTCACCAGGTCCACCGCCTCCTCCATGGTGGACACCTCGTTCAGCAGCAGGACCACGGCTTCGATGTCGTTCGCCAGCCAGTGGCTGGTCAGGACGGCTGCGGCACGGATGCAGGGCTCGCTGACGTTCAAGGTGCTCCCCGGGGGCTCGGCGCTCAGGGGACTGACTGTAAGGGTCAGCCGAGGCGGGGCGCAACCTGCTGTCCAGGAAATTTTCCCCGGCCTGCCGGGCGTGTCCAGGCGGGAAATGACAGGAAGCTGCTGCTAGCATTAAACGGAGAACAGAAGGAGAGTTTTGGACAGCAACGTGACACTGCCCCCGATCCCCCCGGACATGGAGCATCATCAGCTCTCCGAGGCTGATTTCTGGGGGAAACTCCTGGCAGAAGCAGATACCGATAACGGGCGCAATCCCCGGTGGGCAGAACTTCAGCTCTACGCCATCATCGACACCAATCCCGCGCATGCTTCCTACGGGAAGCAGATGTGGCTGCTCTATACCACCGGGCATTCCCTGGTCTACCATGCCCTCGACGGCTGCGGGCTGGGCATCATGGCGAAAGGGGAGGAGTTTCCCTATCTCACCATCGAGAGCGTCGATGACCTGGTTCCGTGCCCCGACTGCCATCCGGGAACCTGGGAGGAGAGCCGGGAGTACAGCCTGGAGGTAGCCCGGCACACCTCGATCCCCTGCCAGGGCGCGGGGAAAGTGATCCGCTCCTTGTGCCGCGAGCCCCGCTGCGAGACCTGCAAGCACTTCTCCCACGCGGACCGCGAATGCGGGCGCTGCGGCTGCGGCGATTACGTCGCGGAGCAGCCCACCCTGTCCGGTCCGGGCAGGCAGCTGGTGGAGAAAGCACGTCGTCTCGATCCTGAGATCGACAGGGCGGCAACGGAGATGCTGGTCAGGAGGTTCTGATGGGAAACGTCCCGAACATCCTCCTGCGCGGGATCACCGGCTCGGTTGCCTACGGGCTGAACACCCCGGAATCTGACGTGGACCGGCAGGGGGTCTTCGCGGTGCCCACGGAGAAACTGCTGGGGCTGCACCCTCCCGCGCAGACCATCGACGGGCATGACCCGGACATCACCTGCCACGACGCGGGCAAGTTCCTGTCCCTCGCACTCAAGGCGAATCCCACGATCCTGGAGCTGCTGTGGCTCCCGGAAGACCTCTACGAGATCAGGACCCCCCTCGGAGATAAGCTCATCGGGATCAGGCAGTGCTTCCTGTCCCGCAAGATGGTCCGCAACGCCTATCTGGGCTACGCGACCCAGCAGTTCAAGCGCCTGGAAAGCCGTGGCGACGGGACGTTCTCCTCTGATCTCCGCAAGCGCACGGCAAAGCATGCCCGTCATCTCGCCCGGCTGCTGACCCAGGGATGGCAGCTGTATTCCACGGGGACTTTCTCCGTCCGCCTGGATGACCCGGAGTGGTACCGCCAGTTCGGGGAGGATGTGGCTGCCGGAGACCTCACCCGCGCGAGGGCGCTGATCGCAAGTACTGAGAACAGCATGGACATGACCACTTCCCCGCTCCCGGAGAAGCCCCATGAGGAGCAGGCGGAAGAATGGCTGAGGAAGGTACGGCAGGTTTACTATCATCCCGTCTGCGGCAGATGCGGCACTGCGGGATGCCTCGAAGACAAGGCGCTGGACTGGTGATGACGAAGCTGTGGATTTTCGACGTGGACGGGACGCTTGCCCTCATGGACGGGCGCAAGCCCTATGACTGGTCCCGGGTCAGCGAGGACAAGCCGAATATCCCGGTGCTGACAGTAGCCGCTGCACTGATCATGGACGGGCACGAGCTGGGATTCGTCACCGGGCGGATGGAGCAGTGCCGTGACGATACCCGGGACTGGCTCTCGGATAACATCGACGTGCACTCTCCCTGGCTGGACCGGCACCTGAAGCGGCTGTGGATGCGCCCCGACGACGACTACCGCCCCGACGAGATCATCAAGCGGGAACTTTACGAGACTCAGATCGCCCCGCATTACGACGTCCAGGGCGTCTTCGATGACCGGGCTAAGGTCGTGAAGGGATGGAGGACCCTGGGGCTTACGTGCTTCCAGGTCGCGGAGGGAGATTTCTGATGGACCAGTCCGATCCGTTCCGGGACTGGCTGGAAGAAACTGATCACGGGGACCTGGATTTCTCCGGGGAGACTTTCACCCTGGAGCACGTGGAAGCCGCGTTCTATGCAGGAGAGCAGGCTGGTTTCGAGCGGGCGACTGACTATTACGGCAGGGGCGGGTTCTTCAAGTGAGGTCCTGGGAGCAGGCTAACCCGGAGGTCATGAAATGCATCGAGAAGATGCACGCGGACATGCGGGCTGTTTACGGGATTCTCACGCCGATCCTGGAAGTAAGCGAACTGAAGGAAGCGAAGAAGATGGATATAGGACCGCTGACGGTTGCATACAGGCAGGATTTTCCTCCGAAGGGCAAGACGTTGCTGAGCAAGCCGCATCCGCAGGAATGCATCTGCCCTAAGTGCACAGCGAAGACCGGGGTTGTCTCCACGGTCCGGCGGATCGGGGACTCCGAGCGGGATGCCTGCCTTGCCCTGCTGCAGGAGCGTCATGTCAGCGGGCACATCACTCTCGAAGAGTTCGAGTCTCGCAAGGACAAGGCGCTGGCGGCAAGGACGCAGCCGGAGCTGGACTACCTGACCCAGGACCTGCCTCGCATCCCGGAGAAGACCGTCCGCCCGGAGCCGCCTCCGGGCAGGGGGGCAGCTGTCGTCGTGTGGGTCGCGAACGTGGTGATGATCGCCTTCCCGCTGATGTCGGCGATAACGGTAAGCTTTCACGGATCGCCAGCGGCAGCCATAGCGCTGGCGATCATCGCAGCAGTCGCCGGGGTGCTCGTGACCGTGCTGAGAGACGTCCGGAGCTGATCCGCAGAACCGCTTGACGGCACCCCCAGGGGCTACTAGGTTCATCCCTGCCGGAAAGTTAAGAACTGGTTCAGCAGGTCACCGGCTGTTCGTGGTAACCTGGGCAGGTTAATCAGGTTACTCATTATACCTTCTCGTGAAAGGCACGTATGTCCATCAAGAGCAAGCTATTCGCGGGAGCGGCAGCACTTGCCCTCGCGGGTGCCGTCAGCGCGGCTGGCGGTCTCACCGCCAGCGCCGCGACCCCGAGCTGCGGTTCTTTCTGTCCCGACGTCTTCAGCCGGGAGTTCGGCACGCACCGCACTCCCAATTACGTGCTGGACGTGAAGCAGCAGGGTGCCCGCGTCGGTCAGCCGATCATCCTGTGGCGGACCAGCAATTCCGACCCCGCCGAGGACTTCACGGCTGACTTCAGCGGCACGACGACCGCTGACTTCTACGCCGCCGGGCTGGTGCTGCCGCAGGTCGCGCTGCATTACGGCTGCGTCGCCGGGGTGAACTTCCCGAACTGCGGCTTCAACGGCACCGATGACTTCGCCACGGAGATCGAGTACTCGCCGTACGGAGTGGGCTCCGGGCTCTGCGTGGGCCTTGCCAGCACTGCCGTCTCCGGCGAGGGCGTCACGCTGCAGCCGTGCGGGGTCAGCTCGAAGACCGTCTGGATCGTGGACACCAACGATTCCCCGTCCACAATCGGTCACGGCTACGTGCCACTGATCAACGGCTCCGACACGAACTTCTCGCACCCGTTCGTGCTCGATTACCCGCACAACAGCTTCCCGACCGATAATCCCCGGGCGCAGCTGTTCGTGAACAACCTGACCGGGTTCAGCCAGGGCAACCTGCCCCTGGGGACCCCGGTCGGCAACGTGAGGGACAGTCAGCTGTGGGGTGCCGACTTCGGCATTCTCCGCTAGGACCTGCAGGCAGCCCCCGGGAACTCTCCCCGGGGGCTGCCTCACGGTTTGACAGTGCCTGGATCATGCATGTATGGTTCAGGCACCATCTAATGGAAGGAAACACCATGAAGCTGAAGAACATCCTGCAGGCGCTGGCTCCCGTCGCGGTCGGTGCCGCAATGGCGGTCGGGGTAAACGCCCTGCCCGCCGCCGCGAGCACCCAGCTCACCGCCACCGTGCAGGCCCCGAACCGGATCCTGATCTCGCACGCCCTGCACCGCAACGAGAAGATCACCGTCGCGGGCTTCCCGGAGGTGGTCACCAGCGTGCAGAACAACGGCGGCGGCACCGTGGCGTGGCTGCAGGTCGCCCTGCCCTCCACCGCCCGGGTTCTGTCCCCGGTCGCTGTCACCCTCAGTTAGGACACCATGAAGCGCACTCTCAGCGCATTCGCGCTGACGGCAACGGCGGTTCTCGCGGCTGCCCTCCCCGCGAGCGCCAGCGTCCATCACGGGACGTTCGGCAATGCCACTACCATCCTCAAGAACCGCCCCGACAGCGGCAACTACAGCCCGCAGTGGGCAACGGACCAGATCCAGCGCACCACCAGGGTTACCTCCGATGGCGGGAGCACCTGGACGGTCACCATCACCGACGAGGGTTCCTTTGCGACCATCCCGGGAGGCATCAGCCCCAACGACCTGGGCGTCACCCTGACCAGCAGCGTCAAGATGGGCTCCTCTGCGACGATCGCGGGCAGTGACACGTTCACCGTCGTGGCGACGTCAGAGCCCGACCTGAGCGCCGTCAACGGCAAGACCTTCACCGGCTCCAGCCCGGCTACCTCATCGTGGCCTGAGCTGATCTTCGGCGCGGGGAACGTCATCAGCTCCGTGCAGGATCCGTGGGGCTGGACGTACCGGCTGAAGTGCCCCTTCCAGGCGGCTGTCCAGACCTGGGTTGACGCCTCCACGGGAAGCACCGGCAACATCTCCGGCTGCTAGAAGCTGCCGCCCGGGGCGCTCCCACACGCTCTCGCCCCGGGCGGTTCCCCTGAAGGGAATGAATGGCAGGCTACATAGGGCTTGCCGCAATCGCCGGGATCATCTGGCTCCTCCTGAAGGCGGGGAAGAAGAAAAAGGTCACCAGGAAGAAAGGGTTCCTGGGTCCGGTCATCGTCTTGGGAGCAACCTGGTATCTCCTGTTCACCTACGTCTCGCCGGTAGCCCCCGGTCACGCTGTCCTCGATAAGACCGTGGGTGGCATCGTCCACGGCGGGGACCTGTCCTGCGCCCAGCTGGAGAACCTGTGGATCAGGGCAGGAGGAAGGCGTTCTGCCGCTTTCATGGCAGCTGAGATCGCCAGGGCGGAATCCGGGGGACGTCAGTATGCCCGGGATCCCGCGTCAGGCTACTACGCTGACGGGAATGTGGATATCGGGTACTGGCAGGTGAACACGGTCCACGGGAATATCCCGTATGACCCCGTAGGAAATGCGCAAGCTGCTATAAGGGTATCGAACAACGGCTCGGACTGGACGCCCTGGGTGACATACAACAAGGGTGCCGAAGTCGGGCAGTGCTGATAAGGGAGAAGGGATATGCATTTTCTCGCGTTTAACGCGCTTCACATGGTCCACGCCGCCCACCCGGGCACGTTCAAGATCTTCGGGTGGACCGCCCCCGCCCTGCTAGGGCAGGTCCTGCACTGGATCGCCAGGCTGTTCAAGATCCTGGCGATCAGCATCTCGTTCCTGCTGCTGTTCACCCGGGGATTCACCTCCACGGGAGGATGGCGGCTCATCCAGATGCTCTTCCTGGTGATCATCGGGCTGATCGGGCTGCCGAGCATCACCTCCAAGATCCAGCAGTGGCTCGGAAACATCACCAAGGGAGCCGCCATCGGGTCAACCGGCGCTTCCATCTGGATCGTGGTGATCCTGTCCGTGATCCTGGGACTGACCATCTTCTCCACGATCATCCGCAACCCCGCCCAGAGCGGTGAGGTGTGAGCGGGGAAGTCGGCAGGAAATCCGGCAGGCAGGTCAGCATCGGACCGGATTTCCGCAAGCTGAAGACCCCGCTGATCCTGACAGCGGCAACCGTCTTGCTGGTCATCGATGAATCCCGCTGGCATCTCCTGCGGCACGCTTTCGGCGCGTCCAGCAGCATCGTCGTGGTCGCCGTGGTCATCATCTGGATGATCTGGGGCATCCGCAGGTACCGCAGGCGGGGGAAGTGACATGAACCTCGCCGGGAAATGCCAGGGCGTCTTCCACTGCCATTCACTGTCTGCATGGAGCACTAACGATACGGTCGTCGCGGTGATTGTCGTAATCGTGCTGCTGGTCATTGTGGTGGCCAAAAGAGCAAGTTGACGTTCCCCCGCACGATGATGTACTATCATACGCATGACTACGCATGCCGCCATCCAGCGAGGGACCTCGCTACCGTGGCACGCGTTCAAGCAGCCTGAAGACCTCTCCGGGTAGACCTGAGGGAAAACCCGGGGAGGCTCTCCAGCAAAAACAGGAAACTGGTTGCGGGAGAGCCTTTCTCGTTGATACAACTGAAAACACATGGGGGCGATGCCAACGGTACGGTCGCCGGATTCCAACCCCGAGCTGTGAGGGTTCAACTCCTTCCGCCCCTGCGGAGCACCACCTCCTCGGAGGGTAATGTGCATGCGGGACAGGACTGCAAAGGACCTGTTCCATTAAAAACTGCATTGCTTTGAAACAGGCCGGGAGGTAATCTGCTCCCGGTCCATGGGGACGACGCTCGGTAGCGGGCGCGCTTTGCAAGCGTTGCTGAAGTGGGGTCAGCACCCACCGTTTCCACGTAGTGATGATGGAAGGAAGGTAATCATGGAACGAGTCAGGGATGCCAACGGGAACAGCTTCGGCGGTGACGGCTCCTTCGGGATCACCAGCGGCATCAGACGCCCGGTTCCCCCGTGGAAGTTCGGAGTCAGCCCGGGAAGTCACAACGAAGATCGCGGCAGCATCTAGCTTGACAAGCCTCCAGGGGACCTGATAGGTTTCCTGGTGCACGGTCCTGGTGCCTTCCCCGCTAACCAGGACCGTCATGCCCCTGTCGTTCAAGACAGGATATCTCTGGCAAAGGAGAAGATGGGGGTACCGAATCCTCCCAGGGGCTCATTACTCCCCGCCGAGCTGGCGGGGCTTTTCTCCGGATCGTCTAAGCGAGGATGCCGCCCTGATAAGGCGGAGATGGCGGTACCGAATCCGTCGCCGGGGGCTGATGGGGCTATAGCTCAGCTGGAAGAGCACCTCCATGGCATGGAGGGGGTCCGGGGTTCGAGTCCCCGTCGCTCCACGAAGGGGTGATGAGAATGAAGCGGAAGTCTTTCAACAGGCTCATGATGGGTGTCATGCTTGCTTTCATGCTTGGCGTGATACTGCTCTGGGCATTCTTTCCCCCGTGGCGTGTTCGCTGACAAGGGAAGTGAATGAAAGATGATGATAGGGCATGTCTACATCAATGTCGTCTATGTCTGGGAAGCCTTTGCCATCGTGGCTGGGATACCTGCGGGGGTACTCCTCTACGCCATCAGGCGCAAGCGCCGGAAGCAGATCGGCGATTTATCATGGTGACGTTCGTCATCATCGCAGCATTGAGTATCGCATTCATCCTCGTCATGTGGGGGATCGGGCGCAACCGAGACCGAGGAAGACGGTAATCCGCAGGTTCATCGAATGGATGAAGCTTTCTAAGCGGGACTACCGAGCCCGTGTTAAACTCCGGCTTATCGCGTAAGGGTGAGCGCGCCTGTCTCGGGGACAGGCAGACCAAGTTCGAGTCTTGGTAAGCCGACGAGAAGAGAGATGGGGGTTCGAATCCTCCCCTGCCTCATTGAGGCAGGTAGCTTAAGCGGCAGAGCGCTCTTCGGTAATCCGGATGTAGTGAAATGGCATCACGCCGTGCCTGGGACGCGGTAGCGGAGGTCCGATTCCTCCCATCTGGACGAGGGTTTGCTGGACGGCATGACCCTACTATGATGCGCATGAAATGATCGGTGCCCGGGAAGAGGACAAGGCCGAACCCGTGCACAGGCTGCGGATGCTGCGCCGTCCCGGCAGTCCATCTTGAGGAACAGTGATCCCGTATTCGCGTACGGGATCACCTAGGTCACTTAGCTCAGCTGGCAAGAGCGCCCGGTTGAAGCCCGGGAGGTCTTCTGTTCGATTCAGAAAGTGATCACGGCACTATCCCTCTTCATGCGGGTATGGTCTAATGGCTATGACCTCAGCCTTCCAAGCTGATGGTGCGAGTTCGATTCTCGCTACCCGTTCGCAGTAAGAAAGGATTGCCGTGAAATTCTCACGATGCAAGACTTGCAAGAGGCTGATATCCCGGAAAACCGCCCAGCGCTATTCCGGGATATGCGGTAAATGCTTCAGGAAAAGTATCTCTTCTCTCGCGAGAAAAATGATTGGTTGACTATCAGGCTGTAGTTCAGCGGGAAGAACGTCGGCTCGGGGAGCCGGAGGTCGCAGGTTCGAGCCCTGCCAGCTTGACGTGAGAACATGCGTGCACTGCAAGCGCAGCCGCTTCCGGCGGCTGATGGTCCGGTCTAGCCTGTCCGGGAGCAAGTGGCGCTGCAGGAACGTGCAGGCTTGCGCCAGGTACATAACAAGGAAAAAATAGCAATCCGAGGAGATCATCATGCGAAAGCGGAACCAGCCCCGAAAGCCTTAATGCTCCGGTAGCTCAGTGGCAGAGCGGCTGGCTCTTAACCAGCGCGTCGCGAGTCCGATTCTCGCTCGGAGTACGAAGGAAGAATGATGGCTGTATGCCCTAACTGCGGCGGTACCAAGAAACCCGGCAAGACCTGCCCGAGATGCGGAGCAAATCATGAGTAAACCGGACCTGCTTAAAGGCAGGCTCCCCTAGCATAGTGGCCATGCGTTCGACTTTTAATCGAAAAGAGCGGGGTTCGATTCCCCGGGGGAGTACAGTAAGCGAATGCCGGAAATAATGTGCCCGAAATGCAAGGGAACGAAGAGATACCGGGGACGCCCGTGCAAGAAGTGCTCGCCGAAGGATAAGGACGGGAAGATCACCGGTCTCCCGCTCGGAAAGATCTGGGTAGACATGGGCAGCGGAAGCTAAGGGCGTCTACGCCAACAGGCAGCAGCGGCTAGCTTCAAAAGCTAGTGGTTCAGGGTTCGAATCCCTGGTCGCCTACGGAAGTAAATGATCTCGGGTGGGATGCGGGCATCCCAGCATGGCTCTGAACCATGCCCCCGTTGGTTCGAATCCAGCCCCGAGAGCGATCCCAGCTTGCCGGAAGCTAGCTGGGCTCATGCCTGTCGCGTCGGCACGCATCTGTCCCTCGTAGCGACAGATCACCCGGATCGTCCCCGGGGACGGGCTCGGAAGGGAGAATGATGGATACACGCGAACTGATCCTGAAGACCGTGGAGGACCTGGCTGAGGACTTCCTCGGGATAGACCGCCTGGAAGACGCCGAGCTGCCTCCTGGGGCGACCGAGCGGGCGGTCCTGGACTGGGAGACCAGCATCGGGGAGATTGCTCTCCGGTTTGAGCAGAAGCTCCGCGAGCTGATCCCCGTACCCGTCGATGAGCCTGGTGCCCACGTCGGGCAGGCTGGTCATGTCGTCCGCGCGAAGAGGATCCATGCCCAGGTGGAGCAGATGCAGGGATAGGTTTCATGCCCAGGTAGCCCAACGGCAGGAGGCACCACCTTGAGGAGGTGGGCAGTACGAGTTCGAATCTCGTTCTGGGTACGGAACGCCGGGAACGCAGCCACGGCTGGCGTGGTCGGCAGACGATCAGGGTTCGAGTCCTGATCCCGGCGGGAGCGCCGCTACTCACGGCTGTGGCTCCGGTCTTGTACACCGGGTGAGACGGGTCGGCACCGTCTGGCGGCTCGGGAGGAAGGAAGAAAGATGACGCTCATTTTCACCCTGAAATGCTGCGCTCCTCGCGGAGAGCCGTGCCGCTGCGCTAATCCGTGCCGCAGAGGACGATTCGGACGCCGCTGCAGGTGTCCCGGATGTCATTAGAGTTTCATTGCGGGGTGGGGTAACGGCAGCCCGCGTGCCTTTGAAGCACTGTAGTGCGCGTCCGAATCGCGCCCCCGCAGCAGGTTGTCTCAAGTGAACGGGAAGGTACATGCCACGGCACGGAGGAAACACGCTGCGCCCTTGCAGGCGGCATCACAAGAAGATGTCGTCAGGCTCTAAAGGCAACGGCGGGGACGCCAAGATCCGCAAGGCGAAGCAGGTCGCCGGGGAGGCGGCTCACCCCAAGCCCCGGAAGAAGAACGGCAAGGAAGAGTTCGAGCCTACGTGAGCAGGTCATGCCCTTCGGACCGGCGTCCACGCCTCCTTGGTATGGAGGCGTAGCCCGGATCGTCCCCGGGGAAGGGCTCAAGAGATGCCGGTCATCCATCTCCTTACCGCGAGTCACCAGGTAGCCAGTCCTGTTCAGGCGTCCAGCGGGTATGATGACCATGTGACCGTGGTGTCAGCGGTTAGCATCTGACCTTGCCAAGGTCAGGGGGCGAGTTCGAGTCTCGTCGGTCACTCTAGCTAGTAGCCCAGCATGAAGCTTATGGCGACATGCCCCTGAGGGGAAGCGCGGACTGCTAGCCTAGGCGGGACAACACCGGGCGTCGGCGCACCCACAAAGCCGTCCGCTGGTGTCCCTCATGCGGCTATGGTGTAGAGGTAACATGCGATCTTCCCAAGCTCGTGTCGCGGGTCCGATTCCCGCTAGCCGCTCGGAGATGTGCACGATCTCCCGGGAAAGCTCAGCGCAATACCAGGCAGTCGATTGCGGCAGCCCACTCGCCTGTGAGCGTGCTGAAGTGAAAAGGAATGGGAGCTGTCGTCGCTATTCCCGGAAGCGGAAGTCAGGGATTTCCCGTCATGCGCGGGTGGTGTAACGGTAGCCACGCACGGCTCAGACCCGTGTGGTCCGGAAGGATCGTGAGGGTTCAACTCCCTCCTCGCGTACGTGGATAACGTCAAGCAGGTCATCGTCATCAGGAGAGACCTGAAAATGCGCAGGGGCAAGGAGATTGCCCAGGGTGCTCACGCTTCGATCGCCTGGCTGACTAACAGGATCACGAATTCTTCCAATGCTCTCATGTCGGTTACGCCAGCGGATTTCTCTGCAGCGGAATGGGAATGGCTTCGGGGGAATTTCCGCAAGATCTGCTGCGTTGTCAGTTCCGAGCAGGAGCTGCTCGACCTGTGTGATGCAGCGAAGGAAGCGGATCTGATCTATGAGCTGATCGAGGACTCTGGACTGACTGAGTTCAGCGGGGTTCCCACGTTCACCGCAGCGGCATTCGGTCCTGACTTCGATGAGAACCTGGATCCCATTACGGGTCATCTGGTACTCTACTGACATGCTCCAAGAAGAAGTCGGCAGGGCGTCGCTGGCGTGACCCTGCTAGTCCGGGCGGATAATAAGTCCTGGGGTAGAGCGCCAGCAATGGAGAGTGAACGAGCCAGGGTGCTCGGCCTTCCTGCTAAGAAGTGCGCGGGTGATACCGTGGATTTCGAGTATCCCGCTCTCCTCATGGCTAAGGAACTCGCGTTCTCGGTAACCCGCAAGGACCTGAAGATCGAGACTTTTTCTGCGGGCGGACCGGGAGGACAGCATCAGAACACCTCCAACACGGCGGTGCGCATCACGCACCTCGCGTCAGGGGCGTCAGGAGTGGCGAGAGACTCCCGCAGCCAGCATCAGAACATGAAGAACGCCCTGCGCCGCATGGCGGAATCGGGTAAGTTCAGGGTGTGGGTGAACCGGCAGCTGCTGGGGAATACCGAGCCGCCGGAGATTGCTGTACAGCGGCAGATGCACCCCTCGAACCTGCTGATCATGGGCAGGGAGGAGGGGAGATGGAAGATCATCGACTAGGAAGAGACGATGAAGAGATTCATGAAAGCAGGACCTCATCCTGCCGTGGGGATCCCGGTCATGACCCTCTGCGGGATCGGGGGGATCCTGGAGCTGAGCGACAAGGGTCATTTCACCTTGTTCGGCAAGGTCATCCAGTCGCATGACGCCGCTGTCTTCGCGGTCATCGCCAGCGCCGGGTACCTTCTGCTGGAGCTGGTCTTGCTAGCCAGGAGGCACTGACATGGGGTGGCTTGCCTTCCTGGTCGTAAGCTCTGTCGCGGTCTTCGCGCTGATGAAATACGCGGGCAGCAATCGCAGGGCGGCGAAAGTGATCAAGGGGAAAGGGCGCTCATCTCCCCGGATCTGCCCTGACTGTCGCGAGCCGGCGGGCAAATGCCAGTACCTGCGCCGTCAGGCTGAGCACCCTGGGGGCATGCTCGGGAAGAAGAAGTAACTCACGGAGAGTTCGCCTAGAGGCTTAGGGCGCTGCCTTGGAAAGGCAGTAAGGTGAAATATCCTTCACGAGTTCGAATCTCGTACTCTCCTCCGGGGATTAAGCCAGTCAGGGAGCTGGCATCCCCTTCTCGGGAGCATGCTACCGGCGTAGCGCTCCGCCTCGAAAGCGGATACGGGGTAACACCCGGGGGATCGACACCTCTGCTCTCGGCGCAGAATAGAAAGAAGGAACATGCCCGACAGGAAGAAATGCCCGGCCTGCGGAACGATGATGCACCGGTTCATGAACCCTGAGCGGTATGTCTGCCCTAAAGAGAACACTCACGCAGCTCTTCTCGCCGAGAAGAGAAGGGCTGAAGGGCGTTCCCGGGGCGGAAAAGCCGCTCAGGCTAAGCGAGCTGCGTCTGGTCGCCAGCGGGAATGGGCGCGGATACTCGGGAAGAGATTCGGGGGGAAGAACAAGAAGAGCAAGTAACATCATGGGCATCAGTTCACCTGGTCGGTGGACTCACGCTGATAACGTGATCGCGCAGGGTTCGATTCCCTGGGTGCCTACGCCGCAGTAGCCTAACGGTCAGGGCAACTGTCTTATGAACAGCAGATTCCAGGTTCAAGTCCTGGCTGCGGTACGGGAGGTATCATGCTGACAGGAAGCTGGAATCCTCACGACGAGGATGACGAGAATCTCGTGCTGGATGTCGAGTGGGTCTTCATTCGCGGAGGAAAGTACGTTTACTCGGTGAGAGCCGAGAATGCCCCTGTAGCTTAAAGGACAAAGCGGCTGGCTTCTATCCGGTCCAGATCCGGGTTCGAATCCTGGCAGGGGTGCGCTCCATTGGGGAAACGGTATCCCGCCAGCCCCTCAAGCTGGAGATCCCCGGGTCGGCACCGGGATGGAGCACGGAGAAAAGATGAGAGAAAGAATGTCCAGCCAGTGTACCGCTGCCCCAAAGGCGGTCTTCATCACTGGAAGCGCACTATCACGATTACCGCGATCCTGCGCCTGCGCATCTTCCACGCGCGGTGCACGAAATGCGGCGGGTATCCTCAGAAGAGGTAACATGCTCTCATCGTCTATGGGATAGGATCTGATCCTTTCAAGATCGGGAACGGAGTTCGAGTCTCCGTGGGAGCACGGGAAGGGAAGAAGATGCCGCTCAGCGAGGATGAGCAGGATGCCATGGCAGCCAACTGCCCCTGGTGCTGGGCGGGGATGGGTGAGCGCTGCAAGAGCCGCAGCGGGAAAGAGCGCCTGCACCCGCATAAACGGCGGATCGCGCGCGCGCGGCGGCGCGGAGGTCTCGGCGGGGTGGGCAGGATGCTGCTGGCGGCGAGAAGGGGAAGCAAGTGAGTAACGGGAAATTCTAGCCTGCATGGTGAACTGGCTATCACATCATGTGATAAACTAGTCGTGGCGACTAAGCTCACTGGTGTGAGCGGCACCCTCATAAAGTGCACGAGGTGGGTCCGATTCCCGCAGTCGCTACGTGGGGAAACCGTATGATCCTGAATATTACCGAAAGTGGCAAGAGGAACGCCGCATTAAGTTCCTGGCGATAGCTAAAGAACGCCTTGGAGGATGCTGTGTTCGTTGTGGTACTACCGAAAATCTTCAGTTCGATCATATTATTCCAGGTTCCAGGATTCGTGCGATATCATCAGCAACTAATTGGTCGCTAGCTCGCTTTCTTGCCGAAGTGGACAAATGTCAGCTTCTTTGCGATGCGCATCATCGTGAAAAATCAAAGGAATGCGGAGAGCAAGGCGGAGGCTGGAATCGTATCGATAACCCAGAACACGGAACAGAGATTTGCTATACACGTGGGTGTCGTTGCGAACCATGTCGTCAAGCCCGGCACGACGTGCGGGTAAGACGAGGTGAACTCAATGGCACGCGAGGACATTACAAAAAATCTTGACATCTCCTCTTCGGAGGAGGTAAGGTAGATCTACCGACGCGGAGTAGAGCAGCTTGGCAGCTCGGTGGGCTCATAACCCTCAGGTCGCGGGTTCGAATCCCGTCTCCGCTACCGGTCCCGACAGGACCCTAAAGAGTCTATTGGCCTCTAGCTTAACTGGCAGAGTCGCTCCCTGTTAAGGAGTTAGGTCCCGGTTCGAATCCGGGGGGGTCAGCGGGATGCAGGTGCACGCGATAAACTGGCTTACCTGCGCCTGGCAGATCAGCGCCCTACCCAGGGGGTGCCTCAGACGGAGACAGCGGGTCACGTACGTCCCAGTCCCCGCCGAGCTGATCACGTGGTTCTGTAGCTTAGCTGGTCTAAAGCACCGCCCTGTCAAGGCGGAGGTCAACGGGCTGATAAGATGACCGGGTGCCTTACAGGGATCCTGATCGCCAGCGCGAGTATCAACGTCAGTGGGTAGCTAGTCGGCGTGCTGCATGGTTCAAGGATAAATCTTGCGTGATATGCGGGAGTGCCGAAGATTTGGAACTGGATCATCTTGATCCGGGCAAGAAAGTAAGCCATCGCATCTGGTCATGGTCAGCAACGCGACGCGAAGCTGAACTGCTTAAATGCAGGGTTCTTTGCGGTAGTCACCATAAAGAAAAATCTGCACTGGAGCATGCAAAAGGTATCGCGAACGGGACGGCGAAGCTAACTGAAGAGCAAGTCCGAGAAATTCGTTCTTCAGGAATGGGTCACCGACCCGCCGCTAGGGTGTATGATGTAAATGAAAAAACCATCCGGTTGATCCGGAAGGGTAAAATCTGGGGTTCCGTGGTGTAAAGGTTAGCACACTACCCTGTCAAGGTAGAGGTGGGGGTTCGACTTCCCCTCGGTTCCGCTGGAGGCGTTCATGTGACGCTCATGTGGTACGAGATGCCGGAGACTGGCATCCTTCCCCGGGGGGTATCCTGGAGGGAGCTGGCGGATCACTGGCTGACCCATGATCCGCTTCCGGAAAGAAGAGATGATGATAAGCATGTGCGGGTCGAGTGTCCCGCTGTGGGAATTCCTGGCAGGGATACTGTGCGGACTGGTACTCTCGGTAACCCTGATACGCCTGTTCAAGCTGTACGGGCTCCTGATCTGCCTGCTTATCATCATCGCGGGAGCTATCATTGTTAAGACAGCATTCATCAGGTACGGATGCTGACATGTCATTCGACGGGCAGGACTATCCCTGGCTCCACCTGTGGATGCTGTCAGCAGTGCCGCTGGTGACATTCGCGGCAGGGGCGCTGTCCTGTAAGATCCTGGGGAAGTGGACCTGGCTGCTCATCGGGCTGGGAGTCCTGCTGCTGGTCATCCTGCGGGCAGCTGGAGGGTAGATGGCGATAAACAGGAAGTGCCTGGCATGCAGGTGGAACAGCCGCCTGCTGCGCTGCAGCTGCACCTACCGGTGCTCTGCGCTATGGTGCAAGGGCAGGGGAGTGAAAATATAGGGACGCTTAGCTCAGCGGTATGAGCGCTGCCCTGACACGGCAGAGGGCGGCGGTTCGATCCCGTCAGCGTTCACTCGGCTGGAAGAAAAGGCTGCTAGCGAGCCGGATCTTCCCGCGCCGGGGATAGAGACCCGGCTCCGGCGGCAGACGTGCCGTGCGTTCCATGAGCACATGGGCAGCTGGACCAAGGGGATGAATGGTTCGACCGGGCTGCAAGACCGCATGCGGAACAGCCCGGGACCAGGGCTCGGTACCCTGCATCTCCACTGCCGGGGGTTAAGCGGCGCAAGCCTCAAACCCCCGGCGTCCAGCCCCCATGGTGAAAGGGATATCATGGGAGATTACGAATCTCCCGGTGCCTGTTCGAGTCAGGCTGGGGGTGCGGAAAGGAAGAGAATGAAGGCACTGAAGCCGCGTCCGGCAAAACGCGGGTACGTCATCATCGGGGGACTGTCAGTACTGGCGGTGTGGGCATGCACGCAGGCTCTCCACGTCACTCCGCTGGTAGCCCTGGTCATCGTCGTCGCGGGCATAATCCTGCTCGCGGGAGCATTCTCCCTGCGTTCCCGGGGAATTAACCGGGAGGTGAAACGCAGGAGATAAGGGCGGCTCGTCCAATGGGAGGGCCTCTGCGTTACGAGCAGAAGACAAGGGTTCGATTCCTTTGCCGCCTACGGGAATGAGAGAGGGTACGGCAGGGCTACTCAGGGAGTCCGGGTGCGTGCCATCCAGAGGAGTCCGAAGACGGCAGGACGGTTCCTGAGTCTGTCCTGCTTGCTTGACGGATCGCTCTCACCGAGCCCAGGGTCGTGGGCAGCTCTCATTCTCCATGGCGGATATAGCTCAATGGCAGAGCGCTGGCTTGTGGTGCCGGTAATCCGAGTTCAATCCTCGGTATTCGCCCCACGCGATCATCCGGAAAGGGTATCATGAAGATATTCAGGCGCAGGAAGAAGCGCAGTCAGGTGAAATGCTTCATCTGCCATACTCGTACGCCCCCAGAGGGCGCAGCTGTCTGCGCGCACTGCCTGAAGCACAATATCAGGATGAGGAGTACGCAATGAGAAGTTATTATCCGGGTCAGCATAGCTGTCACTGACCCTGCCGGATCTTGCACTGGGATGCTTTGTGGTAAGGTATGATATAGTAAAACTATGAACTATACCGCAGAGCAGATGCGAGAGTACCAGAACCGGAGGCGTGAAGCTCTTCGCGCCGAATTGCGCCTGTTGCTCGGCGGGAAATGTGCTCGTTGTGGCAAGACTGAGGATCTTGAATTTGATCATATAGATCCAAAAACAAAACTTTTCTCGATAGCAAATGGACTGGATAAGCCGCGTGCTGTTCTTTTGCAAGAAGTGGAAAAATGCCAGCTTCTTTGCACGCCTCACCATATCGAGAAAAACTCCGAAGATGGAACACGTGTCCGAGGAGAACGACAGTGGAAAGCAAAGCTCACTGTTGCCGATGTCCAGAGTATCAGGGCATCAACTCTTCATTATCGCGAACTGATGAAAATTTATGATATTACCAAGGCTCATGTATTCGCTATTCGCAGACGTGCGGCTTGGAAGCATGTAGACTTATCCTTGCCAGGGTACTCAAGCGGCCAACGAGATCTGACTGTAAATCAGATGGCATCGTCCTTCCTAGGTTCGACTCCTAGTCCTGGTACATGTATAACACAGCAAATAAATACGAATTCCCCAATAACACCGAAGTCTGGACCTATGAGATCATTGCCTATATGATCACCGAAGGTAAGACTAGAGCTAGCGTCACTCTCGGATTCTATGGTGAATTGCGCGCTTCCGGAACTGGTGCAATCGTCGGGAAAGATGTTGGCGATACTGAGCAGCAGGTGATCCTCAAGCTTATCGGTACTGAGGATATCCAAAAGCTCTAAGGGGAACGTGCAGCAGGTTCGATTCCTGCATCCGGTACCCATTCGCCGATTAAGGACCGACATGAAGACCATTGCCATTCTCCCTTCCGAATGCCATACGATGATGCTCGGCATGCGGCTGTGCGTGGTATGCTGCCATGCATGCCGGAGGGGATTCCGGTGCGACTGCTGCAGGAGGATGAGAGAAGATGCTTAACGAGCTAGCCGCGACAGGGCATTCCGCCGGGTTCACTATCGGCGCGATAGTGCTCGGGGCGATCTGCGTCATCATCATCGTGGTGCTGCTGGTCATGACCCGCAAGCGGCGCGGGAAGAAATAAAGTAATGCCCCCGGTAGCGGATTCTTCCACTGGGTTTCCGAAATCCGGATGCCGTGTTCGACTCACGGCGGGGGTGCTATGTGACGCTGTGGCGAAGATGGCATAACGTGCACGTCTGCAAAACGTGTATTCGCGGGTTCGAGTCCCGCCAGCGTCTCTGATTTCCGGTCTGTTTCAAGCCCGAGTATCCCGCCTGTTTCCTAAACAGAGTCAGGGTAATGGACTGATGGGAGTTCGAGTCTCCTCTCGGGTACATGGCTGTCCCCTGGAGGATACGGGTATATTACTGCCCGAAGTGCTGGAAACCCGGGAGGAAGCCGGGAAAGTGCAAGAATTGCAGCGGAGGATGAGATGAGAAAGAAAGTTGCACGGCAGAGTGAGCGCCGCTCAAACCGCCCGGCGAAGCACCTCCCGGAGAAAGGCGAGCGTGTCGTCGTCTGGGGGACCCGGGGCAGGTCAGTCCCGGAACGGGCAGCGTACATCATCATCCCGCTGCTGATCGTCGTCGTCGCGATCATCCTGCTCTCGCTGTGATGGCGGAAGAGGAGAAGAAGCTCAGCCCCCTCGCAGTGGGAGCGGCTGCCCTCGCGTCGGTGACCTCGATGGTCGTCGGGTCCCTGTTCGGGGACTCCGGCACGCTCCTCGGGGCGGCACTGTCCAGCGTGACCTGCTCCGTGGCGGGGTACCTGTATGAGGACAGAGCCCGCAGGGCTCACGCGAGGCTCAGGGCGCGGAAAGAACGGGGCAAGAGCGGGGAAGGTTACGCCGCCCGGCTGGAGGACATGCCGCTGGAACGCCATCTCCACGAGGACAGGGCGCACCGCATCCTGCACGGGTCCTGGGGGCTCAGCCGCCGGATCGGGGTAGCTGCCGGGCTCCTCGCGGTGATGGCGGGATCGTGCGTGGTGACGCTGACCGCGATCGAGAAGGCTACCGGGCAGACGTTTTCCTCCGATGTCCGCCACGTCACTTTCGGGGCTCCGGTCCAGTACGGCACCACCCTGGGCAGGCACGGCATCCAGAGCCCTTCTCCGGCTCCCTCTCCCACGGCGAGCCCGTCACAGCGGAGCACCTCTGAAAGTCCCTCAGCGACGCCTACGGCGTCTCCTGATGCCTCTCCGGACCAGAGCCCTTCCGTCTCTCCGGACGCATCCCCCGATTCATCCCCGGCGACGGAGACTCCCGTTCCTGCCGGATCGGGAATGTGAGAGGGTAAGGTCATGGCTGACTGGGATGCCCGCTGGCTGGATCTCGCCGGGGAAGTGGCAAAATGGAGCAAGGACCGCTCTACCAAGGTCGGGTGCATCGTCGTCGGGGACGGGAAGCGGCTGCTGTGCTGCGGGTACAACGGCTTCCCCCGGGGGATTGATGATGATACCGCCGACCGTCATGAGCGCCCGCTGAAATACATGCTCACTGAGCATGCCGAGAGAAACGCCATCTACAATGCCGCCCGGGAGGGCGTGGATCTGCATAACTCGGTGATGTACAGCACCCTGTATCCCTGTGCCGACTGCGCTCGCGGCATCATCCAGTCAGGAATAGCGGAAGTGGTCACCCGTGAGCCGGACTGGAACCTCCCGATATGGGGCTTCAGCTTCACGGTTTCCCGGATCATGCTGCAAGAGGCGGGCGTTCATGTCCGTCTCGTCGCGCCTTAGTGGTCTCGCAGGCGAGGAGGTTGAAGACGACGGCTGCCGCATGATCTTCATCTTCTTCCTCGCAGAGCCACTGCATCAGGTGACGGAACGCCGACCCCTTGAAGCGGGTTATCTCTTCCTCTCCTGATGCTTTCTCCCAGTTGCGTTCCCCGTACTTGACCGCACCCCGTGTCAGCAATGCAGCCAGCCTGGTCAGGAACTGCTCCTTGTAGGGGATTCCCTCCGGGAGGATCAGGTCGAATCTCGGTTTATCCCCGTTGATGTCCCGGACCATTCCCGAAGCGTATTCCTCGCGACGTCCGGAATCTTTCGTGATGTACTCGCGATTCATGACTTCCAGTTCCCAGTCAGGTATGAAAGGCTGCCCTGCCGTCATCCGAAAACGATGCTCCATACCTGCAACCCGATGTAAAGACCTCCGGCGAGAATGCACAGCAGGCTCACCCTCCAGTCACGGGGGAGTTCCTTCCACGCCTGCCAGATGTACTCGAAATCCATGCCTCTCCAATGAGAAAAGGTGCCTCCCGTCTCCGGGAGGCATTTCCTTTTCCGCTCTATGCGGTCAGCGCCTGTTCCAGGTCCTGGACCAGCTTGGCGATCAGCTGCTCCACATCTGCCTTGACGCCGGGTCCAGCTGCCCCGATCGCCTGCTCGACGTCGGATTTCGCAGCACTGGCGAGAGTCCTGACCCGCGCCTCGATGTCAGCGGCTTTCGCCTCCAGGACACTGATCTCCGTCCTGGCATCGGCGAGGGCGGATTCGACCGCTGTCCTGGCGTCTCCGGAGACCTCGGACCACAGCTTGCTCAGCTCGGCTTCGAGTCCTGAGAGAATGCTCATGATGTAACTCCTATATTTCCTTGATGATGACGCTGGTGCGCTTGCAGTTCAGGCAGCGGATCCAGTTGCACTGACTGTTCTCGCAATGAGCCTGCGTTCTTCCCTCGTCACCGCAGTGCGGGCATTCCGGGGATTCTGTCATCCCCCGACCACCTTGCTCCAAGTATCCGGACCGCAGATCCCGTCGATAGCAAGCTTGTGCCGCCCCTGGAGCAGCCTGACGGCGTTGACGGTCATCGGGTCGTAGACACCAGTGAGGTTGCAGGGATAACCGTAGACGTAGTTGAGGATCGCCTGGAGCCTGCGGACGTACCAGTGCGGCAGGTCCTTGTCTGCCATGCCCTTGCTCAGGACCGGGAGATCGTTCATGATCGCCTCCATTTCCGCCGGGGACAGGAATGCTCCTCCCGGGATGTCGCTGAAGAAATCCGGCAGCAGCAGGGACTCATCGAGATTGATCCCCCGGGACCTGTCGGTGAACTGGGTGCCGTCTGCGGAGATGTCCATCTCCCGGCAGGTGTCCGGACCGCAGATGTGCGCCTGGTCCGTGTAATGCGCGCTCCACAGGCGCAGCAGGCTCCTCGGCACGCCCGCTGCCTTCATGTCGCTCAGCACTTCCCGCATCACCGAGGCGCTGGCGTACAGGCAAGGGCGCTTCAGCCCTCTCGCGAGCTGCCGGGAAACCCATCCCGCCGCCTGCGCGGGAGAAGCGTCGCCGGTCTCGATATCGAGGCAGTCCGCGTTATCCCTGGCGAATACCGCGATGGAAAGGACACTGGCATGAGGGAAGCGCGCCCGGATCTGGGCAGTATTGGCGAACCTGCCGTCAACATACCCGGCATAAGCGAATCCGCCAGGCGGGAGCAATGGCGTGTCCACCGTGTCGAACATGGTGATCATGGCACCTCCTCTTCCGAGGGTAGCGATTCTTTTCCTGGCTGTCCATTGACCGCGCTGGCGTGAGCCCTGCTTTTCTCGTGCTCGGCGGTGATGTGCCTCTTCAGGCTGAAGTGATGCCACAGGAACATCAGGACGGTCCAGAAACTGATCGCGAACACGTTAGGCCACAGCTGAGCCCAGTCTTCCGCGATAAGCTTGAGCATGCTCACGCCTCTTCTTCCTGCCATTGCGCAGCGCGCTCGTTAGCCCACGCGACACCGCACGGACCGCACATGCAGGTAAGCGCACACAATTCCGCGAAACGCCCGCAAGCGTGACAGTAGCCTTCTCTCACGGGTCACCTCGCAATTGCAGCCGGTACATCTATCATGCCACATTCCCGCCAGCGCCCGGATGGAAACCGCTTCACTCTTCCCGTGCCACTCGATGCGGGATTCCTCTTCCAGGTACCCGGCGATCTCGCAGGGACGGCAGGTTACGGGACTCTGGGGTGTTCCGAAAGCCACCAGAACAAGATCCCGAACAGGAACAGGAACTGGTAGCCCCATACGCCGTGATGGACCGACCAGGCAAGGCAGATGATCGAGAGGATGAAGAAGACTCCGGCAATGACCCAGCTGATCTTCATGGTGCTCCTTTACGGATTGCAGTCACGGGGCTTGAACACGGTCTTCAGGTACGCCTCGAACAGGGCGACATTCTGCTTCTGCTGAGGCGTCTTCGGCGGTGAGGACAGTCCGATGATGTACTGCCACAGCTCGATCTGCTGGGCACGCGCCGTATTGCCCGACTCGCACAGGGCGCGCTGGTCCTGCTGCGCCACCTGCGCAATCTGGCTTGCCGTGCTGGCCACGCCGAACAGGAAGTACTCGCCGACCAGCGCGCTCGCCACCAGCAGGGCAATCGCCACGATTGCCAGCACCACCCGGGTCGCCGGACTCGCGTACAGGAAGTTCTTCATCGCTTGAGCCTGTCTTCCAGGACGGAAATGCGCGTCTCGTGATTGGCGTACATCGCCTTCATGTCGGAGACTTCCTTCGAGAGGTTCTGCACGGCGAGCGTGTTCTCCTCAGTGGCATTGACCTGCTTGAAGATGCCCCTGCCGATGACGATGATCGCCGACAGCAAGACCACCAGCCCGCCGAGCCCGCCGATGGCGACCAGTGCGTTCAACATTTCTCCCTAGAGCAGGTCGGCGATCATCTCGACATCGCGGCGGGCGGTCCCGGTCAGGTCATCCGGACGGGGAGTGAAATCCAGGTCACCCCAGGACAGGGTGTCGGAAGGGTCCCCGTGGAAACCGTGGAGAAGATACTCCCGCAAGGATGCCTGCCTTTCCTGCGCAGTCTCCCCGGTGATCTCGTGAGGTTCCACCACGACATGATTCCACCTGCCGTGGAACCGCATGAAACGGCTGTATCTCTCTTGCTGGAAATGCAGGGGCTTGGGCTCGCCGGAGGCGGTTACTGACGATTCGCAGACGATATGCACCAGCCCGGGAACGCTTTCGAGGGCTTCCATCCGGGCTTCCAGCTCATCGAGGCGGTTTTCCGCCAGGACGATGCAGTCGAAAACACGCGGCATATCAGCTCCAGTAGGACGTGGGCTCGTGACGGGAGAGTTAACTCCAGTATGTAACTGGTTCATAATCGAGCGTGAGGGTGACCTGCCCGGTGACGGGCTGGTTGTGCGTGCCGAAATCGAGACGGCGCTTGATCTCCGTCACGCGCATCGTGTAGACGGCACCGCCACCCCCGATGATCCAGTCTTCCAGGGTCACGATGTCTCCCACGTTGATTCCCAGCACCAGCGGCCATGCGGCAGGATAGGCGGCGGCATCGATGAAGACGTTCTCTGCCCTTCTCCTGGGGGTGCCGAACGTGGAAAGCAGCCAGTCCGCCTGCGCCTGCATCTCCACAGGATCCTGCAGCCAGGAAGTGACCTGCAGCGGCTGGGCTCCGTAGCGGATCTGCGAGGCATTCGCGGTCGTCGCGTCAGAGGGGGTGATCAGTGGCAGCGCTGCGCCCGTGGGGGACAGCGGGGAGATGGTGATCGCGTTGTATACCCGCTGCGGGTCGGTCACCCAGTTGACCTGCTGGTAGTAGGGGATCTTCCCGGCAGAAGGACCGATCTGCCAGACCGGGGAGGAGTACTGCGAGGCAAGGTGGGGGCGCTCCCAGTAGGTGAGGTTGCCGCAGTTGTCGATGAACAGCATGCCGTCATCGGACTCCTGGATCGCCTGGACGGCGGAGCCGGTCTGGGTTCCCCCTCCGGTGCTCCCGGGTGCCTGCACCAGCAGGGGAGCCTGGTCGATGCATCGCTGCGGGCTGGAGCACCTGCCGCCGCGCATCAGCCGCTCGATCCGCTGTCCCACCGTGTCCCCGATGGAACTCGGCGCGGTCGGAGGGGAAGACCCGTCCCCGCCGCTGACCTGGCCGACGCCCTGCCCGTTCGCGGAAGCGCCGTAGCCGGAGTTGAAGGAGTCCCCCGCGCCCAGGACCACGGCAGCCTGCGTCTCGCTGCCCAGCGAGGAGGCGGTGTAGACATCGAAGGTGCTCGCGACCCCGCCCCAGCCCACCCACAGCGCGAACCACTGGGTACTGGACGGGAAGTACTGGGCACCCGTCGCCCAGGCGGACGGCCCGGAGGTGTACCCGCCGATGTTCGCGACGACCACCGCGCTCGCGGACGGCACGGAGTTCCCTGTGTAGCCCCCCAGGTTCAGCGAGCCGTCCGGGGTGAAGCTCGCGGAGCCCCCGAGCTGGGCGGGACCCACCCACTGCACGGACGGGGTAGTCGGCGCGGGAATCTGCCCGAATGCCGTGGTGGCAGCCCAGTAGTGATCGTAGATGCGGTAATAGGGGAGAATGTAAGGATAGACCGCGATATGAGAGAAAGCGGCATTCCCCCCGTGCTGGATTCCCGCCGGGGAAGACCCTCCGCCGCTGCCGAAGTCAGCATTGGCGATAAGGCAGGTCCATGCGCTCGTCATTCCCGCGCCGGTACCGGAGACCTGGGCGGTGGCACCCCCGTTGATCCACACCGTCCACGCGCTCGTCGTGGCGGTCAGGGTGACCTGGAACCAGCTCTCCGAACGGAGGTCGGAGGCGGTGTAAACGGAATGGGTCGTCGGAGTGGAGCCATTATACGTGATGAGGTTCAGGTGCCCGCTGTTATTCAGCTGGAGAATGGCGACCGGATTGGACGAGGTAGCCAGTTCCAGCAATGTCAGGCTGGTGAAAGGCTGCTGGCAGGCGCTGGCGAAGCCGCTCTGCCCGGTCGGGACGTATCCGGTGGCGCTGCCGAGGTACTGGTAATTGAACCAGCCTTCCACGGTGATGCCGTTCGCCAGCGGGGGGAAACTGGCGTCATTGCAGATCAGGTACCAGCCGTAGGAGCCGGTCGTACCGGCGTGCCCGGACTGCTGCCAGCTCGCGGAACCGGGCTGGGCGCTGACCGGGTTGCCGGTATCGAAGGAAGCAGGGGACTGCACGGGGTCCCCGAACATCCACCCGGAGTTGGTGCCCGCCGCGTAAGTGGCGATGCTGGGCGGCACGATCACTCCCGACCCCGCTCCCAGCGAGTTGCCGTCCGTGTCGTAGATAGCCTGCGGCAGCGCCCCGTTCGGGGATAGCCTCACGCCGAGGGTCTTGGTGTTCCCTACCGCCGCATTGAGCATCTCGGTCGGCAGGACCCCTGCCGTGCCCGGCTGGTCATCTAGCGGCCACCAGGCGTAGGGTCCGTCCTCGAAGACCTCGCTGCGGTAGAACGTCGGCGGGGTGGCGCTCAGCGCGTTCCACAGGTCAGTGCCGGTGATGTTGACATAAGGGCGGAACTGCTCGTCGATCTTCTCGGTCCACTCCTGCGCATTTCTCTGCAGGATGTACCACCGGTTCACGGTCGTTCCCCCGATGGTGCCCAGTGCCATTCTCAGCCGCAGCGGGGTGCCAGGCTCGATGTTGGGGTAATAGGGAGAAGACGCGTTAGTGGACGTCAGGGCGAGATCAGGGTTATCTGCCTGGGCTTCGAGGAAGCTAGCCTGCAATTCGCCCAATTGATACTGGATTCCCGTCGTTTCATCCCAGTTCCACAGCCGTGATGTCAGGTCGGTCCAGGTCAGCTCGGAATTGGGGGTGTTGAATCCCGCCCCGAGCGCCGCCTCGAATTTCAGGTACGGCCAGTTCGCGTTCTGCCCGGCGGGAATGGGGGTGGCTGCCGACACCTGCACCCCGAGCATGAAGCCGGACATGTCCTCGGCGACGGAGGAGGTCCCGGTGATGCTCTGGGAGAAGACGGTGGACGGGAGCACTGCCGCTGACAGGATGTTGTCCGCCAGCGTGTTGCTGCCGTTGCTCTGGGTCTGGGTGTCCAGCGGGAGCCAGCCCGCGCCTGCCTGGTAATGCTGGGAGACCTGGGTCGCGGTTAGCGCGGTCCCGTAAATCGCGCATTCCGCCATCAGCCCGTTCAGGTAGTTGCTGTTGAAGGTGGAACTGTACCCGATCCCGATGTTCTGGGTGCCCGCTGGCATCGACCCGGAGAACGGGACGGCGGTAGCAGCGAGAACCCCCTGCAGGTAGACCTTGATATTAGAGCCGTCCCACGTCCCGACGACGTGCGTCCACCCGGTAGCCGCGATCGGGATGGAGGACTGCACGAGGTTCCAGTTCGTCCCGTTCCCCACCCAGAAAGTCGGGAGATTGTGCCCGGCTCCTTCCAGCGAGAACATGAAGCCCTTGTTGTCGGCGGTGGGATTGTCATTGCTCATGATGACGGTAGGGCCGGGGGTGAGCCCGTTGTAGTTGACCCAGGCTTCCGCCGTCACCGCCGACAAGGCAGGATTGTAGGATGTCAGGACGTGGCTGGAACTCGCAACGGAGAACCCGGCGACGGTATTCCCGGGAACGAGGTCGTTGGTATTCCCGAAAGTCACTCCGGTCGCGGTCCCGGAATGACCGTTGCCGCTGGAGTCGGCGGCGGTTCCCGATCCTGCGGTCTCGTTGAGCTTCCACCATGCCAGCGGCGAGGACCCGGAGATCAGCTGGTTGTAGGCGTCGGGGAAAGCCTGCCCGGAAGAGGCGTTGTCCCCGCCGAGCGCTGCGATGATGAAAGCCGCCTGCGAGGGCGCTCCCAGTGACATGGACAGCGAGGTGCTGGCGGCGTTATATGCTGTGGTCGTGGCGGTGACCGTATCCCAGGGACCCAATCCCGATATCTCGACCACCAGCACGTTGATGGCGGCGATCTCCATGTCCGGGGCGACGTAGACCCTGTTCACCACCCGGGCGGTATTGGGGGTATAGGCAATCGAGGTGCGGACGTTCCCGTTCGAGCCCGCTGCGGGGTACTGACGCCAGTAGGAGTGGATGTCATCCCCCACCCCGACGTGGACGTTCGCGATCGCCGGGTTCTGCGTCCAGGACGCGATGCAGAACAGCCAGTTTCCTGCTGTCGGGGTCCCCGAGCCGGTGCCCACCGAGCTTGCCGGGTTCAGCTGCACGACTGCGGACTGCAGGGCGGAGGTGATCGCGGCGAAGGTGGTCCCCTGCCCGTAGCCGCCCGCCCACTGGTTGACTACCGCAGGCTGCGGGGCGGTGCCCAGGGCTGTCAGCGTGCCCGTCCCGGACAGGGCGGCGCTCGCGGGGATCCTTACCGGGGGCTGAGCAGGCGGCAGGGGGTGGCTTCTGTGCGGGGCGAAGCGCCGGAGCCAGGTGCGCCCCGGGGCTATCACCGACAGCGTGTTGTTCGCGCCGGGGGCGGCGGAGACGGCGGTGGCAGTGAGGGTGCCTGTCCCGGCGAGGGTCGCGGTGCCGCTGACCGAGGAGGTGAAAGTCAGGGTGATCTGCCCGGGAGCGCCCGTTCCCCCGGCGTGGTTGATGGAGCCGCCGCTGCCCCCGCCGCCCGCGCCGCTGCCCGGGGCGTTCCCGTTGCTCCCGGCGGAAGTGTTGCCGCCGCCGGTTCCCCCGGCAGCCCCCCCGCCCGAGCCCGCCGAGCCCCCGGCTCCGCCGCCGCCGAGTCCTCCGGCACTGCCGGTGCCGCCCGCACCGGAGCTGCCGCCGGAGCCGCCGCCGCCGGAGCCGCCGTCGTTGGATCCGGCAACCCCGGTGCCCCCGGTGCCCCCGTTGTTGTGGATGGCGTTGGTGCTGCCGGTGCCGCCCGCACCCGCGTTCTGCCCGGAGGCGTTCGCCCCGTGGTGCGCGGTGACGGTGACGGAGGTCCCCGGGAAGCTGGTGTCGGTCCCGGTGCCCCCGGAGCCGATGGTGAAGCTGATCGTGCCGGAGACCGCGACCGAGGTGTCTTCCGCGTACTCGCCGCCGCCGCCGCCGCCGCCGGAGCGGACTCCGTGGGCGGAGGTGCCGCCGTTGCCGCCCTCGCCCCAGGCCTGGCAATCGACGGTGGGAGCAGCCGCAGCCCACGATCCGGAGGAGGTGAACGTAACGGTAGTCACGCTGTCCTCCAGGAGATCAGGCTGTCAGGCACTCAGGCACCTACACGAGCGATACGGTGATGCCAGCGGCGCTGACCTGGAACGTGTTGCCCGTCGCGACGTTGACCGGCTGCCCGGTCCAGGTTCCCCACAGGTGGCGCAGGGGGCTTCCCGCCGTATCCCAGATCTCCAGCCCGACAAGAGACCAGGCGCTTCCCGAATTAGTCCACGACACGGTGCCGGAATTGGATGTGGCAGCGGCGGAGACAGTATTCCAGGTAATCGCCGATCCGCCCGTGGTGTATCCCGTGCCCCCGGTCAGCTCCGTCATGTTGGACGTAGCGGTAGGGGCGGTCGTGCCGAGCCGGATCTTCGTCGCGGCGACCGTCGTGTAGGCGGTGTTATTGAGGATGGCGGCGAGGATGTTAGTGGCATCCGTCTGGTCGAACATTGCCATGGAGATGTCCTTTTAGTTCAGCCCGAGGACGATGAAGCTGTAGACGGTGAGGGAATTAGACGCAGCGCCCCACAATGCCCCGAGTTCCACGTAATACGCAGCCTGAGTCCCCGAGGACCCGATCGAGACCGTGGTATTGGGGTTAGCCGTCGAGGAACTGCAGCGGGATGCCAGCAAAGTGGACGTGGTGGGATAGACCTTCATGATCCCGTCACTCAGGAACGTGTTGGTACCCGAGCCTCCGGGAGTCACGTTGGCGATTACCACTTCCAGTTCCCATGGCACGTTCGTCAGGGATGCGGTCTGGTTGACCGCCCCGGTCGTGGCGAGGATCCCGGCAGTACCGGCGGTCAGGTTCGCTGCGGTGAGGGATCCCTGGGTGGTGTTCGCGGTCACCGCGAGAGTCAGCGCGTTCGTGCCGGTCGTCGTGGAGAGCACTCCGTGCGCCTTGACGAGCAGGGACTTGCCGGGCGCGCTGTAGCTGGGCAGCCAGAAGTTCGCGGGCAGGAATGCCGCGCCGGTCGGAAGGATGACGGCAGCAGCGGAAGTTCCGGTGAATGCCGTGCTGTTCGCACTGGCGGAGGACAGTGCCTCCGTCTGGGTGCCCGTAGTCCAGGACATGGGATGATTTCTCCTTTAAGCGGCGAATGCGGTAATAGTGACGGTGCGACAGCCGCGCCCGGCGTGATCGTGATTTTCGGGGCAGCAATCGCAGGACAGGGCTCCGTCCGGGTTGCTCCCGTTAAGAGTGCGCGCGGATTCCCCGCAGGAATCGCAGGTGACTTCCAGGAACATGGCGGTCCTTTCCCTATGCGGTCTTGCCGGTCTGCCTGATGCCGGTCTTGCGGTTGCGCTTCGCCTGCTTGAGCAGGGCTGCCTGGATCTTGGCGACCAGCGCGTTCAGTTCCTTGGTGCTCAGGTCAGCCAGGTCGCCTTTGCCGCCGCCGGACATCGAGATGTGAATCGAGACGTTGTTGTTGACGAACGTGCCGCTCTTGAGATTGGGCGCGAGAGTGCCGCCGTACTGCCCCATCGCCGCCTGCGCGCCCAGGCCCTTCGAGGCTTTCTGGATCTGCGACCACAGCTTGTTCACCGACTTGACGCCGCCCTGACCGCCGAGGATCGACTGGGCGAGGGCATCTCCCTGCTGCGGTCCCGCCGCGATCAGCTGCGCCAGCACTGCCTTATTCAGGTGCCCCTTGCGCAGCTTCGCGATGTCCTTGGCGAAAGACTGCTCAGTCTTCAGGTAGTCCTTCATCTGGTCCTGCACCGACTGCGCCTGCTGGGTGGGATCGCCCTGCGCATACGCCGCGACGTAGGCGTTCCAGTCCTTGGCGTTGAACCCCTTCGTGCCGGGGCCTGCGGGGTGCATCTGCGCCGCCGTCAGCCCGGACGGGCTGGTCAGGTTCATGTTCCCGAAGATCCCGGTCCCCTTGCCGGACGGGTCGTAGCCCTGCCCGTAGGCGGCTGCCTGCGCGACGCCCTGGGCATACTTGATCTCCTGGGAGATCCGGCTCACCAGCTGCTGCGCGATCTTCTGCGCTCCCGGCCCGATGTTCTTCATGCCCGCCGCGATGCCGTCGATGATGCTGACGGAGATGTTCTTGAGGTCCTTCGAGTTCTTCATGTCCCTGCCGAGCTGGCTGATCAGGGTGTCGATCAGGTGCTCGCGCTGCGGGCTTACGCCGTGGACGGGAGCGCCCGGATGGATCCCCAGCGACCTCATCAGCGGATGGGGACCGGTCACGGGCATGTGCGGCACTCCGGAGCCGCCCTGGGTGCCCTGCATCTGCTGCTCCAGCATCGCGAGCAGGGCGGGATTCCACTGAGCCATGCCGGAGCCCAGCCAGTACCGCATCGGACCGTAGATGGGCAGCCCGGCAAACCCCCCGGCGGCGAAGCCGGGGACATTATGCGCGCCGAGGAACGGGGCGACGGCACTGACAAGGTGCTTGGGGACGACAGCCTCGCCGGGTTCGAGCATGGCGGGGAAGATGTCCCCGCCGCCGTAGCCGGGGATTCTCATGCCAGCCTGCGCCCCGGCACGGAGCCGCATGTTCGGCGCTCCGGTCCCGGCGAACGTGGCGGGAGCTATTCCCCCTGCTGGCGTCCCGGCGGCTATGACCTGGTTGATCGTCCGGTTGATCGTGTTAATCTCGATCGTGACGACCTTGTTGTGCAGTGCGGCGATCTCGGCGTTCAATGCTGCTACCGCACCAGCGCCCTGCGCGTGCGCGGCAGCCTGGACCGTCTTGCTCCTCAGTGCCGCGATGGCGTTGTTCAGGGTCTTGACCTGATCGCTGCCGGACGCCTGGACCTGCGCCTTGACGACCTTGTTCTGCAGCTTCCCGAGCGCGGACTGCACCTGGGAAGTGTCCGCCTGGACCCTGACCTTCGCATAGGCTCCGCTGACCGCCGAGTTGATGGCAGCCTGGATTGACGCGGTGCTCCCGGCACCGGAGCGCTGGGCGACTTCTTTCGTCATGTCCAGCCCGGCTGCCTTCGGGATGCCGGAATTCGCCAGGAACGTCGCGTAATCCCGCAGCGCTCCGGTATTGACGCTCTTCCCGCCGGAATGCAGGATGCTGTCCATGAACCTGTTCTGCAGGTCCGCCCCGTGCGTGGTGAGTCCCTGGGCGAGCCCCCCGACGATTCCCGAGCCGATCTGCTGGGTGAACTGCTGGGCGTCGCGGGGAATTTTCGACGCGGCAACCGTCCCCTGGTTCATGTTCCTGTTGTAGGCTTTGGCATTCTCCGCGAACTGGTTAGTCCAGTCCGCGACTTTCTTGAAGTCCTGCTGCTGGTTCGTCCCGGAAATGGCGGGACCGCCGAATTCCTGGGCGATCGTGGACAGCATCGACAGCCCCGCCGGGGACTTGCGCATCATCGGGAGCAGCTGCTGGATCTGGAATGCCGCCATCTGCGTGGTCTGCCCGGGTCCCAGTGCCCCCATCGTCTGCATGTTCCGCAGCCAGTCGGTCTGACTTCCCAGCTGCGGGATGAGTCCGCTCTGGGGATTAGTGAGGACATTCCACGCCCCCGCGCCCTGCTTGGAGGTGAACGAGGTCAGTGCGTTCGCGAACGCCTTGAAAGCGGGAGGTGCCTGAAGCTTGATGCCGCCCCTGGAAGAGGTCACCTGAGCACCGCCGAGCGTGCCGAAGAAGCCGGAGGCTCCCGCCGCGCCTCCCGTCACGAGCTGCAGCAGCTGGTCGTAGGCCTGGTTGACTGCCCCGACCTCGGAATGCTGCAGTCCCGCCATCGCGGTCTGCGCGCCGACCGCCGCGCCGAACATCCCGCTGCCGTGGACCCCGGTGAAGTTCATCGCCTGGTAGCCCGCCTGCAGGTTGGCGATCATCGTCTTCGCCTGAGAGGACAGCTTGCCGTTCTTCTCGAAAGCGCTCCCGAGCTGGAGCTGCGCCATGGTGGCGACGTCGTAGGCCTTGCCCATGTCCAGGGTGGAGCCGGTGATGCCCTTCCACACGTTCGCGACCTGCTGCCCGGCTCCGAGGGCGCTGACCATCGTGCTGGACAGGTTCTTCAGTTCCTGCTGCGCGACACTGAAGTTACTGGGAGTGCTTCCGCCAAGCCCGATCAGGGAACCGAGCGTGCCGAGCCCCCCGCTGAAGGCTTCAGTCAGTCCCTGCCATGCTTCGCCGGGCCTTCCTTTCCCGATGCCCGCGCCGATGGCACCGAAGCCCTGGAGGGATCGCTGGACGGGGCTCATGGATCCCGCCGAGGTAGCGGGAACCTTCCCTGCCGCCTGCATCGCCGACAAGATGGAGGGAACCGCCTGCGCGAATCCCATCTGGTTAATGTCCTGCATCGTCCGGTCGGCGGCGAGCTGCGCCGGGCTCTTCCAGGTGACGCCCTTGTTGATCAGGAAGGCGCTCGCGGCGAGCGCGCCGATGTCCACCGCGCCCAGGCTGCCCATCGCCCCGGCGACGCCTCTCCCGGCGATCGTCTCGCCTTCCTTCGCGGCAAGACCTGCTGCCACGTCCTCGGCGGTCGCGGTCCTGGCGACCTGCCCGAACAGCCCGCCGGGGATCCTCGCCAGTCCGCGTGCGGCTCCTCCGACCAGTGCCGGACCCCACCGCGCCCCGCCTTCGAACGACAGGATGGGGCCAAGCGCGGGACCGAGCCAGCCGGTGAGCTTCGCCAGCCCGCCGGTAGCCCCCTGGAGGGTGGACAGCAGGTCCCCGCCGACGCCGGGAAGGTTCGGGGCGGTGTGCAGGAAGATGTCGCCGACGTTTGCCAGGACGTCACCGAGCTGCTGGAGGTATCCTGTCCCGCCCGACACGATGTCCCCGAGCTGCTTGCCGAGCCCGTGCTGGAACTCCTGGGTCATCGTCGCGGCGAACCGGTCGAACATGGCGACGGTGTTCGTGCCGAGCTGGACGAAAGCGTTCCCGGCCCCGGCGCGGAGCATGTTGACGCCCGCCCCGGCAAGCTCGAAGGTTCCCCCGGTAGCGAGGTCCTGGGCAGTCTGCAGAGGGCTGTTCTTCAGCCCCCACGCCTGCCCGGTGGTGATCCCGAGGGAATCCCCGAGGGATTCCGAGGTAGCGAAAATCGCCTTTGCCCGGGGGATGAGCTGCTCGCCGCCCTGCATGCCGACGAGCGTCCCCATGCCCGCCGCGACCGTCGCCGGTCCCACGGTCGCCAGCAGTTCGTTGGACAGCATCATCACCCAGTGCGCGACCGGGTACCACTTCTTGATGAACCCGCCGACCGCCGCCGACTCGACGGCAGCCCTGCCCAGGTCGAAAGAGCCGCCTCCGGCTGCGTTCCGGACCGCTCCGAGAGCGGAGCCCGCGAGGCTCCCGGCTCCTGCGGCGGCACCTCCGAGGATCCCGCCGACGCCTCCGGCGTTCCTGACCGCATCCCCGATCCTGCCCGTGACGCCGGAGACTCCCGCGCCTGCGGCGGCGGTGGCAGCCGCTACCCCCCTGGCGATGCTGCCCGGCAGCGACTTGACCCCGTTGATGAAGTCCCTGCCCATGTCAGGGCGCTCCAGGAGATGCGCCAGGGCGGCGAACCCGCCCCCGGCGATCATGCCGGGGATCGCCGAGCTGTACCTGCGGCTCTCGTCGATCACCCGCATGACCCTGGCGATGTTCTCGCTGGAACCCAGGATGTCTTCCTGCTGACCGGGCCTGCGGGGAGGCCACGGGAAACCCGTATAGGTCCCGTACTCCCGGTGGGGGTCCGGTGTCCAGTTCGGGTTCCAGGCATCTTCCGGCGGCGCGGACCGCCGTCCCCTGCTGACGAGATCTGCCGCCTCCCTCGCGGCGTCTCGCATCTCCTGGATGAGGGACTGCCGGGGCTGCACGGTCGCGGCAGTCCGCAGGCGGCTCAGCTCCGCTTCCGCCTGCGCCGCACCGGCATGAGCGCTCGTGGAGCCGGTGCGGAGGATGTCCATGAGCTGGCTGGAGGTGGCGATCCGCTGAATCCCGGCTTCGGCAGCCTCAGCATCCTGGGTGACGCCCTGCAGTTTCTTCCGGAAGGAGTCGATCCCCCGCTGGGCAATTCCCGAGGCGAAGGATTTCTCTATGGACTTCCCGGTTGACTCGATCTGCTGCTGCAGCTTCACGTGCTCGGCGGCGACTTCGCCGAGAGCTGTCATCTGGATGCTCTTGGACGCCTGCACGACCTTGGCGATAGCCTCGTAGTGGGCTTTCTGCTCGGCGGCTGCTTCCTTCGCTGCCGCTGCCTGGATATTCCTGGAAGCCTGGGCTACCTTCGCAACCGTCTCGTAGTACTCCTGCTGCGCCTGCTTCTGGATCCCGATCGAGGCAACGGCGATCCTGGAGACATCCTGCTGCGCTTCGGCGGTGCGCTCGCTGGCGGCAGCGAGGAACTCGTACCCGTTGGCGAGCCCCCTGACCCTTTCGGTATATGCCTGCACGGAAGTGCCGAGGCTGTCGAATTCCTTCTGGACCCGAAGGAGCCGCTGGTACTGCCCTTCCGTTCCCGCGAGCGCGGCGGTGACCTTGATCTGCATGTCCGCCAGCTCGCCGAAGGACCGGCGCGCATCTTCATTGGCTCTCGCCATCGCGATGGCGGCGAGAACAGTCTCGTCAGCTCCCCTCTTGTAATCGGAAGCATCGAAAATCGCCTTCTGCTTGACGTCGGGAAGACCGGTTGCGGGCATGTCTCACCTCCTCGCGGGAAAGATCAGGGGTCGTACTTGCGGAACTCGTCCCGTCCCGCATCAGCGAGAGAGCCGTCATCGACGGCTTCCTGCGTGGTCGGGCTGAGATAAGGGTGCGCGGGGATCTCCAGGACGTCGTGGAACCAGCCCTTGCGCGGGGAGCCGCTGTCCTTCCAGTGCAGCTTGTCCCTGTTCAGGGCGCTGACCACGCAGCCGAATTCGGTGACGCGGGAGTAATCGGAGTCGTTGCCGACCCAGGCGAACGCCCGGAGCCCCCCCCGCGAGGCGGGGATCCAGTACATGGCGTCGGCGAGCTTCCCGGTGGACATCGCGGGCGGCTCTCCCGGGCGGGCGCGGTGCCATGCGCCGGACGGTTTCTTCGTCCGGCGCAGGGTCACCCGCTGCGCCCGCTGCGCGATGTGCTTCGCCAGGGCGGTGGCAGCTGGCGCAGCTCCCTGGGCGGAGAGCTTGGCGACTTCCTGCCAGAGCCTGATGTTCTCCTCGAACGAGATCTCGCCGCTCACATCCTGCGCGCCTCCATGCGCTTCAGCAGTTCGCTGACTGCGGGCTTCATGTATTTCTCTGAGACGTTCTCCACGGAATACTCCCCGGCGAACTCACGGAGCCTGGCGTGATCGACCTGGTTACGGTCCTGGTATGCTTTCTCGTAGGCGATGGCGATCTCGGTAACTGACGGTTTCACCCACCATCCTTTGTGGACGCCGTTCCAGAACGGCTCGCCATTGACCTCGGTGCCTAGCGGGTTCAGCTCGCTCATCGAGGACGCGGCGGTAGTGATGACCGGGGTCCCGCAAGCCTGCGCCTCCATGATGGGAATCCCGAAACCCTCCCCGAATGCGCAGGCGGAAAGGACATCCAGCATGCCGTACCATTCCGCGAGTTCCTCCGGGCGGATCAGCCCTGCCGCGTAGCGGTACTGGTCCACCGTCCTCACCAGGTGGGTGATGCCCAGGGACTCGGCGAGAGCCTCCAGGTCCTGCCCGCCATCGGTGTGCACTCCCGAATGCAGTGCCAGCAGGGCATCCGGGTGGCTCTTCGCGAATCTCGCGAATGCCAGCATCTGCTCGGGCAGGCCTTTCCTGATCGCGTCGTTGTTGGCACCGTTGATGCCCACCACGAAAGCGTCCGGGTCCACGCCCATCATCTCGCGCAGTTCCTTCTTGCCTTCCGGGAGGGCAAAGACGTCCAGGTCGATCCCGTGCGGGACGTAGACCGGATCGAAGCCTGCCGCGCGGAACCGGTCGTAGCCGAACCGGGACATCGCGATCAGCTGGGCTCCGGAAGCCTCCACGTTCACCCGGTCCGCCGTGGACATCGGGCGGCAGTCCGCCGGGAGCCAGTGCGCTAGCGGCAGTTCCGAAAGAAGATTCGGGTCGAGGACCCATACGTCACCCAGGGTGATCACCAGGTCAGGACTGGTCATCTTGCAGTGCTGGTGCAGTGACGTCGTGCAGTAATTGCTCCCGAAGCCGGGCAGGACGGGCATCCCGTTCCACTGGGTCGGGGATCCGGACAGCCCCCAGTAGGAGCTGATGATCACCTCGTGCCCCATCCTGAGCAGTTCCTGTGTCCAGACGGCAGTCTGGGTGCCGTAGCCGGACGGTGCCCAGGGGGCACAGGAATGCCAGACGATCTTCGCCACTCGCGGTTCCTCTCAGTTGTCATGCTGCAGCGGGCGCTGCATTTCCGCCATCGCGCTGAGCGTTCCCAGGGCATCGGTCCTGGCTTGCTTTACCACGGGCAGCCAGAATTCTTCTTCCAGGGACAGCTCGTCTATCAGCCGGGGATGCCAGTCCATGTCCTGGATGAACTTGTCATAGGTCAGCATCCTCTGCGGGAATCCTTCCGGGAAATCCGGGGCAAATGCCGGGTCCCGGTTCTGGAAATGATGCAGGAAGACCTTGGCTAGCTGCTCGGCTGCTTTTTTGGGTCCGGGGTCCCGCGTCCGCCGATCTTGTCCATCAGCGGCTGGACTGCCTCTTCCAGGGCGGCGTAGTCATCAAGGTCCATCACGTCCCCGATGATCACGTCAGCGGCAGCGAAGGAATTCTGCGCCGGGACGGGGACCGGGTAGCTCCAGGCAGTGATGATCCTGCCGAGCAGGGCATTGCGCATGTCGTTCTGCATCGCCAGGAAGGACGTGGAATTGCTCGTCTCGCCGATCTGGACTTTCGCCACTTCCTGGACCTCGAAACGGTCCCGGACCTTCAGGTCGGTCCGGTATTCTACCCACGCTCCCGAGGGCAGTTCAATGCGAGCCATTCGCGCTCCTTTTTCCTGTGTTCTTGCAGAAAAACGCCCTCCCGGGAATCTTCCGATTTCGAGAGGGCGTTTCTGCGGGGTTTTAGTAAGTCGGCGTGCCGTTCACCAGCGTGACCGTGCCCGGCCCGAGTCCTCCGGAACCGCCGATGTCCGCGCTGTTCGCGACACCCTCGAACGAGTTCCCGTAGCCGATCAGGACCTTGTTCCGCATGATCTTGGACTTCACGTTCGCCACCTGGTTCGCGTTGAAGGTGAGCGTGAACGGAGTTCCCGAGTTGGGGATGTTCGCGTTGGTGATGGAGATGCTCATCGGTGCCTGGGCGTTGAGGAGCATCAGGTCCAGCGGGGTCTCCGAGTTAGTCGGGTCCCACTGGATCGTGCCGTCCATGGTCAATGGACCCCTGGCGATGACATAGGGAGTCTGCGTTCCCGCGACCAGCCAGTAAACCTGCGTCTGGCGCTTGAAGGAGACATTGAACTCCCCGATTCCCGCGTAGCTGCCGGAACTGGAGATGGTATTCCCGGCGACGACAACCGTTGATGCCCAGTTGGGAATGGGGCGGCTGTTGGTGGTCGTGTTGGTGACCGCCTGCGTCGCCACGGTGGACTGCCAGGAATCGCCGGACATCTTGATTCCCAGGAGCTGCTCGGCGTTCCCGGAGAAGTCAAGGCTCTTCAGTACGGCGCTGGGATACTGCCGGGCTCCGAACGTGTTCGTCGGGGCAGTGCCGTATGTCGCCGAGGTGAATACATTGACGATGTTGGTCACGTCGGTGAAAGTGTGCGTCGGCGGCTGAGCGCCGAATGCGCCGCCGTATCCCAGCTGCGAGTTCAGCGCCGCGAAACGGTGCGTGAACTGCGTTCCGGTCGCCAGGTTAGCGAGCGTGGAACCCGCGATCGTGGACCCGCTGATTACCGAGGGATGCGGGAAGCGGAGCGGTGTACTGGCGAAGTTGACGACGTTGCTCGCGGCGGTAGAGGAGATCTGGATGACCTCATTCACGTATGACCCGGGAGTCACGGCAGTGGTCGCCGTGCCGATCTGGAGATATGCGCCTGCTGTATATCCGGCGGGAGGCGCGGCGCTCAGCGTCATCGCGATAGCGCCGATTCCCAGGGTTCCCGTAATTGTCGAAGGAGTCCCGATCGCGCTGCAGGTAGTGGACAGGTCTCCGAATACGTTATCGAAGAAGTACCCGTGACTGTCGAGGAAGTTAGGTCCCCCGAAGGAAAAGGACGCGGATTCAACGCCGAGGGTCTTGTAGAACAAGTCCGTCATGCTTCCCCTGATTGCCTTGTCGTCAAGGAATTTCGGGGTGTCCTCGGGCTCGAACTGCGACTGATCGAGGGGATGGGTAATAACAGGGTTGACTACCGTACCGACTGTCAGCTCGCGGGCAATTCCGAGCCAGGACAGTACGCCCGGGTAGATGTTGGGGCCACCGAGTGCCACACAGTCCTTTCTTTGCCCTCACGGGCGACAGCCGTTATGCGTTGAAGATTTCCCACATGGAAACGGTCATGAGCGCGTCATAGCGCTTGATGCGCTCATCGGCGGTTGATTCAACCCCGATCCGGTAGCTGATATCCTCACCGGTATTGTAGATGGTGGAGGTTATCTCGGTACTGGGGTCCGTGATGTACACCGGGTTCGGCATGGAATAGCGCAGCGCGAACATCACCGCGTCCACCATTCCCGGGAAAACCGGGTCCTGCTGCTTATCTGATCCCGCTGAGAACCAGGTCAGGTAGACATCCATCTTGTGCAGGATGCCCTTGGTCCCCGAGGAAGTCCCCGGTCCCGTATTGCGGGGAATAGTCCCGCCCAGTTCGGAGGACCGGTTCTCCTCGCCGTCAGAAGGCCAGATGTAGATCGCCGGGACCTTCGCCTGGATCCGGGGATCAGGCGGGGTGATGTAGGCTTTCGCGGCAGGCTTCCCGTAAGGCATGGGAAGGTCATCGAGAAGGCTCAGGAGAAAGGACTGGGCATTGACGATCGGCACAGTTATCCCCTCAGCTTTTATACTAGCATGAATTAAGCTTTCTGCGCCTTTACTGCTTTCACCGGCTTCTGCGGCGTCACTTTCCCGCCGCCCTGGGGGGCGGTGACATGGTGATTGCCGGGAGCGGCGGTGCGCTTTTTCGCGGCACACTGCCTCGCGTGCGCGGCGGAAGCCTTCTTCGCTTTTGCCGTGCTGCGCTTCTTCAGCGAGGTAGACCTGCGCTTACCGGCGGCGGACTGCCGCCTGGTCTTGACTGGACCGCAGGACATGAGACCCCCTAGATCGTGCGCTTGTACGGATGGCAGAGCAGTTCCGCCTCCGTGGTGAGCCCTACGACGTCGCCGCCAGTGCTCTGGGAGTGACCGCCGATGTCGTGGATGGTGGTCGTGGTGGCACCCCTGGTCAGCGCCTCGGCGGTGGCGAAGTGGATGCACGCCTGCTCAATACTGGCGGGCAGGGTGGTGATGATCGTGCCCGCCACGTGCGGGTAGACCAGCGGCGCGGACAGGCTCAGGGTCCCCGGTCCCGCCGCCGCCGACGCGGAGTTCGCGTGGACGGTCTCCTGCTGTCCGGAGTCCTTGATCACCCCGGTAGCCCCCGTGGTGCCCTGGTAGCTGGTGATGCCCCAGCCGGTGACGTCGCTGACGGACAGGGTGGTCGCGCCAGCGAGAGCGCTGGAGGTGATCTCCGCGTGCGGGAAGCCGTTGATGTAGCTCACCTGGATGACATAGCCGTTGCGCCCGAAGCACCAGTTGATGAATCCCGGTCCGATGATGATCGCCTGCCCGCCGTAGGCGTCGGTGGCAGGCGCGACCGAGTTGAAGATCCCGAACGGGGGGTACTCCGGCTCCGCCCATCCCGTGGGCAAGGTGGTCCACTGCCGGGGCCACGTGTTGTTGGGGCACACCTGGACCTGGGTGACTTCCAGGATGGGGAAGCGGGAGAGGATAGCCCTGGCATTGGACCCGGTATTGTTCCAGTAGGGCGTGCGGGTCGCTCCGCCTGCGCCCGGTCCGACCGTCACCCGGAAATCCGGACCCCGGAGCACCTCGATATCGACGGTGGCTCTCAGGATCTGGTTGCAATAGCTATCGACCTTGGCAGTGGCTCTCGCGCACATGTTCCACCACTCGGCTTCGTTCTGCGCGGGAGTGATGTCATCTCCTACGGGAATGCTGGTCCAGTCCTAAATCGATACCCGTAGGAGCAGTCAGGAGCGTCACCGGGGAAATGTACGGTGCTGTGATCAGCGGCATCGGGGTAGTCATCGGGCATCACCTCCCCTCTTTCTCTCGCATTTGGTGCAGATCCACGCCTCAAGCGCACTGTCCCATACGGAATGCCTCGGGCAGATGTCATCACCGCAAGTGTCCACGGCGCACTGAGCCCACGGAGCAGCAGTCCTGGCGACACGTCCCCTCTTGGGACCTCCACACCTTCTACAGAGGCCAGGTGCTCTTGACATGCACCACCTCTTAGCTTTTTTCCAGGTATGCAGCAAGAGCCCGCAACCTGTCCGGATCGTCGTGAGCCCATCCCAGAAGCCTATTGCAGGTATTGCACAAGATGCCCCTGACGCAGTTCTCACATCCAAATCTTCCAGGGCAGCAAGAATGATCATGGTCCACGCAGAGCTTTTCAAAAGAACCGCAGACTTGACAGCCTTGCGACGCTGCGTACCCACGCCAGTAGGCTCTGGTCTTACCGGCGTGGGTTCTCGCATTATCGTGAGGGCGCGTAGCTTCAAGGTAAATCTCATGCGCAGCGCAGCATTCTTCGCATCGGCAGCCACGCTTCTTGTATGTAGCGTTCTTGCCGTGACTCCAGACGCCGTTTTTGCAGCCTTCCCGGTGATTGCTCATCAGGGATACCCTGAATTATCTTGCCTGCACAACCCCGGGGCTCGGCTCATAGGCTCCTACGTCTTGTACTCGTAATCCGCGAGGGTGTCCTGGGAAACGGGGGTGAATGTCACTCTCGGAGGCCAGCTCCACTGACCTTCCTCATCACCCTCATGCCGGGAAGTCGCCCAGAACAGGTCATTGCCGTCGAGGTGGACCTGGAGGTTAACGACGTCATGCGGGTTTCCCGGGAATATCCTGACGACTATCGCGGGATAAACCTCACCCGGGCGAACGGGATTCCCGAAATGCCCGACGTGACCGGTAGCCCCGGGATTGCCGCCCTCGCCGTAAGTGCGGGTGAAAGTCATGTAGTCATGACGCCTGCGGTTGATGTCCTGGGCGTCAGCCTCTGCGATCCGGTACTGGACGATGCGTCCTGCCGTGGGAGTCATACTGCCACCGGAGTAGTCTCCAGGCGCTCGATGAGCGCGGCTTTGCTGCCCTTGTCGGAGATGCCCGCCGTACGGCACATCTTCTTCAGGGTGGCGACATGAAGCGCCGTCAGCGAGATAACGCTGTCGTGACCCGGCTCGAACGGGATACTGTCCGCCGGAGCTGTCCCTATTTCCTTCTGCTTCGCCATGGAGATGCCGCACTCAGCGCAGAACTTGGCTCCGGCGGCGTTGTCGTGACCGGTGGCGCAGACGGTCTTGCCCTCGATGAAATGAGAGGGAAGCTCGCGCTTCATCATCCACTCGGTCTCGAAGGGGATCTCGGTGCCCGCCGCCCGCAGCGCTGCCAGCGCCTGGATCATCTGGATCTGGTGGGTGGCACGCTCGGTGCGGACCGCGTTCGTGGCCTGCTCGTCGGGGGTCAGCGGGATGGACTCGGGAGTGGAGGACCAGTGCGGGTCCGCATCGGCGACGCGCTCCTGCTTGGCGGGGATGCCGAGCTTGGGGTCGCCCGGGGTGGTCTTGAGGATCTGCGGCTTGCGGGCTCCCCGGAGGTAAGCCTCGCAAGAAGGGCAGTCCAGCTCCCAGTCTTTCGCGGGAGCGCCTCTCACTACGGGTCGGCTGTGCGAGTCGCCGCAGCCTCCGCTCGTGGAGGGAATGGATACGCTCATGAGGTCAGAGCGTGCGTACAGGGGCATTGGCAGTCCTTTCAGGGAACATATTGCCCGCTCGGTCGTTCGCGGGACATCTGGGATTCCGGGACGGTCTCCGACCCGCAAGAAGGGCAGGTTCTCGTCCAGGAATGGTGGATGGTATTGCTCGGGCAGTCCGGGCACCATCTTCCTTCAGGTCCTCTTCTCACGAAATGCTTCTCCGGTCCGGCATCGACAAGTCCTGCCTGGGCGTAGTTGTTGCCCTTCAGCGCCGCCATGTGATGATCGGCGACATCCACGAACGTTCCCGGCTTGGCGACATAGCGGGTCCCGTCATCCGCCTTGAATCCCATGCAGCCAGGGGGGAGGTTCACTCTGGTCATTGCGCTCCTATGTGCTGATGATGTAGCTGACGGTCGCGGTCTGCCCGTTCTGGGTGACGCAGAAATTCAGCCCGCCGCCCTTGGAGATCGCAGTGGTCACGAACGACGTGGGAAGCGCATTAGGCGTCAGCAGGAACCCCGTGGAGGAGGTGACTCCCGTGGCGGGTCCTACCGCCACGGTCGCGGGACCGATGTTCGCCAGGACGATGCTGCACAGTCCGGCAGGGACGGTGCACAGAGCTGTGGGGACAGTGTTGTCATAGGACAGCTGCCCGGTGATGATGCTCATCAGTTCCCGGTAGAGATAATGAAGCAGAATGACGATGCGGTGCCGTTGCCGGTCGTGGCGTAGTACGTAGCCCCGCCGACCGAGTTGTAGGCTTCCTGGCTGAGCGGGGTCACCGGGACCGGCATGCCGCTCGCGGCGGTGACCCTCGCCGATGTCCCGAGGTAGACCGCCTGGGGGGTGGTCGGCTGGTAGAGGGTGAAGTTGCTCAGCCCGGCGGGGAGGATGAATACAGTAACCGTGCTGTTAGCAGGCACCGTTGCCGTTCCCATGATCACGGACATGATTTTTCTCTGTAACGCCGTAGCAACATAAGTAACTGTCGTACTATTGCCCGTAGCTGCAATGGCATACAGGTCCTGTCCGGGATGCAGGTGCACCTGAAATCCGTAAGGAGTAATAGTGCTATACGGATTCCCCTGGAAGAACCCCGTTGATGATGTGACGCCGGAGTCACCAAAATAGATTGCACATTGCGCGTACAGTGCACTTACTGTAACTTCGGTGATGTGTTCAGAATCTGCGGCGACAATCAAGGCAGGAGCAGAATCCGTTATACTTACCTGACCATAAGAAAACATGATCCCTCACTGATCAGTGACGATGATGTAATTAACGAGTCCAGTGGTTCCGGATGTATTTGCCCCGTAAAGCGTAGCTCCTCGGGAGGAGACATAGCTTGAAAAGCTTGTGGGAATCGAGTGGCATTGCAATCCGTTCAGCCCGGTCACCGCTGTACTCGTCCCGACTGATACGACATTCGTAGCAGAAGTTGACGAGTTCCAGAACGTGGCATTGCACAACCCGGGAGGAACAGTGAAGAGAGCGATCGTGGATGCGTTCGGCACCGTGATCTGCCCCATGACGTAGGTCATCTCAGCTTACTCCTTTTATACTTTCTCCAGGATCCACTGGACGTCAGGATTGAATTCCTGCCGGACGCGGGAAACGGTATTCGACAGATGCATCGCGCGCCATTCCCGGTAGGCGGTGAGATCGGAGCTGCCGCTGGACTCCTCAGCTTCGGCGTAGGTGACGTCACGCTCGGTACCGGGGGTGACGGTGTAGTGCAGGTGCTCGATGACCGCCTCGGGGACGTACCGGATCAGGTCAGTGCGCTTGCCGATCTCGCTGATGGCGTTGTCGCAGTAGAAGTGCCTGACTGCGGAGAGCGCGAACCAGCCGAGGAACCTCACGAGGTCGCTGGAGACCGCCCAGATCTCCGGGAAGCCGCTGCGGCGCTTGTCGTCGGGGTAGACCCACCCCGTGCCGCCCAGGTCTTCCAGGGCGTCCATGAGCGCCTTGTCCCATTGCGGGGTGGTGAACAGGTGATCGTCCCCGACTGTCATGATGGCATCGAAGTCATCAGCATGCTCCAGCGCGACCCGGTTGAAGATGCCGGTCAGGCAGTCCCTCGGGGAGAGCACCGCGTGCACGGCGGGACCCCAGTCCATATCCTCGTAGGAATCGTCGTCGTCGTCGGTGATGAACATCAGGACGGTCTCGTCGGCGGGGTCGCTGTCCGCGAAGGACTTGATCAGCCGGGCTGCCTGCTCCCGGCGGTTGCGGGTGGGAACCATTACCAGGAGGCTCTTCATGCATCCCTCTCGATCAGCGGCACGGGAAGCCGCACGGTGTCGGATTCGTAGGCTTCGCCGCTTCGCGGGCCTTTCGTGAAGACCAGGACCCTGGTATCTTCCAGTGCCCGCCAGGCGTGCGGGATGCCCGCAGGCTCCTTCACCAGCTCTCCGGGACCATGAACGTCCTCATGGAGCCCGTCATCGGCGACACTGGCGAACAGCATCTTCCCGCTGACGACATACGCCCACTGGACGGTGTTGTGATGAACGTGATTACCCCGGACGGCTCCGGCTTTCGTGAAGATCTCGGTAACGGCATCGATCTCGCCCAGGAGGTCCTGGATGACGCCGCGCTCATCCTCGAATCGGTCAGTCAACGATCCTCGCTTCAGGAAGGGGGATGATGAACTTGCCTTCGTAGCCTTTTTCGCGGAGCTTCGGGATCAGGTCATCCGCGATATGCCAGGACAGCAGGAGGGCGTACTGGGGCTGATCCTCGAAAAGCTTCTTCTCGTCAACGACCGGGATATCCGTGCCGGGAATGCATGTCCCGATCTTCTCGCTGGAAGAGACTTCGCAGACATATTCCAGGAAGCCCGCGATATCTGCGTAATTAATCAGCGGGGTAGCGCGGGTGGTTGCCCCGATACCGCAGATGCTCCAGCCGTCCCGCCATAGCGGCTGCATCAGGTCGAACAGGGCATTGCGGGCTTTCCAGGCACGGGAAGCCAGTTTTCCCTGTTCCTTCACTGCCCAGATGCGGAAAGATCCGCCGTGAGTGGGGATCTTCTCGATGTCCTCGATGATCAGCCCATGAAAGGCGAGCAGGCGGGACAGGGAGGCTACCGAGTAATAGCGGAGGTGCTCATGGTAGACGGTATCGATCTGCAGCCCGTTCGCAATGGATGCCCAGTCGTGGTTCTCGGTGACGAAAACGCCGTCGTCGGCAAGCAGGGTCAGCACTCCGGCAAGGAAGTCATGCGGGTCCGGGACGTGTGCCAGGACATTCGCCGCAGCGATGACTTTCGCCTTGCCATTGTCCCGGCGGATGACCTTCGCGATCTCGGAGGTGAAGAATTCCTGGTACGTGGCGGTAATGCCCTTACTCAGGCACTTACCCACCTGATTGGTAGGCTCGACGGCTACCGTGGTAAGTGACTTCACCGGGAGCAGTGACAGGAAAGTGCCGTCATTAGCCCCGATATCCACGACGAGATCATTCATGCACAGCCACGGCTTGACCTTTTCTGCCAGCTCGGCGAAGTGCTCTCGCATCGCCCTGGTATTGCCGGTGGCGTAAGGGTGATCCTCCGGGAACATGTCGCGCTGATCCGGGATGTAGCTCAGCTGGACCAGCGTGCAGTTCTCGCACTTGAGCAGCTTCAGCGGGTATCTCTGCCCGTTATCATGCTCCGCGAGAGGCTGCATGCCCATGTCGAGAACGGGAGCCATGTCCCTCTCCCCGCAGGAGCCGCAGCGGAGGATCTCAGCCATTCGCGCGATACCACGATCCGGTGCGGGTGACGCCTTCCTCGAAAGTCACCTTAGGACCGGTCCAGCCCAGCGCGGTGATCTTCGAGATGTCCGGGCACCTTCTCGGCGGGCTTCCCTGCGGGAGTTTCCCGGGAATGACCTTGATTTCCCGGTCGTAACACCACCAGGCTACCTCGCGGGCTACTCCGGAAATGGTGCGCTCTTCCAGCGTGCCCATGTGGTAGACGTTCATGTGCTCACCCGCGTCAAGCAGGATGATGAACTGGTCTACGCAGTCATCGATATAGCAGAAGCTGCGGGTTTCCTCCCCGGAGCCCTGGATCGGGAAGGGAATGGCTCCCTCATGATCCTGGACCAGGGAGTTCATCCGGATGCAGAATTCCGGGATGACGTGTTCCCTGCCCATGTCGGGACCGTAGATGTTATGCGGTCTCGTGATGATAAGCCTGTCGAGAATGCCTGTTCTCGCCCAGGCGAGGGACATGATCTCGCAGGCGATCTTCCCTCCGCCGTAGGAATAGCGGGGGTTGAGGACATCCGGAACTACGAGCGGGATGTCTTCCGGCGTGGGCACTTGCGGTGCCACCTGGTACGCCTCCGAGGAGGAAACCAGGAGGAGTTCGCTGCACCCCGTCGCCTCGCAGGAGGCAAGGACATTAAGCATCCCCCGCATCGCCACGTCGAGCACCTGCCGGGGCTCGGCGTAGAAGGTCTGCGTTCCCTGGAGATAAGCCAAATGCACGACGGAATCGCATCCGTGCATCGCGGCACGGACATTCTTCTCGTCGCGGATATCACCCTGGAAGATAGTGCACGGAACGCCCTTGAGGCGGTCCGCCTGCCCTCTGGACATGTCATCGAGGACATTGACCTCGCTCCCGAGGGAAACGAGCTTCTTCACGAGATTGCTCCCGATGAAACCCGCTCCCCCGGTCACGAGATATTTCCTGCCGTTTCCCATGAGGAAATGGTAGCAGAAACTAAACCACGCCTGCGGTAACCCGCAGGGAGCCCTGCTGCACGACGGCAGTGGAAACGGTAACGCTCGCCGCGTGGTCATACAGCAATCCGGTGGAGACGGTGACAGCAGTCGCGGTAGTGCCCGCGACGACCGCCAGTTCCTGTCCCTTGCCGGTATTGCCGATGATCAGCGTGGTCCCGGCTGGCATTCCCGAGGTGGTGCCCAGGGTAAAGGAAGTGGCGCCAGCGGAGAGGGCTACTGCGGTCAGGGTATTGCTGACCGTTCCCGGGACAACGTTAGAGCACGCGTAAAGGGTGCTCGCGGCGTTCTGGAATTCAACCGGGCGATTGCCCGGGTAAATCGGGAACCCGTTATATGGCGAGACGTTGCTCTGTCCCACCCAGACGACGTTAGAGCCCAGGTTGAAGAAGCGCACCGTAGACGGCGCGTTCGGCGTCGGGGTGAAAACCCAGTTGGGGATCGTAGTGGGGTTGACCACCTGATCGACCCCTGCACCGAGGTTAGGCATGTCGGCTCCTTAGATGACGGAAACGACGCTGCCCTGCCCGACGACGAGGGTTGCCGCCGAGACGCAGGTTGCGTAGATCTGGGTGCTGGCAGCCAGTGGTCCCTGGAGGAGCATTGACTGACCGGCGGGGATCCCGAAAGCAACCGAAGGCGTGGGCGCGGACGCGGTTGCCACGAAGATCGTGAACGCGGTGCCGGTGCTCGTGTTGGCGTTGGTCAGGATCAGGTCGCGGAACCCGGTATTAGTGCTGGGCACCGAATAGCAGGTCGTCGTTCCGCCTGCTGCAATCGTGGCAGTAGTCAGCGGAGTCGCTGCAAGAGGCACACTTTCTCCTTTTTGATTGTGCCCTGTACCAGTCCCGGAGAATCAGCTTCTCCGGGACTGGTAAGTTGCTTAGCTGAAAGGCGTAACGTCGCTTACCTGCAGTCCCTGCAGGATTCCGCTGTAGAATGGCGCGTGCGCCACCAGGGAACCGAGCAGGAAAATGGAGTAGCGGAAGGTGGCGTCGATTACAGGCCAAGCTACTGAACAGTAGTCCTGTACGACGGTCATTTCCCAGGCATTATCGACCTGGCTCCAGGTCTGCGGCAGCTGATAAGACATCAGCAGCGCAGTTCCCTGGCTCATCCACGGGTGGACCGTGAGCTTGACGGTGGACCTGGTAACCGGGTTCACGAATTCGGCGACTGCCGCTCCCGCGCGGATCCCGGAAATCTGGTCCTGGGAGATGTTGAGCAGGTAGTTGAGGCTGTTTCCCTGCAGCAGCATGTCATTTGCCAGCCGCATGAGGTCACCGCCGTCAGCGACGATCTCAGACGGGTCAGCCTTGTAGACGCCAGGGCTGACGTTGTTCATGCCGTTGTTCTCCCACATTGCATCCAATGCGGTGAAGATGGCATTCGTGGAAAGGTGAGTTCCCACGCTGGAGTTGACGTAGCCGCCCTTCCAGACATTGCTCGACCCGCCGAACCCGACATTGCTGTAAGGTCCGCTTCCCGTTGCGGAAAGACCGGTCAGGGTGGGGATGAGGCCTTCCATCCGGTTGGAGCTTCCCGTTCCGGTGTCAACGGTGGTCGGGTTGCAGTTCGTGGTGCTCGAACCGGGTCCCGAGGCGTTGGTGCTCGTGGCGACCGGACCCTGTACGGTGAACCGCAGCCCGCCGATGGAGTTCGCGGTCTGGGTGCCCTGGTACGTGGTGGTACCAGCCGCGCCGGAGCCGTTCTGCACAGAGGTGCCAGCCTGCAGGAAATAGGTTCCCGCGTTAGTGGTCATGTACAGGTTGTACTGCTGGGCTCCTGCAACTGGCGCAATCGTGACATCCACGACCTGCCCGGCGGAAATGGCGACGGCGCTGCCGATTGCCGCAGAGGCAATGGACTCGCCGAAGTAATTCAGCGCGGACACCTTGAAGTTGACGTTCGTGGTGAACCCGGTGATGGCGGTCTCGTTGGAACCGGCGGTCCGGGCAGTTGCGGTAACTGCTGCCGGGGTTGCCAGGTTCTGCGAGGAACCGGCAATCATCTGGTATTCCTCGCCGAGCATCATCTCCTGGAGAAGGACCAGGTTCGCCAGCGCGGAAATGTCCTCGAATCCCTGGGATTCGAACTGGGCAAGCCACGAGAGCGACTCACTCAACCCGAAGAAACGATAAGGGACATTGAGCTTGTACTCGGTCTGAGTCCCGGTCTTGGGGATATTCAGCGGCCAGGTGGCGGTGGTCGTCAGCTGACCTCCGGAAGTGACGAGTTCCGGGATGGAAATGTCGATGACGCCCTGTCCGCCGGTCTGGGAACCGCTGATCCCGAGCAGCCCGTAAACCTGCCGCGAGGAACCCTGTCCCGCAGGGCGCGGGAACTTATTGCGGAAGAGGGTGTAAACCGGGTAAATGAGACGGCTCGGTGCCAGCAGGTCAAACGGGACCAGCCCGTAGGGGACTCCGGCGGTGCCCATGTTCGTGGCAGTGAAAGACTTCTGCAGCTGCGCGGTCATGGACTTGCGCATCAGGGAGTCGCGCGACGCCATCGAGTGGATGCCCGCGTACTGCGGGATGGAGCGGGTGGCAGCCCAGAAGTCAGGGGAAATGCGCCCCATGGCATTCTCGGTCTCCCAGGCACCTTCGTAGGTGGCTGCCCGGACATCGAGAATAGCCTGGTGGCTCTTCGTCATGATGTCGCGGTTGTGAGTTGCCTCAGTCAGGGGAGCGCCGTTGTTAGTCACATGACCGACGCCCTTGACGAGGCTCTTGGCGAGGGACGTCGCAGTCGCCTCGTAGTTAGACCGGCGCGCTACGCGCTCGGCGAAGGCATTTGCCCCGCCGAGGGAGGCATTCCCCATGGAAGGGGCTGCGATTCCCTCATCGGTGACGATATCCGCCACAGTATCTCCTTAGAATCGGAGCGAAATTACTCAGTGAATCCGTACTTATCGAGTTCCGCCCGCGCAGCTTCCCGCTCGAAGGGGTTCTCGGAAGTGCGCCAGGTACGGTATGCCTGGCGCATGTGCGCTACCTGAGTACGCTCCGCGTTCTCAGCTACTGTCGTGACACCCGCCGGGCGCACGTTCTTATTCAGCGCAAGACCTGCCCAGGAGGCGGTCTTGGGGTCGGGGAGATCAGCAGCGGCCTCCCAGCGAGCTTCCTGCTCGCTGATGGTCTTGTCCTGCTTCTCGATCTTCTCCAGCAGCGGCGCAATCGCGTCCGCTACCGCGTTCTTGATGACCTCAGGGTCAATTCCGTCCTTGGCGACCTCGGGCTCGGCACCCTTGATCGCAGGCGGCAGGAAGGTAACCTTGCCTGCATACTGCGGGTCGGCAGCCAGCTTCTCGATAGCCGCCTGAGCCGCCTTGGCGATATCCGCATCCGGGGCATTCAGCGGCTTGAGTCCCAGCTGCGCCCGCGCCTCATCGACGGACATGATGCCCTTCTCGACGGCATCTGCGAGGAACTGCTGCTGCTTCTGCGCACGCATCCTGCCGAGCTTGGAGCGTGCCTCATCGACGGTGAGCTTGCCGCTGAGGACCTTCTTGGCGAGCTTCTTGCGCATGCCCTTCTCGATGGACTCGTCGGAGAACTCTCCGCTCAGGGCGGCAGCCATCTCCTTCTCCGCGACCGGCTCCGGCTTGGCGTCTTCCGCCTTGCCCGCGATCGGGGGGACCGGCGGCTTCTGGTCGATGCGGTAGGCGTCCTGCTCGATCATGGGGCAGCCCTGCGGGAACTGGTGCTGCAGGTGGTCGTGCATCATAACCAGTGCCCGGCGGGCGTTGTCCTTCTCCATGTGCGCGTAGGTCAAAGAAGTCGGCATGCCGGTCTCGGACGGGTACTGCCCGCCGCTCTTCATGAACGAGGGGCTCGGGGACTGGTGCCCGGCGCTGAGCGGGGGACGCCCGAAGGAGCCTGCGCTGGGGGGGGTGTCCGGGATGGTGGCGGACGTGTTCGGGCTGCCGTAGCCGGGGGAGTTCGCGGCGTGACCTCCCGTGATGACCGGGCGCTTGAACTTGCCGGGAGACATCATGCCCGGGGTCGGGTAGCTGGTCGGACCGGGGTTCGCGTCCCGGAACGCCTTGTGCAGCTCCAGCCTGAAATCGTTGAGGTCAGCGGCGTTAGCGTTCTTCAGCGTCTGCACCGCCTGCCAGACCCGGGTCATGAGCATGGCGTTCTCGACGGGACCGCTCGCCGCGTCCACTGCCTTGCGCATCCACAGGTCCTCATCGAGGAGAGTGGCGAAGTCCGCGAAGGGGTGGTACTTGGCTACCTCGTCCGGGTGGAACGCGGCGCAGCTCAGATCGTGGAGCCTGCCCAGGTCCGCGTCCATGCCGATGTGCTTGAAGCGCAGCAGCGCGGCGCTCTCCGGGGACATGCCCGCACCCTTGTGGTCGGGGGTGTCCCGCCCGGCGGGCATCGGGGAGTTCTGGTAGACGCTGGGGTTCGGCATCTCGTCCATGGACGCGGCATCAGAAGCGCCGGAAGCGGACTGCGGAGTACCTGACGGCATGCACTTCTCGGAATGCGCGTGGTCGAGCTTGCAGGACTCGGGAACTGCCGACTTGTCATCGGCGTCACCATCGTCTTTGCTGCCCTTGCCGTCGTCGTCGGACATCCACGGGGGCATCTTCTTGCCCTTCTTCTTGGATGCCTTCTTCGCCTCGGGCTCGGAATCCTTCTCCGGGTCCTTGGTCACGTCCGGGGAAGCCTCCTTGGGGGTGACATCTTCCGCCCCGTCCAGCTTGTCATTGTCGGTATCGGAGAGGGGATTTGCCACACCCAGTTCCTTTGCCCTTCTGGCAATAAGCGCTCGTGCGCCTTCTGCATTGCCGTGACCGGTGGATGCCAGGTGTGCTGCATTCTGCAGGTCCCCTGCATTCGCGATTGGATAAGAGCCATCGCTGAGCGCATGACCCTGGCTTGCGAGACTGCGGCGCTCCGCCGTGGTGACATCGCGCTTGTACACTTCGGCTTCGGCGTCATAAAGCGCCTTTGCCGCAAGTTCCTCGTAGTGACCCTCGATGATCTTGGACTTCAGGATCTTCGCCAGGTCGTTGGGAGTGAACGTGAGAGACATATCCTCAGCCAGAGCAGGCTCATCGTGGTAATTCACCTTGATGACATCAGCGTCGGTGAACTTGGCGATGACATCGGAATCCCCGAAGACCTTCCCGGTAAATTCTGGAGAACCGTCATCAGCGGACTTGACCAGCTGGATGCCGCAGGACTTGTTCGCGGGGCGGTCCACCAGGGAGATCTCCACGATCTGCCCTCCGGTGATGATGCCGCCGCGCGCCTTGCCGGTGACGTCCCTCTCGATGGTGGGACGGGCAATGCCCACGGAATAGGCGCGGAGGGCTCCCTTGGAGACCAGCTTCTGCGCTACCGGCTCGATGACCAGTGACTTCACCCAGGTAGCTCCGCTGGCATCAGTTTCAGCACTGACGCCGATCCCTGCTGGGTCACGCTGAGCATTGTGCTGGACGCGGACATTCCCGCCGGTCGCCAGCCATTCCCCGATCGCCTTGGAACTGAAGTCCGGGTGGACGATCTGCTGATCGGCATCGACCGTGCCGTCAGTCGCCTTACCGTAGACGAGGATATCCCCGTCAGGGGTTGTCTCCGTCTTGTCGATAGGGAAACTGAGGTAGGTCAGCTGTCCGGTGTCGGTGAGCGTGGCTGCCACATGACTCCTTGATCTCAGGGCATAAAAAAAGCCCCGGGAAGGGGCTGGAGGGAAAGCAGCGAAAGTTATACCACGCTGCGATTTTAAACCATTACCGCAGGAAATGTCAAATTACCTGCGGTTAAGCCTGCGGGAAACCCATCTGTCTTTCACGACCATCACGTAACCGGCGTCAGTAAAGACGATCCCGTGGCGCAGCCTCGGGTTGATCCCGGCTTTCTCGCAGGCATTCAGCGCCACCGCGAGATCATGGAGAAGGAGCCTTTTCCGCTTCTTACTGATGGTGGGACTCCTTCAGCCTCTCCCATTCGGCGAGGGCGGCGCGCGAGGCCGCGATCACCTCGGGGTGGACTTTCCCCTTGCCTTTCGCCCATCGCCGGGTGGCATTGACCGCCGTGGCGATGGCAGCGGACTCGCTCATCCCGTTCCGCATGAGGGCATGCGCGATGTTTTCGATGTTAAGTAGCTCGGAAGCTTCTGCTTCTCTGGAACCTTCTTGGATGGCGTATGCCACAATCCGTGCGTTCCAAGAGGATTGGGCGTTGACGCCAGTTCTGGAGTCTTAGCTGACTTTCCGACCATTTTACATCACCTCCATTCCCCTGCTACATTAGATCTATGGAATCTAACAAGGAATGCAGTCTTCCCGAATGCCGGAGGAAGCATGTCGCCCGAGGATACTGCAAACTTCACTACAGGCGTTTCATGGATCATGGTGATCCACTTGTTGGCGGTCCAGCGCCCGAGAGTATTGACTTCGAGGGGAAGCGCACTTGCACACGATGCAAGGAGACAAAACTCATCGAAGAATTTGGGTCCGATCCTCGCTATCGAACCAGCCATAAGCGTATCTGCATCAAATGCATGAGTAAGACCACGATTGCGTGGCATCACGCGAACAAGGAGCGCAGTCTCAAGAACCAGAGAATCGCTCGCGTACGTCGTATCTTCGGCGAGGATGGCTTGAAGATCGAAGAGCGACGACGAGCCGGTGAAGGATGTGACATCTGCGGCAACCGGACTGTCCGCATGTCTATCGATCATTGCCATGAGACCGAACAGGTTCGCGGGCTTCTTTGCAAAGACTGCAATCTCATCCTCGGCTGGGTTAAGGATGATCCAGACCGACTTCGGCTGATGGCGGACTATCTAGACCACTTCGCTTCTTCCAGAGTCGGTATTCAGCCTCATGTCGCATCACCTGCCGACTTCCATCCTTCAAGGGGATTTTCTGCTCAAGAAGATCTCGAAGTTTACGAAGTGCGCCATCATAGTCATCATGATTGATGTACGCCCAGAGACTGGCAAGCCCCCATCCTGTCCGTTCGGAAATAATATCCGCTTCGCGGATCAGGTAATACCAGTCAAGGTGCCGCTTCACAGGACTACCCCAGCTCCGTAGACCTGACCGGGCTGCGTTACGGCTGTTCCCGCTTCCTCGAACTTGAGATGAACTTGCTCTACTTCAGGTCGAGGCTCCCAGTATTTGCAAACCCCTTCGGGAGCTATCTCACCAGCGACGAGATCGCATGTTCCATCGTGAAACATAACGCAGTTTCCGCAACGATGATCACCTGTGGCAACGCGATAATCAGCGCTCCACTGTGATACTTTTGGGCGATTTACCGACTTATTTCCGGGATCAGAGCCCTGGTGAATCTGCTTGGTGTGAGTTTCCAGCGCCGCCATGCGGTCCCGGGGGCTGATGTTGCCCACGTAAGCAAGGACCGGCTGGTTCAGCTTGTAGTGCCGCGCCAGGGCTCGGTGATGACCGTCCACGATGAACGCCCTGTTGGAATTCGGCTCCTGCACGAGAACGGAAGGAGAAGTGTTCCCCTCTCCTGACCTGATGCCCTTCGCGAAGCGGTTCACCGCGTCCGGCTGGTGACTTGCCGCCCACTTGTCTTCGTCGTCGGTATCGACGCGCTCCCAGGGCACATTGACCGGACCGATCCAGCGTGCCCGCTTGACCCACTCGATGGCGTCGTTGGGGAAGTTCTTCTCCAGCTGGGCGTAGACGTGCCGCCATTCCACGGGATTGGCGTCGGTGACGTGCTGAGCACCCTTCCCGGCGACGACATTGCTTTCTTCCTCCGGATCCCAGTGCTGGACGAAGACGGAAGGATCGGCTGTCTCGGGAAGCCCCGGGCGCGGCGTCGCGGGCTTCGGGGTCTTCGGACCGGGAGTGCTGACCACCGGATGCGGGGCGACCTTAGGGGATCCTACCGAGATGGCTCCCGGTCCGGGATCGCTGCCGATTCCCCCTTCAGGCCATTTGTCCTGCTCTTCCTCTCCCTGATCGGGGAACCTGCTCGCAGGACGGTTGCGTACACGCCGTTTCGGGTATTCATCATCGGAGGAGCCTCTCGGGTAGAGATGCGCGCCAGCCGAGTCAGCGTGATCCGGATCGCTTCTCGGAGGCTCCCCGCCAGCCGAAGGTCCCGGGACAGCCCCAGGTCCCGCGTCAGGCCACTCAGCACCGCCCCGCTGGGGATAAGGCCACCTGGAGCCCAGTCCCGCGCCGTGGCGGTCGGGGTCATCGATGGTGATCTGCTGCCCGGTCTCGGTGACCATGTTCTGCAGGACCTTAAGCGACTGGTCTTTCAGTGCCTGCTCAAGATGCGGGGTCTCCGGTCCGTCCCAGTCATCGCGGAACTTCGGGGAGAGATCAAGATCGCTGATCTCCTTGCGGCGGAACCAGCCTGTCCCTGCGGTCTCCTCGGGGGTGCTGCCGTTCATGGCGGGAGTGAACATCGCGGGCGATTCGCACAGGTACAGGTAAGCCAGCTTGCCGTCTTCTTCGAGGTGCGTGAAGTCCCTTATGATATTGAGAGCCGGGATCTCGCCGATTTCCTCGGTGGTCTCGCGGAATGCGGCGGTCATTCCCTCCTCGCCGACATGGGCGGTTCCGCCGGGCATTCCCCAGGTCCCGTCATCGCGCTGCTGGAGGAGGTAGCGCCATTTCCCGTCATCATCTCTTGCGCGGATCAGCAGCCAGGCGACGCGGGATTCGTCTTCGCTCTTATGCGCCTGCGGCGGCATGGCGTCGGTTCCGGCGGGAAGGGGGACGCACCGGCAGTTCGGGTGACAGGGACCGGAGAGACCGCCGTGGGAAAACGAGGCGTCCAGGGGGATAACCCCGTCAGAGGAGGCGTCCTTGCAGATATCGCAGGCGTCGTCGGGGGCTATGGCGAGATGCTTGTGACTGACCCCGTTATCGCGGTAGCACTGCATCGCGCCGTCGTTCATGGCTCGGGCTACCTCAGTCCTGGCGATGATCTCGCTGCGGGCATTGGAGTTCCCCAGCCCGGTCCGGGAGACCTGCTCCAGCCAGTGAGCGCCCTCGGTGTTCAGGAAGTCCTGAAGGTGATCTCCGTAATCCCCTGCGCTTTTCCCGAGAAGTTCTCCGGCGGAATCATACCCGAGCTTCCACGCCTTGGTCCACATAGGGGTCATCGCCGCGAGGAAAGTCTCTTTCGTGGCGTCGGAGATGAGCCCGTGGAGAGTCCCCACGGAGACGTACATCTTCCCCGAGGCGGCATCCTTGCGGATCTGCGAGCCCTTGATCTCGGCGTCCTGGAATGCCTGGCTGATTTCCTCTTTGTAATGCCCGACGAGACCGAGGTCCTGCTGCCAGCCGGGGAACTGAGAGGAAGACTTCACGGCTGCCGCGATAAGCTCAGGGGCTTCCGAGAAAGGGACAGGTCCTTGCAAATAGCCGCTGACCGGCGTCATGTCCACCCACGGTGAGAGATCAAGCTGGTCAGTGATGCTCTCGGATTTTGCCTCGATGTCCATCGCCCGCCCGATGGCGGTATCCAGCAGCACGCCCTTCGCGATATCCTCCGCGATCCTGGCGAGGGTGCCGTTGGTGATGTTCACCGGCTCCCAGGAAGTGATCTCCCTGCCCTTCCTGAGGTGCCTTCTCAGCGCGTCCAGCTCGGAAGCTGCCGCTGCCTTGTTGCGGATCCGGTTCTGAGTGGGAGCGAGTCCCTGCCCTCTCTTGCGGGAGCCGTTGTTGCCAGTTCTTCCGGTACCTCCGGTAGAACCCCGCTGGGGGCGCAGGGTCCTGGTAGCCCCCTGTGCCGCCGCGTGCTGGGGAGTGGAGGAAGGATCGGGTCGCGAGGGGGAGACCGGGGCGGAATGGGTGCCGTTCGGCTTGGTGGCGGACGTGCCCTTCTTCGGCTTGGCGGGACTCTTCTTCCCGGAGGAGGAGCTTCCCTGATTCTGCCCCTGGGTAAGCATCGCCTGGATGAGCTTGGGTGCTTCGGAGAACGGGATGGGTCCGTTCTGGGTCATCACGATCGGCTCGGAGGTCTCCTGCAGTCCCCACGGGGGCATGTCCAGCCGGTCCCGGACCTCATCGATGGAGGCAACGCCGTTCTGGATCTGCTCGACGCCGAGAGAGGTAATCGCCTGCTTGTCCTGGTCGTTGACCAGCCCCTCGAACTCGAACTGCATGTCCGGCTGGTCGCAGATGTCCCGGAGGATGTGATTGAAGATGTCCGCGATCCACTTGAGCAAGGGCAAGGTGGACTTGCGGGACTTCACGTCACGGGCTTCCTCGCCGGAGAACCTCACCCCGGAGGCGGAAGGGCCGGTGGGAGTCCCCCCGATGTCGGGGATGATGCCCAGTTCCGAGGGCTGCACGTCGAATGCCATGCAGACCTGGTTCATGACGAGATAGTCGAAAGAATCGCTCAGGTCAACCGGGCGCTGCGGCTCTACCTTACTTCCGGGAGGCAGCACGACGACCTTCAGGTGATATGCCGGATCACCTGCGAGGGCATTGAGGGCATTCTGCAGCTCGCCGATCTGAGTAGGTGTTATATTACTATCGCCCGGCGATATGTAAACGGCGGGAACCGTTCCTTCAGTGAAATAGTCGAGCTGGAATTCCTGCTTCTGCAGACCGCTGATGATAGGCAGCAGCGCCCTTTCAACCGGGGGGAACCCGTAGGGAGTCTCTCTCGTCGCCCAGTAGGGGGCATAAAGCATGATATCGGAGTTGAAATCATTGACTTCAGCCCCGGCGAGACCAGCTTCCTCGATATCGGAGCCTGTTGCCAGCGTCATGTAGTCGCTGCGAGGGACTCCGTAAAGAAACTGCTGGTAAGCAGGGGCAGGGGGTCTCGGGTGCCCTCCGTGGATGTCGATCAGGGGGCGGATCGTAGGTCCGGACACAAGATTGAGCGAGTCCAGGTTGCTGCCGAGGAGTCCTCTTCCGCCCATTCCGAAGGAAGCGCCGTATTTAGGCCGGAAAATGAGCGCGAGGGCATCATAGACGAAGATTTCCTCAAGGAACGCATTGAGGAAGGTGTCGAAATTCCAGAAATCCGGGTCAGGACGCCGGAAGAACCTCTTGGCTTTCGCCTTGCGCTCCCCGAAATCCCGCATGGCGCTGCGGTCGCCCTGGTATGCCTTCGCGGCATCAGTAGTGAGGGTGATATCCCAGCGCAGCCCCCGGATCTCCTCGCAGCGCAGCTCAATGGCAGCCCTGGCGACCGAGTACTTCTGGGCGAGGGTGCGGAGCTGGTCGAAAGACGCCAGCTTGAGCCCTTCCGACCCGGGAGGAGTCGGGAGGTTCCAGGCATTGCGGTACTGCCACCACCTGGGACCGGGGAATGTCCCGCCAGGCGGCGGCTCATCGACCGGCGTCGGCTGGATCGGGGACATCGGGGCGAAAGCCCCGTCAGTGAACACTCTCGGATCGCGGGGAAGAAAAGGACCGTAAGTGTTGGCGTAGGAGTTGTTGTAGTACATCTCCGCCTGGACCGGGCTGATCCTGCCCATGCCGGAAGCCTGCGGGGCAGCGGTGTAACGCGCCCCTCCGGGAATGGACTTGATGGCACTGACGATCGCGCCGGGCCGGGTCAATGAGCCTCTTTCATGACACCTGGAGCTGTCCTGCGATACGCACGGGGATTTCCGGGCTGTCCGTGATCTTCACGTAGATGATGTAGGTACCGATTCCCAGGGTGATCGTTCCCGCCGGACCGACCAGGCATTTCGCCGTATAGGGGTACAGCACGTTCGACGGGACGGAATCCCAGGAACCGGAAACCCAGTCGGAGTTCTGCGGGACCTGCGTCGGGGTCGGCATGAACGCGAACTGGACGGTATCCGCCGTGGGGTTATAGGAAACCCCGGCCCTGAGTGCGTTTACCGGGATGTTCACGTCCTCGGTGGACAGGTGAGACTGCCCGATCATGGCGAATCCCATTTACCCTCCGGTTATCCAGTTCGAGTAGGGAATCCCGAGGGTGAAGGTGATCGCGGGAGAGGAAGCCGACACCGGGATAACCCGCAGTGATCTCCTGCGCCGGAACATGCGCAGGACCCGGTAACGGCGCTGCACTTACTCTTCCCATTCCACGGTCAGGGTGTAGCTCGATCCTGACGGCATGGTGTTGACCCGGTTCACGAACGCGAACCCGACATTGGTCGCGGGAGCATACGGCGGGGAAAGGTCCTCGGGGATCTCCCACGGGAAGTCCCCGCCGGACTGGGAGTTGAAGGTCAAGGTGATCTCGTCGGCGGCATTCAAGGTCGGAGCCCCGGTCCAGGCGGAGATCAGGTTGTTGCTGTTCGCGGCGAAAGCGGAGTTCATCGGGAAGGCGGTCGCGTTCACCGGGGTATTCGGGGATCCGGCGTGGGTGGGGTTAATCCCGACCTGGAGCTGCTGGCTGCTCACCGCCGACGATCCGGCGATCACCCCGATGATCACCCTGCGCAGCCGCAGCCCGGTCGCGGACGAGTACCCCAGCCACGCGAAAGCCGTCCCGGACGCCAGTGCCGCGCCGGAGGTGAGCTGTGCCTTATAGCGTGCCATAGAAGCCTTTCAGCGTCAGAAGAGCCCGGATCGCTGGCTGGTGAGCGGCGGGACGAGAGTTGAAGTAACAGGAGTGACCTCGGCGTCCAGCCAGTAATTCTGCGCAAGACCGTCAACGTAGAGATAAGGGAACTGATCGGGACCTGGCGGGGAAACAGGCTGCGAGAACGTGCACTGACCTCGTTCCGTCGTTCCCGAGCCATTCGAGAACGGCGGGGTATTGCCTCCGCCCGCACCCAGGAACACGTACGCCAGCGATGCCGTGGACAGTCCCGGGGCTGACAGCGGACCCCATGTGATCCCGCTGCCTCCCGCTCCGGTCCCCCAGTAATTCGTAGCCGCATCCTTCACCGACCACCCGACCGGGGATGCCGCGTTATTGAACACGGATACCTTGTAGTTGCCCGCAGGAAGCGTCACTCCGGCGAACGAGCAGGAAATCCATCCCGCACCGGCAGCTCCCGACCACGACGGGGAGTTCGTCCCCGCGACTTTCGTCCCGGAGCTGGCTCCCTGGATCGACCATATGTCAGCTGACGTGGCGAGCTGCGTTGTTCCTGACGGGGAGTAATACCAGATCTTATTCAGCGTGCACGGCTGCGACAGGTGGAATTCCGTTCCCAGCACATAGTTGACGCCGAGGTCCGTGACCGTCGCCGGGTTCGTATCGACCTTATTCGGGTATATCCTGTACGAGCCGGAATACGTCACGGGACCCGTATCGGTTACCTGCACGTCCACCCAGAAATTTCCCGAGTTCGACCCTGCGTTCGGCATGATCAGCGACGGGTCGGTCCCGGCGGTGGAAAACACTCCCTGCGAGGTGCCGTACGGCTCAGCCTTTGTCCCGCCGTGCACCGGCTGGTCCGAGAAAGCCGTCAGCGGCCCGTTCGTGATGCCAGCAGTATTCCCGCCGGTCCCCCAGGATCCCGCTGGTCCGCCGCCTGCGCCTGACGTGTCGGAATCCGGGAATCCCGTGCCGTTCGTGACGAACCACCCGATCGCCGCGTTATAGGCGGTCCCGATCGCAAGGGGCACCGGGGATGCCAGTGCCACGAAATTCCACTGCCCCCGGGTGAGGACGCCGGAAGTGACCGTCGTGGCGGGAACCAGCGTCCCGGTCGCCGCGCCGTTGATGTTCCACAGCGCGCATTTCCGCGCTACGGTATCGCCGTTGGTACCGGGCACCCAGATCCAGTACCCGCTGAACCACATTCCCCCCTGGGTGACCTCGAAGATCACCCCGGAAAGGAAATTCCCGGTATAGGAGACCGGAGACGCGGGACCATTCGTCGCGGGAAACAGCCGGTACGTAGTCACGGGCTGCCTCCGGGCATGAAAAAACCCGCCGAGGTCACGGCGGGCACAGGTACTCCTGTGATACTTATATCACAATACCGCAGTTAAGGCAAATACCATCTCCGCCCGTATGCCCAGCTGGAGAAACCTTTCCTGGGTCGCGCGGATGATGATATTCCTATCGTATCCTATTTCCTCTTCCGGGGACAGGAATGCCCGGCGAAGGTTTTGTAGACATCCCCGCAGTCGGAGCAGACGCTCTGCCAGCCCAGCACGACAGACCGCGCCAGCCGCCTAGCCTTCCTGCTGGGCATTCTGCATCATCGACAAGGTGATGAAGACATTGGAGATAAACTGCGTCATCACCGGCTCGGAGAGACCGGACATCATCCCGGCAGAATGAATCTGGGCGAGTCCCTTCATGATATTCAGGACCTCTTCCGGCGGACCGAAAGGGTCCGGGGGCATGGGCGTTTCGTCGCTCAATCATCCTCCTCAGGAGAATCGTCGAAGACATCTTCTATGAATATTACCTGGCTCTCATCCCATTCCTGCCAGTATTCCACCTCAGTGCGGTTCCCGTTGCCGATCCACGTCTGCTTCTTGACGCGCGGGCAGGCGCGGAGGTGATATCCCCCGCAATCCTGGCACAGCCCCTCCGGGCGGGCACTGAAAAGCCCGGTAGCCTGCATCGCCAGGCGTTCCTCCGGGGTCAGCTTAGCCATCTTCGGGAGTAAGCTTCCCGGGGATGTCGGACTTGCCGCAGCAAGGGCAGTAGCCGCAGTTCAGGCATTTCCCGGCATGAGCAGCATGCGCCGGATACCAGTAAATGCCCGTATCAGGAACCGGGTTCCACGGAATAGCCGAGGTCACCGAGTAGTTAGTGAAAGTCATCAGATTCTCCTCCCGGAAAGCCAGTTTCTCCCAGTATAACTTCTCCCGGAATTTCCCGCTCCGGTAAGCTTGGCGATCTCCGACATATACGCCATCGGATCGGGGTTGCATTCCGGGCACTTCCCTAGCTTCATGGCGTATTCGTGACCCTGCGGGCAGGTCCGGCTATATGCTGCCGCCCACCGGATCGCCGACTTCTGGTGCTTGAGATCCCGCTGCGGCTTCATCTCTACCGGGGCACCGCATTTCTTGCAGGCTTTATCCACCATGATCTGCACGTCCTCGCGGCAGTTGCCGCAGGGCATGAACCCGTAGATCTCCTTGTAGTTGACCATGGCGAAGCCGCACAGCTCGCGCATAGCGTAAACCCAGGCATCGGCGCGGTCGTCGTGGGCTTTCACCCGGTCGTCGTAGGCGGTCAGGGCGCACAGCTGCCTTTCCAGCTCCTCGAAGGCATTATGCTCCCCGACCATGTGTATCTGCCCGCGCTCCATCAGCGGGGAAATGGGCTGCGCCCGGATCTTCTTGGAGTTCATCGCCTGGATGGCCTTGAACGGGATGTAGGGATTCTTGTTGTAGAGCATAGTCTTGAAGTAGTCCCCGACCCCGTTCTTCTCCCCGACGACCATATCGGCACTCCACCTGTGGAACGCCCCGATGAGGGTATCCATCACCTGATCCGGGGTTCCCTGGATCGAGCAGTCCTCCAGGGTGTACAGGTGCCGGTCCTCTCCTTCGGCGCAGACCGCGATACCGGTCTCGTCGGATTTGAAGGAAGAGGAAGACGCCGGGTCCACCGCGACGACCACCCGGCGGAAGTCGGGGATCTCGTCGTGACCGACGCGGAACCTGTCAAACCATTCCATCTGGAACAGGGCACCGGGGATCTCTGCGATGAACTCGCCCTGCAGCTCCTGCCTTTCCAGGAAAGAGCCTTCCTCGAAACGGGAGGTCACCCTCTCGATCATCTCGGTGACGCCGCCCGCCTTCCAGTTCTCGGCGGAGGTGGCGTGAGTGAAGTGGACTTTCTGCGGGTTCGTCTCCGCTTCCTTGATGATCTCCCGGAGCAGCTTGGTATTGCGCGGGGTGGTGGTGATCATCATCTGGCCCTTGCTGACACGCAGGGCAGGAAGCAGCCCGGCTTCGTAGAACTCGGGGTAGCGGATAATCCCCAGCTCATCGAACCAGCAGTACGCGAGGTTGGCACCACGGATCGACTCGGGCTTCTCGGCGGAGAAACCCTGGATGATGCTGCCGTTGCGGAGGGTGATGCGCAGGTCGTTGCGGTTATGGTCGATAATCTCGCCGGGCTGCGCCATGTGCTTGATCCCGGACGGACCCTCGAAACAGGTGTTCTTGACATCGGCGAAGGTGGGGGCGCAGACCGCGACCCAGATGCCCGGCTCGGAAAGACCCCGGGAGATCGCCCAGTTGGCTCCGGTGCGGGTTTTCCCGAATCCACGTCCGGTCATCAGCAGCCAGGTCTGCCAGTCCGGGTTGGGACCGTCGCAGCCGCAGCGCTTCCCGGTACGGGGATCGGTCAGGTGATGCCTGGGATGGTCGGGGGGGAGCTGCTTGAAGTAAGCCTGCTCTTCCCACTGGCGGGGCTCCCTGGCTGCCTTGAAAGCGAGGATTTCCTGCGCCAGGCGAGCCTTGGTCTCGTCGGAGAGCTTCTTGGGGTCTGTTCTTGCTACACAACCACCTCCTTACATAACAGAACCCCGGAGGGTCAAGCTCCGGGGTTCTGTCTTCTCGCCGAAGGGCGCGTAGCGCTCGTCAGCCTATCACCTGACTACCCGGAACGCCATCGTCGGTGCCCAGTAGCCGTTCCAGTGCGCGTACCCGACCCGGGTCCCCGAGTGGTGCGCGCCATAAGACGTGTGGTACCAGCGCGTTTTCAGCTCCACGTGCCCGGTGCCGTAGAACAGCAGGTCCCCTCGCCGCGCGTCCGCCACCGGGATCGCCTGGAGGTGCGGGCTGCGCAGCATGGCGTAGGTGTCGCGCCCCAGGTTGATGCCCGTCGCGTGAAGGAACGCTTCATAGACGACACCGGAGCAGTCGTAGCCCTGCCCGCAGGAAGTGCCGCCGTAGTTGTACCAGCAGCCAGCCGCATGGGCCTCCTCCCAGTTCAGTGCGGCATTGCCGGGGGTAGCCGATGCCTGCGCGGGAGTCCCCGCGAGAGACATCCCGAAGATCACGGCGGAAACGGCTGCCGTTGCCGCGTTCCGGGCGTGCTTTGCGTAAGAGGCGTGCTTCCTGTGCCGTCCCACGGTCAGCACCCGTCGTAGGGAGCCCACGGGCTGGTGCCCCGCGCCGCGTAGACGCTGGCGAACACCCGGTCTTGCTCGGACACGCTGGCATGCCCGAAGTCGGCGGACGAACCGCCGCCGGATACCCAGGTGCCGTAGTCGAACTGGTAAAGCCCGTAGTGACCGCTGGAGTTCATCACCTGGCTACGCCCGCCGGATTCACGGGTGATCACGCAGGACTGGAAGCCGCCCATGCCCGCCGTGGAAACGTTGCCCTGCAGGCTCTGCACCTGCTGCGTCGCGGAGTGCCGGGGGGTATAGGTCTCCGTGACCGGCGGGGGCACGTAGGAGGTCTTGCAGGACAGGGTGAAGACCTGCCCGGGGTAGATCATGTTGTAGTCGGAGATCTTGCCCTTGTTCGCCGCGTAGATACCGGTCCAGTCTGCGGGATTGCCGCAGCGGTCCCTGGCGATCTCCGAGAGGGTGTCCCCGCTCTGCACGGAGACCGTGAGAGGCTGCGCGGCGCGGATCGTGTCGGCGACCGCCCTGACGGGAAGGTGCTCCGACGAGACAGGAGCGGACGGGGCAGGAAGGGTTCCTGCCGAGGCTGCGGCAGGCGTGCCCGCGATGATCGCGGTTACCGCGAGACCTGATCCTGCGGCAGCTACGGCAGTTCCCGTCCGGCTAGGGCGGCGGTGCCGTCCTCGGTGCGAAGTCATATGACTCCTGAGCTAGCAGTACGCTCGCAAAGGGTCCCCAGGAATCAGCAGGACAGCGAGCCTGTCGGTGACAAGGGATAGCTGTCCTTACGTCACTTATACGCTATTGTGCACAGGTCGTCAAACGCTGTCAGGAGAATCGGGAAATTCCATCGATTCCGCGATGCGGATAAGCTCACAGGCGGGATACGCCCGAGGCTGCCGCCCCTGGGACCGGTAGTCCCGCATGCGGATCACTCCGGAGGGCTGAAGTCCCTCTTCCTTTACTCGTTTCCGCAGGTCAGGCTCCTTCACGCCGAGGATCTGGGCAGCGAAGGGAAGAGGCCAGCTGGTGCCGTCAAGGTCCACGAAGGGAAGACTCAGCCATCCGGCGAGCTTGCGCCTGAAATCAGGACCGAGATCACCGGTAACAGCGCTGTCGTCGTCAATACCGGGAAGGGGGTGCGCTCCTTCAGGCATCGTCACCTTCCGCTGTTTCCTCATAAGCGAGCGCCGCAGTCAGTTCCCGCTGCCGTGACGGCTGCTTCTTCTCCGTGCCATATGCCGCCGTGACGATAATCCACGAGGAAGGCAGCCCCCGGGGTCTCATGCAGGCAGTCCTACGACATTATCCATCCAGACCATCTCCCAGTTGCCGGTAACAGGAGAGTATTCCATCCGGGCTTCGGGCTTACGCCCTTCTTCATCCTTGCAATCCGGGTTGACGCAGAAGATCTTTCCTTCCAGGGCTCTTGCCCTCAGCGTGTGGTTCTCGCAGAACGGGCACTTCGGCTCGGGAGAACCCGGAGAGCGGGGAAGCCGCTTGGGAATCTCGGTCAGTTCCAGCGCAATGGACGCTTTCCTGGACCACTTCTCCAGCTCTCTCGTGCAGAGGCGGACCATGAAATCATCGGTTCCTTCGGAAAGCTGGCAGACAGCATCCAGGGCCTTGCGGGTATTAGCATTGCTCCCGCCTCTCGCTCTTTGCGGCAGGACCAGCTCCCAGCGCATCTCCCTTTCCAGCTTGCGGCTCAAGGCGTGCAGTTCGAGATGAGAGTGGGCAACAGGGGCATACCACGGGGGCTGGGAGAAATCGATCTTGCCGTGGAAGCCGCCCGAAGGCTTCGAAGGCCTTTCCGCGATGAGAAGCTCAAGCTTCTGGTCGAGAATGAGGGCATGCCCGGCGGAGTCACGGAGCCGGGTGCGGATAGCGACGTGAACCGGGATGACAGCTGGCATGATATACCAGGTTATCACGAAAACCAGTTCGAATTGAAGACGGAAAAGAAGCCCCGGAGAGAAGGATGCGCTCTCCGGGGCTTCTTGCCTGCCGGGAAGGATCGGCAGGGGCTAGAGCAGGGACCTGACGATCGCGATTGCCATCTGGTCCTTCTTCTGCTGCTCAGGAGGAAGCTTGCGCCAGTCCTGCAGGCAGGGGTGCGTAGGAGGGACAGCCGCCGGATCCTTCACCTTCCCCAGCCTCCACCCCCTGGCGATCATCAGGTCCACCCACTGCTGGTGGATGTACAGCGCCAGGTCCTCGTCATCCAGGAAGACGGACTCATCCCGGATCGCCCGTACCCGGTCGATGATGAACTGCTTGTGCCAGTCCGGGAGGATGTCGAACCCAGGATCAGGAGCGGGATCCTCCAGCCCGATGTTCCACCCGATATTGGCGTAATGGACCGTCCGGGCGATCCGGGTCAGCTCGTCGTCCGTCACGCGACCGCCTCATCTTCCACGGTGTTGACGATCGCGTCGAGGACCGCATGGGGGATCAGGTGCGTCTTGACCACATGGACGCCGTTATCCACGTAGGTCATCACGAGCTTGACCAGCCCTACGTCCTCCAGGGTCTTCTTCTTGCTCGTCAGGGTCTGGAAGATCCGGTCCTCGCTTTCTGAGACCGGGATCGCCTGGAGGGCCTGGGTGTCACCGTTGTTCGCCATGCTTCGTTCCCTTCCTAGATGTCCCCGCGCGAGAAGTCTGCCAGCATCGCGGGGACGTTGCTGTCAAAACCTGCAACATCCAGGCTTCCGGGGTCTGCCGGGTCCGCGATGCTGCACTGGGTTGCGGTCATGCCAACAACCGCGAGGCGGGCATTGATTCCCGTCGCGTTGCGGTACTGCACCAGAGCCTGGTGCGGGTGGATCCGTCCCGCCCAGGTCTCGTTGTCCGTGTAGACCTGGAAGGTATCCACCTCGATCTTGTTCTTCTGCGCCCAGATCATCGGCAGCGAGCAGTCCGTGCCGCCGAACGGGAGATTCGCGATTACCCGCACGGCATCATCCAGGCGCTGTTTCGGGGAGATCTTCAGTCCCGAGATGCCTTCACCCCTGCCGTTGCCGCTGGTGAAGCCGGTGATGAGGTAGTTCTCCTCCGTCGCGGCGGTGACCAGGGACAGGGCGGCGGAGATGTCTCTGGGGGACAGTCCCGGAGTTCCGGTGTTCCCCCACGTCATGGATCCGCTGACGTCGAGAGCCAGCATGGTCCGCTTCCCGCTTGGCGTGACTGCCTTGAACGCCAGGTAGAAGGCGTCATTGAAGGCATCGATGACCTGCGGGACCGGGGTCCAGGTGCTGCCACCGTACATGGACTGACCGGCAGCGTAGGTCTTCATCGCGATCAGCAGGCTCACCGGATGGACCCGCGCACGGATCAGCTTGTCCTGGTCGCGGAGCTGGTCCGTGACCTTCTTCAGGTGCTCCGACATGGGAGCCAGGACCCCGAGCCGGGTCAATGTCGGGAGCTGGCGGATCAGGGCAGTCATGGGCATCCCCTGGTCAATCAGCGCACGCCAGAAGTCCGCGTGGGTGCGCGCCTCGTCGGGGAACGCCTCCCAGGGAAGTCCCGGGATGTTCCTGACCAGGTTGACCCATGCCTTCGCGCGGGCGGTTCCCGTGGCGCGTTTCTCGATCTCCCGTGCCTGCTGGTAACCCCTGATCACCTGGGGCAGGGCAATATCCGTCTCCCGCCCGCAGGCGAAGTCGAAAAGAGCCTTCAGCTGCGGGTCGGAGGTCTTCGGGTGAGCGAGGCGCAGCAGGTCCTTGTGCGTCCAGCCGTTGCGCTGGCGGTACTTGATCAGCTGGCGCGCCAGCTCCTCCGGGTCCTTATCCAGGTACCAGCCGCTGACCGCCCTGCGCGAACCCCGGGTCCATCCGCCGAACAGCTCGCGGTATTCCGCCCAGGCGTACAGGTGGGTGCCGATACGAGCCACCTCCGGCAGGATCTCCAGGGCGCGCTTGCGACCGTCATCATCTCCGAGAACACTGGCGGCGGCAACGGCGTAGAGAGCCGGGTCATTTCGCGGAGCCCTGCCTGCCACGGAGATATCCCGGGCGGCCCCGGCGAGGGCAGTGGCGTTCTCCCGGGCAACCCTCTTCACGACGTCGGTTGCATCCTTGGTCAGCTTCTTCTCGCCGACGTAGAAGGTGCCCCCGGTGGTGCCGAGAGTGAGGAAGCGGTAGATCTGCGGGAAGTTCCCGAGCTGGAAAGTCCAGCCCCCAGCGTTGTTTTTCACCTGCCGGGGATCCGCCTGCTCTGACTGGGCAGTCTTCTTGGTGCCCGTGGAGAGCAGCGGGTCATTGCGTGGCATTACCTTCCCCTTTCCCTGGATTCATGCGAAAAGCCCCGCAGTGCGGAACTGCAGGGCTTTGAGAAAGGACCGCGCGGATGTGTTCATGGACACCGGGTTTAGTGCTCTGCCATTAAGCTACAGCCTCCACGAAGGGAGGCTGGCGGGAATCGAACCCGCACCCTCTTCTCCCAGAAAGATAACCGACATCCGTCCGACCCGCGCGGATTCCTCCTGATGGCCCTGCAGATGTGTGAATGGGAACCGGGTTGCATCTGTATGGTGATAACCGATCCCCTCCGACCCGCAGGAGCTTGTGATGGCAGATATGTTCTGTGAGAACCGATGTTTAGGCACTCTGCCAATTGAGTTACCCCGGTTTTACCCGGAGACGGGACTCGAACCCGCAACTTCCCGCTTAAAAGGCGATAACCGATCCTCGTCCGACCCGCCATCAGGTCTATGTAATTGTGCCCAGCGGATGTGGCAAGTAAAGCACCGTTTTCTGAATCCCAAGGCGAACCCTGGCTGGGACTGATAACCGATGCCCGTCCGACCCGCTGGTTATGTAGTTCGGCTGACGGATGTGTTGCTGAGACCGGGTGCCTGAGCCATCACAGGCTTTGCCAGGTTTTACCCCGGCAGGTGGATTCGAACCATCGATAACCGATCTTCATCCGACCCGTCAGTATATGTACTTGTCAGCGCGCGGATGTGTTAATGAGAACCGGAACCGGTCTCCCGGGGTAACGCTCACCGAGGTTATCAGTGTGTCAGATAACCGATCCTCGTCCGACCCGCACGAGAAGAACACTACTCTCCTGCGGGAAGGCTGTCAAACGGGTAACCTGGTCCTGCGGGCGGCGTTATGCTCCTGCGGAGAGAGAAGGGAAGAGGGATGCACCGAGGCGGGACGAACGGGAAGAGGAAGTGCTTCAACGGCTGCGGGAGGCGGGTGCGGTTCCGTCTTATCTGCGGACCGTGCAGGCGTAAGGCCAGGAAGATCGACCGGGACATGCGCAGGAACCGGCGCTCGAAGAACGCGAAGCTCCCCGGGAAGAGGTAGCAGTGGAGAACCCGGCGGGCTGGGATCCGGCAGAGAAGGTCATCAGCGACGCGATCAGGAAAAACCAGGAGGAAACGAATGCCTTCGGCAGGATCGGGTGGTCCCTGGCGAAAGACATCGCGGATGCCCTTCGGAACGCGGGACTGCTGGCGGTTACCAGGAAAGTCACTCGCTTCGAGGTAGTCAACCACTCCGGGCGCAGGATAAGCACCAGCCCGGAATCTCCCCGGGCACTGGTGGCATATGATATCTCAGTGTCACTGAGCCTGCAGGATGATGACAGGACGCTGAAGGTGTTCCTGGGTGAGGGATCGTGATCATCGGGGTGACCGCATCGCGGACCTGGAAGGACAGAAAGCAGATCTCCGATGCCTTCGATGAGACGGCTGAGTTTTTCCTGCGTACGTGGAGGAAAGAACTCGTGGTGGTGATCAACGGCGGGGCTGCCGGGGGAGATGAACTGTGCCACGTCGAGGCAGACTCCCGGGGATGGCACACCGCGATCATCAAGCCCCTGTGGGGCTTCTACGGGAAACCCGGCGGGCACGTGCGGGATTCCGCGATGGTTTACCTGGGGAAGGGCACCGCCAGCAGGTGGCTGGCATTTCTCGATCAGTGCAGGCGAGATGAATGCCAGGGGGAAATACCGCATGACACTCACGGAGCCGGGAAGACCGCAGAAAGAGCGGAAACAGCGGGAATCGAGGTCAGGAGATACGGATGGCGGTACTAGATTCCTGTGCGATTTGCACAACAGCGCTCGATATGCGTACTTGCTATCTCTGCGCGAAGATCACGCTGGCAAGCGGCTGTGATCACTACCAGCCTGCGGAATCCCTCTGTCAAGGTCATACCCTGAAAGAGATATCCCGATTCATGGAATCCGGAGAACAGGCAAAGGTCGTCAGCTGCGAGTGGTGCTGCGGATGCCCTGAGTGCATGGAGCACCATCGCGGAGGCTGGACGCCGAAAGACAGCGGGGTCCAGGTCCGCCACGGGGGAGCGTGGGACCGGGTTACCCGGTATGCGGCTCCGTCGCCAGGTGATACCCCCCGCAGTGGCGGCAGTACGCTCTCCTCGGGCGGTACTGCGCCGGACCCCGGTCAGCCCTGACGGTGAGCAGCGCCATCCCGAGGAACAGGCATGCTGCCGCATTGCCCCAGTTCCCGGTGGCAGCGTTATAGACTGCTGCCAGGACAAGGAACCCTCCGAAACCTGTCATCATCACCACGTCCTTTCACCGGATGCAACCATGAGGATGCCGTGACTATTCCCCAGAGCCAGGCGCTCGCCTTCACTGCCGCCGAGAGGGCTTACCTCATCGACGCCCTGACGGTCTTCATGAGACAGATGGAAGGTACCTGGGAGGAAGATCAGTTCACTGAGCTGAAGATCCTGATGGAATATCTCTGCCGCCCGAAGCATCACCATGAAGGTTTCCTGGGGAAACAGGTCATCGTCACCCTGGACAGAGAGGGCGTCAATCCGGATGGCACTGCCTACGGGAGCAATGAGGTCATCTCCGGGCAGCTGCTGGGGATCGGGGACGGCGGGAACTTCGAGATCCTCGAAGATGACGGGATGGTTTATCATTGCTGGCCCGCGCTGGAGATCAGGGAGAGAAATGAAGCGCAGCAAGTGCGTCATCTGCAATACCCGCAGGCGGAAACGGGGGTCGGATTTGTGCGGTCCGTGCGGCAGGACGGTGGGGAGGTGGGTGACCTACCTGAAGGGGAGCAAGCCCGGGAAGGGAAAATGAGACAGGAAACCAGGTTCCCGGAAGAAGATGAGGCGACACGGTGAGCAGGAGACAGCGGCTCAGCAATCATGAGGCCTTCGCGGTGCTCCTGCTCGCGGCGACCAGCCTGTTCGTGATCTCCGCGATGGCTGTCGCGTGGTACATCCGGAGGATGAGGAAATGACAAGCTACAGCGAGGAAGAGATCCGCTATGCATTCCGGGGATGGCTGACGGAATCCTCCGGGGAATCATTCCTGCGGAGGCTGCATAACAACAGGGAGAAATCCGTGCTCTCCGATGACGATACCGTCACGGTGAAAGAGATCAGGGACGCGGAGAAGGCACTGCAAGTCCGGGGGCAGGGGTCCACGATCTACTCCGCTGAGCAGCTGCTGCGGAAGATCCACAGTTCCCGGGAGCCGGAATACCCAGTGAACAGCGTCTGGAAAGACGCAAACGGGATGGTCTGGCTCCGGGTAGCCGACGACGGCGGGGGATGGGCGTGCTTCGGGTCTGCGGGGACATATTCCCTTAACTCCCCCAAGCGCCCGCTGAAGAGAATGGACGTCATATGACCCAGGCAGTAGGCGTGATCCTGCTGATCATCACGATCGTGGGGGTGATCCTGGTCGCAAGCAACATCGACAGCTTCTCCCGCAGGGAGCGAGGTCTCCCGAAGAAGAAGCGGAAGGGCATCAGGAAGGGGAACGGGGAACATGAGAAGTGACATCTTCATCAGTCACCAGGCGGGGAGATGCCCGGTCTGCGGAGCCCCGATCCTGGACTGCGGGTACTCCGATGATCCAGCGCTATGGGAGCATGACTGGTCTCGCAGCGAGGACAGCAGGGCAGCCCTGTTCTACCTCAACCCGGAGAACCGGCAGAGCGACGGTCCCGCATACAGGAAAGACGGGACGCAGGTGAACCGAGGTGCAGGACCTGCCCAGGGTCCGGAGACAGGTCCTGCGGGGGCGCTTACATCGCCCAGTGCTTCACCGTGATCTCCATCGCGAGCACGAGGCAGCGCCTGCCCTGGTACTTGACGTAGCCCCCGACGACAGGAGCCCTGCTGCGGGTGACCGTGATGATGTCATCACGGTCCCTGATCTTCACTGTGACCATCATCTTCCTTCTTCCGGGAGAGACCCCCTGCAAGAGGTCTTACCCAGCCCCTGGGGATTAAACATCCTCGGGGGCTTCCTCATGTCCTTGCAGGAGAGTCAGGGACTGCCTGCGGACCTGGGAGACGCAGTGGTGCCGGTTCCCGAACTTGCGCAGGACCCCCTCCCTCCAGATGACGTAAGCAACTCCATCAGGGTAGTTCAGCTCCGGCTCCGGGGAACCTCATGCCCGGTGATGACGTACCTGCCGTGGAGACTGCGGTGATGCGAGCCGTGGTACTCCACGGCAGATCCCACCGGGTAAGGCTCCAGCTTCATCTCTTCCCTTCCGCCAGCCATCCCCTGAGAAGCCTCTACACGCGGGGATTTTCCTTCCTGAAAATTTTACCAGGAAAAAATACCAGCATGTTCATGCAGCTCAGAAAGCTTCTGAGGAGTTCCGGGATCTTATCTCAAAAATACGGGAGGGTGCTTGTCGGCACATCCGAACTCCAGTTCGAATATGTCGAATCATCTACCTCTTTACCTGCACGTGCTTTCGGATTTCTGTGGTGCCTGGATTTTCGAAAGCTTGTGCTAAGCATGATCCTATATGATCACTGGCAGGATCATATATCATCTGGTGATGCATCATATTCCATCTGCTCCAGGATCCTGTATGATTCCCTGGAGTACGAGATATGAGATATCATCTGAGGAATCGAGAGACTGTTCGAAATGCACCATAGGCGCTATCTAGGCTACCCCGTTCGATGCTTCGCTATTGTTTTCGGATTGTTCCTGTGAAGTGCAACTTTCCATAGCACCGGGGCACCATCACATGGTAGCACACTCGAACAAATTTTCGCAACTGTTCGATCTAAAGAACCTTCTGACCTGCGCTTCTATTCGAAAACCTGTCTGAAAGTGCCCCTGCATGACCCTGTGCTCCACGCTGTCAGCAGACCCTGGCCTGATACCTGACTGCCCCCGTTATGGTCTCTCCGTGGCTCTCAGGAGTTTTCAGAGGGTATCCCGCCACTGGTCTCCTCCCCTGGTTTTCGAGAGTCCTTCCATGCCCCGATACGTCCGCTGCAGACCCCGTTCGGTGCCCCTGCCTGCCCTCCTGCACCGCTTCCCCGCTGGTGCCTGGCACTGAGGGCACCCTTCAGCCCGTATGCAGTCGCGGATTGTGGGCATGCGCTTATCATACCCTTCCCTATCTCTCCGGTCTGGATTACCTGCTTTACGGGCAAAGAGAAACCCCCGGGGGTAATCCCCGGGGGTCTGCTCCTGTCTCCTACACCAGCACGCGGTACCCGCCCGGCACCCGCAGGACAGTAAGGCGGATGCCGTTCCATTCGTCATCGTGGTCAGCGGCTCCCAGGATCATCTCGGCGCGGTCCGGGTGGATCCCGTAGGAGGTGACCAGCTTGCCGCAGGCCTCATCACGGGTCAGCGGACGCGGGGTGAACACCGCTCCCCGGAAGGTCTCCGGGGAAGTGCTGGCAGCTTCCACGGCAGCGTCCAGGGGAGCGGTCACGGGTACCGCGATCTTCACCCATCGCTCCCCGTAGCCTGCCACGGTCACCAGGACAGTTTCCGGGTAGGTGGACTCCTTCCCGGAAACCCAGCCGCGAACGCCGCTCATGGCGGGCATCGAACCGCAGGCAGGCTCATTCCACTCGATGAGCTGACCCGGACGGGGCATCACGGGGACAGTCAGGGTCCAGATGCGGGCGTTGCCGATGCGCTCTGAGGTCATGGTTCCGGTGATCACGGTTCACGCTCCGATCAGGATGAGGGTCACGGCAGTCACGGACAGGACAGCGATGACGGAGACCAGGAACGTGATTCCGGCTCTGGCTCCCTTCATCCTGGTCATCCCGATGGCAATCGCCAGGATGACCATTGCGATGAGCGCTGTGAGCATTCCGTGTCCTTCCGTCGCTGGAGACTCCAGCGTAACCCCGCAAGTGCCTGATCTGTGCACTTTTCAGGTTACAGCTCCATAACAATGCAACTGATTACATTCAGTGAGATCATCGAACTGATTACAGCGTTAACACTGCTTACGCCGTTCGAGCTTGCGGGACCTGGGGACCTCGGGACACCGTTCTGGCGTAACCAGCTGGCTACTGCCAGTAGCTTCCCTGCATCCCGGCTAGATGACTGCCTGGGTACAACTCTCTGACCTGCCCTTTTCGAGCGATTCGAACTGTTAGCAAGACTAACGGAAATGCTTTCGGATTTCTGCGGACGCAAGTTACCCGTCAGTATGTCAGGACATACCACCTGGGAAAACGTGATGCAGGAGTCTGCGGAAGGCTCGGGATGTGCCCTGTAACCAGCCACGATGCACTGTGAGCCTGCCTGCCACTCTCAGCGCATCCTGGTATAGGGGTGTTCGAATAACCGCTTACAGGCGCTCTGAGAGCCTCCATTCGAACACCACTCCCCGGTCCCTTCGGTGCCTTATTCGAAATCCTCCGACGAAACCCTTGTCAAGGGTAATCATGCAACTACTTTCCGATGTTTGTGCAGGTCAGAGCACCATGATTTTCCGTTACCATTCCGTGATGGAATAACTTGCCTGGTAGCAAATGTGCAGGTCAGAGCTTGATCATTTGCGTTACTGCAGGTCAGAGCATGTAACACGCTGACCAACCATGCGATAGCGTTTGGCTTGTTCGGAAGCGCGGCAACGAGGACCGCAGGCAGGACAGAGCGGACCAGGGATATCCACCCCTGCCACCATCGCGAGAACCCGCGTGGGAAGTGGTGACAACTGAACGTCTCGGAGGGCTATGCGCGGGCTGGTCCCGTGACCTCCTGACACGCACTCCCCTAGCGGGCATGCAACGGACCTGACGTGAGGCGCAAGCCTGCGGAAAATCCATGCTGGCAGTCAAGGACAATGCTGGCGTGAGTCACTGACCACATGCCCGTTAGGTACGGAGTAAAAGGCTAACTAGCTCACGGTTAAGGCGAATGCCGCACGGGTTTGTCACCAGCATCACAGGATGCCCGGTAAAGCGGTTAAAGGCTGAGGGGAACGCTCCCGGAGCCACGCACGATACGTAGACAGAGCATGGGTCGCGTGCCTAAAAATGCATAACGGATCAAGTGGGAGCCCGGTAACCCGGCGTCGCTTCGGCAAGAAAACTCCCAGCGTGCCCATGGTGAAGACACGTACCTGAGAATCAAGATCCGTTATGCTACAGCGCGTGACTAAGCCCTAGTCACGGCAAGCCGATGGCAAGTGAGTTGAGAGATCACCTGCCTGACGCACCCTTCAGCTAGCGGGACCGCTTACGGGTCCCGCGCTTTACGCTGAAGACCTCAGAGAGTGAGTGCCCTACCGGGTACCCGGGGAATCGAGTGAAAATGACTGCTGACACTGAGTTTGATCTCGCCAGCGAATATGACCAGATTCTCAAGGAGCGCAACGACTTCGGTGATGAGCTTGACAAGCGCGACTACTCCCGTTATGCCATCACGCTAGCGGGCATCGTCGCGGTTCTCATCACGCTGATCATCTGCGCTACCTTCTTCGGTATCGCCTGGATTACG
>Ga0247671_1000009_pt1 | contig 66265 bp, 124 predicted proteins | sample CNK12_metaG_FD_183039 | JGI IMG/M metagenome (GOLD analysis project Ga0247671, IMG submission 183039) | Soil microbial communities from Purdue University Martell Research Forest, Indiana, United States - CNK12 | ecosystem: Environmental > Terrestrial > Soil > Temperate forest > Bulk soil...
TGAGCCGCTCCCAGAGGCGAATGGGCTCGAGGAAGTCCGTAGGGAGCGCGGGACTGGACGAGGAGGTAAGAGCCGTCTGCCCGACCGTGAGGTTGACGTCCGCCCGCATTCGAAGGCGGGAGACGCCCGCCTCGTTGAACGACCGCATGATTTCGCGCATCGCCTCTTTGAGGTGAGGTTCGAGGTTCGAATCGACACCGGGCCCAGAGCCGCCGCGCATCCCGGCCAGGAGCGACGTCGCGAGCGCCAGGGCATCCCTAGTCGTATCGCTCACTGGTTCCCTCCGAAGCCTGGCGTCGTGGCACGCTTGGTGGCCGCCGCCTCGTCAGCGACGAGCTGGCCGACGAGCTGCTGGCCCTTATCCTCGAACTCCTTCATCCAGCCGGCCTGACCGCGTTCCTTCGTGATAGCAGAGCAAGCCAGGTAGGCGATGGCGTCCACGCTGTCCTGGATGCGGAGGGTCGTGGCGCTTGAGGCGATATCCGCGAGCTGGGCCTCGTAGAGGATCAGGAGGTCACGGTTGGTCACGGCCGAAACCGGAGGAAGGTAGATCGTGTCGTCCACCCAGACCCAGTGGCTCCATTCGGCCTTGGAATTCACTAGGGTCCGAGGGAGGTCGTCCTGCCGCCCCATCGGCGTGTAGGCGTTGAACGCCGCGCTCGAGAGCTTCTCCCTGATCGTGACCGGCCAGATGAGGTCCGAGGCATAGGCCGGGGTTGTGGCTCTTCCGACCGTGGCGTAGCTTGTCGTGGTCCCGGCGATACCTGAGACCGCCGCGATCTTTCGGTAGATCGCCATCCCCTGCGTACGGCAGAGCCGAGCCACCTCTCGGTAGGCGCTCTGCACGTACGGGAGGAGCACGGCGTCCGTACTCCAGTCCTGCTGCGTGTCGTTCAGCAGCGCCCGGACCAGGGTATAGACGTCGTTGGCGGTTGCCATCTAGCTCGTTACCTCGCCCCAGCCGCCGCCCGCTGCGGGGATGGCTTCGGTTCCGGGACCTCGGCGACCTTCGCGTCCCGCCCGCAGTGCTTACAGACGTTGGCCTTGACCCGGATCAGCTCGTCGCAATGAGGGCAGTTACGAGTGACCTGAGCGTCGGACGTCGCCCAATCGGGCTTGCGGTTGAGAGCGCGTGCAGCCACCCGTGCCTGGTCGGAGATGAAGGCGGGGTTCCGGTTGCGGCTGAAGGAGGCATCGCCACGACTGTACTCTTCGTTGAAGAACGTGTTGAGGAGGGTCTTGGCAGCCTGGATCTCCTCGAAAGAGGGCTGACCGGGCTTCTCCGGCAGGAAGATGCCGTGGCTACGCCAGATGCCGGCGAGTTCCTTGGCGACGTCCCGGCCGTCGATCGTGACCTTCGAGAAGTTCGAATAGCCCTGATCGACCGTGGTCTCGATGTCGTCGATGACGATGTAGGAGAGCTTGTCGTCGCCGGCCATAACGGTCGTCGTCTCGTCGCCATCCGGCGCCGGCATGATGAACGCCCCGAACGGCTGGGTGGCCGACATCTGGTTGCGGGCCAGCTCGAGCTTCTCGGGATAGACGGAGTAAAGGGTGGTCTTCATGACGCGAGAATTCCTTTCTTGGCGTCGAGTCCGGCGTACGACACGTAGGGCGTCACCCAGCTCGGCGCGTTGTCGTGAACTTGGTCGTAGTGGTAGTTCCAGGTCTCAGTGCGCTTCCGGCCGATCTCGGCGATGTCCTTTGTGTAGACGTCCTTGGCCTTCATCGCCTGTTGCTTACGGTGGAGATCGACCATGTGCTTGACGTAGAGGCGCGTGGGCTCGAGGTAGACGCTCTCGCCCGTGCAGGAATCGCAGGGCTTGTTTGGCCCATGAATGTTGAGGCGGGTGCAGCGAAGGACGATGTCCTCGACGACGTCAATCGGCCCGTAGTCGCCCTCGCGCGGGTAGTCGCCGAGAAGATCGACCTTCTGACCGCCGATCCACTCGGCTCTGGCGTACCACTCGGCGGGGGTTCCGAAGGTCTCGGGGGGACGCCAGGACTCGAGAACGAAGCGCTCCCTCGCCCAGAAGTATTTCGGGGTCTGACGGCACTCGATGACCGTCCGGATCAGCTCTCCATGTTCGTCGTGGTCGTTCCACTCACCTGCCTTCCAAGAGAGGCGAGAGCCACCCCAGACTAGGCGGTACATCGGACCACCGTAGCGGTTCTTCCCGCCGTAGTTGGCGAGGAACCGCTGCACGCGGGCCGGTGGGTCCTGATGGTGGACCCGGCCGGGACGGATCGTCGGCTCGACGAGTTCGGAGAGGGGGAGGGCGGACATTAGTAGAGCGACTCCAGGGTGGCGATCCTGCTGACGATGGCGTTGGACGAGCTGGCCGTGCCCCACTGAGCCGTGAGGTCAACGACCTGATCGACCGATCCGTCGTACGAGCCGGAGATGACGGAGGCATCCCGAACGACGACGACGTACCCGCCGACACCGTCAGAGTCGTACGTGAACGTCGAGTAGGTGTGGGTAACGAGACCGCCGGACAGGTGGACGTCGGCCTGGAATCTCCACGGAACGGCGCTGGCGGCGGCATTGACCGTGAAGGCCGTCGTATCGCAGACGATGTTGGAGTTCAGCTTCAGCTTGATTCGAAGCGTCGGGTTTGCGGTGTTCGCCAGGACGCCGAATGCGGAGAACCGCCAGACGTGGGTGCCAGACGCGGCCGACGTGGGAATCGTCGTACTTCCGACGAGCGCCGTCCCGATGAGAGAAGTCTCGGTGGCGCTATTCGAGATTGACGCGCCGGAGGTTACGAAGGCGATATTGCCGACGTAGCTGCCGTTGATCTTGACGCGGAACTCGGCCGTACCGATCGAGCGTACGTTGTCGATGCCTACGTTTCCGTTTCGAGGGATCACGTCGTAGGGCTCTTCATCCGTTGAGCCCCAGCGGCAGACGCCTCCCTGGTTTGGCGCTAGACCTGGAAAGACGCTCATTTGCGGGGCCTCCGTTAGGAGAAGAGCCCCGGCCAGGGCACAGACCGTGACCGGGGCTTTCAGGTTGAACATTAGATCAGCTCGCCAATCGCGAGCGTCGAAACGATGGTGTTGGCCGGATCCGAGGTGCCCCAAGTCGCCGTGACGGTGAGCGCCTGGGAGGCCGCGAGGTTGAGGGCCGTGAGGGACGCCGGAACGAGGATACCGCCCACGACACCCGTGTTGGTGCCGTAGCTGAAGATGCCGCCACCCGAGAGAACGCCAGTGGCTCCGGTCGTCGTGCAAACGAGTTCGCAGACGAGACGGAAGGGAGCGGTGGATCCGGTGACAGCGGTCGTCGCCTGGACAGCGGTCGTCGCAACGACGGTCGTACCGAGCTTCACCTTGATGGTGAGGTTCGGGGTCCCGGTGTTGCCAACGATGCCGTTGACCGTGAGGCGGAAGACCTTGCCCAGGGTGTTGAAGATGCCGGTGGTCGGCGTCAGCGAGCCGTACGAGATCGTTCCGGTAAGCAGGTTGGTCTCGGCGGTGGAGCTAGCAACCGCCGTTCCGCCGTACTGCTTGAAGAACGCGCCACCGGGGAGCGTGTCGTTGATGAGAGCGCGGGAGGACTGGGTGCCGATGCCGTAGAGGGCGTCAGCAGCCGAGGCTCCCGTGCAGGGGGTAAGGTCGAACGTGGTGTCATCGAGCGCCCAGCGGAGAAACCCGCCGGACCACAAACCGAGGCTCTGGACTTGACTCACTGTTTTCTCCTATGCCGCCTTGACAGATCGGAATGGCGGCTCTAGATTAGTGTTATGAAACAAAGACTGTGTTCCCGATGTGAAATCCCGCTTCCTCCGGAACGGAAACATGCGTACTGCCGAGGGTGCCTGAACGCCTGGATGAAAGAGCACCGAGCGAAGAATCCCGAGGCGGATAGGGAGCGCCAGCGTGCGTACCGTGCGGCGAATCCAGAGAAGGTTCGGGAATGGGAGCGTACGAAGTACGAGACCCACAAGGACGAGATCCGCCGTGCCTCGAAAGAAACGTACGAGCGCCTGAAGAAAGAGAACCCGGAGCTGCTGAGGCAGTGGAACCAGACGTCGTACGAGAGACGGAAGGCGAACTACAACGCGATGAAGCGCCAGTTCGCCAAGGACCATCCAGAGGAGGCTCGGGCGATGTGGAAGAGGAGGCGCGAGCGAGACTGGCAGTCCAGGCGTACCGTCGAGCATCGGCGCAGAGCGAACGAACTCGGGGCCTCTGGCAGCCACACCACGGCGGAATGGCGCCAGAGGCTCGAGGATTTCAATCATGCCTGCGCCTACTGCGGGAAGGCCGTTACCGGGCGCCAAGCTCACAAGGACCACATCATCGCCCTCTCGAGAGGTGGAACCAACGACGCGGCCAACCTGGCCGTCGCCTGTCGATCCTGTAACTCGCGGAAGGGGAATCGTGATCTTCATGAGTTCTTGGCCTGCATTCTCGCTGAGGGCTACTCGGTTCATCCCTTGGTTAGAGAGAGGACGGAATTGTCAAAGAACTGATCACTCCGCCCCTTCTGGGGTTTCTTTTGACAAATTGTTCACTGTTACCTATGTAGAAGAGTTCAGCACTTCCGAATCCACCGCTCGCTCCATAGACAGGAATCTTCGTATTCCCGGCCATGTTGAGGATCTGAGTCTCGAGAAGCGTTCCACGAGCCCAGTCCTTGACGTCAGTCAGGTCGATGCGGGTCTGGTCAGCGTGGATGGACGTCATCACGGTGATGCCGCCGATCGTCCGCTGCTTCTTGCGGTTGACGAGGTAATCGATCTCGGTGCCGCCGTCCGTGCCGCTCTGGTACTCGACCTCGGCGACCATCTGCTGGAGGTTGACCCAGCTCGTGTGCTGGGAGGGGTGCATGTACCAGATCCACTTACCGGTGTCGAACACCGTCGAGCCGAGGGCCTGTTCGACCTTCGTGAGAAGCGCCTGCGGGTGGGTCGGAGTGATGAGGGACGAGGCCGTGACCCCAGGCGTCCAGAGCTGCGGATAGGTCGCGCGGTTGAGCGTGAGCCAGGTTCCGGTCTGGGCCGTGGACTGGTGGTAGGCAAGGCCGAAGAGCGAGACCGGCGAGGCACCCGTCAGACCGTCGATGACGATCTTGTCGGTGCTCGTGGTGCCCGCCGGCCAGCCGCCAGAGGCCGTGAGGGTGTGGTTGACGGGGTCGGGGAAGGACGTGATGACGGCGCTGCCCCGGTTCGTCGCGAGAGTCGAGTTGTAGACCTGGACGGTCTGGTTGTAGCGCGAGCCGGTCTCAAAGAACGGCGTCGCCATCGTGATCGCGTTGACGCTGGGGCCGGAGAGGATCGTTCCGGTGACGCCGTTGCCGGCGCCCTGAAGAAGGATGTCCTTGTACGTCTTGAACTCGACCATCGCATCGACGAGCGCGCGCTGGACGGTGTTCGCGACCGACTTCTCCTTGGAGTTCGTCGCGTACTCGGTCTTCTTCGTGTACTCGATGGCGATCGACTGATCGAGAGGCGAGACCTGAGCCACCTCGTAGAAGGTGCCCGAGCCGCGTCCCTGGTCTCCACCGTCGAACGTCACCTGGCGGAACTTGCCGCCGGGCGCCATCGCGAGCGGGATCCTCATGTTTCGGGTTGACTGATCTTCCGAGACCACCTTCTCCATCATGGAGCAGAGGTGATCCTCGGCTTCGTACATCCCAGTGACGAGCGGCATTACCCTCTCGAGTTCGACCGCTACGATGTCACTGATAGACTGGGCGGTGCCTGCCATGTTCGTTGCTCCTTATCGGCTCCCGGCCGCGAGGCGCTCCTGTAGCTGAGCGAGCATTGCCTCGGGTGAGTAAGCCGGTTTGAACTTTGAGGTATCGACGGCCTTCGGCGGATTGGCTACCGACGAAGCTCCGGCGACGGCGATGTCCCGTGGGGCGGGGGCTGCGGCACGCGCCGTTTCGCGTCCCTTCTGGATGCTGCCGGCCGTAGAGAGAATCGGCTCGACAGCCTCGATGGCGCGCTTTTTCACGTATGCCTTGGCCTGATCCACCGCGAGACTTACGAGGTAATCGTGGTTTTCCTTGGACATCTGGCCGTTCTGAATCATCCGAGTGAAGTCCTTCACCCAGACGTTCTGCTTTGCCGTGACGTCTCCGTAGACGCCCTGGAAAGCCTGATTCGCCAGACGCTCGAGAACTTCCGGCTTGTCCTTGAGCTGGGGAACGAGCGCGCTGATCTCGGTCTTGAGACTGCCGCGCACGTTGTCGAAGGCCGTGTTGAGCACCGAGTTCTGGAACCCCGTCTGAGCCTGGGTGCGCTGGGCCATCTGCTGCCGGTTGAAATACTCCCGCTCCTGCCGAAGCTGATTCAGCTCGTTCTTGACGGACGGCGGTAGATCGGTCTGCCCGTTCGGAGTCTTACCCTTGTAAAGCTCGTTCCGGATGACCGCTACGGCTGCCTGGAGAATCTGTCCCTCCTCGTTGTCGCCGAGGGCCTGGGCGTTGGTCTCGACATCGTCGAGCACCCGCCACATGCCATCAGACAGGACGTTCGCCCGTTCGGAGCGAATCACATCCTCACCGAGGATCAGGGCACGGTCAGCATCGAACTGCTGCGCGAGCACCTGGAAGGACTGGGGGTCAAGCTGAGAGAGGTTCGTAAGAAGCTGGCGTGGATTGGTCCTGAAGTCTTCGTAGAGGTTCTGGGCGGCGTTGGCGAGATCGACGGTACGAAGGGCCGACTGCTGCGTCGGGAACAGCTCGTTCAGCTCACGAGCCCTGTCGGGCGTCATATTCGCGTCCTTGTAGACGCGGGCGTCGCGAACTCTCACTCCGGTTTCGTCGAGTGCGCGGTTGCGGAACCATGCCTTACGAAGACGAGGGTTGGAGTCGAGGGCCGCCTTCTCGATGTCCGTCAGGTCCCCGTAGCCACCCTCCTCGTCCACCTCGTCTTCGGTCGTCACCGAGGTCGCGGCGGCTGGTTCGGCGGTCGGGGTTTCCTTCGGGGTCGCGAGGGCGTCGATAGCCTGGGCGATGGCGTCGGCCTTGGCGGGTTCCGCTGCGGCCGGCGGGATCACGTTGGTACCGGGTGCCGGGGTGGTGGTCGCCGTGGGCGAGGGAGCGACGCTCGCGGGCGCCGTCGAGGCGTTCGCGATCATCGAGAGGTAATTGGCCGCCTGTCCCCCTACGTCCGACGCGTTGATCGTCGATGACGCGGAACCGCTCGTGGCCGGAGACGGCACAGAGGCCGTGGTTGGCGCCGAGGGAGCCGGGGCGGGTGCGGTCGGGGTTGCTACTGCCGTGTCTGCCACTTGGTTCTCCTATCCTGCCGATCAGGCTGTTTTACGTCGCGCCACGACGAGATCGGCGTCACAAATCACTAATGGACCCTGTTGGACATGTACCAGCCCGAAAGGGCTGCGTTAAGCGTTCCGCCTGGAGTGATGGAGGCCACGCTGATTCGAACCCAGTCGTTCCGTGGAATCGACCAGGCCGAGCCACCTCCTACCGCGCCGTCCGTCGCATTCGTGATCGTGGCTTCGGTGAACCACGGCCCGGTCGCGGTGGGTCCGGTCTGGATGAGGCACGAACTCGTCGTGTCCCCTCCGTCGCCGAAGACGTGGATGCGAACGGTGTCGCACGTCGAGATGTCGTAGGCACGACTCGTCGAGACCGCTGTGAAATCGTTCCAGTTCGACGTCACGGTCTGCCCCACCTGGAAGGTGGGGCTCGGCGGGGCCGTCGAAATGAGCATGTAGATCGCCATCTATCACCCTCCCATCTGTGGGTTGGACTGCATTGCGTTTTGCGGGATCGGAGCGGATCCGCCCATCGCCTGCGGGCCGGGACCCGGATCCTGCGGCGGACCACCCGGCCCCGGAGCGGGCATCGGGGGCGGCATCATGGCCTGCTTGTGGGCGAGGCCGTGGAGCCTGACGTTCATCCAGGCTCCCTGGTTCGTCATCTTCAACGCCTGGGCCTCTTCCTTCTCGAGCCATTCCTGGATCGTCTGGAAGTGGACCTCGTGGTCGTCGAAGTCCTGGTCGATCGGCACGCTCGGGACGAGCGTCGGCTGCGGGGGCGGCTGGATCACCTGGCCGGTCGCCGGATCCTGCATCGGCGGTTGGGCCACAAGCTGCTGCTGGGGCTCTGACCTCACGAGTTCCTGGATCTCCCGCCGCTGCTGCTCTCGAGCCGACTCGCCGGGGATCTGAAGGCCGGTGAGCCCCAGGACCCCTTTGATCACCTGCATGTTCTCGGGGCTCGTCCCGATGCCGTTGAGGTACTGATTCGGCGACTGGAGGAGGCCCTCGTAGACCGTCCGCTTGTCGCCCATCGTCATCGGGTAGGTCTCGTCCGCCTCGGGGAAGACGAGGAACCGACCCTCGAGATCCGTCATCTTGATCGTGACGTTCTTGAATCCACCCTCGACGGGCTTGGAGTAGGTGACATCCATCCCCAGGGGCTTGCGGGACTCGATGAACGCCTCGACCGCGAGCTTCGCCATCCTCGCGTGAGCGTGTTTCATGGACCGCCAGGGGATCCCGAGGCGCCCGAGGGCCTGATCCCTCGCCATCCGGTAGCCGGTGGCGGTCTTGATGTCCTTGTCGCTCTGCCCCTGGATCGCCGGCAGCGCCCCGGTCATGCCCTCAGAGAGCGGCCCGAGGATCTCCTCGCGAAGGGCCGTGGTCGCCTCCGAGAGCGTTGGAACGCCCGTCTCCCAGAAGTGGGCACCCGCCGTGTCGCCGGAGTTGAGAGTGATCGGCTGGATCTGGGCGGGCTTGATCTTCTGCTGGTTGATGGCGTCCTGGGAGAAGAGCTTGATATCGGCGAAGGTCGTCCTGACCCCGTGACGCGCGGCGTCGATCTCGAGATTGATGAGGTCGTTCCCCGCGTCCTGGGCGTCGAGCATGATGTCGCCGATCGACTCGCGGACCTGGCCCTCGCCGGGGTACGCGTGGCAGACGACCCAGTCCTTGCTCATTGACCGCTGCCGGGTCTCGAGGAGGAGGTCCCCGCACGAGACCATCAGGCAGCCGTCGCCCGAGAAGAGCTTCAGGAACCGCTCCCTCTTGTCCTTGTCCTCGATCCTCCAGAAGGAGGAGGGGCGGAGCCACGTCCGGGTGAGGGTCAGGAGGTCGGCGTTGTCATCGGCCGAGGAGATGCCGACGTATGGCCCGCTCCGGCCCTTGATCATCAGCCGGACGTTCCTCTCCCACTCTTCCTCCGGCCCGTTGCCGTAGGTGTTCTTCCCGAGCTTGTCGGCCGCATCCGGGTACATGGCCTTGACCACCGAGCGCTCGACTTCGTCCCTCCAGATGAGGTACGGGAACTCGTCGATGTCCTTGCCATTAGGCGGGACGAAGAGGTTGAGACCTCCGACGACTTCCACCAGCTCGGCGCCATTCGGGACGTCCTTCGTCCCCATCGGCATGTCTACCGTCTGCGTCTCGCGCGGGCGGAAGGACATCGCGGACATCGGCTGCTGGCACATCGGGTTTTGGCATGTGGTTAGCGTATCCCCGTTGGGCTGGGGAGGGTTCCCCGGCGTCGTCGCCCCGCAGCCGGGACACTCGTAGCGGTCGGGTGCAACCTCGTGAGGGACGGGGAGAATGATCGGCTCGGGATGCGTCCCGAAGCGCTGGGCATCGACAACGTGCCGGACGTAGAGCCCGTAGATGCCGTCGTTGTAGAGGAGCCACGCCTCGGTCGCCTGCACCTCTTCCAGATGGTTCGTACGGCTGAACAGCTCCCAGATGGAGTTGGCTGCCGCTGCCGTCGCCTGGTCGTCAGAATTCTCGGCGCTCTCCGGGTAGAACCTCACTGTCGGAGGCGAACTCGAGAGGACGGCGATGAGCGATTGACCGCACCAGCGGTACTTGTTGAAGGTGTAGCCGGGATCGACCTCGTCACGCTCTTCGTCGGCTGGACGGGCGGTGCCAGCGGGACCAACTTGGATCCCCTCGAAGTCCCCGACCCGGCCGTTCCAGTAAATGTCCTGCTGCCCGGCCCAGTAGTAACGGCTCTTCCGCTTCTTCCGGATGTCGAGGCGGCGAGACCAAAGGGCCTGACGAGCGATCTTCTTCTGAAGGTCCAGAAGCTCCCGTTGGTCGTCGTCCGTCAGCGTCGGAGCACCGGGATTCGGGTCCGTAGACGTTGAGAGCGGCTTGCCGCCGAGGTTCTCGGGGACAACCTTCCCAGGCTCGTCCTTGCCGCCGCCACTCAGCAGCGACACGAGTGCCGGAAGACTGTTCCCCAGGGCCTCCATCGGCATGTTCATCGGCATCAGTCGTTACCCCCGGCGTTTTTCCGCTCGAGAAGCGCTCGGGCAGCGCGACGATTCGTTCGCCAAAGGATCGGGGCGGTCAAGGGCTTCATGTTGTTCGCCGGGTTCTGGGCGACGAACCCCTTCTCGCCGAGCTGCTTCACTGCGTCCATCACGCGGGCCTCCGTACGACGCACCTCCCAGATGACGGCTACGAAGCCGACCACGACCGTCACCAGTAGGAGGGCGAGGATGTAGGTCATGCCTCCTCGCTGTATTCGCGCGCCCTGTCGAGCACGTACTGGACGTAGGAGATTTTGTTTCCCTCGATCGGTCGTCCCGCGTTGTAGGCGCTAAGCGCGAGTTCGATTTTCCCGTATTTCTTGACGAACTTGGCGAGGTGCCGGCAGCCGTAGTGCAGATTCCGCTCTGGCTCCCAAAGATCGGAGAGGAATGCCCCGGCGAATCCGTACTCGCGAGCCACGGAGCCCTGGACCTGGCACAACCCCCATCCGGTGAGCTGCCCGAGGACTTCCATTCCGTCCGGACAAGGGAAGATGCCCCGCACGCCGGTGACGCTGCACGGATGCCCATCGGGACCGACGAAATACTGCCATCCGACCTCGGGCCTGAACGCCTTCGGGTTTCCGTTTGACTCCCGCATCACGAGCCCGCCGACGATCGCTGACGGCAGGTCGGCCGCCCTCGCGGCAGTCTCGATCATGGCGCGGAGAGAAGGCAGGAACATCATTTCAGGATTACCTTCCAAAGACCGACGCCGCTGAGAATGGTGACGAGAGCGCAGAGCCAGCCGATGAGCGTTTTCATACCGTCAAGTTTCGCCAGGACGGTGTCAACCTTCCCGGTGACGGCATTTAGGTCACCACGAAGGCCGCTCTTCTCGTCTGGGCCGTGAAAGAGATTCTCCAACCGCCTCACCTTCTCTCCGAGTGCGTTCGTGTCACCGAACGCCTTATCGATCCGCGCTGACTGAATGGCGACGGCCTCCCGAAACCCGTCGACCTTCTCGCCGAGCTGCTCCGCAAGCGGGACACGAAGCTCCCACCGCGTAGCCGCCGTCTCGAGATCGTGCATGCGGCGACGCCCACGGACGAACTCGTCTTCGTGCTTCTCGAGCTTTTCGGCGAGCCACTCCACGCGAGCGCCGATTGGCGTTTCATCCACCACACGCGGGCTCCTTAGTCGTGCTCGATGCCAGATGAACTCTGGCCAGGAGAACGGACGGATGGGGCGCGGGTCGTCCTCCTCGTCCGGCAGTAGAAGACCGGAGGGGTCCATAGTTGCACCTCACGGTTTTCCCTCGAGAGCAGCATCGCGCTGCGCGCTCATTTTCCCGACCAGTTGCTCCAGATCCTCGATTTTCGAGTTGGCGATTGCAAGGTCCGATTTCAATGCCGTCATGTTGGAATTCACGAGAACGTGAATCTGATTAGCCTTCCGGCTATTGCTCACGCCAACGGCGGCAGCCACGGTGGCCGGCACGGCTGCGATCAAGGCGACGACGATGACATCGGTCATCGCTACCTCAAAACCGTGTTGTCATAAACGCGTCGGATTCCGACATAAACCAGCAGCGTGACGTTGATGACGTACGCGACCTTTTTGGGGAGAATCCGTTCGATTTGCGGGAAGACGGTCTGGAGGGTCTGAAACAGACCGTCGATGGTCAGGAGCCAAAGCGTCACGCTTCGCATCTTTGGCTTCACCTCGGCCCCTGCCATCGTCGTACCTTCCGGGATTACGGAGGCGAGTGATCCGGTACGCGGGGCGAGCGGGACGGCAACCAGCTCTCCCGGCTCCGCGATCTGATGAGCATCCGCAGCCGAGACCGGCGCCAAAACCGTGACCGGCGGGATTTGTTTCCCGCTGGCGGTGCTGGTCTCGGAGTGGATGTTGGCGCTCATGTCAGCTCTTCAGCCTGCCCACGATCCATTCGATGACGAGAATCAGGACGTAGAGAGAGAACCCCAGCCCACCGTAAGTACCAAGCGTGACGGCCCACGCGGGACCGTGAAACACGGCGAGGATGAGGACGGAAAGAACGAAGGCCACTAACGCTTCTACCATAACGTCCTACTTCTTCGCCGCCGCGACTTCGATCGCCTTCGCGAGGTCCAGCGCGATCGGGAACAGGGCCTCGGCAATGGCGATGTCTTTCGACAGGGTTGACTGATCGGGCGTAAAGGCAGCCTCCGTGTTTTTCACGGCATTGGCTCCTTTCGAAATCGAGTCAAGGATCTTCAGGATAAGAACAGCGTCCACGATCATTCTCCTTCTGTGGGATCCGGTTGTTTCGGGTCTTTGATGATGATCTGGTCCAGCTCGGCCTGGAGTTTCTGATCGGTGAGGCCGTGCTCGTCGAGAAGCCGGGCCATGGCCTCGGGATTGGCGACGCCGAGCGCTAGGAGCTTGTCCACGATGGCGACGCCAGTCGAGAAGAGCCCGCTCATGGCTTCACCGCCAGCGCCTTCAGAAGGCGCTTCGCTCGAGCCTTTTGGAGCGGGTACTTGCCGCCGCGCTTCTGGGCCGTGACCTCTTCTTGAACCGCGCCCTTCGCCACCTTCAGGGCGGCGTCCCGTTCGTTGCAGTACGGCTGTGGGCCGGCAGGGAGAGGGCTCCCGACATCCGGGCACGCCTCGCTGTACCGGGCGTTGTGATAGGCGAGCGTGTTCTCGTCGGTCGCGACGGCGGTCTTCGGATCGAAGAAAAGCCTACAGCCAGAAAGAAACGCCGTTCCGCCCAGTCCGAAAAGGAGGGTTACGACAAGAGTCGTGCGGCGAGCGGAACGGCGGTCCATGCCTTAGCTCTTCTTCAGCTTCTTGACGCCGGCTCCCGCGTCGCCACCGAACCCGGTTCCCTCGGGGACCGCCGCGCCAGGCTTGTCGGACTTCCCGAGTAGGAGCTTGATGATCGCGAAGGACTGGGAGAGGTGGGAATCGAGCTGGGAGAGAAGATCGTCCCGCGTTGCTACACCAGAGACCGGAGCATCCAGCTTCGCCTGGAGGTACGACTGCGCGATCGTTCCCGCCTCTTCCGGAGACCCAGCACTGGCGATGGCGTCGAGTACCTCACCGGCGAGGGCCGTGGGGTTGTAGCCGGGGTACTTGTTGAAAACCGCCAGGACAGTCGCCGGCTCGCCGGTCGCCTGAGCGTCGTGGGTATGAAGATACGTCATGTACTCGGAAACTCGAGGATCACTGATCGGGTTGATGGCACTCATTTCATTTCACCTTTCTGTACGTCCGGGTGTCCCGGAACGTGGTTCGTTGCTTACCAAGCTCGTCCGTTCCACTTGTAGATGTACGAGGCCCTCTCGTGCTCTTGGGCGCAGCCGAAGCCACACCCAACGAAGAAGGCCCCGAGAATGGTCGTGCCGATGAGAAGCCGACGCCGAAAGGTACCGCCCGTTGTAATGACCCGATACACCGCCCATCCCGACACGATGAACGCCGTAAGCACCGTCAGGTGCCATAGAGTCCATCCGGCGGCGTCGAGAAGGACTTCGGTCACGACGGTCCCATCCGCCACATGGCAGTTCCGTTCTCGCCGGTTGAGCCCCTGGTCAGCGTGAGGGGGTTGTTCGCGCCCGCGAAGGCGTGAACGACATCGCCATGGCCTTCGTACAGGTGCCATGCGACCTGCAATCCGGAATTGAACGGGGCGAGACTTCCGGTCCACGGATAGGCCCTCCCGGCGTTATAGACCGCCAGAACTTCTGCCGCCGATAGAGCACGGTCGAAGACCGCGCACATCGAGATGTAGCCGAAGTAGTTATTGGCATTCACTCCCTGCGTGAGCTTCGTGATGCCCATGCCGTTGAGCGACGTGTAGGCGCCAACGGAGTTTCCGGCGTCCACGCCGTCTATGTACGACCTGAGGGCGACGCCGTCGTCCGTGGTCGCGATGAGATGCCACCCGCTGTCGGTGGCCGGAAGGTTCGTCGTCGAGATCAGCACGCGGGTGCCGGCGAGAATGACGGTGAGCTTGTTCGCGTTGCCGCCGTCGCCGTAATACCACTGCGTGTCTGGCCCCGAGCCCGCGAACCAAAGCGGGCTGTAGTTACTGAGGCTAGGTCCGGTGAAGAAATACCACCCAATGAGCGAGGAGTTTGCGCCCAGGGTGATCGTCGAGCCGAGGACGAGCGCGTCTGTCTGCGCCGAGATGAGGACACTCGGGGCCGGGAGATCGGCCACGGCGAGCGGAGACGTGAAGGAGGAGATAACCTTTGTCATTTACGTCCTCACGCTGCGGTCCATGATCCCTGTCCTCCGCCAGCGAACCACACGACGCCGTTCGAATAGACCTGGATGAAGTCGCCCTGGGCATTCGAGGTCAGCGTGCCGCCTGCGCTCGAGACGGAGCCATCTATGCGGATGAGATCGGTCCCCGCCGCGTCGATGACCACCGTGTGGTTGTCGGCCACGTAGAAGCTGTACGCGAGCCCAGAAGCCACGGCCGGAAGCGAGAAGGTGATCGTCCCGGACGATCCGGTATTCGTGAAGAGCTTGCCCGAGTCTCCGGCGACGACCGGATAGCTCGCGGTCTTGGCCGAGGGAACGACCTTACCGAGGATGCCGCCCGCTGCGGTGAAGATGTGCGTCGTATTGTTGAAGCTGAAGTTCGCGTTGTCCTGGGCGAGCACTCCGCCCTGCGCGAAAATCACCGAGCCATCGGTGAATGTCGTTGACGTTCCCGGCCCAATGGTTCCGCCTCCACTGCCCCCGGCACCACCATCGAGTCGCACGGCCACCGTGTCTAGCTGTTGGGCGTAAGCCACGAGTCCTCCATCGGAAGTCTCTCGACGAGCTTGAGCGCGAATTCACGCTCACCCGTCATCGCTAGCGATTCGTAGGTTTCGAAGAGTGTACGGGCGGAGTTCTCGAATGCCCGTCGTACGCCAACGCGTCTCTGCCGCTCCGGGTCGATGATTTCGTTGACGAGCGGCATCTCGATCACTTTCTCCGCGCTCACGACTCGAATCCGAAGATGATGTTCATCAGGCTCTCCTAAGCCACACGCCGAGGCCGTCCACGGAAATCGATCGGTCGATCCTGGGCGGCATTGGCATATTTCTTCTGGGCCATCTGGTACTGAAGGGCGCGGAAGGTGGGGTCCTTGGCCGTGACGAAGTTCCTGATCTTCTCCTCCACGGGCTCGTCGATCTCGCGCGGTACCGACTTAATGCCGTAGCGGGCGGAATCGACTCCGTCGTCGCCGTCCACCTTGAGGTAGTCGTCCGGGTCATCAGGATCGATGACCATCTCGGGGAGCCTCTTGATGAGGTTGAAGCAGCGCGGATTGATCTTCCACTGTCCCTGCGTGAGGAGCTGGTGCATCAGCCGGGCACCGCCCTTGCGGTCATTGTCGGCGGGTACGGCGGCGGGAATCCCACTCTTGGCGAAGACCTCGTTCATCTCAATGGCGATCGTGCGGGGCGAGGTCTTCTTGGCGAAGGCGTCGGGGCCGAGGAAGACGGTTCGGATCTTCTCGTCACCCGTCAGCTCGACGATCCGCTGGGCGAGCTGGTAGGGCTCGAGGTTGTTGACGATGAGTTCGCGGTAGGTGTAGGTCACGCCGCTGACGTAGACGTGCCAGTGGATCGCCGCGTCGTGGGTGAAGCCCCAGTCTCCGCTGATCCAGCGATAGGCCCAGGGCGAGAACTCGAGGGTCTTGGGGTCGTAGGTGTCCTTGTCCTCGTGGAAGTTCTCGAAGTAGGCGCCAGAGATCGCGTCCCAGGAACCCTCGAGAAGCTGAGCCTTGAGCTTCTCGTTCATCGCGTTCAGGTTTTCGAGGTAGAAGGGGTCGTTCTCGAGAAGGTGATGGTTGTCGGTAGTCTTCGCCGGGATGAACGCGTAGTTCTCGGGCTTATAGGCCCGCACCGGCATACCAGCCGGAGGCTCTTTGGTTACAAAGAGAGCTTTACACCAACTTACTCCTCTCCCTTGAGGATTTGTGGCGGCCACCATATTCGGGTCCCGCCATTCGCTCTTGATGCTCGAGCGGTTACGGGTAGTGAGGAACTCCCACATCCGGTAATGAGGGAGGGTGTCCGTCACCTCGTCGATCGCGATGACCCCGTACTCGTCCGTCTTGTAGTCGAGAAGGGCCGTCTCGTTCTCAACATGCCCGAATCGGAGGGTGGACCCGTTGAAGAAGGTCGCCGTCTGGTGCTGGACGTTGAAGGTGAAAACCTTGTTGTCGGGGTTGCCGATCGTCGCCAAAAAGCGGTCCCGGATGATCTGCTGAAGGTCCGGATTGTTTTTACGGAGGAAGAGGGCCTTCCAGCCGGGCGTCGCTAGGCACTGGGCCACGACTTCCTGAACTAGAGTTACGGTTTTCCCTCCGCCCAAAGCGCCTCCGTAAAGCCTGTACCTGCAAGGGTTTGTGTGGAATTCGATCTGCTTCGGGAGGGGTTTGTACCAGGTCTGCCCAACCTGCACGGGCGCCTGTTTCGCTTGGCGGCTACGGGCGGACGCTCGCGGTTTCGCCATTCTGAGCGGCAAGGGGATCAGCTTTTCGACGAGCCCGCAAGAAAAGTCGGTGTTTTACCTGACAAACGCGTTTTCGGGGACTATATTCAACCTGATGACCAGGCAGGGCTTTCCCTTCGCGGTGGTATGGGGCCACCGTTCGGTCTCCCGCCCCGTGAACGTCCTGGAATCTCGTGTTGAGGGTGGCGGCGTCGCCGACCCCGTGCCCGCGTCAGAGGTAGGAACAACGCCTTTCGGCGCACCGCATGGACCGGGATGGAAGCCCTACACCAGCGCCCGGAATTTTCCTGACGGAGAGGCCAGCCCCATTCTTTTCTTGAGACTGCGAGTTCCGGCTGACGCCGGGCCGAGCTTCGTTCTCCCCGGATACCAAGCTCGAGCGGAAGGACCGTTCGGCGTTGCCGCCGAGTCCGAGACGATTCACGGCAGCAGCCTAAACCGATGATGCTACGATTTCAAGCGCGTCCGGGACGTTCACACATCGCCTCGGCGATGGTTCAGCGGCGCGGCCCCGGAGGTTTCGGCGACCTGACGGCGTCGGAGCTTCCGGGGCTTCCTTTTTTGAAGCCGAAACCCCCCGAAAGGAGAAAATGAGGCCCATGGAAGACTTCAAGGAATCCCCGATCGTAGGCGCGGACACGGCCCTGGCGAAGAAGAGCGGGGACGAGATCGACCTGGCGATCAAACGCATGGAGAAGCTCGCCGAGGGCATGTCCCGTTTCCGGACGGCCTTCGTCTCCCAGACCGTCCCCTCAGACTGGGCGGTTTTCGGCAAGCAAGCCTACCTGGAGGGCGACGGGGCGATGCGGGTGGCCCCCCTCCTCGGGCTCGACGTCTCGAATGTCCAGAAGACGAAGGAGTACGACGAGAAGACCGAGGTGACGTCCATCACCGTGACCCTCGACGCCTACTCCCGGACCCTCGATCTTCGACTCGAGGCCGTCTCGAGGAGCGCCAAGGACGACGAGGACTACCTGAAGGGGAAGAAGCCGAAGGCGGACATCGAGGACGTGCGGTCGGCCGCCTACACCCGTGCCCTCGCCACCGCCGTTCAGAAGCTCGCGGGGCTCGGTGGCCTTACCCCCGAGGAGCTGACCTCTCGGTACGGCATGAAGCTCTCGGGCGATCAGAAGGTCGAGTTCCGGACGGGGGCTTCGGATGCGAAGAAGGCGGATCGGGAGGCGGGGGCGGCTGGAGTCACCGAGATCCAGAAGATCCTTTTCAAGATTAGTAACGGCGAGTCAGACGTGGCGGCCGACATCCTCCAGGGGCTCACCGTGAACAAGGAGAAGGGTTGGGCCGGAAAGCGCAATCCGCTTGATCTCACCGAGAAGGGCGTCGCCTTCGTCCTACCGAAACTCAAGCAGAAGGAGAAGGAGTTCGACGAGGCGCTTGCGAAGATGGAGGGCGGTGTCGAATGAACGGGTTCCCTCGGGACAGCTTCGGTGACCTTCCCCGTACCGAGCGCGTCCCATCCGCCGCACACCTGATAACCGATGGCGCCGGGCCGATCCCCTGGGTCTGGAGCGGGAGCGGCGAGCAGAGCGTCCATTGCGTGCGAAAGGGTTGCACCGGCTACTTCCTGCGCGTCATCGACGCCCAACTCTCACCGGGGTCTCCTAGCTACTACAGTGACACGCATCCCGATCCGATCGGCCCAGGTGGCGCTGTACCGCCCTGCCCCGACCAGCAGGTGGACTTTTAATGAGTCGCTCCATCTGGAAATACCCCGTCAGCATCGAGGACGAGTTCGAAGTCCAGATGCCCTGCGGTAGCCAAATCCTCTCGGTCCAGGTCCAGGGAGACCAGCCGTTCTTCTGGGCCAGCGTCGAGAAGGACAATGACCTCCGCAAGAGACGATTCGCCGTGCGTGGGACCGGGCATCCAACAGACGACGTCGCTACCTCCGCGTTCATCGGAACCTTCCAGCTCCACGCCGGCCAACTTGTTTTCCACCTCTTCGATCGAGGGCCAGTATGACCCCCGCCGAATCCCTAGACGCCGCCATCACCACCCACTTCGAACAACAGCGCCACATCCGCGCCCAGTACACGAACAGGGTTTCCCAGGCCGGGATGGCGCTCGAATGCCAGCGCAGAGCCCAATGGGCGCGCACCCACTGGCAAGACGCCACTCTCCCCGACGTCTCATTGCAACGCAGATACACCCTCGGGAACATCTTCGAGCCGGCCATCGTCAAGATGCTGACGGACTCCGGAGTCCCAGTCATCCAACAGCAGCGAGACCTTTCGTGGCCCGAGTTCCAGCTCACCGGGCACATCGACGGCGTGGTCCTGATCGAGAACGAACAGATCGTCCTCGAGATCAAGTCCGCTTCCCGCTTCTCTTTCGAGAAGATCCGGAAGGTCGGGAACGCCACCGGCCTCCTGATGGATCCTCGGGCCTACATCCGAGGCTACGTCGTTCAGGCTGCGCTCTACGCCCTCCTGATGGGGCTGAAGCGAGCGCTTGTGGTGTTTTGCAGCAAGGACTCCGGCGAGACACACACGATCGAGGTGAGCCTCGACGAACCGGCGGTCCTGGACGTCGCCGAGAAAGCTCTGAAGCGGTTCGAAAAGATCAACGCCGCCATCGCCGCCAAGGAAGACCTGCCGCCGGAGCCCGGTCCCTATTGCAAGGAATGCCCCTTCCTGGGGCTCTGCGCGCCGCCTCTGTCCTTCGCCTCGGCCGGCGGGATCGTGGAGGACCCGGCGGCGGAACTGGACCTCACGCGGCGTGCCGAGCTTCTCCCCGCCCATCAAGAGTTCGAGGCGATCGACGAACGGATGAAGAAGCGGTTCGACCAGGCTGGGTCCTTCATCCTCGGCAAATGGACGGTGGTCGTCCGGACTCAGGAGAAGACTTACTACGATGTGCCGAAGGACCAGAAGGAAAGATTTGCGAAGAAACGTTTCGACCTGAGGCGGGAGTATGTGGCCCCATCTGAGTAACGACGACGTCCCCTACGCCCGCGAGTACATCGCCCAGCTCGAGGAGGCCGTCAACATCGCGAGAGAGCGGGTGGAGTCGGCGCGACTGGACCTGAGCGAAGCGACCCAGGAGCTTGACGCCGCCCGTGAACGGCTGGCTATCGCCCAGCGGTTTGAGGAGGGGGCTCCGGTATGAACCGCGACGAGTACGCCCTCTATCGCAAGGAACGGGACTGTCCGTGCGCGAAGCGGTTCATTCGCCTTGGCCCCGAGCCAACCGAGGAGCCGGGCACCGGCTGTTCCACCTGCCACAACACCGGGGAGATGCGGATTCTGGTAACGATGGATCAGCGCCGGACCTGCGAAGAGGGGCTCGCGCATCGCGTATTCGAAGTCGCGAAGATCCCGTGCCCGAGTTGCCATGGGCCGGAGCTGATGAAGCTGCTCTCCCCGGAGAGGCGGTTCGCATGAGCGCCGGAGAACTCCAGACCCTCTGGCTTCCGCAGCGCTTTCCCGGTCTAAACGAAATTACAAACGCCAATCGGACCCACTGGACGAAGGGCGCGAAGCAGAAAAAGACCCTGACATTCGCCGTCAGCTACAAGGCTCTCGAGGTCGGCCTGAAGCCAGTGACGAGCGCCGTCGATCTGACGTTCGTCTGGTACGAGCCGAACCAGAAGCGAGACCTCGACAACATCTCGGCCGGTGCCAAGTTTATTTTGGACGGGCTCGTCAAGGCCAAGATCCTCCCGACCGATGGACAGAAGTGCGTGAGGACAATCCGACACGCCCTGATCGGTGAAGACTTCCGGGATGGCCTCGTCGGCGTCCGGGTGGAGATTTACGAGCGTTCTCGCGGGTCCGATCTTCCGTGGGAAGTGATCCCGAAACCGGCGGGCGAGCGCGAGTACGTCGTCACCGTCCCCTCGAATCCGAAACGAGAGATACGCAGAAAGGTGGTTGGCTAATGGAATTCGTGACATTTCAACGCGCCTACGATCGGCGCCCCATCGCCCTGTTGGCCCGTGACATTCGCGGCGTGCTGGAGATCGATAAGGACGCCACGGTCATGCTCGTCGGCCCAGACGTCACCGTCGAGGGAACTGTCGCGGAGACCGTCAAGAAGCTTGAAAAAGCTTACGAGCCCATCGGGCGCATCAAGGCGGATTGAATGAGAATCCGCCGCGAACTAGCCCGCCTCCCCGGCCTCGTCGTGGATGTAGGCTTCGAGCGCTTCGTCGCCAGCCTGAGTGACGAGAAGGGTCAATTCCTCACGACCATCCGGAAGGACAACGTGCGGAAGCGCTGCCGTCACAAGCTCCGGTTCGGTCAACCGATTTCGTTCGTCATCGCCGTGGACGACCGTACGGGGATCGCTCGACACCGCGTCGAGATCATCGGCCGGCCGGTCCACCGTTGGGAGACCGCAGCGTTCAAGGAAGCCGTGATGCCGGCCCTACGCCGGTATCGGAGAGGAGAAGCCTCAACATGGGACGAGAATACTTCTACGAGCGTCTCCGAGGAGACCCAGCACATCGCGACATCCCCCTCCGAAGGGACTGCCGGCCTCCCTCTCGATTCGAGACCCGAAGACACCCCGAGTGGTCTTTGATGGTGCAGTTCTTTGGTCGTTCGGGTATCGCGGTTTCCTCCTGGGGCTCCGCCTACACAAAGCGGGAAGCACGCCACCTAACCGACGAAATGAACAGGAGGGCGTCAACATGGTCGGATTCGCAGAGTTCTTCCGAGACTACGGCGGTATCCTCCTTGGATTCGCAGCCGTCTGCTTCCTCACCGTCACCGTCGTCTACCTGAGCCAGCGGGTGAGGTCGCGATGACTCGCCCCACGCCCGATGCCGACCGCATGCCGATGTCGCCGATCCTCGGTAAGGCCGACGAGCTGATCGATCAGGTCCGAAGGTGCTTCCTGGACCTTCGTCACGACCGTTACTGCTGGCTTCACGGTAACCGCTGCCAGAAGACCGACCGTTTCCACGTCGTCTTCACCCGCATGTCGAATCAGAAGGACTGTTGAATGAAGGTCACGTTCATCCGTGGGAAACGCGGCTTTCTGAGCCGTCATCCCCTCGAGGCTCGACGGGTCTACGCCGATCGCCTGAGCGAGGTCTTCGACGTCGCGGTACCGGGGGAGGCGAATCCCGTACGGATCTCCCTGGGCCTCGACGAGGTACTGAGTGAGGTCGTCTTCTGGCGTGAGACCGAGAGGACGGCGGATGACTACGGCGTGCTTTTTGGGGAGGTTTGGGACGCATGAAACTTCCGTGGGGCGAAGCTCGGCCGCACAAGGTCCCCAGGAACAAGCCGACGCCGCACGCGAAGTACCCCGTCCACGGCGGGAAAGCGACCCATGCCGCTCCCCGAAACAGCGACATCGGCGCCTCGTCAACTGTGGCGGTCCTGCCGCTGGGCTTCCGTCATCGACACGCCCCGTCGATCTCTCCTGACGACGCGCTACGTCTCTTCGACCGCCTCTCGCTGAACGAGGACGAGCCGCTTTAGACCGGCACAAACACCGCCTGATGCTTCAGAAAGTTCAGCCTCACACAGCGGTCGTCAAGGCCGTACTTGCACTTCTCCACGAAGAAGTCCCGGCGCTGCTTCAGGACTTGTTTCTCGGGGTCGGAAAGCGACTCCTCCTCCGACGCCGTAAGCTCGACGTTCTCCAGGCCCAGCCATTGATCCACGTCCCCGAACATGGCGCTCGAGCCTCTCCCGCGTTCCCACCGCTTTCGTCCCGGCACCATCTTCCCGTAGTGATGGACGAGGATGAACGAGCACTTCAACTCGGCGATCAGCGCTCGGAGTGGGGCCATGACCGACTTCTTCCAGGCCGAGGAATCGTTCTCGTCGGCGAACCCCGTGAAGTAGCCGAGGGTATCAAGGACGATCAGATCGGCCCCGGAACGTCGAAAGAGGTTCGTGGTGGCTGGATTACGAAGGGAGAATTCCGACATCGCGGCTGGCTGGATGAACCACCGATTCAGCCCTAGGTTCGACGAGATGCCCATGGACTTACAGGCGTCTTCCAGACGGTGCCGGTAACCGGGGCGCGAGCCCTCGGCCATCACGTAGAGCACCCGGCCGGTCTTCGGGATGTTGAAGCCCAGGAAGGGCTGGCCCGTGGCGAGGCAGAGAGTGAGCTGGGTTAGGACCGTTGACTTTCCGACCTTCGCCTCTGACGCCACCATCGTCACGCTCTGCCTGGCGATCAGTCCACCGATCAACCATTCGAACTCCGCCTTCTCCTTCAGGAAGTCCGTGGCGACGACCGGGGGCTCGCCTCTATCGGCCAGCGCCCCAAGGGCCTGAAGGTCGTCGTCGATCTGATTGATCTGGTCTAAGAGTTCGGCCTTGCGTTGCTCGAGGTGACGAATGGGGATGGCGGGATCCCTCACCGCTTCGCCCTCCTCATAGCCGCCTCCTCCTTAACCATTCGCACCCTCGTATCGAACTCATCCTCGGTCACGCACGCCAAATCCATCATCCAGGCTAAGGCAGTCGGCCAATCCAGGCCGGTCGGCGTCGGTACGTGCTGTCGATACAGCTCCACGTACAACGTCGTCGGTTCGTAAGAGCGCTTCGGGAACGACCGCATGACGTCGAACATCTGAGCCCTGGCGGGGCACCCGAAGTCCCGGTCGTTCAAGATCGCCGCTCGATCCATCCACTCCGGGATCACGATCAGGCTGCCGAGAAGGGCTGTTTCCAGGCGGGAAATGGGTGGTTCGCAGGAGTCACCGGGCCATTCGCCGTCTGGGACTTTCATGCCGTCTCCGACGTGTTCGCCGGTTCAGCTTCGATCTCGCGGGGGAAGAACAGGTACGACATCACCCCGATGCCGAAGCCTCCGCTAGCCCCGTAGATCGGCATCGTCATCATTCCGAAGTGATCCCAGAGCCAATGCTCGAAGCCGAGTCGCCGGGCCGCGAACAGGAACCGGATGAGCGCAACCTGATCGGCCGTCTCGACACTCAGGACGCCTTGCGGTCCCTCACTCTCCCGTAGGTTGAGCTGCCATTTCGTCCCGCGTCCGAGATCGCCACCGTCGAGGTCCACGAACGCGGAAACCCCCTCGGGTGTCGGCGGGAACTGGAAGGTGGCGGATACGAGGGGGCGCGGCCAATCGTCCAACGATTTCTCGGTCACGAACTTGTCTCGAAAGCTGAGTCCGAGTGTCTCCCCGGCGTAGACGAAGGACGCCAAGGCATCGACGTCGGCCGTCGTGATCGTCATGCCGTCCGCGACGTACTTCACCTTCATGCGTCGGCTAGCCATTGATCCTCGCCTTCTTAGCCTTCGTTTCGGCCGCTCCATTCAGAATCATCAATCCCGAGTAGCCGTACAGCATGCAGAGGCACCCGATCGTACCCACGGCCAGCCGTGTCGCCCAACCGGGGCTGATGGCAGCGCCAATCAGGGCTGCGCCTCCGACGATCGAGAGCGTTGAGCCGAGGAAGACTAGGAGGGGCTTCATTTCGACCTCGTCAGCGGCTTGTAGCTATTGAGGAACGCCGCGAACTCCTTCGGGTCAACGTGCCCCAGGAGAATCATCGGCAGCGCGCACTCGTACGGCGGAGCAGGAGGGTCGAAGATCACGTTTCCGGTCCAGTTACGACGCTCCATCTGACGACGGGGCGAGAGGAGACGGTCCAAGGCTCTATAGCGGTGACTTCGCAGAAGCCAGCGAAGAAGTCTCACGATCGCCACTCCGCAATGATTCGCCGGAAGCGATCCCGAAGGTAGTAGGAGAAGTCGGTACGGGACTGCTTGGCGATCATCACCCTGAGCTGGTCTTCGCAGTCGCACTCGTCAGCGATGCCGTGGTAGGGGATCACCATCGGCTCCGATCCCTTCGGAATGCAGGCCGACATCTCGGTGAGATCCTCGAGTGTGGCCGCAACCAGATCATCCAGGAGTCGTCCGTTAACTTCCGCCACGGTTCTTCTCCTCCTCGATTCGTTTCGCGTCCCAAGGCGTTCCGTCCGGATCTACCGGCGGTCTTCCACCCGGAGACCGGGCCTTCTCCGCTTCCGTCGCCTTCGAGCCCTGACACACCAGCCGGTGAGCAATGTACGGGTCCTCGTCAAAGAGCTGCGCCGTACCCTTGTCGCCAGAGAAGGCCCAAATCGTCTTCTTGTCGCCGAGCCCCACTTCCTCCAGGCGATACCGACCATCCCGGCGCGGCTTGGCGTCGAGGGTGATCGGCTCGCCGTGAGGGTGGAGTCGGGCCTTGACGACCGGGGCCTGGCAATGACGGCAGACGGAAGGCACGGACGCCTACTTTCTCATCTTCTGCGCCGCCGCAATGGCGACTTTGTACCCATCGCGCTGCTGGATCGCCTTCACCCGAGCCTTCTGCTTCGGCGTGAGGCTGCGGATCGTGCCCATGTACTTGCCGTGGAGCTTGAGCCAGGTGGGGACGGGCTTCTTGACCTTCGGCGGTCTCGCATCGGCGATCTTCATGACCGGCGCGAGCGGCCTCGCGTCGTTCATCTCCTCGTGTAGGCGGTTGATGTAGAGCGATAGCGCGTTGATGAAATTCGAGAGGAGGATCTTCGTGCCGACACGCTTCGGAACGGCGCTCACGCGACACCAGCCTCGAGGGCGTGCTTCAGCAGCCTATCGGTCTCCTTCCCGATCTGCCGATCCTCCTTCTTCGCGAGAGCCTCCACCTGACGGTAGATGTCGGCGTCCACGGAGATCGAGATTCGAGTCGGGGCCTTCTTCTCGGGCGCTCCGGCGTCGGTAATGGCGGGGGCGGGGCTAACATTGGGACTCATCGGTCTTCCTTTCTGGGGCTCTCGGCCCGGTTCAGCTTTTGTAGTCGTTTGAATTCTTGATGACGGTGGAGGGGGCAACAGAAGCGCTGCCATTCGCGCTTGGGGACGAAACGCTCTTCACAGCCGGGCTTGGCGCAGGAACGAAGGTGTGGATTATCCACTCGGCCTCTCCACCCTCTTAACCGGAATCCCAGCACGCTCCGCCTTCTTGATGCAGTCCGCCGTACCGCGTCCACCGGGGAATGCGAGGACGAAGTCGGGGTGCTCCGCGATCATCGCGGCATTGCGAATCGGACCTGCCGATAGTCCTCGGTTCGGCCAGTCGGCCCTGTGGACGCTGACCGTGCAACCGAGACCCCTGGCGAAACCGGCGGCGATCTGGTCTGCGCCTGTGGCGTCCCCGACGATGACGTGATCCCACGGGCAGATGTGGTTCGCGAGTTCCGTGTAGACCCAGGGCTCATCTTCCAGGTCGCGGCCTCCGGTTACTAGGATGCGGGTCATGCGCGGCGGTTCCATTGCTCCGTGGGCACGCCGTAGGCGCCCTCCATACAGCCAGGCGTAGGACAGACCCACCATCCGTCACCGATCGGTTTTCCGCCGATGTCATCGCACGGCTCGGCTTTCGCTCCACAGAACGGACACGGGAGAGGCTTCGGCTTCCAGACATCTCTCCACGCCGCCTTAGCATAGTCGTACGTCATGCCGACGCCGTCCGACGCGAAAAAGTCGATAGCCCGATCCCATTCCTGCTTCATCGCCTTCTCGAGAATCCGCTCGAAAATCGGCCCGACGATGGACTCCGCGTACGGTCTCGGTATCTGGCAAAACGCCTCTACCGCCCACGCTCTCGGATTGTTCGGCTTCTCGCTCACCGGACCTAACCCTCCGCCTTCACCGGGATCGCGGTCGGTCCTCGCGCGATGTAGAGGAGGTGCATGATCGCCTCCGGCGACTCCTTTACGTGCAGGTCGTCCATGGCCTTGTATCGGAAGGCAATCGTTGACCCGCTGCCGGACGGCATGTCGGTGCCCACGCCTATGATGTCCGCGTGCCTCACGTAGACGAGGCGATCGACATGGTCCGGGTACACGCCGGTCAGCGCCAGGAACTCCACCGCCTACTCCAGCTTCCGCTCCACGACCGGCTTATCCTCGGTCTCGAAGACGGCGATGCAGGCGTAGAGCCCGAAGACGTTCTTCTCGTTCTGCTTCGCCTGCTGTTTGGCGATGGCACGGGCCTCGTCTTCGGGAACGGGCTTCGAGATGAAGCCGTTGTCGCCGTAGACGAGCCAGGTCTTCTTGGTCGAGATGTCGATGGGCATGGGAATTCCTTTCTGTTGATAGAAGTCGGGCGGCATGGCTTTCTCCTTAAGAACTTCCAGTAGTGCGATGGCCTCCATCTCGTCTCTGCCTACGGGACCGCCGCCGTAGTACGGACCAGGCGTCTGCTTAATCCACCATGAGCCGCCGGAGTCCCGGTTGAACTGTTGGCCGATAGGGCCGCCGCCTCCGCCGTAGCCACCATGGATCGCACAGTACGGGCATCCGGAGGTAAAGCTATGGGGACAAGGGCCGTTTCCGATTCCTGCCATGGTCATCTCAATCTAGGGCCTAGACAATGCATTTTCAAGGGTGGGGAGGAAGATTTTTGTGGGCGACGGCGATGTAGTTGGCCGCCGTCCTATAGTCGCGGGTGCTGGTGCTCGGCACAGCGCTCTCGTGCGTGAGTTTCGCCAACTGCTCTACGACGGACGCGAGCGAGGTAAGGGTCGCGGCTCGCTCTCCGAGTAGCTCCCTCACCACGACCCGCAGTCGCCCAAGTTCCTCCTCCTCGCTCTCGAGGATGGGATGCGGGAGGGAGACCGTCATGTTGATGGCCTGGAATTCGAAGCCCTGGGATAGACGGTCGAAGTCACGGTCCTCCCGGCAGCGTTTCAGGAAGTGCTCGAGATTATCGACCCGTGTATCGGTCGGCAGGAGGATCAGGATCTTGCCGGCGTCGTAGACGTGAACCGGGTAGGGGTGACACATGGACCCGAAGATGTGAATCGCCATCGTCCGGAACGCGTCGTTCGTGAGGAGCTGGCCGAGGCGGGTATAGGTTTCGTCCGGAATGGCGGGTGGCTTGGGCAGGGACTTGAAGAACTCTTCGATCATGGTCATTTGGGCTCCTCTTTTTCTCCGAGCACCTCGAGAAGGTCGTCGAGGGCGAACTGATATTCGGACCTGGCGGCCACGCGGTTTTCCTTGGCCCACGCGACAACGTCGTCAACCTTGACGAATTCGCCGTCATCCTGATCCCAGCACTCGCCTTCCCAGAAGACGTAGCGGGTGAGCTTCATTTTTCCTCTCTCAACCACAGCTTCCGCGTCGAGTCATAGATAACGATGTTCGGGTTGATGTCGTTGCCGGCCTCGCGCTCGCGAGCGAGCCACGCGTCTACCTCGGCCTGAGGGACGCGGTACTGTTCATACCTTTCCTTGGCGCGACGTTCCATTTCGGGCAGCTCGCGGAGGTATTCCTCAGGAAGCGGCTCGAGCTTCTTCCCGCAGCATTCGAGTTTCCGCCAGCCACAAGCTGGGCACGGACGGGAGAAGTGGCGCGGAGAAGGATCCACAATCTCGTGACCGTTCGTGCAGCGTAGTGATCGGTACCAATGATTCGGATCGTGAAGGTGCTCGTTCACCGGGATGTAGCCGATCATGGTGCAGCCATAGCTCTCGGTGGCTTCGGCGACGTCGCACTCCGGGCACGGTGGGGAGAGGGGGATGGTCTTCATTCCATCATATCCACGGAGTCGGGTTGGCCGAGACGAACGATCGTCTCGTCGTAATGAACCGGCAGCCGGGCGAAAGCCCGTCGCCCCTCGATAACGTCGATCGCCACCTTCAGCGCCTCGTAGTACCCGATCGCGTTCTTTGTCGTCAGCGGCATGAAGTAGCAGGTCTCGATGTCACCGGGGGTAAGTCCGTGTTTGACGAGGCGGGCGTATCGATGCACCTGTTTGTAACAGGTCTTCGCGGGATCGCCGGCCCAGAAGCTGGGGAACCCGGTGTGGTTCCAGAGAATCCCATCGGCCTCGCGATCGGAAACGTTAGGGAGGACCGCCCGAACGATATCGCGGGCTGTCGTCTGACCAGTGGTTATGTCGGACTTTTTCATTTCACCTCCGGCGGATAAGCATCCTTGAGATCGGCCCACCAGGCGAGAGGGAGAGCCTCGCTCACGATGGGGGGCGGCCACCGAGACCACGAGAGGGGCGCATCGGGCTCGTATCTCACCATGACGGCAAATGGCTTCCCGTTCTCGTGACCGGCCACGAGATACTCGCCCTTCTCTTTCGGAGTCTCGTCTATTGGGTGCCAGACTAGGGTGGCGTAGAAGAGGAGGGTCACGACGGCTTCTTCCCGGCCGCACACTCAGGCTCGGCACAAGTCTCCGGCAGCATCCCCTCCTCCTTCAGCTTCGGGATAAGGATGTTTCGGACGTCGTCTGGGCTAAATCCCGCATCCACCGAAACGTCTCCGGTGAGTTCATCCGGCCCAGGGGGATCACACTCAACCAGTTCGTCAATCGGAATCCCGAAGACATGGCGCGAGAAGATGACGGCGTTGTATTCGCCGCCCACGTAGACGGTGACCGTGCGATCCTCAGCGTAGGAGTAGATCGTGCAGCGGTGACCCGAGCCGATTCGGTAGAGACGATCCGGAGGCTTGGCGGCAACCATGTCGCGAATTACCTGCGGGCGCTCGGCCAGCCATTCGGCTAGGGCGTCTTCGTTCATCTCGAGGATCTTCATTCGTCATCCTCCCTATCCGTGAACTCCTCGGCGATCTGGCCGGGGATCGTCGCCCATGGCTTGTACTCGGAGGACGAGATCCATTGGCGCTCGATCTTCCACTCGGTCGTCTCGAGATCGGCAACGACCCGGAGCGACGCGAAGATTCGTGGGCCGTACATCTTGTCGAGCACGAACGTCTGATCGCCTCCGAACTCCAGCGGCAGGCCGTCCGGGTAGCAGGCGTTGTGGTAGGCGAGGGAGACGCCACCGACCCAGGAATGAATGGTCCCGACGTGGATGACGTCGTAGCCCTTCGAGCCCGAGGGGATCATCCGTTTGCACCGAATGCAGCGCCAGTCGAGACCACCGCCTTCGTCGCGTTGACAGGCGGGATGAGGCTGGGTTTCGATTGGGGTCTCGTCCCTACACCAACAGCGGGTGATCGTTTCGCCGCAGGAGCACACGACACGACCGATGTGAGGGAGATTGGGATGGACGGCGTCGGTCATCGCGGCCTCAGCGCCATCGGGACTCGAAGTTTCCGAGCGGGGACGACCTCTGGCTCCTTCGAGCGGATCGCTCGATTGGCGAGGATGAGGTTGCCGGCGTCCAGGAGAGCCGCGCGTAGATCGCGGTCGTTGGAGAAGTCGCCCGTGAGCAGGTTCGCCACCTCCCAGATTTCCACGCCGAACAGCTCCTTGCGCCTGACGTAGAGGACGGCGTCGGCGTCTGCCTTTGCTCTGGACTTTCTGACGTCGGCCTTGGTGATCTTCACGCTTCCTCCTCCATCCCGTAGCGGTCACGGGGCTCGGGGCGATAGTCGGTGATCCCGCAGCCGCAGCTCTTCCCGCCACACCACGGCAGCTCGTTTCGTGTACGGCCGATGGTGCGGGGATCGGCAGGCTGCCAGCGGTGCTCGGCTCGAGCCTTCTCCTGCGCCTCCCACATCTGGCTGCCGACGAACGGGCCACGTCCGGCATCGGGAATGCGAAAGGCCCACATCTTCTCGAGACGGCGGCGCTGAATGACCTCGGTTCGGTGGCGACGTTCGGCTCGGGTCATTTCGGCACCAACCTCTTCGTCTCCTCGGCGAGCTTCGAGAGAAGCTCTGGGAGTTTGTCGAAGGCCATAAGACGCTCACCGATCGACGCCTCGAGCCAGGGCCGAGAGCTGTCGCAGCCATCCACGATCTCGAGGCTCCACTTTTCGGCCGGCGCCTGATTGGGGCTTGGAGTCGCCCGCCTTTTCCACGCAAGATCGGGTACATAGCCACCACCCTTTCGCCCGGACCAGGTACGAGCCTCGACCGTCACCTTGGCTTCCCGGAGAAGGCATTCGACACCTCGAACCTGGTGAGCCGCCCGATCCGCCGCCTCCCAGAGAAGCGGCATCGCCGCCCGGATCTCGTCGATCGGAGCGTGGAGTTCAGGGGGAAGGGAGTCCTTAACCTCGTCGGTCATACGGTACCTCGGTTTCAATATCTCCGACATCGGAGGCTAGGAAACGGCCCCAGGACGCCCGAGGCGCCACGATCGGTTCGGAGCCTCCCGAATCGAAACGGACGGGTGAGGGGGAGTTTTCGCCCTGGCGCCCCCGCCAAATGCGTGCCCGGTGCCTTCTGGGGGCTTCGGGGGAGGCGGAAAGGAGTTCCTGGGTCGAGATCGGGTCGGGGAAGAGGGCGAACTTCATGGGGTGACCTCGGGAGAGGACACTGATTCCTCCTCGAGCCGGCGGAGGAGGACCGAGTGGTCGTGGAGATCCTCGGCCAGCCATTCGGCGGCATCGGCGGTGAGGTGGAGCTTGAGGCTCGCCCCACCGTGGGCCACCCGGATGTCGAGGATGACCTCGCGGGTCTTTCGGTCGAGTTCGACGAGATAGCCCTTCATTCCGGCTCCCGAAGAAGGGTCCAGCCATCCCGAGAGCGGACGGCCTTCCGCACGCGGTTACTCCAGCGCCGGAGCTGGGAGGCCGGGATCCGGCCGTAGACGACGAGGCGGAGGGGCCACTGGGCGGAACGGGGGTCGATGGCTACCCAGACGGGGACTTTCCAGCGGTCGAGGTCACCCCAGAGGGCAGCTCCGAGCTTTGAGGCGTCGTCGCTCGTGGTTCCGTAGCGGAAGTCGAACCAGATGGCTTTCCAGGTGGGGGGCGTCATGGGTTCCTCGCCAGCGTGATGAACCGAGCCGCAACGTGGTGCGTCGCGGCGCTACACCCACTGGTCTTGCAGAGGGCATCCGTCGATTCGCCGCAGTTGCAATCGAGGAGATCGGCGAGTTCCTTGGCCGTGGTGGCGCGGGACACCTGCCGCTCGGCCTCGAGTCCTCGTTGGAACTTCGCCGAGAACTCCTTTCGGCAGTCTTCGCAGCGGCAGCCGGCAACGTGGCCGACGTAGAGATCGGGCGGGAGAAGATCCGAGGTCTTCATGCCACCCTCCGAAGGATTCCCCGGACGACTTTCGGCGCCCAGACGGTGTGGCCGGACTTTTCAGTAGGGCTCATTCGGTTCCTCCTCGGTCGTCTTGTCGGTTGGCTCCGGTTTTGGGATGGCCGCTTCGTGCTGGGCGTTTTTCTCGAGAAAGGCTCGATCGATGGTGCCGGTGGGCTTCGAACCGTTCGGTGAGACCGGGTTGTCGTACTGGCCCTCCTCGATCTTCGTGAGGGAATCTGGATGGAGGAGGAAGTCGATCGACGCCCTCCACCCTTTCGAGCCGTTGGCGAAGTGGGATCTGGCGAGACGTTGGACCGCCGATGTCCAGCGAAGAGGGTCCGAGCATCCAGAGATCCTCGCCAAGGCAAACCTCGCTCGCTTCGAGGTGAGAGAAGCCTTCGGTAGAGATCCGGAATGGAGGTTCCATATCTCAATCAAATCAGCGGGCGAGAAGGTATTCTCTCTCTCTCCTTCTGCTTCTGCTTCTGCTTGTGTTACTTTACGGTCACGCGTTACGTTTCCGTCATCAGTCACGCGTAATGTCTCACCCGTGACGCGTAACGCTTCTGCCTGACGGTCCCTGTAGCGCTTCTGCCTTTCGGCTGCCGTATGGTCACGTTCCCGGTACTTGGCGAAGTTCAGGACGATGTACCCGCCATCCACCCTGACGAGCCGTCTTCCGTCGAACTCCGGAGATCGACTGGTGTTCTCGGGAGAGGCCAGGCGTTTGAGGGCCTCGATCCCTGCCTGGACGTCGTCGATTCCGGCCATCCGGATGATTCCCACGCCAGCAGCCTCGACGAAGCCGTAGTTGCCAGGGGGGACGACGAATCCAGTTAGGGCTAGGCTATCCACCTCGATCTCGGACATCGGTTCCGTGATCGTCCGTGGAACAGCCATCAGGAGGGCGGTGAGGAAGAGTTCTCGAGCCTCGCGGTCAAACCAGATCGTAGACCGGAGGATCCCGCAATCGAGCTTTACGAAAGCCACTCCGTAACGGTAGTGACGCGTAACGGCGTTGTCAAGTGGGGAGGGGACTCTTTTCTGAAAAAACGAGGTGGGGTAGACTTTCGGTTAAGGGGGACAGGATGAGATGTGAACGTTGTGATCGTTCCGGTGCTTACCGAAAATTCGGTCTGTGTTCGCGCTGTCGTGTTGGGGTAAGGCCGCCATCACCGTACGGAACGAAGGCCAAGCACCCAGAGATTGCCTTCGCGAAGTTCACGATACCGGAGCCGAATTCGGGGTGCCTGCTGTGGATCGGAGCCGTCAAGAAGGGTGGGAAGGGGATGCTTCCGTACGGACGTCTGAAGACTAACGGGAGGCACGTCAAGGCCCATCGCTACGCGTGGGAGAGGGCTCGAGGGCTGATTCCGGATGGGCTGCTTGTGCTACATACGTGCGATAACCCATGTTGCGTGAATGCTTTACATCTGTATCTTGGTACGCACAAGGATAATGCCCTGGACTGTTCGAGGCGTGGCAGGAGACGCCCACGCAAGGCGCTGGTAAAGGGCTAGGTGATGATGGCTGACACCCCTAGCTCAAAAGTCGCATGGGGGGTCCGGGTGGGCTCACCGCATGGCCGAGAGGTCTAGCGGTCCCCTAGTCTCCGCCCCCTCCCCCTCCCTGGTACCGGGCGCAAGTCTAGTGATTCGACCACTAAACGTTAGACTAGCCTGTGGAATAATATCGTGATAACGGCGCTCATCGAGCCTAACCTCTTGATGGTGCGACAGTTAGACAATCACGCCGTATTTAACAGTTTATCCGTTATCGGACGTAGAACGTGCCGAGGTCTAGCGCTGTTCGTCATCGGTAGACGACGGCGGCTCAATCTCCGCCTGCGCCTCAACCCTCCCCCTCTTCACCGGCTGAGGTACCGCGATCACGACCTGCAACGGCCCGCCTCCCGCTCCTGTTAGCTCCGTCTTATCCCCGTACACGGCTCGTCTACGGCCCTTAAGGATCAGCTCGGCGAGCCTATCGCTGTAGACAGTCTCCTCACCCACCTTGCTCCCACCCTGGTAGATGGGACGCTGGTGGCCTTCTACGGCCCTCTGGTATGCCGCCGCTTCCAGGCGATCGATGCCGCATTCCATGGCCTTGTGGATCTCCGTTTCGATTGCCGGGACGCGTTGACGCCAGTAATGGACCGTGTCCGAGGAGATACCGGCGAGCTTTGCCGCCTTGTCGATCACCGGAACCGTGCGGAGTGCCTCGAGAAGCGGGCCGATCCAGACGTGCGGCCTTCCGAGCTTCCCTCCTCGCGCCCGCGTATTCGCTAGGCGATCCAGTTGGGCGCTGAGTGCCTCGTCAAGTCTTTTCCGCCTAGTGAGCCACGGACTCTCCCTCTTCCCCGTAGCCTTCCGATTTTCATCAAGCGGAGCGAGTTCCGCGTGGATAACCTCTTCCGATTCAACGTCTTCGGTAGTCTGCGCGTTGGCGCTCATACTCCTAACATACTCCCGCCGTCAAATCTCCCTCGTCAAGGGGTCCGAAGATTTCCCTCTTTTCTTCCCTCCCACCCTTGAAAACGCATTTCCTCCGCCCTATCTTTCCGACATCACACAGCCCGAGAGGGCGGAAAGGAGCAGCGGATGACAGACAACGCATCCCGAATCCGCCGCGAATACGTCGAAGGCTACGAATCCCACCCCGGCCGTTTCGAAGGCGAGGGACCGGAAACCGTCTATTTCTACGATCTCACAATGGACGGAAGCGGCGACGAGCTTTCATGCATGGAGGACGGTTGCGGCGAGTACGCTTGCATGCTCGAAGTTGACGACGACGAGCGCGAAGCCTTCGAGTTTCCGTCCAACGTGACTCACTTCCTCGTCACTCAATCCGAGTACGGATTCATCAGCGGAACCCCGCTCACCACGCGCGAAGCCGACAAGGTCCGTAAACAGTACGAAGCGCTCGACGCTCTTCACGTCAACGAAGCCTAAACGGCACGAAAGGAAACGGCGATGAGTCAATTCGAGGTGATCGTAGGAAACATCGGCACCGTCTACAGTGGCGACAACGAGGCGACGGCGCGCGAGGCGTGGCGAAGCTATCGCGCCGACTCCATCTCTCACTACGGCCGCGCGAGCGGCGAACCGGTTACGCTCTTCGTCGACGGAAACATACTCGACGAGTACCTGGGCGAGACGTTCGGGGAATAGGTCTCCCCTGGTAAGCGACGCACCTAACCCGTGCGTCGAAACGAAGGGAGAAACGAACATGCGAAACCGACACTCGATCATCGATCAGATACGGCGGGATGATCCGGAGTATCAGCCGCTCCCGGAAGCCTACCGGAAAGACGCGATGTTCCGCTTCGCCGAAAACTACATTCACGCGGACGGATGGCACGGCCCGTTCTCTCCTCGTGACCTGTTTCGCGAAGCCGGCCCGCGTGAGCGCGGATTGACGCTCTCCGAAGCCAAGACGATCCTCCGGTGGACTGACCCGCGTGACGCCGCGCTCTCGATTCTGAAGGATGCCGCCGATTCCATCGACGACTATCGCCACGAGGATTACATGACGTGCGATGAGGCGGACTGTGCGGCATGCGAGAGCGGAGAGGGTCATCTCTGCGAGGATTGGCGCATCGACTCCCGCGACATCGTCAAGGACCGCTTCGCCTACGTCTTCGAAATCTACGGCGCTGGCATCATCTAACCGCTAGTCTTTCGCCCATGCGGCCCGCAAGGGCCGTGAACGGCGATTCTCGAAGAATCGTATCAACGAAAGGAGAGCGGCACATGCGAGAGTCAATCGAAAAACAAGGCGAGTACGGCACGCTCCGCCTGTATGCCGTGGCCTATCGCGACGAGTGCGACGCCGACAACGCGGGAGAGGTTTCCCTCTGGGCGTACAGCTCGGAACACGCCACGGAGCGATTCTACGACTCGGCGGACGCCGAGGGCTGGCGCGTGCTCAAGGTCGCGCGTCGTCGCGCGGACGGTCTACGGCATCGCATGAACTGGCACGCAGCCTAATACTTCTTGACACCGAACCGTCACGAACCTAGATTACCAATACACACAAGGCCGATAGGCCAGAAAGGCTCACCCGATGAGCGCAACACTCCAGCTCGAAAGCGTTGCGGCGCTAAACAAGATCCCGCGCCATTCCGTCGAAGAGGCGGCATCGAGCACGGGACAGGTAAGCGGCGAACCGCTCCTTTACGCGATGGATGGCATGCTCCGCTATGCCAGGGCGTACCGCAAGGCGTACGACTCGAAGCTGTCCGATGATGGATTCCTCGGCCCGCATTGGCTCGACGCGGTCAAGGGACTGCGCGGCCTGCTCAACGGTCAAGGCGCCGTCGCGATGGAACGCAATATTTCGACCGACTCGAAGAGCAATGGGGCGATCGAAGAGATTTTTTGGCTCGCGATGAACGCGGCCGGATTCGAGGAGGACGACCTGTGAGCGACAACGAACGCCTCTATCGCGTCTTCACGCGTACCTGGTGGCGCCTCAATCCGAAATGGTCGGGCGGACTAGAGCCCTGCCCCGGTCGAAAGAGCTACCGTGGCCACCCCGACCGGCTCACGTACAGCGAGGCGCAACGCTACTGCGCGGAATGGCTCAAGACGCACCCGCCCGGCAAGCTCTCCCGCAAGGCCGAATTCGAGGAAAGGTGACGCCATGAGCACGCCGAAACAAATCCAGACACGCCGAACCCCGCTTTCGCGCCTAGAGCGCGAGGCCCACGAACAGCTCAAGCGTGATCTCGCTAACCTAGACCTAGTCTACGGCAGAAAAGCCGCCGATCGTGCGCTTGCGAAGTGGAACGAGGAGGTGAAGCTGATCAATCGCGAGATCCGACGAAGCGAAAGGAGGTGACCCCTAGCGCCTAGCCTGAAGAGGACGCCGAGCACGTCTCGGCATCCGATTGAGGAAAGGCGATCACGCCAGAAAGGACAGCCATGAGATTCTCAAATCCGAGTTGCCCGAAGTGCCGCAAGCCAGCCACGGGCGTAGTCGAGCGCGTTACGCGCCTGACCGGCATCGCCAAGCAAGACGACGGCTCTTTCGAATGGGATACCGAAGCGTTCGATGAGGTCTGCTGGGAGGACGACTATCCCGTTCCGTTCGTTCGCGGGAAGAAGACCTTCGACCAGACGCTTTTCTGCCGTCGTGACTCGCACAGCTATTACGAATGGGGCTCCAACATTCTTCCCGACACCCCTTGAAAATGCGTTCCCACGGCCCTACATTCTCCACACGCAACGGCCCGGAAGGGCGGAAAGGCTAAGGCGATGATCGCCAGAAACGTCAAACTCGAAACACTCGAAGGCGCGGCGCGAAAGGTCGGCGTCAAGCTCGACGTCGAGCCCAAAGGGCGCGGCTTCCGGGTCAAGGTCTACCCTTCGGACTCCAGCGCCGAGCGAGAGCACTACAGGGCGAAGCGGTACGCGTGCCGTACCCAGGCCGGCGAGCCGCGAATGAAGCGGGTCTACGCCGTATGCTGGCACGGATTCCGGGACTTCTTCCGCGCCGTCTACGCGAAGGAGCCGAAGGCCATCTTCCGTACCGCGATGGCGACCTACAACGGACGGGACGACTTTCGCCGGAACTTCGAGGCGACGGGTGACCGCAACATCGGATCAATGATGATCCCGCTGTCGGCGCGCGACGGCTGCGCATGCGAGGAGTAGTCATCGTGCGTAAGAAAACCCCACCGACCGACGTCACGGTAGCCAACGAGGGCTCCCTCCTCCTCTTCACCCCCAAGACCGACTCCGGCCGTACGTGGCTGGAACAGAACGTGGAGAGCGAGGCCACGTGGTATGCCGGTTCCCTCGTCGTGGAGCCGCGCTACGCTCGCGAGCTTGCCGCCGGCATGATCGCGGATGGGCTGAGGGTGAGGTAGCCCGATGCGCCAGGATGACATCGGACCCGCTCGCGCGTGGCTTCGGCTGGCGGCTGCGCGGAACGAGCGGCTCGCTAAGGTAGCCCCATGACCCCCATCGACCGAGTCCAAAAGCTCATCGCCCTGACGTCCTCACCCCACGAGGAAGAGGCGCGTACGGCAGCGATCCAAGCATGTCGGCTGATCCGGGAGTATGGGCTCATCATCGCCGAGAAGGTTGGTGAACGGCCGGGGTACGTCATCGGTAAAGGACGCGTTAGCCGTATGCGGGATACGTACGGAAACGACTTCTCCGACATGCTCCGGGACCTGGTCCAGGAACAGGTCGGAAGGCACGCGCCACCCACCCCCAAGCTCTACCCCGTCTGGACCTATTCCGATTTCCCGGCCGTCTGTTTTCCGGACATCGCGGGTGAGCAGCTCGGCTGTTCGAACTTCATTCAGCCGAAGACTTGGCGCCTCGTCTATCACGAGGGCTCGCCCAGCGGACCCGGTACGATGAACCTCTGTCAACGCTGCGGCGAGAAGGTCAAGCCGCTTGGAACGAAAGAAAGGGACGAACATGCGAAAGCTGTATAGGGATCGGCTGCTCAAACTCGCCGCGCACCTGGAGAATGGACGTCCCGGCGGACATCGTTATTTCGACTTCTCGATCATTCACCAGAACCACGGTAGCCCGAGGCACTGTGGCACCTCTGGCTGTGCCATCGGTGAGATGCCGGTCGTCTGGCCGAGACTGTTCGTGTTCAGCGGACCGGGCGAATACGACGAGGTACGCTCAAAGAAAAACCCCATCATTGATGGCTTTGGCCGGGAAAGCTATCGCACCGCCGTCAACTTCTTCGGCCTGACTTACGAAGAGGCCGAGCATCTCTTCTCGCCGAACAGGCAAGACGTGCGTCAATACGGCGGACGACTCCTCACGGGGGGCGCCAAGCCCGAGTCCGTGGCCCGTAACATCCGGGCCTTCGTCGCGAAGAAAGAAAGGGAGGCCGCGAATGCCTAGGGGCATGGCCCATACCCGCCACCTAACAAGTCCTCGCCTCCTCCCCATCTGGCAGCTCCTACTCACCCGCTATTCGGAGAAGCGACCGGGACCGACGAGCGCCGAGATCAGCTCGCTTACCGGAACGATGGCACCGGGTACCGACCTGAGTGAACTTCGCCGGATCGTGGCTCCGTTGGGATGGACGATCCTTCCGGCGCGATTCGTCAAGCGGGTGGGCCGAAACAAGGTCTACGTGTACGATCTCCAGAGAACCAATTCCCACCTCACCGTCGAGGCTAACGCCCCGGCGCCCGCCAATACAGCCGGCCTAGGGGAAACCCAGGCCGGCCCCGCCCCTACCTCGGAGGACAGGCCATGAGCCTCACGACATGGCGGAAGGAGTTCTATCCCACCTTCGCTCAAGACGCGACAAGCGAGAACGCCATCGAGCATTCGATCCGAAAGTGGGTAGGGCTGCGCTCAGAGAACCTTCAGAAGCACAACGTCACGACGAACGGCTCGTCCCTACATGACGGGGCCAATTCGCTTTGGATCGACGCCTCTACCTGTGCGCTATGCGTCGTCTACTACGATCATTCCGAGCGAACCGTCTCGGCGTGCTCTCGGTGTCCCCTCTTTCGGGTAAGAGGTAACGTCGCATGCGACAAGGCCCGGCCGGAAGAGAAACCCAATCGGGAGCCCTATTTTCTATTCACGGCCTTGCGCGACCCCGAGCCGATGATCGACTGGCTCAAAGCGGCGGCCGAGCTGGAGACGAAGACGACGGTAGACCCGGATTGGGACGCTCGTCCTGACCATGAAGCCCGCATCCCCACCGAAGACCAGGACGAGGCACGGAGGTACGAACGCCGTGGATAGACACCGCAAGCCCGAAGTCTTCCGAAAGCGTCACCGTGACGCCATCAAGAAGCGTATCGATTGGCTGGGCGCCCGCATCCTACGCGAGGAGCGTAACGGCGAGGCGTCGAGCTTCGACCGGCAGGAACGCTTGGCCCTGATCCTGGCTCTCGATCATATCGACGTGCTCGAGAAGAGGGTGGAGGCGTGGCGTGCGCTGGGGAGGGCGTCGTGACCCAAGCCCCGATCCCCTGGCCGAATATCGTAGTCATCGCGATCACCATCATCACGTTCGGCTGCGTCTTCGGCGCGATCTTCCGGCGCTGCTGCTGCGAGTGTCACTTTTCGAAGGAGCCCAAATGAGCGCCCACGAGGAACGAATACGGCGAGGGCTGGACGTCCACAGGGATTGCGAGATGGACGATTGCCAGCTCGACAGCGGCCATTTCACACGCGCCGACCTCACACTCCTCCTCGCCGACCTGGACGCGGCGCGGGAGCGCGAGGAGCAATGGCGACGCGACGGCACGCTTCCGGCCGCTGACGATGAGGAGTCCTGCGTCACATGCGGCTGTCGAATCGTGAACGCCCACGAAGTCGAGTACGGGACTGGAGTGTTCGGCCCGGACGGTCACGGCGAGCAGCGTGAGAGTGCTACCGTCTACGCCTGCGTCAACGGACACGAGCACGATGAGGTTGGTGAGCCACGCGCGGCATTCGCAAACGAGGAGGCCACCGAATGATGACGTGCGGGGAATGTGGGCGCGAGCGTCGGTCGGTAGCTCCCGGTCGGAGCGAATGGTTCTACTCGCTCCCGCTTGCGACGAACGGCAGGCGAACGCGTCACGTCTGCCACGAATGTTTCGAGAGGATCGTCGGTAGACCACCGATGACGTTGGTCGCGTTGAACGAAGCGCGAGGAAGGGCGGTCGCCAATGGGAAAGCGAAATGAGGAGCGCGACGTGGCCCTGCGGCTTCTCGAATTCACGATCAAGCAGGCGGACCTCATCGCGGACATCGTAGGTGACATCAACATGACAGAGCCGGGGCAGTACACAGAGCTACCGCACCACACCGCCAAGACGTGCGTGGCGCTCCACGCCGAGGCCGTGAAGAGAGGAATCATTCGGCAGCGTGTTCCCCTCGCCAAGCAGGAGGCCCGCGATGGTTCGGGTGATTGACGCTGCCGTTCGCATGGTCTGCGCTGGCCTAATGACTCTTGTCCTGTGCGGCGGCGACCACGAGATTCGGCCGCTCGTATTCGGCCTAATGCTTATCTGGAATGAGCTTGTTTGGCAGGGAGCGCGACGTGATCGCGAAAAGCAGGAGGCCCGCGATGAGTAGCAGGAAGCGAATCACTATCGTCCTCACACCCCGCGAACGCGCACTCGTTATGGCGGCGCTCGATAGCCAGATTTCGCAGGATTACGCCGCCGAACGGACGACAACCACACTGGAGCGTGTCTATTGCAGGGTGAGGGATTCACGTGTCGCGCGGTGGGGACGGAACCGTCTCATGCGCGGAGGTGCGAGGTGAGCCCGTGCGGCGTGTGCGGTTGCCGCCTTCTCGACAAGGGACGCGGCTTCGATGGCCGGCGCTTCTACCGCTGCCGGAAGTGCGACAACCGTTGGAGCGAGGGACTCCAGGGCCGCGAGCGGAAGTATTCCGAACAGCGCATCGTGCCTCAGTTCAAGGACACGGGCGCGGCCAAGCGAGGTGCGCGGTGATGACCGAGAAGCGGCTGTCCTATCTGGCTGCGCTCTTTGATCCGGCGCGCGACGTTAATCCGGACGTTGGCCCGAACGCCATCATCCGCGAGCTACTCGCCGAGGTGCGCGAGCTGCGGCGGGAGCTGGAACGAACGACATGGCAGCGCGACGGCCATCGCAAGGTGATTGACACGGCGGTCGAGTACGGACTGCTGCCGCACGGCGTCCACCTGATCGCGGGCGAGCCGCCCAACGAAGCCGACATGACGATGGTCAAGGAATACCTGGAGTTGAAGCGTCTCGCCGCTGCCAAGTGTCTGCCGCAGCAGACACCCGAGATCGCGGGGGAGAAGGAATCATGAGCGAAGAGAAGGGGCCGTGTGAACGTTGCCACAGGCGCGGCGACCCGGCTATCGGCGAGCCGTCGTTGTGGGACTACTGCGTACATTGCTCTCGTGACCTGTGCCCCGAGTGCATGAGGGGCGCGTGCCGCGAGAGTCCGACCGGCACTCACGTTTCCTACGACGAGGACTCCGACCATGCCGAGTGAGAAGCTGACGAGGTACGACGTTGATGAGATGGTGAACGGTATGTCGGCGTCGCCCGATGGTGACTACGTCCGCGTCGCCGATCTGGAAGCGTGGCTTGACAAGTGTGAAGCCGAATGGGCTGCCGAACGCTCGCGCTACGGCGGCGTGCCGGCGGTCTCGATGGGCATCACTGGCGCAGAGGTGACCCTCGATTCGCTCCGCGCCCTGCTCGCGCCCGATGAGGGGAAGGGGGAATCTTGAGCGAGAAGACTATCAACAGCCTCAACGCGATGGACGAAAACGAGCCGGACGAGCCGGACGCCTTCGATGTGATGGATCAGCATGTGGCCCTTCTAGACCAAAGGCTGGAGATCACCGAGAAGGAATGCGCCGACCTACGCGCTGATCTCGCCGCCACCGCCGCCGACGCGAAGACGGTCAGCGCGGCGCTGGAGCGGATCGGTCATCTCGTGGCAATCGCGGATGACGGGGCCAAGTTTCAGGTGACGACGGCCCTTGCCATCGCCCGCGCGAGGGGATGGGTGTGAGCGAGAAGAGCATCGACGGCACGGAGCGTCTGTGTATCGCGCTGTACGGCGTCGAGGAGGACATCTCCAAGATCATCGGCGGCTCAAATGCCCCGATGCTTCACGATGCCGCGAACAAAATCGCCGCGCTCGAAGCGGAGCTGGCCGCCGGGAAGGAAATCTCGCAACGGTGGGAGACGCTTGCCGACTCCTACGAGGGCGACCTAAATGATATCGCCGACGCGTGTGGGATCGTGCTTGCGGAGACTAGCGCCAGGTACGAGACCTTGCCGCACGACGTGTCGAGTCGACTCGCCGCCGAGAAGGCCGCGCGTGAGGCGCTTGCCGACAAGATCGAAGAGGAAATCTGCGCGAGCTGTAACTACTACCGTTCGCTCAACGCGCCGTGCAAGTGCGGGCAGCTTTCGCGCAAGGGGACGAACGAGTTCCTACGGCTGGAGGCCGACCGCCTCCGCGCGCGGTGCGAGGAGCTGGAGCGGGCGTCGAGGGACGTGCTCTCGTCGCCGTGCCGTCACTGTGGCGGGTACGGATACCACGGCCCCTACTGCTTCCTGGAACCGCTACGTGCCGCCCTCGCCGAGCCCGACGCGGGCGCGAAGGAGACGAAGTGAAGTACCAAAGGATCCCCGTGATCGTCGATGCCGTGCGCTTTGTTCCGTCGTCGCGTCCGTGGCCTGCGGCGATAACCGAACCGTCGTGCATCTGCGCCGAGCTAGCGCAGGACGGCGATCGCTGCCAGAAGCACAAGCGCGGAGAGTGGACGTACGGATACGTACGTACCCACGAGGGGCGGAAGCTCATCGAGGCCGGCGATTGGCTCATCACTGAGCTAGGGGCGGTGCGCGTTTGCAAGCCGGAGATGTTCGAGGCCACGTACGCTCCCGTGAAGGAGGATGGGCCGTGAGTTTCGAACGGTACTTCCCATCTGTCGGTGAACGCGTTGTCGTCCAAGTCGGACGGAAGCGGAACACGCTCGGCGTCGGTACGGTTGAAGCCATCGACAACGACGACAGCGTGTACTCATCGTGGAGCCGCGTACGCGTGAGGATGAGCGCTCGCAGCGTCTACTCGTTCATCACCGAGGACGACGGGCTGAGTTACCACTCGCGCGCCAAGACGGTGCAGGGAAACATCACGCTCCGCCCAGCGCCGCCTGTACCTTCCCCCGCCCCCGACTACCGCGCCATCGCGGAGAGGCTGGCGGCGTATTGCGAGCATGTGTCGCACTGCAAGACGTGGTTCTTTTACAACATCGGAAGCCCGGAGAAGATGGACAAGCGCTGTACCTGTGGACTGGTGGAAGCCCTCGAAGCCTTGCGTGTAGCGGGGTCAACAACGTGAGCATCCGGTACGCCATCGTCCACGTCCCGAGCGGGTATGAGGTTCGCGACGAGGAGGGGAATCCCCTGACGGTGGTGCGTGACCCCGTCGAAGCGTTCCGCATCGCCGAGACGTTCGAGATCATCGCCCGGCTTGGGGAAGCCCACGAGGCCGGGATCGGGAGGGGAAAATGAAGCTCAAACCAGTCATCTCGTGGGCATGGGCAATTCGAGGGTGGGACTCTAGGCGCAACTACGTCGCCGGCCAGTACGAACTCTGCTATTGGCTGGGGAGTCGTGAAGAGCTACTCGCGGAAGGGAAGCCGTCGCCAGAGGCCAAGCTCGTGCGCGTCCGTCTTGCAACGTATCGTCCACGCAGGAAACGGAAGGTCACCCCATGACCGCGAAGCGCGAGCAACGAGTCACGAGGAAAACGCGATGGGAATGATTCTTGACCTAAAGAATGGGGAGATCCACGCCGAAGCGAGGAGCGAGAGCTTCGTCATCTTTACGGACTTCGGCGAGGATCGGATAGAGCTTCTTTGGGTGCAGATGGCCGCCGTCAAGGAGGCCGTCCGAGCCCTAGAGCGGTACGGAAAGAAACACGGCAAGCCGCTCGCTCGCGAGGAACGCAAACGGAGGACGCGATGACGAAACCGAAAGACGAACGCTACACGATCGCCGTTGACTTCGATGGCGTCATCCACTCGTACACGTCACCCTGGGTCAACGCGCATACGATTCCCGATCCGCCCGTGGAGGGCGCTATCGCGTGGCTCCGCGAGATGGCGCAAGACTTCCAAGTGATCATCTTCACGACGCGCGGCAAGACCCCAGAGGGACGCGTGGCGGTACAGGAGTGGCTAGAGAACAACGGCTGGATCGATGGGGCGTACGTTACGGTGACCGCCGAGAAGCCGCCTGCCCTCGTTTACCTTGACGATCGGGCTGTCCGCTTCGAAGGCCCCGGCACGTTCCCATCGAAAGAGCAGATCCACGCGGCGAGGCCGTGGAATAAGGGGACGCGATGAACAGCGACGCGCCGGCTCGCTTCGCTTCCGCCCGCGCCGGGGCCGAGCGGAGGTCGAAAGGGGCAGTATGATCTCCACCGTGGGCTTCCTAGCTTGGACCGGCCTTCTCCTCTACCGTTCCGGTCTACGTCTCGAGCCCCGTCGTGAGCCCACGCGTCCTCGTCATGCCGCTGCCCTACTTGGCTTCTGCGTGGAGTGCGAACGGCTGTTCCTGCTGACTCGCGAAGGGCGCTGTCCATCGTGCGATGGGGCATCTTGGATACCGGCGACCAAGGTGCCGCCGTGGACGTTGGAGAATTGAGATAACGGGCCGCGCTCCGGGTGAACGCCGTAGCTCTTCTCCTTTTGTGAGCGACGGCGACAAAGGAGCTGCTCTTTCAATGAAACGGGTCGCAAGGCCCCACCCTCCCGACGCAGAGCGGGACGGCCCTATTATTAGCCTCCAAACAGCTCCTCGACCGACACCGGCTCCTCCTCCCTCTCGCGCCTCTCCGCGTTGATGACCGACGTGATCGCCAGCCCGAGCGCCAGGTTAGGTAGGTACCGGCCACGCCGAAGCTCGTAAACACACTCGACGGAGGCCCCCACCCTCCGCGCCAACTTCGCCAAGGTCATCCCGCTGAAAGCCCGAGCCGCCTCCAGCTCCACGGCAAGACGTGTGGCGTGGCACCCCCTGGGCGGGTTCTTGGCACGCGTCAGGCCCTCTGGATCCTTCTTCTCCGGTGGCTGGTACGGTCGTCTGGGTGGGGCTGGTTGGGGTTCGGGCTCGAGCTGGGTCCGCATGAATGGCTTCATGCCCCGAGAGTCTACGCGAATCTACGCAACGCATCTCGGTGTTTTTCTTGACAAACGCATTTCCACGCCCTACGTTGAGGTCCGCTACAAAGGAGGCGACGTGAGCTACCTGAAGAACGCGACGGCCACCGCTCGGGTGCCTCAGTCCGAACCGCTGGACGAGACCCAGGTCGTGAACTCGGCCGGAGGCTACGTCTACCAGCTCGACTGCTGGAAGGCTCTGGACCGCTTCCTGATCCTCGGAACGGAGGGCGGGACATACTACGCCTCCGAGCGAAAGCTCACCGGAGAGAGCCTCAAGAACGTCGAGGCGTGCCTTCGGAAGGACGCGGCCCGGACGATCGAACAGATCGCCTCGCTCTCCGAGGCTGGCCGTGCGCCCAAGAACGACCCGGCGCTCTATGCCCTGGCGATGGCCGCCTCCTCAAAGGACTCCGAGGTCCGTCGCCTGGCGCTCGCGGCCCTCCCTCGTGTGGCCCGGATCGGTACCCACCTCTTCACCTTCGTCGAGTTCCTGAAGGGAAAGAGGGGATGGTCTCGAGGGCTGCGTCGGGGGATCGCCGGCTACTATGCGGCGAAGAGCGACAAGCAGCTCGTCTACGACCTCGTGAAGTACCAGTCTCGAGGCGGATGGTCTCACCGGGACGTCCTGCGCCTCGCCCACCCCACGGCCAAGGGCGTCAGGAACGACGCCTTCCGCTGGGTGGTCAAGGGCACGGAGGGCAAGGAGCTTCCGGACGAGGGGACAGTGACCGAACCTCTCGACCGCCTCTGGGCCTTCGAGAAGGCGAAGATCGAGAAGGACCCCAAGGAGATCGCCCGGCTCGTCCGGACCTACGACCTCCCTCGGGAGTGCGTGCCGACCGAGGCGCTGAACGATGTCGGTGTGTGGACGGCTCTTCTCGAGCGGATGCCGATGACGGCGATGATCCGGAACCTCGGGAAGATGACCGAGATCGGGCTCGTCGGACCCCTGTCCGAGGGTACGAAGCACGTCGTCTCGACGCTCTCGAATCGAGAGGCGCTTCGGAAGAGCCGCGTCCACCCGATCCAGATCCTCGGCGCTCTCCTGACCTACGGGCAGGGGCACGGCGTCAAGGGGAAGCTCTCGTGGACTCCGGTCAAGCAGGTGACGGATGCCCTGGACGACGCCTTCTACGCGGCCTTCGACAACGTCGAGCCGACCGGGAAGCGGTACTACTTGGGCCTCGACGTCTCGGGCTCGATGGGGTGGGGGACGATCGCCGGGATGCCGGGGCTGACCCCCGCCATGGGCGCTGCGGCGATGGCCCTTCTGATCGCCAGGACCGAGAAGCAGTATGCGATCTTCGGGTTCGCCGGGGAGATGAGGGAGATCCCGATCTCTCCGAAGGACTCACTGTCGGCGGCCATGGATCGGACGCGTGGACTGACCTTCGGTTCGACCGACTGCGCGCTGCCGATGCTTCACGCGACGCTACAGAAGATCCCGGCCGACGTCTTCGTCGTCATCACGGACAACGAGACCTGGGCCGGAAAGGTCCATCCCTCCGTGGCGCTCAACCACTTCCGGAAGGCCACGGGAATCCCGGCGAAGGAGATCGTGATTGGGATGACGGCCACGCAATTCACGGTGGCAGATCAGAACGATCCCCTCTGCATCGACGTCGTAGGCTTTGACTCAAACGTTCCCACGGTCATCGCGGACTTCGCTAAGAACTGGTAGGCTGACACTGGCGGGTCGAAGCAGCAGGGTTATCAAACTTGTAATTTGAACCCACCCTGCCGCACACCTTATCCGCCGTTCTTTGAAAATCAAAACGTCTCGGGTCGTAGGGTAGGGTTATCTTTGGAACCAGTAGCGTCGGTGCGATTCCGGCCCCTCGCCGCAAGGCTTAGGTAGTTTAGTAGCAGAACACTGGTCTTAATTCCTGCTCGATTCCTCATCCGAGACATTCGAATCAAGAAAGCATCTCGGGTCGCCCGAATTGGGTTATCGCCTGTTAAGCGAGAGGTCGCTGGTTCGAGTCCTGCCTTACGGCGAAAGCCGTTTGTAGCTCAGTTGGTTAGAGCGCTTAATACCCAGTTCAATAAATCATCCGAGATCATTAGGTAGTTGTTCCGGGTCGCCGTGGGTGGGTTAACTTTCATTTTGTCATCCCATCCGCATCACCTTATCCGGGACATTTCGTAGATCCGACCCTCGGCATTTGGGAGGAAGGGAACGCATTCACGATGAAGAGACCCGGTTCTTTTCTTGCTGATCTTAGGTGCCGTCCCCGGCTCCTGATCAGTAGGTCTCCGTGGGGTTCCCTGGTCCCACGGACACTCTGTCCCGTACCCCCTCGGTGGGTTTATGGGCAGCGCAGCTCGGAGCCTGCGGAATTAACGGAACTCCCGGTTCCACGGAAGCTCTGTTCAGCCCGCAGGTCGAGGGCGATGTCCGCCGAGGGCATCTTCAGGTACGGTTTGGAGGTTCGAGCCTTGAGTATTTCCCGTCTCGGCTCCGACTCACGGTTTAGAAGGTCAGCCTCCGTCCTTGACAAGGGAGCGCGTAGGCCGTACCTTCCGGTCCAGGGTTTCATTGCAGCCTACGAGAGTAGGTACCCCCAGCCCGGAAGTCAAGAGGTCTCCGCACCACCTCGCGATTTCCGGGCTTCTCTTTTTGCTCCGTCCATGCCGTGTCGTCTAACGGTAAGGCCCGAGCCTTTGAATCTCGAGAAGGAGGTCCGACTCCTCCCACGGCAGCCAGACATTAAACCCGAGGTGACTCCATGAATCGACGCTCATTCCTGGCGACGATCGCCACGCTCGTAACGGTACCGGCGGCGGTCTTCGGACTTCGCCACGAGCACGCACGCTCTCAATTCGAGGACAATGCCCTGCCCATACAGCGCCTTGCGGGGCGAAAACCTCGAATCCGTCTCGACATACCCTGGAGGGACGCCAAACCTTCCCCCGAAGAGATGGCGGAGATCCAGCGCATGCTTGTGGACGGCTGCCGCGAGTTCTCGGAGATGAGCCGGGAAGAGTTCGCGCGGATGTGGAGCCGATAATGGCCGATAGAAGTGAGCCGATGACCGAGGAGGAATGGGAAAGACTTCGACTATTGGTTGATCGCTCCTCATATTCGGACGGCCAAGCGTTATTTGTCGGCCGAGTGCTCATCGAATGCGGTCGCGCACGCGCCTCCGAGGCCGCTCTTCGTGCCGAGCTGGACCAGACAGAGCGGGACGGCTACGAGAAACTGGCGACGGCGATGGAACGAGTCGGCGTCATAGCCGACCGCGCCGACAACTTCGTACACGCAAGCCGCCTGCCGCTTTCGAAGGTCGTCCATTCCACGAACCTCGCTGCTGGCATGGAGACGCTACGCGATGAACTACGGAAGATCGTGGTCGAGACAACCGGAGCGAGTCCATGGGAGCGCGAGTAGCTATGGACGGTCCAGTTCGCGAACCCGATACAATCGAGGAGGTGATCCGCCTCCTGAAGGGAGAAGACATCGCCCCAGGCGAAGCCCTCCTTACCCCAGAAGAACTGGAGCGCGCCAGGGCTCTCGAGCGGTTCGCCATGTTCGTCTCCGGCGCTGACAAACCCGGCATGACGATCGTAGATCCCGACGACTACGCGCTTCTTCTTCGCCTCAAAGGACTACCCTCCGACCACCAGGCTGCTACTTTCGGAGGTCACCCGTTCATCCTCTCGACCAAGGTGCGCGAGTGGCGGGCGATGCACTTCTCCAGCGAACAATGGGCATTTGCGATGCTACTTTTCGAAAGTGAACCGAAGCCATGAGCAGCCCTCTCTCCACCGCCCCCTATTCCCCGTGGGAATGGACGGACGTGATAGCCCTTGAGATCCTCAGCGCTCAACTCAAGGCCGGGACGACGATCCCGAAGGATCAGTTCGACAAGCAGGAGATGGTGGCCGAAGCCTACCGTCTCGCCAACACCTTCCACTCATTCCGTCTGCACGAACAACACGCGCGGTCTCTTGAGGACCGCAAGCGTAGGATGGATATGGCACCATGACGTATCAACCAAAGGTATCCGAAGCGGAAGTCCAGGGACTCTTGCGGTGGTTCGCTAGATTGCCGAGTCGCCCAGACACCATCACGGCCAACTCTACGGTGATGCGTCTAGCCGCCGAATGGCGCGATGATGAGGCGCGCCTAGAGCGTATCGACGACAACATGGGGACAGTATGCGAGGCCAGCGGATATGTACGTCGATCTCGTACGCTCGCTCGTGACTGTGGCCCGGTCGAGTACCACGATAACGAAGGTATTCCGCTTTGTGCCGACTGTTACCAAGAGGCGGTCGAGGAATTTGAGGAGCGAGAGGCCGAAGAAAAGGCCGAAGTTCCTAGGCCATCTCCCCAGAAGAACGGCGACGGGCATGCCTACAAGCCGCCACTCGGTCTCTGTGCGAACTGCGGGACCCCTCGCTATCTGCATGCGCCGCCGGCTGGGGAGTGCAAGCCATGAGACGACGTAGGCGCACCCTGTCGCCCCACGACTTTCGGGTCTTCTGCTACATGTTTTGGCTGTCTAAGCGTGAGGCGCTCCGGTGGTTTCGGGTAGTGGGCGACAAGTGAGAACGGTCTCCTTCGACATCGACATCCCGGACGACGCCATCCCGATCATTCCGGCGATCACCTTCGTCTACGCCGACGCGCAAGGGCTCCACGCCTCCACGCGGTTCGATCCCGAAGAGGCCCGCGCGCTCGGCGGCCTACTTCTGTTGCGGTTTGGTGTGCCCGTTTCCATAAATGCCGAGCTTGTCACGAAGGCCCAGCTCGCCGCGCTACGGAAGGTCACCCCATGACTGCTCGTGTTTGGCAATTACGGACGAGCGGCTTTCGCAAGCTCATGCCGGGACATATCCACCTGCGCTGTCCGCACTGCGGGCGCAAGCAGAGCAATATGCGGCGCGGAAAGTACGACCCCCCGAAAGCTATGCTTGCCGAAACGCTGTGCGAGCGATGCTGCGTCAGTCTCGGTGCATTAGAGCCGGGTGTCGAATACTACGACGCCAAGGGTAACTCGGTTGCCGAGGTCACCCTATGAATCGGCAATCAGTCATCTGCCCCGACTGTGGGTGGTCGGTATTTCGGGCCTACACGCACAGCATCCCCTTGTCCAAGACGCTGCATCGGCAAGAGACTCTATGGATCGTGTGTGACCGGAAAGAATGCGGACGTCGCTTCCACATGAAGGGGTGCTTCCCGTTCTCCTACGAGAGCGAGGAGTTCTCCGAGAGCTACGACAAGATTCTGGAGGAGGCTGAGATCGCGACGATCGCCGAGGAAGAGCGTCGCGCGAGGCTTAAGGTGACATTCTTGGACGCGCAGGAGGACGCAGATGAGTAACGCAGAAAGCGGCGCGATGGGCGTCGGTAAACCAGGGCTCCCCTACGGCAGCTATGAGTGGACCGCCATCAACGGCAAACGACTCGGTTATATACCGCCGGAAGTCCAACACCACTGCGCCGGATGGCTTCTGTATCAGCACGCCGATGGCGGTTGGGTAACGCTTCGGAAAGCCACCGAGGATGACATGGCGACCATGAGGCGGTTTCTTTCGTGGATGCCCGGATTCGTCGCCCCCTTCCAGGATTACCCCATATGAGTGACGCAGCCGACGACGCTATCCTCAACAAGCGCGGCAAAGTGAGAGGTAGGGCTCTCGACAACACGATACTGCGAAAGCGCTGCGTTGCCGCCATTCTGGCGTGGGACCGCTATTCCTTGAACACGAGCCGGCTGGATGCCGAGGCCCTCGACGGTTACGCGGACATGGAGAGCGCTATGGAGAGTCTTGAAGACTTTATCGACGAGACGGGCGGCCGATGACCGTCTTCGTCACGACCGTCGCCCGCCATCTCGGCGGCACCGAATGCCCGCATCTCAACCTCAACCAGAAGGGCGCGGCAATCATCTCCCTCTTCCGCGAGTGGTGTAAGTACCGAAGAGATGCCGCCGGCGTTCTACGCGCTGCATCCAGCTCTGCGGCCCAGGCGAATGATCGGGATCTCCGGAGTGGAGAGCGACGCAGTGGGGCCTTCGCTTCGCCTTGTTCCTACCGCATCGCCCGCTTTTCAGCGTTGATCTTCTTCCACTTCTCAATCAGCAGCGCCCGCCCATCCGGAGTCTGATTCTTCAACGAACTCTCGTACGACTTCAGGAGAAGCGGATACCACTTCTTCTTTTCGTCCCTAGTCCCCGCCTCGTACGCCTCCATCTTCACGTCGATAGGGGCGTGAGACTCCTTCATCTCGCGGGTCGTCGAGTCCAGGGTCCCGAGGAGGATCTTCGCCCGGTCGTTGGGCTTGATCTTCCCTTCCTTCTCGAGCTGGGCCACTTGCTTGACGATCTCCTTACGGTCGGCACCCTCGGCGAGCTGGTTCTGAAGATCGCGCACCGTATCGAGGCGCTTCCTTGTTTCCTCGTCGGGCTTGGCGAGTCCGAAGGGATGATCGGCCGCGTACCCCCGTAGGATCTCCTCGGCATCCGAGAGGTGGCGATCGGCCCAGCGCCCGGTCGTCGGGTACGGGCCTTTGAAAAGCTGTGGGAGGATGGCATCGGCCGCTGTCCGGGTGATCGGGAGATCCTGTTCCTTCGTCTCCTTCAGCCGGCGCATGATCGGGTTGGTGTTGGCCGCCGCCGTCACGAGGTTCTGAAGCGGCGCCTCGAGCAAGGTCTTCGGTCTCTTCTCGTCCGCCTCCCGGAACTTCGGACTGATCTGGGTGCCGAGGGAGAGCCGCTCGAGGTAGGGCTCTCGCCCCATCAGCGCTACGCTCGCGAAACGGATCGGGGGTCCGAGGAAGGGAGCGGCCATGGCGTTGATCGAGTCCACGACCGCCCTCTCGCCCGTGCTCTTGGCCGAACGTCCAGCCATCAGCCCCTCGGCTGTGGCCTTCAACCCCGATGCCCTGAGCCCACGCATCTGCATGTTCATGGGCATCCCGAAGTTGAAGTACGCGGGGCGCGTAACCGACGTCCCGTAGATAGCGTGGACCGCCGTCTTCAGCGCCTTGCGGCCGAGGCTGTCGTCATCCTTGATCGGGCGCCGGTCGTCGTCACGGATCTTGATCTGGAAGAGCTTGGCCCCCTCCTCCCACGGCCACTTGTCGCGGTAGAGCTTGTTGGCGAGACTCCAGAGGACGACCCCGGAGACCGCCGTCTGCCAGACGAGAGCCGCCCGGTAGCGGTTAAACGCCTGTCCCTTGAAACCCTCACCGGCCTCGCCCAGGGGTAGGTGCTGGAAGCCGAACATTCCACGGAGTCCGTTACGTAGCCCCTGCATACCGGCGGTGGCGAAGGGAGCGAGCCCCGAGCCCTTGGCGCCGCGCTCGATGTCACCCTCGAGATCGAAGACGTAGTTGCCGAGCTGACGATTCCAATTGAACCGCGCCTCCGGCGTCCACTCGTGGCCGTAGGTCTTAGCGAGCTGCTCTCCGGCCTTATCGATCAGGAGCCGAGCCCGGATGTCGCCCCCATACTTCGGGTCGTAGATCAGGGAGCCGAACTGCCGGATGTCGATCGGGCTGATGATCCTCTTACCGCTTGCCGTACGATCACCCGGAACGGCGAAAAGCCCACGCTCTGCGCCCGCTGCCTTGGCGTCGGACGTCAGAACGAAGTGCGAGCCGTAGGAATTCGGGATGCTCCCGTTCTCGGCCAGCTCCCGGAGGCGTGGGAGATCCGCCCCCGTGGGATCCTGGGCCGCGAGCTTGGCGAGGGTGATGATGCCCTTGGCCCAGTGGCCTCCGGCCAGCTCGGCAGTCTTCCCGGCCGCGCTCTCGGAGATGAACGGCGTCATCGTCACGAGCGTCGAGAAGAGGTTCGCAACGTGGATCGTGGCGTCGGTCGGACCACCGAGAGCCAGCGTCGTGAGCTTCTGGGCGACGTTCCGCCAGACGGCTTCCTTGAACTCTCGAGGCTCAAGGATCGGGGCGATCTCCTTGGCAAGCTGCTCAGGGAGAACGATCCGCGCTCCGCCCTTGATCTTCTTGAGCTGCCCGTTCTTGTCGATCAGGTGGTCCGTACCGATCGGGAAGCTCTTGGCCCGGACCTCCTCCCCGTCCATCGTCAAGGAGGTGGGCGGCGTATCCCCCGGCGTCTTCGGCTCCCAGAGTTCCCCCGCCCCGCTGTCGATCAGCGACTTGACGAAGCCCGCGCCGCCGTTCTTACGTAGGGCCTGGGCGAGCGCCGAACGGAAGCGCTTCATCGAGGGGTCATAGGACTCGGCCAGTCCCGTTGCGAAGAAGTTCCGGGGGTTGGGGCCGATCTTGTAGGGCGATGACCGAACGCCAGGCCCACCTACGAACTCCGGATCGAACCCCTTCTTCGCCGTCAGATCCTCGTACGCCTGAAGCGGGAAGTAGTGATCGACCTTGCGGAAGTCCCCCTCGTTCAGGGAGTGAGCGCGGCGGAACGTCTGGCCGAGCGTGTCGTCGTAGGTCTTGAGCATGCGCCCGACTTCGGGCGTCGTCTCGTAGTCCGTCCCCTTCTTCCCCTCGAAGTCCGGATCCAGTCCGTTCTTGGCGGCGTCCCGCGCCTTCTCGAAGGTCTCGGCCAGGAAGTCTCGAGCCCCGCCAGGGTCATCGGCCAGCGCCTCGAGATCACCCGTTAGATCGGCCGGGCTCTTGACCTTCGTGCCCTTCCGTTTCCCACGGCTGATCTCATGTTCAATAAGGAATGGCGCCTTCGTATTGAGTGCCTGAAGCGGCGTCTCGAAGGCGTCGCCCTCGATCTTCTTCGTCAGCTCATCATCCGACATCCCTCGTACGTCCTTCGCCATCTCGTCCCAGCGATCGACGAGGCTCCGTTGGTTGTGATCGATGAGGTAGCGGACGAACTTGTCCTGCTCGTAGTTGAGGTTGGAGTGGCCGTCCTTCTCGGCGAGAGACCGAAGGTCGTTCTGGATCGCTGCCCGGAACATGTTCGTCAGAACCCCGGCCCGGCCATGGGCTCCGGCCGTGAAGCGGCCGAGACGAGCCGCTTCCTCCGAGAGCTTGGCGAGGGCGTTGAGTCTGTAGCCGCTGACCTTGGTCTTGAGGGCGTCGATCTTCGAGAAGTTGGCGCCCGGCTCGTCGATGACCTTGCCCCCATGCCACCAGGCGCGGACCCGCGCCCCGAGATTCCCGGCGAAGCCCCGCTCTAGCTGCTCTCCCGCGTGCATGGCCCCGACCGAGCCAGGCGCCGGGCGGGCCTCACCTACTCCGGCGTATTCGGGTTCTCCGTCTCGAGCTGAGTCGGGTCCTCCGCCTTCTTTCTCGGCGCGTTTCGGAGCAGGATGTTCGCCGGGTTCCGCGCCAGCTTCCTCGGTCCCCCCGCGAGGTTCCTTCCCTCGTCGTTCTTCGGGTAGTCCTTCGTCGGTCGGGCGTTGCGGTCGTTCTGCGGGAGGCTGTTCCTCGCGAGTAGGTTCTTCCTCCCCTTGTAGCTCCGTAGCGCCTGCTGCGCGTGGCTCACCGCCCCCTCGTTCACTTTGATCCCGAATTGGCTGGGCTTTAGCATGGGCCTCCTTTTCCTGACGGCGTGAAATCTCACGCGCCGCCGCCTCGAGCATCGTATCGACGTCCGGCGGTCTCTTCTTCGAGAGGAAGCCGCTCTCCTTCGGACGACCGAGAGCATCCACGACCTCGGCCGCTTCCCTCGTGAGTTCCGAGATCACGTCGGCGCCGTTACGCCCAGACGCCTCGGCATCGGTGTACGCGGCACGTAGGTAGGCAGCAGCATCTGAGACGTCGGTCTTGTCCGAGGCCGCCTCGTCCAGGGCCTCACCCAGCGGAACGCGGTGACGTTCGCCCAGGTCAGCCTTTCTCGAGAGTTCGGTGAGGGTGGGCTCGATCGCCTTGCGAGCGTTCTCGAAGGCTAGACGGCGCGGCTCGCGTAGGGACTGTGTCCCTTGTTCTTGCGGAGCGTTCCCCTCGCCCTCATGCTCTTGAACATTTCGACCTCGGCCAATCTCTTCTTCGCCGCCTCGAGCGACAGGCCGGGCTTCGACAGGTTCTTGCCCGACTCCGAGGTCACCTTGAATCCGCCTTTGGTCCTGACGATCATTCGGCGCCTCCGCTACTCCGGGTACTTCTTCGGCCGGAGCGATTCGTTCAGGGGCGGGGCCACGTTCCCTCTCGGTCCCGGCGGGCGTTCCTCGTGGCGGAGCTTCGGCGGGTGGTGCGCCGGAGGGAAGTACCCGCGTCGCTTCGGGTTCGGGTCCAGCTCGAATCTCACCTTGCTCCCCTTCGGGAGCGACTTCACGAATGCCGCGAAGTTCTCCACGGGCTCGCTCTCCGGCGGCTTCTCTGGCGGCCTTGTGCTCGTGGAGGGCGCGCTCGGCGGCGGCGATGGCATTTTTGGACCCATTGACGTTCTCTCCTACGCCGAAGCTGAAGTCGGCCCCGGTGAAAATCTTGGTCGTCCCGTCCGGATAGTCAACGGCAATTCGGCTCTTTTTCAGAATGCCCCTTGCCGTTTCGAGTCCCGTTCGGAGGCTCTCGGCGTCCTTCCCTCGGTAGAGGAACTCATCTCCCTTGTCGTGGTAGACCTCGAGCCCCGCCTGCTGGGCCGCCCTAGCCTTCGCCGCCAGCATGGCGTCTCCAGCGGCGTATCCATGGGTGTCATTTAGGGCTTTGAGACCGTCCGAGTCCGACATCGCGTAGGCCCCCGCCTCACCCTGAGCCTCGGCGATGTCGAAGGCGTTCCGGTTCTGAATCCCAGCCGTCTTGGAGGTTTCGCTCTCAAGGACACGGCGAACGGCTGGGTGCCCCTCCGGAAGGTTGACCTCCTTGGCGATGGCCGCCCGACGTTCGGCGATGCGCCGGTCCTCACCATCCGGAATCTCCTCCGGGGGCTCCACCATGCCCCGCCGTTCGTAGATGGGCTCGGTGCCCGGCTGCCGGATCTCGTAGCGCCCCCTGGCCGGCCCTCCTCGGAGGGCTTCCTCGGGCACTGGGACGAGCGGTGGCGGCTCCGGAGGCGCCTCAGCGCCGGGAATAGGCGGCACGGGCGCAGGCTGAGGGGCGGGCTCGTCCGGCGGAGCGTTGATCTGGCGGTTCAGTTCGGCCACCACCGACTCCACCGCCTGCCGCTTGGTCATGGTCTCCGGGTCGTAGAAGACCATCCCCTTGCCGGTGTCGGCCATCGCGAGGTTCGACGCCTCGGGAGGGGGCGTCTCGCCGGGAGGGACGAAGATGGGCGTCGATGCTTGCTTGGTTTCAGGCGTAACTGCCGTAGGTTCAGTAGGTTGAGGCGTCGACTCGGAAACGGGTTCGGCCTTGGGCTCGCTCGCTCGAGCCGCCCCTTCTTTGGCCCCCGCCGCATGGGCCGCCGCCATGGCCGTCATCACCGTGGAGACGGCAGCCCCACCCACGAGCTTCTCGGCCTCCTCGTAGTTGCCGGCGGCAATGGCCTCGGCCGCAGCCGGGATCTCGTTCTTGGCGAGGTCGTACCCCATCTTCCCGGCGAAGTATGCCGAGAGCGCTCTCCCCGCCACGCCCGGAAGCCCCGCCGCTCCGGCGATGATCCCGACATTGGCGGGGGTGATCTGAGAGGCCAGGGCCTCCGTGGCCCCCGTCGCCACTCGAGCCGCTCCCGTGGCGATCTTCCCGGCCTGCGGGATGACGGCCTGGGCCACGGGGTCCGGGATGTTTCGAAGGAGGGCTTGGGCCTGGGGACTCTGGATCGCTTGATCGTAGGCCCCCTCGGCGGCCTTGAGTCCAGGCTCGAGCCCGGTCTCCGCCCCCCGGCCGGCGATGTCGCCGATCAGCGGCGCGGCTTGGAGAGCGGCCCTCCCGCCAGGGATGATGGGCGCTACGGCCTTGGCGATGGGGGATTCGGCTACGTCTCGAGCGATGACCGGAGCGTTTCTCGAGATCGAATCGGCGGCTCCGGCAAAGAGCGGACGGCTCGCGGCGTTCCCGAGTTCCTCGAGACTTCTGGGTTGCTCCTTCTCGCGGTTCTGCTGACGGAGAAGCTCGCCGAGGCGGGCCTTCGCCTTCTCGGCTACCGAGCCGGGGCCGTACGAGGGAGGGCTCGGGCGGAAGCCAGCCTGCTCCGAGGCGGTTATCACTCGCCCGCTCTTGCTATCGAGCGTCGCCCCACCGGGCTGCGGGATGAATCGATTCGGGTGGTCGTCCGCCTTGAATTCGGAGGGCCAGTGCCCCGTCTCGTCGGGACCCTGAACGCCGGCCCTGAACGCCGCCCGGTAGTCGTAGTGGTGCTCGGGTGCGTCGGGGTTCGGATTCAACCCCGTCTTCTGGGCGTTGGCCTTGTACCAAGACTGGAATCCGGCCTCGTCCTGGCTCGGCGCCCCCACCGCCGGCTTGGCGATCTGGGGGTCCGGCTCCTCATCTGGCCGAGCGGCGAGCGGCGTGATGGGCTTTGGACCGAGGAGCTTGTCGTCGCGGTTCTCGTTCGGTGTAGGGGGCGGGACGGCTTGGAAGGACTTGGCCGGGGCCGGAGTCTTGTGCTGACGGATGACCTCGGCGAACTTCTCTTTCGGGAAGTCGTCAGGGAACTCGTACTCGTTCCCGGTCTCCTCGTCAACGACGGTCTGCGGCATCGGCTAATTCTCTACGATCTTCCCGTCCTTCGTTACCGTGAACTTCTTCCCGCCGCCGCCGTGAGATGGCGCTGCCTTCAACGGAGACTGATCCTTGGGCTTCCCGGCGCCGGCCTTCGCCTTCTCGTAGGCATCGAGCCCAGCCTGCACTAGCTCGTCCCCTTCGACACCCTGCTTGGCGGCTTCAGCCATGGCGATAGCCTGAGCTTTCATCGCCCGCTGGTGGGCTTCCTTGTCGTCGGGAGATTCCTTCGGAGGAGGCGTGACGCCCTCGACCTTCTTCGCTCCGGCACCACCACGCGTGCCACGGTAGAAGGCGGGCGCTCCCGTCTCCGGGTCAACACCCACCGCTAGACCGCCCATGAACTCGGAGGGCTGGGTCTTCGGAACGGTACGAAGCTGGCGCGTCGGGACGTCAGGCAGAGATTGTCCCGGCGCAGTCGGTCCCTGCTGCTGCGTGAGGTACCGCGCGTCCATGACCGGCTGGGCCATGGGGCCAAGCGGACTCTTCTCGACGTCGAAGACGTTGCCGGTGGTGTCGGTCTGGATGTGAGGGGTGTAGGAACCGCCGCCACCACCGGCCGCAGCCGCTTTCTCTCGAGCCCGTAGCCTAGGATCGTAGACGCCCCGCTGGGGATGCTGACCGCCGGCCTTGTCCAGCATGATGATCTCGCCGTTCTCGTTCACCCCGTGCATGGCCGACATCTCGGGGAAGCTCTGGGCCGACCTCGGGTCCTGCGGATGACGAGCGTTCCACTGGCTGACCTTGTCCTGATACTCCTGCTGATCGAGAGTTCGGGCCAGCGCGTAGTTCTGAGAGTAGTCGTTGACCTGCTTGTTGGTCCCGACGAAGGCATCCCAGAGATTCGGATGCTCGATCTTCTGGCGGAGCTTGTCGCGAGCCGCACTCGTACGAGCCGTCGCCATTGTCGGGTAGGGGTCCTGATCGTTGTCCGTGGCTCCGCCACCGGGAGACTCGCGAGTAGGCGCAACGGACATCGAGCCCGCCGCTCTCGAGAAGGCCGTGGCTTCGGTCGCGGTCCCCGGAGTCTCCGACGCCTTCCCGAAGTAATCGACCTTGTTGGGGTTGGTCGCCTTACGCGTCGCCTCGTTCGGTTGATCGGAGGCGCCACGGTCGGTACGACTACCGTGAACATCGTTCGGGATACCGCCGGTCGTACCGTGGGTCTGATCCTGCGTGGACTGGGTCGCGGATCCAGCGACGTCGGGTGACGACTGGTAGGGGATCGTGCCCTTGATGTCGGTGTTCACGGGCCGAGAGACGGTCGGGGACTTGGATTTCTGTTCGGCCTGGGCCTGACCCAAAACGAGAGCCGCGCCGTTACCCGCTCGCTGCTTGTAGCCTCCGGTGCCGTGACGGTGGAGACCGCTTGAGCGCGCGGAACTTGTAACCATACGCTCGCTGAGATTGCTCGCCCGAACGCCGTTCATGTTGCGCATGGCAATACCCGACGTCAAGTAGCGGTCGCTCATCGCGGGGATGTCGTCATCATTGATGGGCATTAGCCACCTCCGACATTGATGCCACCCTGGCCCGTGGTCTTACCGAGCATCGTGTAGTGCTCGCGGCCGAGAGACGCGATGTTACCGAGTGCGTTGAGGTAGCCGGCCGTACGCGCCGCCGCCTGCTGGTTGAGCGCGGACAGGGCGTTGATGCCCGCTTCTTTACGCCGCTGGATCTCGTTGCCGTAGCGCTCCATGCCACCGAGACCGGCCTCTTTACGTCGGGCCAGCTCGTTCGCGTAATTGCCGAGCATCCCGAGACCCTGGGACTCGCGCTGCTGACGGAGGGCGCCGACATCCTGAAGACCTGCGGCCCCCGCTTCCTTCCGCCGCTCGGCCTCCTGAATCGCCGCGATCTTGGACTGGCGGGCCTGTTCGCCAAGAGCACCGCCCTGGGACTGGCCGAGAGAGGCGAGGGCCGCGTACGCCCCGGAGCGATTGCCGCTGGCCGAGGCCCGCTGCATGGCCGCGTCTTGGGCCGCGCCGAAGCCCGCTCGGGTCGCGAGCTGGGCCTGAGTGCCGATCGCGTTCTCTTCTTCCGGCGTCCAGCCGTGGGCGATCATCCCCTTGTACACGCCTTCGATGTCGCCTTCGTTGGCGTAGGGGCCGGACTGGAAGCCCTTCGCCTTCCCGTAGAAGTCCGTGTCCTCGGCGCCGGGTGTACCGAGGCCCTCATAACCGTGCTCGGTCGCGAGGTTCTGGCCCGTGATGTCGCCACCCATGAGGTTTTGACTGGCGCCGTAGATGCCGCCGGTCGGAGCCTCGGGACGCCATGCGGGAGACGTGCTCCACGCGTCGTTGAAGTTGGAGCCTTGAGGTGTCACCGGGGACTGACGGCCCTCGTCGTTCTCGTTGCGATGTAGCGGGTCCGCCTGGTAGTAGTACATCCCCGTGGGGTCCCGCCGCCAGGGGGTGTTTTGGTTGCCGGCTCCGTAGGGATCACCGCCTCCGTAGCTTCCGCCGCCGCCACCACCACCGTTTCCGCCCGTGCCGCCGCCGCCTCCGCCGCCGGTACCTCCACCCCCACCGTCACCACCGTTATCCTGGTCGGCGGTATCGTTGCCGTAGGCCGTGAGGTTCTGGCTTTCGAACATCCGGTTGTCGCCGTTCGCGGCATCCTGACCACCGTATTGCGTGCCGGTAAGCGGGGTGTGAATGCCGCCGCCCCCACCACCATCTGGATACTGGTAATGGTATCGGCCAGGAAGAGGTCCACGTCCACCACCGATTGCGCCGGGGCCGCCGGGGATGATCGGGTAGCCATTGGGATCTACCGGACCACCTCCTCCGTTCCCGCCACCTCCTCCACCTCCTCCACCACGACGCGGATCGTTGCCGGGGAGGAAGGACCCACCGTAACCAGCGCCACCCCACGTAAGGTTCTGTTCGGCTTGGGACTGGTTAATGGCGTCCATGTACCGATTCATCAGGTCTTCGAGCGGCCTGTTCTGGGAATCCTCCCCGAGGTAATTGTTCTTGTCCGTCGTCTGGAGGCGCTCACGCCCCATGTCGAGGCCGCCTGATACGCTCATGCTTCGCTCCTCTTGATGTCGGCGTAGCGCTGCCTGACCTTGAACCGGAGGTGCGCCCGATTGTTGTCGTCCGTCATCCCGGTCATGGTTAGGAGACGACGGGCGAACCCCTTGATGTAGTCACAGACCCCGATGTACACAATCGGGAATCCACGCATGTAGGCGTCCACGCCCCCGAAGTCGATCAGGGATTCGACGAGCGCCCATCGATCCTGCGGCGTGCCGTACGAACGGTCGATCACCATGAAGGCTTCGACCGCCGCCTGACCCGTGACCGCTCCGATGATCTCGCCCGCCTCGTTCTCCGCGACGAACGTCACGAAGTTCTCGGGCTTGTCGGGATCAGCGAAGTGAAACTCCGGGTCCATCGCCCGATACTCTTCCGCCAGCTCGAGAAGCCTCGGCCTATCCGTCTTCCGGTAAGGACGGATTCGAGTCGGGAAGCGCTCGGGCTCAGCGGCCATTAGGACTGGCCCTGGCGGTCGTACCCCATGCCGGGGTTAGGCGGAGGGGGCGCCCGACGCTCGAGATCAGGGCGGTTGGACTGACCGCGCCCCATCCCGCTCGGGGTCATGCCGGCGTAGCCTCCGGCTCGATTCCCGCCCATCGGCTGGTTGCCAGCGTAGCCACCCATGCGGCCTCCCCACTGGCGCTTGCGGTAGGGGTTGAAGCCCTGGTCACCCATGCGGGGTGCGCCACCCGGCGCCATTGGGCCGTCCTTCTCCGTCACGACGTCCGCTCGGTTGTACATGTTCCCGCCGGTCATCGCCCCACTGTCGGCCCCGATGTTGCCACCGGCCGCCGGAGAATCACCGATCGAGGCGCCGCCACCGGGCGGCGGCATCACGGGCATCGCTCGGTAACCGCCGCCTCCGCCCGTACCGAAGCCCATGAACTGCCCGGCGCCGGGCTCGGGGATCGGCCCACCGCCTCCACCGCCCGGATCGAAGCCGGGGTTCATCCCCATGCCGTTGTAGCCGAAGCGCGAGGGGTCGAAGCCATTGCCAGGCTGACCACCCGTCATGACGCCACCGCCCGTCCCGTAGGAGCCAGCGGCGCCACCGCCGGGACCTCCGCCGTTTCCACCCATCCAGCCACCAGATCCGACCGGCGGGTTGATCGGCATCTTTGGGTTCGGTATCGGCGGGGCACCGGGGTTGAGATCAGTTCCGTCTCCACTCATTCCCATGTTGTCCTCCCTTAATAGCCGCCGTACCCGTTGGGGTTCTGGGGCTGGTACATCTGCTGAAGTCGTCTCTGGTTGGGATCGGTTGGCTGTTGGTCATTGGGCTGCTGGCCGGGGATGATCGGGGCGTAGGGCCTGCTCATCTGGCTGATCCAGTCGGGCTGCTGCTGACGCATGGCTGCCGCCCCCGGTCCATTCGGATCGCTATTTTCGCGCCCCTTGTTCAGTTGGTTCGCGGCGTACATGTCCTCAAAGCCACCCTTTGACGAACCGCCGCCTCCGCCTACGCTCATCGCATCCTCCCTAGACCGGGTACCACCGGGTATCGTTGGTATTGTAGTAGAAGAGCTGCGTCCATCCGGGGTTCGGAGCCCGTGACGCGGCGATGTTTCCGCCGTCCGTGGCCTGAGTGAACCACGAGCCCTCGGCCAGAAACGCCAGGGGGCTCATCGAGGGATCGGCCGTGATCCGGGTGATCGTCGCCGTTCCCCTGACGCGAGTGACCGCCGCCGTGATGACGACGGTCGGCTGAGAGTCGATGAGCGGGAGCTGGCCCCCGGTGCCCGGAGTCCCCTGCGCCATGGCCGAGTTCACGCCATCCTGAAGAAGCTTGAGCGTCTGAACGAGCCGAGGATCGTCCAGTTGCGCGAGACGCTGGGAGATGTCGAGAAACTTACCCACCTAGGCCATCCCCCTGAATGTTGAGTGCGGGGCCGGCTGGGTGTACGGCACGCAGCGCTTCAGCTTGAAGTAGGCGGTGGTCGAGCCCGTGACTCCGAACCGGAAGCCAAGCCTCGTCGCGATGGCGTTGAGCTGCCACTCGAGATCGTGGAGCGCGGGGTCGGCGAGCGTCTGGTTCCGGAGCGCGACGTTTGAATCGTTCGGGTAGGTAATGCTCGAGGCGAGCGTTCCAGAGCCCCTGGCGTTGGCCGAAAGGAAGCCGTAGGCCGAGCGTCCAGACTGCCGCCCGAGAGGCGCCGTCTCGTAGAAGGAAGTGATGGCCGTATTCCCGCCGCCCGACGCCTGATCGGAGGTCGTCGTCCCGTCGTAGTTCTGGACGCGGCCGGTCCCGTCGTTCAGGCCGACGAGGACTTGGGGCACCCCGATGTCGTAGTACGGCGTGGACGTCGGGTCCCGGACGGTCCCAACCGACGTCGAAACGTTCCAGATGGTCCAGGCCCGGCCGTTACCGCCGGAGTCCAGCGGATTGCCGAATCCGTTCGTGTAGTCCATCACCAGGAGCTTGTCGAGGGCGGTGATGACAACTGAGTAGTTCCCGTTCGCCGGGCTGAAGACGCGATCCAGGGTCAGGGTCGTGGTCGTGGCATCGACGATCGTGTAGGTCACTAGGGGCTCGGCCGGAAGCGTGAGGATCGCGCCCTGCCAGTTGACGCTGAAGCCGGTTCCGGTGACGGCAGTCGAGCCATTCGTGAACGCAGCGGTCGTCGTGGTGGAGTGTGGCACTCCGACGAGAACTCGCCGGTTCGTGATGTCCACCGTCGCCCAGGCGTATTCGCCAGCCACAGCCCACGCAACAGCATCCCACGTCGGCTGGATCTCCTGACTGATCTTCTCGGGCTGACCGCCGGAGAATAGGTAAAGCCCGGTCTGGGAGACGATCACCAGCCAGTCCTCGCCTCGGGCAACGCCATAACGAGAGGGCGTTCCGATGTTGCCGGAGACGAGTTCAAGATTCCAGTCGGCGGGTTCGTTGTAGCCCGTGTCGCGCGTCACCCAGAACGAGCGTTCTTTGAAAATATAGAGGTTGTCGCGGAACTCGAAGCAGCAGCGGATGGCCTGCCCGTCTTCGCTGCCAAGGGAGACGACGCCCTGGAGGGGGTCAATCGATTCGGGGAGCCCAGCCCGCGAGATCAGGACATCGGTTGGGTTCGTGACGTCACCAAGTCTCTGGGCGTAGAGGGCGTCAATCTGAACGTATTCACCGCCGGTCGTCGCGTTATTGAGATCCAGCGTTAGGCTTGTCGGCGTCGTCGTGTTCGTCCAGGTGAACCCGATTAGGCACCAGCGCGTCGAGAAGCCGGCCGCAGCCACGGAGAAGGTCTTCGTGCTACCGAAAGCCGTGATCCGAAGCGTTCCCGCCGCCATGCCGGCGGATCGCCGCACGCGGGCCAGAATCGTCACGTTGTTGCCGAAGATCGTCGGGTCGATCAACCCTAGGCTGACGATTGCACCCCGTGCCCCAACGGCGGTGGGGGCGATCTGGTAGACCTGGCCTGCTGCGCCCGCTGCCGTGACGACCGACCCATCGGCGGCAGGCGCACCCCAACCGCCCGGAGTCGTCCCGACCAATCCGCCGTCGAAGCTCAGGTTCCGCACCGTGAAGCCGGGATTGATGTAGAGCGTGGTGTCGGTCAGGGCGCCCCATCCCACGAGACGGTCTCTGTAACGGCAGAAGCCAGCGACAGGCGGCATCTCGATTTGATTCACGAGTGGCAGGAGCGGAATGCCGGAGACTAGATGTATGTCGGTGAAGTCGAAGGTCGCGGTAGTCGTTGTGTTGTCGTTGATGAACGTCGAGGTGACGGAATCGTTGAGCGCGAAATAGGGACCTGCCAGGGAATCGCCGCCGACCGGAGTGAAGAAAATGATCCGACGAATCGTACCGGGTGGTCCGAGGGGGATGTTATTGCAAACGATCTTCTGATTGAGGACGACGACGATGTTCGCGACGAAGATCCCGAGCGGTGCATCGGTTCGATAGCCGTGCCGCGTTTCGAATACGACCGTCGCGTAGTGCGACCCGTTGTCAACAGTCCCCGCTGCGCCGGCCGCTAGCGTTGGCCCGATGCCCGGCCCCTGCGGCGCGAATTGTTCGAACTGGCCGCCGATTAGATCGTACTTTCGGGGCTGAGACATCCCGAAGCGACCATCCGAGAGAGCGATGGCTTCGAACTGCCCGAAGGTCGCCGAGTGACCGCAGAGTCGCTTCCGACCATTGGTCACGGTAGAGGCCAGGGCAACAGTCGCGATGGCGTAGGCGTAGCCGAGTTCAGCATCAACCGACGTACCGTTCGCGTAGAGCTTGGCTCCGAGAGTTCCGCCGTCGTCGGCCAGGACCAGACTCGTTTCGGTCTTGGCGAAGTCATCCCGGATCGCCGCCTTGATGTAGGACGGATTCCCGAGCGTATTCGTCGTCAGGTAATTCCTGAAGCCGCCTCGAGATCGAACCATGCCGGGGGAGAACTCGACGTCCTGGCAATTCGGCGACACCCCAGGCGGGAGATCGTTCCGATCCGCCTGGGTCACGAGGCCGCCGAAAGTATCGACGGCCAGCGCGTCGTCAAATCCGTCCGTGACGGGCATCTACAGCTTCTTCATCCAAATCCGGACGCGAACCGTGTCGCCCGTGATGCCGCCGGCATAGGCCCCGGCCGCGTGCTCGGTACCCGCTGAATCGTTCAGCCTGATCTTCGCGTCCGTGAACGTGTAGACCCAGGCGTAGCCGGCGAGAGACGCGACGTCGATCCAGTCGGCCGTGCCCGTGGCCTGGACCTGGGTGTAGTCCGGCGTCTCGCCACCCGTCGCGTAGCTGCCGCTCAGAACCATTGTCCCGTAGAAGATGAAATGGTTCTGGGTGGAGTCCGTCTTCGTGTTGTCGATGGTGATTGCGTTAGCCATGTTGGCCTCCTAATAGGGGATGCCGAACCGACGCCGGTAAGCGCGGGCCGGACGTTCTTGCTTGACGTGAGTGTCGAGGTTGATGACGGTCGAGAGCTTGCGGTTCCCTTCCGCCTTCAGTGTTTCGGAAAGGCCGGCGTCGAAGCTGATGGCGTATCCAGCGGCGGTCAGGTAGCCGAGTGGCCCGTTGATGTCGTCGATCGGAACCGCGTCCCCGTAGTCGAGAAGTGCCGTGACGTCGGCGTAGTAGTCGATCCGGATGGTGACGGCCTGCGTCGAACCCACGAAGTAGAGGGCGGCGTTTCGCCACTCCCACCAGATGAGGTTCGTGGACTGGGGCTCGTTCTGGGGAAGGGCGTCCCGGACCTTGACCATTTGGACGAAGTCCAGGTACGTGCCGCTCGTGAGCCGCTCCCAGAGGCGAATGGGCTCGAGGAAGTCCGTAGGGAGCGCGGGACTGGACGAGGAGGTAAGAGCCGTCTGCCCGACCGTGAGGTTGACGTCCGCCCGCATTCGAAGGCGGGAGACGCC
>Ga0247671_1000016_pt1 | contig 60416 bp, 90 predicted proteins | sample CNK12_metaG_FD_183039 | JGI IMG/M metagenome (GOLD analysis project Ga0247671, IMG submission 183039) | Soil microbial communities from Purdue University Martell Research Forest, Indiana, United States - CNK12 | ecosystem: Environmental > Terrestrial > Soil > Temperate forest > Bulk soil...
ACGAGGTGGCCGTGCCGCTCGTCCTTGGGCTTCTCGTCTTTGGTCGGCGGATTCTGGTTCGCATCTGCTTTGTCTGGAGTCGTCAGATTCGAACGGTTAGCGCCCTTCGGCGCATCCGGGTCTGCGCCCGACAAATGGCTCACGCCGAGACCCGCCTCGGGTGGCGCGGGCGCAGCTGCCTCTACCGGCTTCGTGCCGCTATCAGCTGCAACGCCTGCGTCGGCTTTCCCCGCGTCGGGGAACATGTTGGCGAACATCGAATCGTAGTCGGGTTCGCCTGCGTCTGCGTGAGTCGTCATGGCGCTTCCTTGACCTCAGACTTCGGGTCTTTCTTTCGCAGGTGCTTTGTATTGAATTCCATCGCTTGCTTCTTCGTGATGGTGCCGGGGATAGGAACCGTCTGGCCGTTTACGACCGCGACCCACTTGCGTGGTGCGTCTGTCTTCGGCTTCACGTTCTCGTCGCCTGCCTTCACGTCGACGGGCTTGCGGCCGATGCCTGGATTGACCGGGCGCGTCTGCGCGCGTGGTTCGGGCGCCGGCTGGTTGCCATGCTCGCCGAACTGTACAGTCGGCGGCTCGGTGCCTTGCACAGTGAACGGTGTATCTGAGGAAAACAGCTTGACCTGCTCATCGTAAGGTAGGTTGGCGAAAGCAGAGAGCACACGGTCGCCAGTGCGCTTTGCAACCGCGATCCACGACTCGCGCGCCTTCGGCGACCACCGCGCTTTGCCCTCACGAATCGTATCGATGAACTGTCTAAACGTTTTGAACTCGGGCGTACCCTCGCCAGTCGCGGGGTCATTCGGCGGTCCGTCTGGCTTAGCGGCCAGAGGTACGGGCGAGCCGAGCTCGGTCTTGTTTGCCGCCTGCAGACGCAGCATCTCTTCTTTCGAACCAGTCGGCATCTTGGCCTCTGCTTCGCTCTCGCGCGCAGCAGGAGCTCGGCCGCGCTCAGGGTCGTCTGGGTCGGGCTCGTCGGGGCCACGGTGCGGCAGAGAGTCGCCGTAGTCGGCCATCTTCTTGATCTGCTTGTAGTAGTCTTTGCGGATGTCTTCGACCCAGTCTTCTGACCACGTCGGCTTACCGTCTGGCCCGATGTCGGGCGGCTCCATCATGAGCGGCGGCGCTTTACCGTAGCTCTCATGCCCGGTCGGTGGCTCGTCCTCGCCTGCAAAGCCGATGCCGCCTGCGTTGCGCAGCCACAGCTTGCCGTTGGTCTTCACCATCTTGTAGAGCGCTTTGAAGTTGCTATCGCCCTGCAACCAAGCCATCAGCGAGCCCGGGTCGAGCACGAGATGCTCGAAGAGCTTCGCCTCCCACTGACTCGGCACGCCGAAGTGATTTTTCACACGCAGGATGTTGCGGATCTGCTGTGCCCATTGGCTGCCGAGGTTCGCGAGCGCCTGCGCTTCGGGCATACCCATGAACTGACCAAACTGTTTGATGACCGCGCCGCCAGCGCCGGCCACCGGGCCGTACTGCTGGAGCTTCTTCTGCACATCCATCAGCACGGAGATGCCGGTCAGCAACTGCTCCGAGTCGTCGATCGTCTTCTTGACGTCTCGATACGCCGTCTCGTCGCGCGGCGGCACGCCGTGCTGCCAGAACATGTTCTTCGGCAAGAAGAAGTCACGCTGCCGCGCGGCAAAATCGCGTTGCTCTTTGATGTACTGCTCCATCATCTTGCGGTCTGCCGCAGAGTTGGTCTTGACGCTGTCGAGCTTCGCCTTCACCTGCGTTATGTGGGAGTCGTACCGCTGCCGCGCCGTCTGCTCGAAAGCATCTTTCGCCTTTACAAGCTGATCAAACGAGAGCTCGGGTACGTCTTCATACGTGAGCCATCCGTTCGAGCCGCTGATGAGCGCCTTTCGGAAGGCTACAGCCTTCGGGTCCTTCGGATTGGCGTTGATCAGGTCATCAGCAGCCTTGATGTTCTGACCCGCTTCGAGCCGAGCTGCGGCGACCTGCCGCTGCTTCAGGTTTTCGACTCCGAGCAGCGCCTTCATCTGGTCGGAGAGCCCGCCGCCGCCTGCGCGACCTGCGGCCATGTTCTTCGCAATCTCCGACTCTTTGCCGGCTGCCGTGAGCAGGTCCTGGTAGCGTAGATTCTTCCTATCTAGAAAGTTGCCAGCTAGACTGGCTACGCCTTCACCTAGCGCTACACGCTTTGCGTCTTTCATGCGCATCGCTAGCGGTCTATTCTTATCCTCGAGAGCTACGCGTGAGCCTGCCGTCGCCATACCAGCCAGCATGCTCGAGAGCCCCTTGCCGAGGCGGTTCTCTTCGGGTGGCGTCCACGTCTTCTCATCGAGCAGCGTGTACGAGTTTTTACCGATCTTCTTGTCCCGCAGCTTGGCGTCGTGGAACCAGCTCGGTCCCGCGCTGCCGCCGCCGGCTGCAGCGCCGCCGCCACGGCCGTACGCCTGCAGAATGTTCTGGTTCATGACGGAGTCGTCATCGACAATCGGAATGTTCGTCTGGCCGCTCTCTGCGACAGCTTGCGCGCCGGTGAGCGGCGTCGACTCGGGCATGCCGGTGTTCGGGTCGACTGCCGTGTCGTCGATGACCGTCTGGCCAGCTTCGTTGACCTTCGTTTTCTGCTCGGGCACGCCCGTGGGGGTGGGCGCATCGGGCATGACCGTGCGGAGGTCCACGCCGCCTGGAACGGCCACCTCCGCGGGCACAGCTGCGGGAACCCCACCACCGCCAGGCAGCAGGTTATCGTCGTCGATGTAGTCGAGCGCCATCAGCCGAAAATCCCTTCGTCCTTCGCCTGCGACTGCAGCGTCGCCACCTGCTTACCGAGCTCGCCGCTCAATGCGCCGCCTGCGTCGGTCTTCATCTTCTGGTTGTTGGTACCGACGTCGATGCCGCCTGTCGCGAGGTCCTTACGATAGCCCTGTTCCGCGCCGAAGTCCTGCCGCTCGCGGCCCGTCTGGCCGAGCTGCGCGTTGGCCACGCCAATCGCACGGGTACGCTGCTCGGTGTTGCCTGCGTTCGTCGCGCCGATCTGCTGCTGGCCTTTGAAGTTGTTGTACTGCTGCTGGAGGGTGTTGTTGAATTGGTCCATCTGGTTCGCCATCTGGCCCTCTTGAAGGTCCTGCGATCCCAGCTGTGCGCCCGCCTGCGTGTACTGACCCAGCGCCGCCATCGCGCGCTGTTGCGCGTTCGCGTTAGCCTGCATGTTCTCGAGCGACCGCTGCTGGCCAGTGCCCTGCGCACTCATCAAATTGCCTAGAATCTCAGCGCCGGAGCCGTACGCTCCTCGAGCCTTGAGGTTCTGGTTCATCGCCTCGCGGTTGCCGCGCTCGTTCTGCTCCTGATGCCTGCGCGCCATCTCGCGCATGAGCTTCTCTTGGGCCGTCTCCTTCAGCCCCGTCTGTCCCTTGAGCTGTGACAGTGCGTCTAGCTGGGCAGTCTTAGCATCGCCGGATCGGAACGCATGATTCTTAGCGTCGCCGACATATTGCATGAAGTTCGGGTCTTTGAACAAATCCGCGGGATTTGTCCACTGGCCCATGGCGTCGACGTACTGGTCAGTCGTCGCTCGGTCGCGACCCTTTACATCGCCGTAGAACCCGCCGAGCTGCGGTGCGAGCTGGTTAGCGTAGGTGTCCCAGAGGCCCTGGTTCTTGTCGGCGGCGCCCTGCGCACCCTCGTAGTTCTCCCACGCGATGTCAGACTGCGTGTCTTGCAGCTGACGGGTGGCCTTCTCGATCTGCTTGTTGTAGTCCTTCGCGCCAGGCGCGAAGAGCAGGTTACCGCCCCAGTCGATGCTGCCGTAGGTCTCCGCCGCCGAGTCCATTTTCGGCTGCTCATATTCTAGATCTGCGCGGGTAACCATTAGCCTATAACCTTATATACAAGTGAGTATCTGACACCTTCGACTAGGCCGGCTTGGTCTATGATGGTGATTTGGTTCGTCGAGTCCCAGCGCCACGTGGTGGCGCCGAAGTGCACCGGCGTCTCGGGTTCGTTGATAACGACTGCCCTGCCGAGCTCGACAATCTTCGGCTGCACGGGGCGTGTCTGAGCGTTTCTCAGCGGGATAAACAGTCTGTATGGCGGCTTCCACACAACCGTGTCTTCATATAGAATCAAGTCTACCACACTCGCGAGACAGGCCTGTACGCTCGTCAGGAATCTGTTGAGCGCAGGGTCTGGAATCGCAACGGGTAGGTGAGGAGTGTTCCTCATTGCTTCTTGAGCGTGTCGCTGGCGACTCGGTAACGGACCGTGAAGCCGGTGAGCGAGAAGTACGTAGCGTCAGTGGTGAAACCCATATCTTCGAGCGACGGCTTCAGCGCATATTTGCGGGGCACCCAGAAGTGCACCGTCTCGAAGCGATAGCCGAGCGTCTCGTCGTAGAGATTGACGAGACGGTGCTCGCTATTCCAGATCGTAGCCAGCGACCCGTTTACAACGATGAAGTAATTGACATCCATCCATTGCTTGAGGTTGCCTTGGTCCTCTGACACGAGCGGGTTGAATTCGACCGTCGCCGGCATGTACGTCTCGAAGCCGCCGTCAGGATCCACCGTCGTGAAGAAGTCGTATTTGACGTTGATCGTCCAGGTCGTCGTACCTTTGATGTAGACGAGCCTTTGATTACGTTCGTAGTACGAGAGACCACGGTAGAAGTTCGTCTGCCGGGTGAACTGCTGCGTGTCTTCGTTGAAGATGTACGAGTCAATCAGGTTCCAGTCCGTCGTGAACCCCGCAGTCGTCAGCGACCACCATACCTCGTTGAAGTGATGGTCTGCGACCATGTTCGGCCCGAAGACATACGGCAGCTGCGTCTTCTGCCCCGACTCGCGCTGCACAGCGCGCATCTTGCTCAGCTGCTCTCGGAGCTGCCAGCCGATAGCGTCGTCGCTGATGAGCTGCGCGCCGTTGTCGGTGACGATGCTCAAGCCGTCTTCGAGCATCGCGTAGATCTTGTTGTTGAGGCTCGTGACAAGGTCTGGGTGGACGAGAAAGGCCGTAGGGTCTATCTGGTCTACGGTCCAGGTCGTGCCGTCTCCTGTGAGCCGCCAGAGGCCGTCGCTGCAGAAAAAGAAGATGGCAGACGTCGTCGGCCACATCTTGAGAATGTCGCCCGCGCCGACGACCTGAAAATTGCCGATCGGCACATGCTCGGGCTCGCCCGTCTTCGAGACGTAGACGATATTGCGCCGGAGCTCGTACGTGCCCTCGACCCACGCAGAACTACTCACCGCGCCGCCGGCAATGGGCTTGCCCTGCGGCGCGTAGTTCTGATGATTGGTCATCTGGAACACGAGCCGCGAAACGCGTTTGCAGTAGGGCGTCGTGCTGATGATGCCGAATTTGTAGCCCTGCTGCGGCGGGTACGTATCGATCACGTGCCCGTAGCCCGTGGCGAAGCGCAGCCCTTGCGGCCACGAATACAGGTACGGCTTGCCCGCAGTCAGATTCCAGCTGATAGCCGATCCGACCGGGTCAGTCGGGTCAAGATGCATGATCGCAGACTGAGTACCATCAGCATACACTTCGATTATGTCGATGCGGTCCGCAACGATCATCGTCACAGTCGTCGATGGCCCACTCGGGATAACGCTGACCGTGAAGGTATGCGCGACGGTGTTGATGCTCGTGATCGTGACGAAGCTCGATGACCAGACGCTACCGCTGATGACCTGACCGACTGCCAAGCCCGTCATGTCGTTCGGGTCCATCAGGATCGAGATCGTGTTCGTGCCCGTGTTTACGTAGCCTTCGATGGTACGGTGCCCGATGCCGTAGGTGATCTCGCTCGTCGTGAGCAAGTTGCCGAACGCACCGCGCATCTCCCAGCTCTTCGCCGGCAAGCCCGCCCTATTCGCGTAAAACGTGCTGTCTTTGAAGACGCAGATGTCTGCCGCAGACGGCGGCGCGTAGTTCGCGCCCTGGTCGCCCTCTTGACCTGTGTTCGTGTAGAGCGCCTGGCCGCCGTTACGGCTGTCTTCGCTGATGTTATCGGTCCAGTCCCAGACACCGACGATCGGAAAGTAGCTCGAATTCCAGAGCGGGATTGCAAGCTTCGCCACGAGCCGATAGTCGTCGGTGAGGAACGTCGGGTCCTGCACCTCGTCTTGCGGGCAGCGGTAAATCTCGAGGAAGTATTTGTAGTCGGCGAAGCCTGCGAGCCTCGGCAACGGGTCGCGTAGGTTCAGCGCAGGCGAGATGAGCACCGAGGCGTTGTCGCCGTAGAGCTCCTGCTTGAGCGAGTACGTCTGGCTGGGTGGCCCGCGCACGATATACGGCCGTGGCGGCGGCGAAAGCACGCCAGACGGATCGTCTGGAATGATCTGCGTTTCGAGCGTCAGGATGGCGCGGTAGCTGACCGTGTTGCCGGGAATGAACCAGTTGTTCACGGCGAGCGTGCCGCTCGTCGCAGGGATCTGCGTGAGCTCGAGCTGCAGCATCGGCGGGTAGAGCCCCGCAAAACGCTGGAAGCTCACGATCGTTCCCCACTTTTCTGTTACGAGCGTGCGAAAAGTGTTATAACAGTCATGCGTCATGCCAGGAATAAACCCGACTGACCGATACTGCTCAAAGTATAAGCTGCCCGCGTAGTCGAAGCCGTTCGAGACCTCGAACACGTTTGTGCTGTAGACGGGATCCGGGTCCTGGTTGTCGAACGTGAAGGTGTTGATGCCGCCGATTTGCGTCTCGGGCGCGGCCGAATTCCAGATGGGGCTCTGCGCCGTCTGAGCCTGCACGACCGCGAGCCGGCCGCCGAATAGCTCGTCGTTGAACGCCTTTATCGGCTTATACGTCGAGGTCGTGTTGACGCTCAGCAGCTGCTTGTCGTCGGTGAGCGACGTCATCATGCCCGGACGACGCATCAGGACGTTCTTCGCCTCGGCACAACTGCCTGGAGTCAGCGCGTACGGATTCGGGTTAGTCTGCAGGCCCTGGATCTTGACTTGGGTCGTCTTGAGCTTGGCCATGCTTTACCATCGCCCCCAGCCCCACGCCTGACGTCTCCGCAGATAGCTATTCTTAGTTTTGAATGTGTAAGGCTGAGCCTTTATGCGCGGCGTCATAACGTCGATCGCGCGCGAGATGGCCGCCTCTGCTTTCTTCGAGCAACCAGCGGCCTTTTCAAGGTCTCCGCGCTCGGTGAGGATCACGGCGCTGACCCAGGCAACAAGTCCCGAGTGCAGCTCCTGCGGCAGCGGGATCGTGATCGCGGTGTCCGCTGCGATGAGATAGGCAGCACGAAACGAGTCACCATCAGACGTGGTCATGACCGTTCCCGCGGCGTCGTACTGGCCGGGAAAGTCCACGCGCATGAGCATCGTGTCGGGCGGCGAATAGGTGTAGCAGTAGCAGCTGGGCAAGACGACCTCGGCGCTGCCAGTCGTCTGCACGATGTCGAAGGACTGGCCGACTACGTCGGTGAAGTCGAAAGGAAACTGATCGGGGTCGAGCGTCACCTGGAATAGCTGACCGCCGAAACCGTCATCGATCAGCTCACACGTCTGTACGATGCCAATATTCGAGTGGTCGCCGTCTTCATCAGTCCAGAGCTCAATCGACACGAGCTCGCTAGGACGCAGGTATCCGCGCACACGCAGCCAGCGGTCTTGCTGCGGTGTCGGGTAGAGCACGATGTTGTCGCCGCGGACCTCGAAGTGATTCGGCTCGTTTAGCGACGGCGTCGAATACTCGGTCGTCTGCGACGTGGTCGCAATATTTAGCTGCCGCCAGTGGCCAGTCGAGCTAGCCTTTTCGATCTCGACGAGCTCGAGCCCCTGCACCGCTGAGCGGTACGGGATCCGGTACTGCGCACGTCCCGCCCTCGTGTAGATTTTATACTCTTTGAGCCAATACCCCTGCCGGATATTAGCTATGACCTGAGTGAAGCGCTCGCGGATCGCGAGCGTGCCTTCTTGCAGAATCTCATAGTCGGTCCAGTCCTGATCTTCATCAGGCAGCTGACACATCTGTCTCACTCGCGCGATGAAGTCTGAAGTAAACATGTTACCCGACCATCAGATTCGCGTTCTCATCCTCGAGCATGGGGTCTTGCATCTGAGCTCCTATGCCTCCCAGCTGCTTCGGCATGACGCCCGCGGGCGCTGGCGGTGGTCCGACCATCGGAGCGGGCGGTGGAGTCGACAGCGGCTTCGAGCCTGCGCCCGTATTCGGGTAGACGTCGTCTGCGTTGTACATCGGCGGCTTCGGGCCGGGTACAGGCGAGTTATCAATCTTCGGCTTCTCCGGCGCCTTTGGCTGCTTGTCCATGGCGCCTGCGACGTCTCCTACGCCCTTCATCAGAGCACCCATGGTGCCGCCACCGGGATCGGCTGTTGGCGCCTCACCGAGCGCTGCGCGAGCAGCGTTGGTGCGTCTCGCCTCGGCCTCTTTCTTCTTGGCGTCGATCACGCCCATCGCAGCCTGTGCCGCGGCTAAAATCGGAAACATGTCAAAACCTCCATAAACAACGGCCCCGAGCGCGCGAACGCACACCCGAGGCCAGGGCAGTCAAAGAGAAGATCAGGTCAGCGACGGGATGCTGTCGTTCGGGTTGTCGATGGCGCTGAAAATCACCGAGTGGAACGGGATCTCGCTCACGATCGACTGATCCATATACATTCGCAACTGAGCGCCTGCGGCGTTGTCCAACTGTTGGTAGAAAAACTCGTCAGGGTTGCCGGGCAGGGTGGCAGTGATGTCAGACGAACCAACACGCTTCCACTCGTCAGTCGGAATGGCGAATGCCAACGACTGCTTCATGTACCTGTAAGGTTTGATCTTGATTACACCGCAATTCGTGATGAATTCGATCTCGCGGAACCCGGGCTTGGCCTTGCCGCCCATGTCAGATCCGAGGTACCGACGCATCGCAACTTCGTCAGTCAGAAGTGTCGACCACGACCTGTTATTCACATAGCAGGTGCAGCCTCCGTCGAGACCAGAGTCAGCAGCGAGCGTGATGCCCTCGATGAGCTTGTCGAACGACAAGGTCCCGTTGACTGGGTAGCTCTGCGCTTTCCATTGCGGGTACTGCGCGCCATCGATTCCGAACATGATGCCGGTGTTCTCGCAGATGGGCTGCGCGCCGATCATCGAGTTACCGACAGACGAGTACACGTGGACAGTCGCACCAGCGGCGAAGCCGACGTTGTTTACCTCAGCCTGCAAGCCTTGCACCGTGATACGGGCATTCTTGATGTCGACTGCGATGACCTTCGCGGCCGTGAGCGTGAACGGGGTGAGCCCGCCAGACGCCACGAACTCGAGCAAGATGTTCTGCGCATCCTGCCAAAAACCCGGGATAAATGAAGCGCGGGTGATGGTGAAGATACGAATACCGTTCACGCCAGCCGCTGCACCGACGCTGTTTACAACGCCGATGTTTGCAAGCGGGGCAGCCAGCGCGTTAGCGCCGGGACCGTACCAAAGCGCCATCTCGCGATGGAGCTCCATACCTTGCGTCAGGTTCAAAATCTTGATGGCGACGCCCTGGTCGTACGCCTTCGAGCTCTCGCCCTTCGACGCCGACAAGCGGCTCATCTCGCCGTAAGACAGCGATGCCTTCATCGCGATCTCGGCACCAGCAAGCGTTGCGTCCTCGTAGACGCCGTCTACCGGAGTCTGCAGCTCGAACGCATCATAAGAGACGCTGTACTTCGCGCCCTGCTCTAGGCCAAGGCGAACAGGGAAGTAGTAGTCTCGACCAGTCCGTTCCTTCGGCGGAACGAACTCAATATCTTTGGCGAAGCTGCCCTCGGGTGCGATAGGATTGGACATCCCACCGTAGACCTCTTTGAGCAATGCGCCGGTATTACCAGCCATATATGTAGAAACCTCAAACTATGTTGTGAGAAACAGTGGTTTCGCACTTCACCTAGTCTGAGGTTGTCCACGGTATGTTAGGCGTCTTGTCCACTAGTTAGGGGGACGCCGAGGTCGCGGGCCTCTTGCGAACTGGTTAGTTAGTGCTTAGACAGATTATAACATGTATCAAAAACGACCCGACCGAATCTGGCGCTCAAACTCACGAGACGACAGCTGGCGACTGCCTGGCCGACTCGGCGCAGACGGGTTCGTTGCGCGTGGAGCTCCGCCGTCGAGCCGTGGCCCGCCGAGTGTGGGGCGCTGCGCAGGTTCGTTGTACTTACGAACGTAATCTTCGATCTGCGCCTTCGTGTCGATCACTGCGCGGCGAACGTCAGCACGACTCAACTTGCCGGTCTCTTCGTAAACCGCTGCGCAGTGCTCGCGGAACAGGTTCCAGGCAGTCGGCTTGTAGTCTAGCCCTGCGTTCTCGAACTCTTTCATAGCGATGTTGCGCAGGTTATTAGAGATAGACTCCTGCTTCTTCGCCTGCTCAGCCTGCTGCCGCGCTTGCTCTTGCTGTTGGTGCTGCCTCAACAAGTCCGCGTGTTCCGCTTTCATGATCTGCGCTTGCAGCCATTCGTCTCCCGAGCCGGGCACGGCCTCGTTCAGTTTGTCGGCGGTCACCGCCTCCTGCAGAAGCATCTGCGCGACCTCTTGGATCGGCATGCCGAGCCGCCGCATGCCGTAAAGCAGCTGCTGCGGGTCTTGCTTCCAGTTGGACAGGTAGTTCACGAGCTCGCCCTGCTCGGCCTCGAAGGCCCGGCGCTGCTCCGCGAGCTCCTGCGACTTCTGCGTGAACGTGCGGCGCATCATGGCGCCGCTTCGAAGCTCTTCTAACGAGCCTTCGTAGCCATCCTCGCCCATGGCGAGACGCAGCTTGCCCATCAGAGCGTCTGGCACCGTGCCGCGCTCCAAGGCCTCTAGGAGCTCTTTAGCGGGCACGCCGTGAATGCCCTGCTCGTAGCGCTGGTACCATGGCGCGTCGTCGCTGTACTCTCGCTGGGTGGGCTCTTGGGCCTGGCTAGCGGCGATGCTCGCGTTGTCGTTCGCCGCTTCGGCTGGCTTGTCGGCGGGCCGGATGGTGTCGAAGGTGCCGTTGGGCTTGCTTCGCAGCTGTCTCGCGAATTCTCGCGAAGACAAAGATCCCGAGCTCGGTACCGAGCTAGACTGCGATGGGCTGGAGGTGGAGGTGGAGGTAGATGAGCCCGATGTCGAGGGTGCCGATGTGCCGGTACCAGTCGACGAGGGCGTTGCGGATGGCTCTGCCATAGCTACGTTGTCCTAGTTCGATTGTTGGTTGTGTCATGCCGCCGCCTGCGGGGGCTTGGCGGGCTTGGCGGGCGAGGGTATCGACGCGCCATTTGAGTCGTCTGTCTGGTCGGGCGCGAGTACGGCCGCAGCTTTGTTCTGCGTCGCCTGCGTCGGGCTGCTGCCCGTTGCCCCGTTCTTGCCACCTGGAGGCTGCGCTCCGGGCGGTGGGCCGCCTGGCTGCTGCGGGGGTGGGTTGCCGAGCACGCCGGCCAGGTAGGGGTCGCCGTTGCGCGCCAGGTCCACGTGCTCAAGCATATGCGTGAGACACGCCTGCATGATGCGCGGATCCTTCTCCGCTGCGGGAGACGTCAGGACCTCGAGATGGCCGAACAAGTGGCTCGAGACGTTGTCGGTCGCGAGCACCTTGACGGTGGGCACGGTCTTCTTCGGCTGGCCGGGCGCACCATCGGGACCCGGTTTACCTGGCACTTCCGTGATCTGTGGCGCCTTGAGCAGCTTCTCGTTCTCGCGGCGGATGCGGAGCTCGGCGCTGCGCGTCGGCTGGTAGGCCGGCTTGAACTGACCGCTGACCACGAGCTCGATAATCTGCTGCGGGTCTTTGATCGGCATGCCTGGCCACTGGCGCAGGAGCTCGGCGAGCTGCATCTTGCCAGCAGACGTCTTGAGGGCCGGGTTGGCCGTCTTGATCCGCACACGCTGAATGCCCGTCCATTCTTTCTCGGTAAATTCCTCGAGATACGCGCGTTCGTCGATGCCGACGATGGCCACGAGCTGCGGGTGCTTGGCGTGGTACTTGAGGAAGCTGATCATGCCGTTTGCGACGGCTTCGCGGTGCAGGTCGAGGTTCAGAGCTTCGTCTGACTGCGCCTCGACGGCGATCTGACTGTAAAGTGCCGCGTGGGCGCCCGAAGTGATGTTCGTCGACGTGTCGCCGCGCGCAATCGCGTTCAGGCCGCTGATCGACTGCTTCGAGGCCTTCAGCATGTCCAAGACCTTGAAGGTGTACTCGGGCAAATGCGGGAATTGGACGGGTTTTGGCGGCTCCGTGTTCGGCGGGATGAAAATGACCTTCTGGCCATTCGCCAGCGAGTCGATGTCGATGTCGGAGCCTTCGACGAGCGCTAACGGCGGCCTTCCGAAGGCCTCGATGTTAGTCGCCATGTCACTTAGCACCTGATTGGTCATCTGCTCCATAGGCAGCAGATTCCACAGTGCTGAGATGCCAAAGCTCGTGCCGTGGAGCTCCGAAGGACACAACGGATAGACCGGAATCTCGTCGATCGGCAGCGGGCCGTCGTCAACCAAGACGTTGTTGACGAAAATCGCTCTTCGACCCTCGGGCATGCTCATGCAGCGCACGTGATAGAAGATTCGGTAGCCGCACGTGCCTTCGGGCTCTTTGGCGAGGGGGTCTGAGCCGGGAAACTGGTACTCGTAGACGTTCGCGACGTAGTCCGACTCGTCAATCTGCTTGGCGAAGAGCGGGTACCGCGCGATCATCTCGACTTTGTTGCGTTTGGCCCCGATAACCATGCGCCACATCGGGTCGTCGAGCTCGGAGCGGTACGGTTCGCAGATCACCTCCCACGGGTAGCAGCGGGCGAGACGAATAACGCCTGATTTGCCGCGCTTCTTGACCGGAATGGGGCCGCGGTCGCTCGGGATCTCCTCTTCGTATTCGATCTGACGGCCGCCATCAGGATCCCACTCTAGGTGAGTGTAAGCTTTGCCGTAGAGACCCTCTATCTTTACTACTTCTTTCTCCTTTTTCTCGCCGTAGACCTCTTCGAAGTAGTATTTCACCATCGTGTCGCAGGATTGGACCTGCGCCAGCGACTTGTAGTCAGTATTCAAGGCTTGCGCCTCGAAAGACGGACGGTGCTTAGTCTGCATGTTGAAGATCTGGTCAGCGAATGACCGATATTCATTCATGCAGAAGTCGATGAGCTCGTTGTCGGGCCCGGCGAAGGATATCGACTGCGTCTGCCAGCGTGACGACGCTCCTGACGCACCGTGCAGGCCGAAGTAGTGCGAAAACGAGAAGCGGTACATGTTGAACAGGTTCCGCCGCTCGAGCGCGCAGTAAAACTCCTGCTCTTTGTCGCTCAGCGTCGACCAGAGCTCGTCCGGGTCGCGCTCATTGGCCCAATACTCGTCGATGAGCTGCAGGGCGTCTTCAGTCGTCGACGTCTCCCGCTCTTTTGGGTCATTCTGATTCGCGGCGTGCTTCTGTTCGAGCTCAAACATTGGATCTCCGACCGCGCGTCTGAACGCCGCGAGGCATGATTGCGTTGGCTGCCTTGCTCACGCGGCTCTGTGAGCGAAGGTCGCCCTCATGCAGAAAAATATTCTCGAGGGGAATATCGCGAGAAAGCACGATTCCGTAGGGCGGCATGGGTGACTGCTGGCGGTTGATGTGCCGCCAGGCGTATTTTAGGCAGTCGACAAGGTCGCCGTGCCCTAGCGCGTCACTACGCTCGTAAGACGTTCGTGATTTGTTCCAGATGAGCTGCTCGCACTGCTGGATCGTCTGCCGGCAGCGCGGGTTGATCTCGATGCGCTGGTTCTGAAACGCGTTTCGCAGCTGGTTTAGCGCTGCTTCTGCGCCGTCTTTGTCCGCTGCGCCGATTTTGATCTTATGTTGCACGTTCAGGTCGAGGATCATGCGCGCGTCGATATCGCTGTAGCGGTAGACGGGGTTGCGCTTGAACATTTTGTCTGACCAGAACGTAAGATCCTTGAACGCCTGCGACTCGGTCGTGCGGATGGCGTGCGCGACCGTGTTAGTCGGCGCGCCGCGCTGGGCCCAGTCGTGGCTAACGACCATTTTGGCGCGCGCAAAGTCGTAATAGACACAGATTATAGCGCACAGGTCCCGAGTACCCGGGTCTACAACCGTATAACCACAAGCATACGGCGGTAGTTTCTGCTCCATCACATGCTGAGCGATACTAAACTCGGGCAGGACGGTTAGAGACTCGCTGCGGACGTCTTCGCAGAGGCACTCGCGGCGGCACTCTTCGGCCTCGATGCCACCGAGCGAGCGGATTTGTTCGTCTCGCTCGGCCTTGCCGAGGCGCGGGTTGTCGAAGATCGTGTACTTCGAATAGGCGTCGCGCTTGATGGCGTCGGGGACAAATTCTGTTTTGTACGGATGCCCAGGATCCCGCGCGGGGGTCGAGTTCATCATCAAAGTCGCCTTCAAATGCCCCTGAAACTGAGGCATGATGATCGACTGGACGACGTACTTGAGCTTGTCGACGTAACAGGCCTCGGAGATGGTCACGCCATTCGACCAGCGGCCACGCAAGCCGTCCGGGTTCGAGTCGAGACCTATGAGGCGCAGGACGCTGCCGTTATGGAAATAGAAGCCGCTTTCGACTCCCTGGTAGCTCTGCCGGTAATAGGGCTGTATGCTCGGCGGGCAGTCGTCGCAGATCTGCTCCATGAGCGGCATAACAATCGACGCAATGTCCTTTTGCAGAGCCGTCGCATATGTTAGGATCTGCTTCGGCTCACGAATGGCGTCTTCGATGCGGATCAGCAGCCCCAGAAAGTCTTTGCCGAAGCGGCGCGCGCAGTTGGCCACGTATATCCGCGGCCAGTCGGCGTCAGGATGCACGACGTCGCCGCGCAAGCGCGCCGCGTACGTCTCCGCCTCCCACGCTCTATACTTTTCGTAGAGCTCTAACTGCCCGGGGTGTAGCTTGTAACGTATGCGACCCGCCCGCCAAAGCAGGCTAGTGTCGCTCAGTCCGGTTTCGTTCACAGATCAGTGCTAAGCAGTACGTCTGCGTCCTCGTGCTGCTTGTTTTCTTTCTCGATGTCTTCGGGGCTAGGGTTAGCGTTGCCCTTGTCGGCGAGTCGCATGCGCGAGTCGTTGGCAAGCCACTTGAAGTTGTCTTTGAAGCGATCGGTGCGACGGTCGCGCAGCATCTGGGCTTGGTCCTGGTGGATCAGCTCGCCCGCTTTGTCTGTCGTCTCGTCGTCGGGGTAGAGCCCCATGTGCTCGTTCGTCTTCATGTAGTTATCGAACGCTTCGTCGTCTGACCAGATTTTGCCTTCGTGGCTGATCGTGGGCAGTAGCGCGTGCTTGCCGTCGTGTTCGATGCTCATGGAGCGCACTGTCGCCACGCTGCCGTCTGGCATGCGGTGCTCTGGGCGGTTCTTCAGGTCAATCGTCGGCGGCTCTACAGCGCCGTACTTGAGCTCTTCGACGGGGCCTACGTCGACGTCGAACTTAGGCTTCGAGTCGAACATTCCCTTGAGCTTGCGGATGAGCTCTGCGTATGCCGGATCTGGCATATTATTCAGTCTCCTCGGGGTCGAGAAGGTTTTTGTCCTCCTGCTTCGAGAGCCACTTCGCTTCCCAGTCCGCCTTCTCCGCTGCCTCTTTGCCGCGGAGCTCGCGGATCATGTTGCTGACGTCGTCGTCTCCCGTGGGCTCGCGCTTGGGCAGGTTGTAGGCGTCTCGCTGCTGGTCGAGCGCTGACATCCGCTCTTCGTGCGTCGTCGCTTTGTCGAAAGCGTCGCTGGCCTCGGCGCTGCGCTGCTTGCCCATCTCGTGCGCGCCCATGTGGTCGTTCTGCGTGTTGACCGGCTCTTCGTTGAGCGCCAGTCGCGTCCGCTTCCTTATCCCGATATTGTCCGGGTACGCTTCTCGCACGATATCTGTCAGTTTATCTTTGGGTGGCAGCTCTCCCGTCTCGTTCATCTCGTTGAGAATGTTTTCTGTCTGCGGCGGGCGACGTTGAAACATCGGCATCTTCTTGATGTGGTCGAAGAAGCTGCCCAGCGCCTCTTCGACCGTGTTGCCTTCAACGCGCAGCCTATCTGCGTCGTCATTGACCGCACGCTTCACGCGCTGTTCTCGAGGCACCTGCGGCATCGGAATGTTGATGTTGTCGTTAGCGACGTTCCTTCGAGCGGGCTTACCGACCTGCGGCAAGTCGACGTCTGCGTTGTCGTTCGCCGAGATGCGCCGGTCCATAATCTTCTTGACCAACGCTGCCTTCGCTTCGGCAGACTCTTGTGCGCCGTGCTGCGCCTCGTAGTCGCCGATCTCAGCCAAGACGTCATCGACCTCGGACTCGTCGACGGGGCTGTTGGTTGGAGGCGTCGGTGGCTTCGGAGCGCGGCCGAGGAGCTTGCCGACTCCCGCCTTCAGGCCCTTGATCGCGTGAGGCATCACCTCGGGCAGGAGCGTGTTCACAGCGGTCTGCAGCGGGTTATCGACGCTCCACTTCGCCGTACCCTTCACCTTGTCACTAAGCCCGCCCTGCTCGTCGCTCAGTGCATGCTCGCCGGCAGCCGTCAGATAGTTGCGTGCGAGCCGCCCAGGGATAGAGCCTATACCACTGGTAGCGGCGAACACCGGCGCCTGTACCGTCGCACTGCCGGCCATGCCGCCTAGCGCGGTAGAAACCGGATTTCTTTCTTTCGCCTTTTCATAGGGCTTTCTAGATACAGTCTGCCCTATAGTTCGACCAGTGTATTCGTTGCCGTCTTTGTCAACATCGACGTACGTGGCATCGATACCTTCGGGTCTATCTTTGCGACCGAATGTATTTTGGTCTTTAGTGAAGTAGTTTGTGACTGCTTCGCCCGTGTCTCCGAGGCCAGCTTTACGCTTCCAGCCTTCAAGAAAATCATCTACTACGCCCATGCGTCCTGGCTTTCTGGAGTCTTCTCGATCTCCGCCTGCTTCTGGAACGGCGCGAGGATCGACGGCGGCGTGCTCTGCGGCTTGCTCGTCTTCTCGTCCTTGTCGGTCGTCTGCCCGGCCGAGCCGTCGTTCTGACCGTCTTCGCCGCCTTGCTCTTCGATGGCCGCGCCAGACGTCAGCTTCGCGAGCGCACCCGGCGTGCTCTGCGGCGTCGGAGCTGGCGTGCTGTTGGCTTGGTCGAGGGTCTGCTGAGTGCTGCCCTGCGCGTTCGTCTGCGGGGTGCCTGCGCCAACCTCGCGCTGCGGCGTACCCTTCTTTTCAGCTGTGCCAGCACTGATGGCACCAGTGTTACCAGTCGCTGGAGGCGCCTCCCCCTCCGAAGTCCCCGCCGCCTCCCCCGAATCCTCCTGTGGTGTCGGATCCGGTTCCGGGGTCGTGCCCGCTGCTTCCGCTCCCGTGGCTGTCGGTGCTGGTGTTGTTCCACCCGTCGCTGAGCTCGGTGCTGGCGTAGGAGTCTGCCCCCCAGGGGTAGTCGGGTAGACGTAGGCTTGAGCCTCCGCCAGCGTCGGCGTGTGTCCCGGCTCCCACGGTGGAGTGGTCGCGGTCTGAGTCGTACCAGTCGCGGGTGCGGTCTCGGTCGAGGTCGGGGCCGCCCATGGCTGCGGAGTCGTGTCGGGTAGCGGCGTCTGCTCTGCTGCCGCTGGCGTAATCACTGTCGGCGCTTCGATCTGCGTCGCAGCTACACCGCCGTGAGTCGGCTCGACTCCCAAGAAGTCTGCTATACCAGGGTCCAGGTTCAGCGCCGGCAGGTCTACGATCTGCGGTGGGGTAGGCGGCGTCCCAGGCAGCTCTGTCGCGGGGGGCGTCGGCTGCGGACCAAGGTCGGGTACGCCAAGGTTTGGATTGACGTTGCCCTTCTCGAGCTCCGCCATCAGCGCGTCGCGCTGCGCGGGGGTCAGATTCCCGCTCGTGATCAGCTTCCACGCGTTTTGTACTCGATACTTGCCGGCCGCAATATCGGCATTTAGCTGCGTTGCTTGTGCTTTCCATTGTGCGTCTGCGTCGAGAAATGTCTGCCACTCGCCCGCTAGCTTTTCGTAAGCAGCGCGCTCGTTCTCGTATTCTTTGGAGGCAATGTCGTTGCCTGACTGGGCCTTGCGATACGCCTCATCCCAGTCCTTATATTTCTGGTACTCGGCTGTATAAGTGTCGATTTGCTTATACATGCCGTTGTCGGCATTTTGCCAATCGACATCAAGTGAGTCGCCCCACTTCTTCGAGTTGTCCGTAGCTGTCGCTAAGTCGCGGCGCGCTGAGTTGAGCGTCGCGTCGGACACGCTTGCCCAGCTGTCGAACGGAAATTCCGCTCGAATCGTATCGATCGTGTTCGCACGATAGATAGGGTCATTCGGGTCGTTTATACCCTTGACCCGCGCTGCTAACGTGGCCTTTAGAAAGTCCTCGTAGCCCGCGTGGGCCTCAGCGTTTTGCGCCTCGAGGGTCGGTACGAGCTCGCCGAGTCGTTTCGCTTCCGACTGCGCCTTCGACAGCCGCTCGCTGAGGAACTTGCGCTTGGCCTCGACCGCGATGTCGACTTCTTTGCGCCACTGCGCGAGCCGCTGCTCGGGCGTGCCCTTGTATCGGTCGCGGTCGAAGTACGTGGTTGCATCGGCGTTGTGGCCCGGACCGATGAGCGGAGCCCCGGTGCTTGACTGCACGATAGGGCCCGTAGTCGCAAGGCGCGTGGGGGCCGCCGCCGTGGTCGGATCGTTGAATGTATGCGTGCCTGCATTCGTCGCAGGCGTAGGCTGCGTGACCTGCGTCGAGGTCGGCAGTGCTTGCGTTACATTCTGCGTACCAAGCTGCGTGACGAGCGGATTCACCGACTTCGTCGCCCCAATGGCGTTTCCAAAAAACTTTTGCAGCGTGGGTGAGACAGATCCCTGCGGCACCGTCTCGCCCGGCAGATCGTCAATAGCCTTGGTGAACCACGAGTTTAGAGGCACGCTGTATTATAACACGACGTCTAACAGTTCAGCCTGCTGCAGCTCTAAGAGCTCCCGCGCCATCGCTAGGGCTCGTCTGCAGTCAGACACTGTCGGCGTTGCCGCTCGCCGGCTGAGCTCCTCTTCGAGCAGCTCGATCATTTGCCGGCGCAGTCGCCGGTACTCGGTCAGAGATCGGTGATGCGAATCATCGCCTCGTTCGGAGCCTTCTTGTCCACGCTCGACAACTGGGCCCTGAAGAAGCGTCCGCCCCGTTCCGCTGGATCGTTCTTGCATCTCTTCGAGATCTCGCCCGTAATACCGTTGAGGTCTAGTTGTACTCGCGCCTTGCCTTGAACCAACGTCTCCATATCGAAGGGTAGGGAAATGTGGGGCTCGGTTAGAAACTCGTAGCGCCCAGCCTTATTTGGCTTCCGCACGCGAGTCGGGTGCACGACGTAGATGATCGAGTCCTGACGCAGGAGCATCGGCTTGATTTCCGTGACCACTTCTGGCGGCTGTTCCATGAACGAGAAGTAGCTATCAGAGAGCGCGTCTCGACAGACCGCTTGGTCTTTCTCGTTGTAAGGGACCAAGATAAATACGGGCCGGCCCGGGTGGTCGAAGAGCCTTGGTTTCGCGGTCTCGGTGACTGCTGCGGTTGCTGTTTCTTTTGGCATTGGGTATTCTGCGGACATGGCGGATCTACGCGCGATGCCCGGTTGTGTCTGGGTGTGTGGGGCTTGCGGCAAGACGTCTCCGACGCGCTATGGAAGAATCAAGGGCGCTTCGTGGGGTTGGGACGCAAGCTGCATGATGAATTCGATTCATTGCTCGCTCGAGAAGCGAGACGGAAAATGGATAGCTGTCGACCATCCGGACGAGGTCAGTTTTTGCTCTGTAGCTGACGCTTCTCAGCCTCAAGCACCTGATCCTCAGTCAGCCTGAAGCCGTGCTCGCCCTCGGCGATAGCCTTCGCACGCGCGTCTTCGACCTGTTCGAGCTTCTCGACGAAACGCTGCTCGTGCCGCTTGATACGGTTCATGTAGATGAACTTCAGAGCGTCAGTGTCGCCGTCTTCAAACGCTTTTTTGTACATCGGCGCCATGATCGCTTTAGCGAGAAGCGCGGTCTCCTCGAGGTACATATCGAGCACTGGCACGAAGTCCGGGTCGCCATCCATCGCGCGCCGGAACCACTCGAGGAGCTCAGCCGGCGAGATTTTAGACAGCACGGCTGCCGTTTCGATGAAAAGCGCATTGCGCAGGTGTAAGCGCAAAGCATCGATCTGCCGAGGAGTCGGCGGCAAAATCGGGCGGAGTCTACCTAGTTGTGTGCGTGCCACGGGCTAGATAGAATCTAGCACACGTCAATTTAGATCCGACGGGTTTCGGGCTATGGCCATGCCGATGTCCATCATCTCGTAGAAGTCGTATCGACTGGCGTTGGGCAGCGTCGTGACGAGAAGTGCACAGACGCTTGCGACGTAACGTGCATAGGCTAGGGCGCTGTCGTCCGAAGCCAGGTGGGCAATTGCGAGGTTGATCTGCGCCGAGATGGCCCGCAAACTCTCGGTGATGGTGTCGTCTGGCACGCTCTGATGGTAGCATTGTGCCATGAGTGACTCGGACAAACTGACACTCGCGGACCAAGCCGGGCTGGAGACCGCCCGTGACTTCTGGACCTCAGCCGAGGAATCAGACTGCTACGACCCCAAGGGTCGCAGGATCTCGATGAAGCAATGGGCCGAGATGATGCGCGACCCGGCCATCAAGCGCGTCTGCGCTGACATGGTCGATGGCCTGGCCGTCTCCACCGTGTGGCTCGGCATGAACCACGCCTTCGGACGTGGAGCGCCGCTCATCTTCGAGACGATGATCTTCGACCACACCGATGGTTCGAAGCGGCCATGGGCAGATTTGTGGCTGACTCGCTATTCAACGATGGACGATGCGATCGCCGGCCACAGATACGTCGTCGCGGCTCTCAAACAACGCCTGCTGGCAAAGGACACCGATGAACGACTCCTCCCAAGTATCGGCCCCCGCTTCGAGCTCCCCGAAGACGTCGGCTGAGTACATCGACCAGATCGGCGTGCACGCGAAGGCACTTCTGGCGGGCACTGGCTTCGGCGTCACGATCATCATCCACAACTCGGCGCTTCACGGCGTGGTCGCCACCACGCTGCGTAACGACCAAGAAGTACGAGCTCTGTTCGCCGACTTCATCGCCACCTCGATCCAATCACTCGTTGCTACGGACCTCTCCGACGCAGAACGCGTCGAACGCGGTCAGGCAATCTCGCGTGAAGACATCGTGTGGCTCACCGAGCGAAGAGCTCGTGTAAATGCGTATGCCCAGCGAGTGCTTGCTGACGCGTTGCATAGCGAAGAGTCGCCAGCACCACCCGCCTCTGACGTCTGACCAGCGTCTCGAACAAGTAGGGGTGGCGCCCGACCCAGAAGGTCGTGACCTCGAGGTCGGGCTGCGGCCACGTGAGCTGGACCATGCGGTAGTTGGGCGTGGACAAGAGAGCGTGCCACCGCGCCTGGCTTATCGGTTCGCCCGCTTGGTCGCAAAACTCAGTAGTCGTCGTCGCCATCGAGCTCTTTCTCGCGCAGCGAGATCGTCACGGACTTGAGCTCGAGGCCGTCTTTGCAAAAGGCCGTAGCAACAAGCTCGGGGACACGGCGCAGAGCGTCTCCCAAGTCGAGATCGTCGCCTTCGAGCGCAACAACTAGGCGAACCTCTAGCCCCATAGCTCACCATCCTCTCGCATCAAAAGAAGCACGTATTCCGGCTTCAAATGGTGCAGCGCTTCGCGAGCATATTCTCGGCTCTTGAACGGCGCGTCGAGCTGGTCGAACGAGAGCTCGCCGACACTGGTGAGCTCGATGAGCTTCACGACCCACTGATCCTCAGCGACTTTTTGCAAAAAAGCGCTTTCCATTTTGCTCGCGCGGGCCGTGTGCTCGGCGAGCATGATGTGCATGTGACGCATGACTAAGCCCTCCGTGAAGCCGTCTCGAAGCACTTGGCGTGCTTCGTTCCAGTCGGTTCCCTCGGGCAGGGTACGCGATAGCAGCGGCCATGCATAGGCCGACAAATAGGACTCGGTGGCTTGGTCGGTGAAGTCGTCGTCGTACTCTTCGCCGAGGCGCTTGGCAGCTTCGAACAGGTCTTTCATACTTGCTCAATCTTCTCGACGACAATGCCCGCGATAGCCTCGACCTCGGTGATCTTGTAGTCAAGCACGTCGATGTCGCACTCGAACTCGACCAGAACGACTCGGCAGCCTGCGTTGTAGAGCTCGGCAACTGCCTCGCCGCTTAGCGTCATGCGCCAGATGCTCATGGTTCGAACATCTCGCAGACGGGGATCACGAGGTTTTCGTCGAAGCGCACGAGACTATGCCCATGCGTGTACGTATGCACGGCCCTGGAACCCGGCTTGAACTCGTAAGTGACCAGCTTGCGCTCGTGCGGATGTAGCACCCAGACGACGTCTGCCACCTCTTGATCGGGGTCGCCGGCTAGCGTCAGGCAGACGAAGCTTGGCAGCCCGTCTCCCGGCTTATACCCGGCGAAAGCATCGCTTTTCGTCACGAAGGTCCACCCCTTCGCGTGCTTTTTGAGGATCTCTAGAAGAGGAACAGGTCGCATAACTCGAACTTGAGCTCGGGGAATGGCTCGGCGCAGACGATGTCGTCTCGCTGGAACACGTTTGTACTCACATACAGGCCGTCGACCCACTTGAGCGTCTCGAGCGACTGCAGCTCGGGATCGAGGATCCAGTAGTGGCGCAAGCCTTCGCGTTCATAGGCTGCACGCTTCACCTGCCGGTCGTACTTTCGATAGTCTGGGCTCACCACTTCGCAGACAAAGTCGGGGCGGATCATGACCGGCAAAGCGTGCATGTCGGGCCAATTTTGCTTGCGCCAGCCGCTGATGTCTGGCCTGAAGACGTCTCGCCCGAACCGGACGTCGACGTCGTGCAAAAAGAGCCATTCGCCGCCGCTTCGCCGTCCATAGGCCGCCCGGAGCTCGCCCTGGAGCTCGGTCATCGCCTGCTGATGCTGCGGCATCCCGCTGGGCTGGAAGACAAGGTCGCTATCGACAAGTTCCACGTGCGTAGTCGTCGGAAAAGTCTCGATGTCGGCGTACGTGTACTGCTTTTTCGGGAGCATGAAGACTCAATAATACAGCGGCCGAGGGCCTCGGGATAGCTTTCTAAATCCAAGGTACGGGGGTGGGCTAGGTAGCCCGTGCTTGCGTGTCCACACCTGTATGCGCGCGCGCAAGCAGGATCCGGCTCAGCCAAGTGTACCCCCGGCGTGCCGCGCCACGCTGGCCGCGGCGGCCACGCCACGCGGGCCATCCCCACGCTACGCGTCCCCACGCTGAGGGGATGGCGTGGCCACGCCACGCGAGAAGACAGCACGAGACACGCAGCAGGGCGAGACGCTACGTCCGAGCGTCGGCACGTCCGAGGCCGGCCTCGCGCCGCTGGCGAGCGCACAGCGCGCGCAACGGCCCTTGCCGAGCCTCGGCACCGCCACGCTCGCAGCGGCAGTTACAGCCACACGGCAACGCTGCACTTGATACTGCGGAAAACAGCCGTATACACAACGACAGCGGAATATTCTACTTTCACGGCGACGTCGAGATCCCGGGGACCTAACTTTGGGACGTCGCACCTCGCCCCACCAGAATGACCATATGTGACCATACGTTGCCATATGTGACCATATATCATGCTGCCTCGAGCGGCTCCCGATTTTGGGATATGCCCGCGTTTGGTGACAAAATCTTTTTTTTATCTTTCTTTCGAAAAGACGTAGACAGTCTTTCTTGCTTGTGGTGTTGTGCGGACTCGTGGTTTGCGTTTCCGGTCGCTGGGCGGCCGAGGGAGTCGAGAAAATGGGTTGGCTTGAGGGAAAGTGTGGCGTATGCGGCAAGGCCAAAAGCCTGAACGGATACGCTGAATGCATCGACTGCGCTGAAGAGCGTGTCGCTGCGCAACGGCTGGAATCAGGCATTGATTCCGACTTTGGGCCCAAGGCAGCGGCGGCTCTTGACGCGGCCGTCGCTCTTTTCCCTGCAACCTTCGGGTTGCGGGCATTCCCTAACCAGATTTTCCGCGTGAGCCGCTCGGCATCGTTTGTCAGTGGCGGCGCGGTTCAGGTCTACGTGCAACGCCTGCATTTCGGAGAATGGAACGACTTCGCGCGCGGCACTGTGCGCGAGTGGCGCTCGCAACTAGTCAAACTCTGAATCGTGCGTTCTGCCTCTCGGCGCGAGTCGAGAGGCAGAGCCAACGACTCACGAGAAAGGACACTGCAACGCTAGCGGCGCGTACGCGCGCCATCACCGCCAACCATTTACCGGCCGCTCCCGCGTGAGGCCAGCGCTCTTTGACAACTGAATAGCCACTCCGCTTGCGCGTGCTGCCAGCACGTTGCCGCGGAATCGTGCAGGTTACGACTCGTAAGAGTCGTGGTCTGACGGGGGCGCGCGCGCAGTTGCTGCCAGCTGCTAGCGCGTGCGCCTATGTCAGAGCGGCATAGTGCCGATCTGTGTGAGGTAGTTATGGCTACAAGATACTCAGGAAACCTGCGCATACGCATCAAGCTTATGCCTGACAGCCTGCATTACTCGGCATACATCTGGAATGGCAACGAACTACTAGTGTCACTCTGTGACCTAAGACGCAGCCGCCATCATGAGAGCGTCGAGAGTGCGGACTGCCCAAAAGCATACGATCGCGTAGCGATCGCCGCACTCTCGTTTGGCGATGCCGAAACAAACGGCACGATATCCGAACATGCGGACTCGAACGAGCAAGGGTTTCTTATCCGTAGGCGGTATCCGTGACCTATTCGGAATCCGCCGAGGGTGTGCCGATTACGTTCGAGCGTGCGCTAGAAGAGCTAGCCACGCACGGCGCGCTTGATCCGCAAAACATTGCAGACTTTCTGCAGCAACTAGGCCTGCGTGCGAGTTACGACGCAGGCGACGTTATGCGGTTCCTCGGATACTAGGGCCACGCCAACACAGCGGCATCTGTCGCTGTGTTGCAGTGGCACTAAGTTAGGAGGCACTGTTATGTCCATGAAGATCGTTGGCAAGGGTCAGCTGCGCAAGACTTTCTCGAGCGCAGATGAACCGATCACCATTACGTTACAGTTTGACTCGGTCGCCGAGTCACACATAGCGCGCAACCTACTCGGCGCTATGGACTGGCGCGCAGACGGTTCGAGCGTGGTTTGGCATGGTAGCTATGACGCGCTCGAGGAACGCATTGCCGAGCAACTCGGCGTGCCTGACTCGAGCATTCAACCCGCACGGCACACCGCGCTACTTGGCCCGGTGTTCGAGGTAGCTCTCAACATCAGCTGATGTTGGCGTAGCCTGCTAGGCCCGAATCATCGGGCCTAGTTCAGGGTACGTTGAAAGGAGTTGTCACTATGCAGATTATCAGAGGGGATGGCCGCTTGCGCCATCGGTTCCACGGCGACTACTCAGCCGTGATCGTGCTCAAGTTTGCCACGCCCACGCATGCCGAGCGTGCTCGGACAGTGCTTGGAAGCGACCTATGGCAGATACCGCCAGACTTCAATACCGCGATCGTCTGGACCGGTAACAGCGATGCGTTGGCTTGCATGAAACTCAAGCTTGCGCAGGTCGGCGCCGATGCCGATAAGATCGACTCGCTGCGCACAAGCATCGACTATGGCGAGCCGTTCACGGTAGCTATCCCGATCCTCTGACAGTCAAGGCTAGGGCGCAGTGACAGTGCGCCTTAGACTTGGAGGTCCGAATGATAGTGATAGAACCATGGCGAAAGATGAATGACGACTTGTGGGTGTTGCGCGTTGTCGCGCAAGTACCGCAGTCAGACGGCAGTATGGCCGACATACTGCTCGTGCGCTGCTATGCGCGTAGTCACTCGTACGATGTGCAAACAAGCGATTGCTGCATTCTCGCGCGTGGTCACGCTGAGACGCTGAATGAGGCGCGGATAGAGGCCGTGATCCAAACGCGCAGCATCGTGGGCGAGATGCTCGAACGTTTGTGCGAAAGCGCACTGATCAACATCTGACAGTCAACACCTAGGGCGCAGTGACAGTGCGCCTTATCGTTGGAGGTTAGAAATGATAGTTGTTTCGAAGTGGAAACTCACGGAAGTCGACGAGTTTCGGATTGTGATCTCGTTCGAGATTCTGCACGACGCACGCATCCCATTGCTACGCGTGTACGCAGGGCCCAATGGTTGGTGTGTGTACGATCGCGACGATCGCCGTCTCGGGGGTGGAGACGCTATCTCGTGGGTCGCGGCGAAAGCCGCGGCGCTCACCTACGTGCGCGGGATCTGGATCGGTGGCTTGCTCGCGCTGAATGAGGTTGACAAATGAGCCTCCATCAGTGGCGCTACAACCAAGAGATTGAACGTCTTGCACACGTGGTCGTACTGCTCGGCCGGTGCGAGCAGACAAGCATCTTCGAGCGTGTCGCGACCGTGATCCAGGATCACGCGTGGCCCGACAAGATCGTGACCGCTGTGCAGGTTCTGCTCTACACGAGCAACGCTGACGCGTACTTCGACGAGTATCGCATGATTGACGGTTACACGACTGCGGGCACGCTCGAGGCTCTCGCCGCCGCCGCTATGGAGGCTGACGTGTGGGATCTTGCCGAAAAGCTAGAAAGCTGCTAGCTCGAAGTCAGTGCGCGGGATAGCTCGTGCACTGCCTTGGAGGTAGTAGTAATGACAAACGTGGAATTCGTAACGCGTGCTTATCGGCACGTAATCTCGCAAGAAGTACCGAGCGAGGCTCCAGGTATCAGCACGCGCATCTGCGCGTATGCCGGGCCCGATGGCAACGCGTGCGCGATCGGAGTCTTCTTGCCGCGTGCGGTGGCAGAAGCTCTCGACGAAGCAGAGCAGGGCATGCCGTGGCAGACCGTGTTGAAACGCGCCACGCACGACGCGAACGCACGCATAGCGGTGGATTGTCTCGCCGGTGTAGACGCTGACCTCGCTTGCAACGTGCAAGGCGCGCACGACTTCGTCGAGACTCGAGACGCCAACGGGATCAGACAGCTTCGAATGACGTTCGTATCGCTGCTACACCGGGCCAAAAGACTGGACCGATGACTCGACGCCAGGACGCAGGCAGAGTACGCTTGTGTCCTGTCGTGGAGGTTAGTTGTATGACAGATTCTGAGGCGGAACGTAACAAGCTCGAACACGACGCAGCCGTGCGCGAGTTTATTTTTGGCGTGGGTTTCGGCGCCAAGTTCAAGCGCTTCGGCGCTGGCGACGGCGACCGCGCTTCGTGGCGCGGATACCACTGGGTTGTTGAGTTGTCTTACGATGGCCGCACATTCTCGTGCGACTTCACGCAGGGCGAAGCGCACCGAGGCAAGTCGCGCAAGTCGCCGCTCGATGTAGTGGTCCCCGAAAATGAGCGGACGGGCATTCGCCACTACGCGCACGCGCCCACGCTCGAGGGCGTGCTGACGTGCCTACAGTCAGACGCGAGCGCGCCTGACACGTTCGAGGAATTTGCGGACGAGTTCGGATACGACAAAGACTCGCGCAAGGCCGAGGCCACATGGCGCTCGTGCCGCGAGACTCGGCTCAAGCTGCTCGACCTGTTCGGCGGGCGAAAGTTCGCGCAGTTTCTCGAAACACAATTCGACTACTGACTGGCCAGGGCACACGCGTAGGCTGCGCGTGTGCTCAAGCGAGTGAGTTGTTGAAAGGAGTCTGACGTGAAGTACACAGTGCACTCGCCGCTCGCAGCGGCATACAAGGGTAAGGACATCAGCGAGCGCACGCTGCTTACGCACGCATGCATCGAGGGCGAGACCTCGCTCTGCGGGCGCGTCAAGCATCTGTGCGACGAAGAGCACAAGGGCGAGCCGACGTGCGTCGCATGTCTCGCCAAGCTTCGGCAGCTGCTTAAGCGCCAGTACGGCCCGATGGATAAGGCCACACTGCGCGAGCGCGTGACCGCCACCGGCAGCTTCTTCTTCTCGCGCCTGACCATGTCGTTCTTTGGCGACACGATGGCCAACTACTCGGTTAGCGGGCCCGTGAAGATCAACACGAGTGACGGCGCTCGGATCGTGTGGGTGCTCTCGCGCAAAGAAGCTGTGAAGCACGGCATGCGCAACAACGCCTACTTCGACGTCGAGAGCTACGCGAAGGTCTCGAGACAGGAGGAAAAGTCATGAACTACAAGCTCCCGTTCTTTATCACGGCATCGCCGCAGCACGGCGCGAAGGTCTTCTGCATGGAGTGCATCCCGAGCGATGTCGACCCCGGCGCCGACGACGTTCAAGTGTGGCTGGAGCGCAGCGAAGGATGGACCGCGCCGCAAGTATGTAGCTCGTGCGGGCTCTCGATCCCGGTGTTCATTGGTGAGGAGAAAGAAGAATGACCTGCCGTCTCCTGCTGGGCCGCAACCTGGCCGAGATCGAGGAGTTCGACCGCATCGCCGCGCTCGTCGAGGCGGTGCTCGTCGACATCGAGGTTCAGCGTCGCCACGAGCGCGACGTGCAAACGACTGAGGTGCAAGGCGCGCCGCAAGAATGCGAGCGTGTGCACGAGGTGCTCAAGCGCGTTCTGCGCATTCACGCATTCGGAAAGGTAACTTGATGGACCATCCTACCGCATTGGCCGAGTGGACGTTTTCGGGCCTCGGCCCGCTCATCTTTATGCTGGTCGTAGCCAAAATTGTGGGCGGGCTCGCGTACTTCCTGTCAAAATAGGCATAGGGGCGGTATCCTGCCGTCCCTATTCTTTCGCCTAGGCCGATAGAAAGCAGCTAGATGGCAGATATCGACAAGCTCAAAGCAGAAGACGCGCTCGACGAGCTCGAGGCGCTAGGCGACGTGTGCCTCGAGGATCTGCCGCCTGGCTGCGCAGGCATCATGATCATGTGCCGAGTGAAAGACGGTTGTTTCACGGTTGCTAGCAACATCGAAAGGCGACAAGCTGTGCCAATTTTGCTCGATATCGCGCGGATGATCGCAGCCCCAGATGGAAGCAACTAAAGACGAGCATCTTGACGCGTGGCTCAGCGAGCTATCCGAGCTACGCCACCGAAACTACAACGCCACCAAGGCGCAGGTCTCCGCGGGGCTCACGAGCGTGCTCGGGTGGCTAGGCATATGCTTCTCGCGCCAGCCGCACGAGCACCTCGTGCTGACTGGATTAGTGCTTGCCGCGTGGCTGTTCGACCTCGTGCTGCTGTGGTCCATGGGACCTAGCTATGTGCGCGGCGAGGCGCTGGTCGCGAAAATCGACCTAGCGCTGATAGACCAACGCTCGCGCGACGTCTGGCGAGAGCTCGTGCCCCGCTTTTCCTATCATCGGCGACAGCTGCAACGAACCATCTTGGTTCTCGCCGTACCGCTCGCGGTAAAGATAGCGATGCTTTGCGTCGCGTGGTATTTCAGACCGGCAGTGACCTAGTGCCCAACGGCCCGGACGTTCCCCCCAACGTCTGGGCCGTTTTGCTTTGGAGCTACGCATGGCTGACGACTCCGACGAAGTGCCTCACATCGACGAGCTAAGCGAGACCGAGGCCGAGGTATGCCTCAAGCTGCTCTGCCGGCACACGATCCTGGCCTTGCCACCGGGCGTTGGGGGCGTCGTAATGTTCGTGCGCGACAAAGACATGGTGGCATCGCTAGCCAGTACACACCAGCGAGCTAGCACCATACAGCTGCTCGAGAGCTTGCTCGGAATGCTGCGCACCGAAGCGCGACCAGCCGCCGAGAGGCCGTCGTGACGCCATTCGAACGATCCGGAATCTCCGGATGGTTGGATCCGATAAGGAACGTTATGTAAACTCGCTAGCTCGATGAAAGATAGTTTCTCGCAGGGTTGTGTCGAGCGGCAAAGACGGCACGCTGTAAACGTGTTGGCCTCACGGCCTTCGGGGGTTCGAGTCCCTCACCCTGCACCAAAACGTCTACCCGCAACAATCTAGCTAGTAGCTACGTATATGACAGAACGACAGATCACGACTAGCGACGCACTGCTGTGCTTGGCCTTCGGCAAGATTGTCCGCGCTAAAGACGGGGTGCCGATCTACCACCACCCAAAGAAAGGCATGATGCACCGCACCGCTAAAGACGGCTGGGTGCAGTTTGGCGCCAACCTGGCCGAGGATACCTACGAGGTTGTGCTCGACCTCGAGCCGCCCGCCTGAAGCTTCGCCCGCTGCTTACGCCATGCCTTGAGACGTCTCCGCTGGTCGCGGTTCATGCCCTCGAAGTTGTGGTCGAGCTCGAGGTTCGGCGGAATCCGCAACTCGTCGGCGCACTGCTTGCCGACCATCGTTTGAAATAAGCGGCTCTTCGCATCGGTCACGCCTGCACCCCCATGAGCTTCGCGCACATCGCGTTGTGATTCTCGAGCGCCTCGAGCTCGGTCGCTGACGTCACTTCGTCGACCATCTTGCGGTCTTTGAACATCGCCGTGCCGAAGATCTTCGGCGGTGGGTGCATACCGCAGTCGATGTCCGTGCCCATCCACATCGTGGTGACTCGATGGCCGTTGATCTCGTCGGTCGCGACTAGGCGATAGTCGGGGTCCGACCAAGCGTTGCACCAAGCCTGCAGCGACATCGGCTTGCCGTCTCGCCCGAAATACATCGGAGGGTCATCGATCGTGTCCCGCAGCCCACGCGGCTTGTCGATGAGCTCGGCGCTGTCGCGCAAGAAGCTCTGCGCGAGCTCTAGGACTTTGTTAGCGGGGTCATCGGACATCGTCATCGATCTTTCCGTGCCTCGAGCTCGAACTCTATCATGTTTCGCATGAGGGCCATGAACTCGTCGATCGAGTCGTTGTTGGCGTAGATGTGACCAGCTGCCAAGATAGCGACCATGTGCAGCACCTCTGCGCCAGGCGCCTTATCTCGCAACAGTTCGAGCACAAGCTTCTGTACCCGTTTGTTCGCCTTGAGGCGTGACGCTTCTAGCTGGGCTTCGGTCATCATTTCACTGGGTACTTTCCGCTCGCTAGTTCCGTCTCGACATGCTTGCGCAGGTTGCGAAAGAATGTGTCGAGGTCTTCGTCTTTGACTGTGATGAAGGCCATGCCCGCCGCGAGCATGACGAGCTGCGTGTAGAGCTGCGTGAGCATCGCTCGCGCGTCTGGATTGTCTTCGCGCGCATCGGCAATCATCTGGCGCACGCGCTCTCGAGCTCGGTTGATCGTGTCAGTCATAACCAGCAGCACACGACTTGTGGCTCGTCCGTAGGGTCGCGCGGAAAGTGCGCCAGGCCAGGGAAGTGATCATTCATAAACGCGTACGCAGACGCGAGCGTCGGGAGCTTCATACCGAGAGCGTGCGGTCGCACACCGTTCTTACCGCTGTACTGCGCGCGTAAGACAACTGCATTCGGGCAGTCCTTCGGTTTGTCATACAAAACAACTAGCATGAGCTCGTCGTCTTGCGCCCCCTTGCGCCAGCGCGCCGCGATATCGAGCTCCGATGTCACGCCGTCTGCCCCGCAAACTTGGGATCGAGCGGCGGCATCCCTAGCTGCTTCCAGATAGGCTCGGGGTTCGCGAGCGCAGCGCGGCCCTTGGGTGTGATCTGGTACTCGCGCCGATGTAGCCCTAGGCCCATGTGCTCGAACTGCTCGTCGTGCGCGCGCGACTTCACGAGCCCCCCGTCTTCGAGCTCCATCAGATACACGTATGCGGTGCCGCGCTTGAGCTCAGACGGCCGCATCTTGATCATCTGCAGACCCGTTAGCCAGACCTCGCGGTGTGGCGCCAAGACCTCGAGAAGTGCCCTATGCTTGCTCATCACTTACCTCTGTATCGCATCATGACTACAGACAGCGTGCTCGCCGGATACACGGCAGCCGCCACTCGCTCGACATCGAGGTTACGCAGCCATATGCTCTTTGTAGTCTGTATGTATCCGTCGTCACCGAGCACATAGACGGCGATATCTTGCTTGTGCCAGACCCAGACCTCGGGCACGCGTAGCTGCTTGTAGAGCCCTAGCTTGTCGCCGATGCCACGCGACCACGCGACCTCGAGCGCAAGATCGGGGCGTACAGGCTTCTCGAAGTCTTTGAACATGAAGCATGCGTCGGGCTCGATGCCGATGCGCTTGGCCTCGTTTCTCAAGGTCCACGAGCCGCCAGGGCAGACTTCGATGTCGTTGTCGAGGCAATACGCCTTGACGATATCGCCGATGTAGCCAGCGATCTTCTCGTGGTCGAGCGAAGGACTCAGGATCTCCAACATCACGCCATCGTAGTTGAGCTTGGGGCGTGACGACTCCCCACGCTTCGCGCTGGCCGCGACGTACTCGGCCCAGGTAGCGCGCCGACGCTCTAGGTAGTCAGCCAAATCGGAAGACGGTACACGTGTCATCGATATCTCCTAACGAGTACGTCGAACGTGCTGGCCGGGTACACGGCAGCTGCTACGCGCGCGATATCAAGGCCTGGCATCCAAACACTGCGCCGCGCTTCGATGTAGGTCGTCTCCCGCAGCTGATGTACCGTGATCTCTTGCTGCTTCCAGATCCACACCTCGGGGATGCGAAAACGCGCGTAGAGCTCAAGCTTGTCGCCGACGCCCGACGTCCACACGACCTCGATGGCCAGGTCTGGTCGCGTCGGGTCGTCGTGGTTCTCGAACGTGAACGACTCGTCGGGCTCTAGTCCCGCGTGCTCCGCCTCGCTCTGTTGTGTCCACGAACCGCATGCGCCGACTTGGATGTTGGCCTCGCTGCAGTGCAAGGCTACAAGATGCCCAATGTTTCGCGCGATCTTCTCGTGGTTCTTTGAAGGGTTCATGATCTCGAGCGTCGTCCCGTCGAACGTCAGCCGCGGGTGAGACGACTCGGCGCGCCTTGCGTCAAGCGCGATGTACTCGCCCCAGGTCGCTCGGCGTCGTTCAAACGTGTCCACCTGTGAACCAGAAGACAGTGCTTTTGCCTCGGTAGAATGCGTCATTTTCTTGCCTCGGACATGGGTGCCAACCGAACGAAGGGCCGCGGTCGAAGGTGTCGGGGAACAGACCGAGCAACCTGCGGAAGCGGCTGTACCTGATGCGTAATCGCCGGAGCTTACGTCTTGTCACGTTTGGAATACGCTCGCTCGGCTAGGACTGCACGCGCCGAGAAGACTCCCTTGTCGAGCGCGAGTTCCACGAGCTCGGCGAGCACTTTATCGGGCGTGCTCCCCTCGCGCTCGGCGACGAGCCTGATCCGCTCGGTGAGCTCCTCGGTTAGTTCCAGCGCCATGTGAAGCTGCCTTTCTCGCGCTTGCGTACGCTCATCGCCGACCAGTAGTGATGGTCACTGGCTTCAAAAACAGCCCAGCCGAACGACGGCATGGGCCCAAAGATGTGCTCGAGGCCGCGTGTGTCTCGGCGGAATCGGCTGTACTTGACTCGATGTCGACGAAGACGGCGGCGGGTCATGGCTCAATACCCAGCGCTAGCTGTTCCACTTCCGGCTCTTCGCTCTTCGGTTGCACGGCAGGTTTCAGCTTGTATTTGCGAGGTTTCCGACGCAGCGCTTCTTTGCGGAACGCTGCCACATCAGCAGGGCTAACTGTACCGCTACGCTGATCGGCATGCAGCACTTTTGGCGCGTTGCAAAGCCTTGTTTTCTCGGCTCGAAACAACTGCAGCGCGGCGCGCACAGCTTCTAGCTGTTCCCACTGCTGGGCTGTCTTGTAGCCCATGCTGAGTGTAGTCCCGAGTGCGACAAGTGCGCTCTCGTGCCGCCGCAGCGTTTGCAAGGCCTCGACCAAAGATTGCGACGCACGTTCCGCCGGCATGATTTGCACAGGCTACATCGGCCGAAAACGTATTGCAACGTAGGGCAAGCCGCCCAGAGGGGCAGAGGCGGAATCCCAGTCTTAGGACTCATCTCCTCTATTCTTTGACTGACAGCTCACGATCGCTGCGCTCCAACTTCTGACGCTCTCGTCAGTTTCTACGAGACTAGGGATGGTCCTAATCGTGGGAGTAAACATGAGCAGGACTAGAGATCTTTCCTTCGTCCCAGCCTCTCGGCGCCAGCCCACCTTGATGTTGCTCGAGGTGCGGGAGCTAAGAATGTGTCGTTCAGGATACCACTCCCCTTCGTTAGCCTCTCTTAGATCCCGTAAGCGCCCCGGCGCTAAGGGGGAGTGCATACGTGTGCACTCTTATAAGAGCGTGTTTGGGGACACACTGTAGCCGTTTGCGGACGTTGGGGTGTGCCGGGTGACGTCTTGGGCGTCTCCGCAGACGCTCCGAAAGCGGCTTTTCGGCGCCTCGAGCGTGCGACGGCGCGCTGATCCCTCGCGCCGGACGCAGCTATGCACCCCCGTCTAGCTCTCGCTGTTCAGAGGTGCCTGTAGCTGCCCTGTGGCCTAGTTAGGTGGCCCTCGGCCGCCCTTGGGTGGCTCGACGTCTCCCGCGGGCCAGCAGAGGGTTTCTCGAGGCCGAGCGTTCGCGAGGATGTCGTCGAGCTCAGCGAGAAACTTGTCCTCAGATGGAGTTGTTGCCAAATCTGCAACAACTGCCCCTTCGAGATACTCATTGGGCTCGGGCTCGGGGCGCTCGAAGTCTTCGAAGCAGAAGTAGATTCGGTTGTACGCCCATCGCTCCCAGCGCCATACGTACGTGCCGTCGGGCTCCCGCACACGGACCCGCTTAGGTGGGCCTAGCTCCCACTTCGCCACCTTAGACGCGGGAAGCTGCACGCTGTAGAGCAGCCCTGCCTCGCAAAACTCGCGAAGGATGTCACTGACCGTGTTGCGATGCGCTTCTTTGGCCGCAAGTGCCGGTCCGCCGACTGCGACCCAGCCCAGCGCCGCAGCTCCGAGCCCGCGCAGACACAAACGATTGCGCCCGCTGCCATACTGTCGGGCCTCGTCCAGCCCCCCTAGGAACCAACGCGCACGCAGGTCGATAGTTTCCTGATCGCGCAGCCTGCCCGTGTCGGTAAGCGTAATGCGGGCGGCTATCCTCGCGATGTACGGCTCAGACGCCCCCTTCTTGCGCAGGGTCGTCTCAACCCGCGAGAGCGGGTCAGGAGGACGAATATGCGCCCAAGTCGTCTGACTGATGACCTTTGCTTCCCCACCAGAGACCGTGGGGGCTAGCTGCTCCTCCCGTCTCGCAAACCACCCTAAGAATCCGCCGCCAACTTTTGCTGGCTTCTGCTTGATTCGGGCGGTGAGTGCGGGTAGGTTCGCTTGCATGCTGCGAAGCGTTGCTGCGCTTCGTGGTTAGGAAATCGGAGCGGCGGGAAACCGATCAGATTGCCGGCCCGGTCCCTCAAGGGGTCGGGTTTTCGTGTTTTTGGGGTTGCGGGTGTGACGTTGTGCCGCAACGGTGCACAGATCCCGCACATTAGCCAACAAAAATCGGCGTGCCCCCGACGTTTTTATCGGTCCGGGCTGAATTTCCCCCCATGCCAACGCCTGAAACGCCCCTAGATCCCGCCCTGAAGGCCGCGCTCGAGGCGCTCATGCGCGAGTGGTGGGGCGATCGCGAGCCCGGCGAGCACGAGGAGTGGAGCGTGCGGCGCATGAACGAGCTCGTGAAGCAGCTCGCCCTCGCCGCCGGGCTCCCTATTCCCCCTTGGGCGTGACCTCGGTCTCCTCGACCGTCGCCCCGAGCTCATAGAACGCCGCTTCGGCCAGCAGGCGTACCGCGCCCTGCTCGACGTGCCAGCCAGCCGCCTCGAGCACCGCAGCGAACAGCTCTTCCACCTTTTTCACCTTTTCCTCCGCATCTTCCATCTCTGTTGGCTACCAGCATTCTTGACGGCTGTCTAGCTTTCATCTAGCCTGCTTGGTGCAATGCACACAGTTGTAGCGTTCGTCTCCCGCAAAGGAGGCGTCGGGAAGTCATCATTCGCGCGGGCATTCGCCCGTGAGTCAGCTGCAGGCGGGCTAGACGTCCGCATTGCAGACCTCGACACACAGCAGGGCACAAGTCTGGATTGGTGCCGCTCACGCGCTCAGAAGCAGCACGAGCCGTCAGTTGCTGTCGAGTCGTTCGGCAGCTGCAAGCAAGCTCTTGCCAAGGCACGTTGCGACGTGTTGGTTATCGATGCACCCGCGGGAGCATCGCCTATGGATGTGTTCAACATCGCGCAGTCTGCCGACATCGTCGTGCAACCGAGCGGCCCCTCGCTCGATGACCTCCAACCCTGCGTGCGTGAGTTCCTCGCGCTGCAGAAACGCGGCATCCCCGCGCGCAAGCTCTACGTGGCGCTCAACCATATCGGGACCGAGGCCGAGGAGGCCATGGCTCGTGAGTACCTACAAGAGGCTGGCCTCCACGTGCTCGGCGGCTATATCCCCGAGCGCCCCGCCTATCGCACGGCGCAGAACAACGGCCGCGCCATCACCGAAACTTCGTTCGACTCCCTCAACGAGAGTGCCGAGCGCGTCATTCAGAACATCGTCGATCGTTTGAAAGGTAGGAAGTAGACCCATGGCAACGGACATGACCGCAGTGAAGAGCAAGAAGCGTCGTAACCTCGGCGCACCGCCCCGTGCACCGCTCGCCGTCGAACCTGCCGCGCCGAAAGAGGACGAAGACTCGGTCGGCCTCGTCGACATGCGGATGATGATGCGCTCCGCGCGCACGGTTCAGTTCAACACCAAGATCAAGCCGTCGACGGCTCGACGGATCAACCAGATGGCCATTCGCCAACAGGTTCGCATCGTCGAGCTCTTCGAGCGCATGGTCGATCTCTACGAGGCCCATCTCCAGGCAGGTGAAGAATGATCGGACCGGGCAAGTACGATGAAATCTGCACCGAGATTCGTGAACGTCTCGGCGCACAAGGCATCGTGCTCGTGGTTCTCAACGGAAACCGCGGGCATGGCGTCTCCCAACAGGTGATGGCCAAGCCGGAAACCGTCAAGCCGCTCATGGCGGCGCTCGCCGGCATGCTCAACGAGGTCGCCTCGGGCCTCGTGAAGACGGGCGAGGACATCGCTCGGCCGAAGCACAGCGCATGACCTATGCGTTCACCTACGACCAAGTGGTCAAGATGTTCGAGCGCAACGTCTTACCCGAAACGTTGCGTGTGGAGCTGTTGGACGGGGCTCTTGTCGAGATGACTCCGCAAGGGCCTCTCCACGGCTCCGAGGCTGACCACATCGCAGCGCTAATGCGCTCGCTATACCCTCACCTGCTCGTGCGTGAGGACAAGCCGCTACAGATTCATAACGTGACGGTCCCCGAGCCCGACATCTACCTCGTGCGCGGGATGCCAGCCGACTACATCAAGGCGATTCCGACTGGCATGGATGCCGTGCTCGTGATCGAGCTCTCGGTCACAACGCTCAAGCGCGACCGCGAGAAAGCGGCGTACTACGCTCGAGGCGCCGTGCCCGTCTACTGGGTGGTCGATATCCCCAAGCGCGTGCTCGAGGTCTACACAGAGCCTAACACGCTCTCGAAACGCTACATAACCAGCGCGAAGTACCGGCAAGACGAACATGTCGACTTGCCGGAGCTCGACAGGAAACTGCTCGTCAGAGACCTGTTTCTCGTTTGAACAGAAGGGCTGGCTCGAAGGAGCCGGCCCTTTTGCTTTTAGAGCATCGGGAACGTGCCCGACGCCGTTACGCGGAAGCCGCGGAACTGCCACCAAGACTGCTCTGCGATGTTGCAGCTGACTACCAGCGCCACACAGCCCCACAAAGCCGCGTTGAAGCCGGAGCCGTCGTATCGGTTGAGCACACCACCGGTAAGCGGGTCGATGTGCCACATTCTATAGTTCGCGTTCGGGCCTGTGGTAGACGAATCGATGATCGTATGTGTCGCATGGAAGTTTGACGCGGGTGTCGCTGTGCCCGTGCCGTTGATGTTTGTGTATGTGCTCGGCGGCGTGAACGTGATCGCGTTCTTTAGCGAGTTATAATATTCAACAAACAGCTGTCGTGTAGACGTGTAGTTAGGTGACGTGCCTTGCGAGAGCACGAACCTGGCCGTGTTGCCGCCAGTGGTAGCGCGGTTGCTGCCGAAGAAGTCCACCGCAACCGTCACAGAGCCTGCGTTGAAAGCCACAGGCAGCACCTTCACGAACATAATCTCTTGCGAGCACTGGATCAGCATCCCGTTCGCGGTAAGAGTCGAACGGTACGTATTGCCAACAGTGGTCGCGTTGCCGTTTGTGTTGAAGGAACAATCACCCGCGCGTGTGAACACAGTTCCAGCGCCGTTCGTGCAGGTCCAGCCCCTCGTAGCCATGTCTGACGAGCCCGTGAGAAACGGATCGTCGATGGTGCTCGGCGAAACTGCTGGGGTCCAATACTGACTTGGTAGTCGACCGCCGGCAGAGCTACTACCGATGATCGTAGCGCCCGATCGCACAAGCGTCTGACCGTCGCTGATGGTGCCTATCGTCAGCTGCGTCGGTCCTGACGTCTCGTGGATGGCGTTGACCGTGTTAGCGGTCATCGACCCGTTCGCATCGCCTGCGAGCGTCGTAGGCGGGTAAGCTGTGCCTACGACAGTGGCCCCTACCCGTTGTAGCAGCTGGAAATCATTGATCGCTCCAATCGTCAGCGATGTAGGCCCTGACGTCTCGGTTATCTTGTTGACTACACTAGTGCTCAGCCTGCCACTCACGTCTCCCGCAAGCGGAAGGTACTGACTCTCCGTGAAGCGTGAGTCGCCGGAAACGCCGCCCTCGATGAAGAGGCGGTCGCCACCACCAACACCTGTCTTGATCGTGTAGTTAGCACCCAGATCCTTCAGGACAAACGGGCTCGTCGTTGGATCCTGATTCGCCTCGATGCTGACCACCGGGCCGCCAGGATTTGTGACGACGAGTGAGCCGTCTGGCGAGTCGATGGTTGTAATCGACCCTGCCCCACCCCCAACGTCCTGCCAGCCCGTCGACGTCTGCACACGCACCTTGTCAGTGTCCGTGGCATAGCCCAGTGTGCCTACTTGGGCGTTAGCTGGTTCCTCGCCAGATATACCTATCGGTATAGACAGCCTAGTTGTGGCTACCTTTGGGCTAGCTAGCGGCATTCTATACCTCGACTATGTTGAGGGCCGTCTCGCTAGCGATATAGGCCGGGTCGCCGCTCGTAAACTTCATGAACCGGCTCGCGCGGTCCAAGCGCCAGCGAGTCATGAACCCGCCCTTCACTGGCCACAGCTTCGCGCCAGTGAGCTCTTCGGGCGTGGCGGCGAAGGCCACGTAGCACTTGGTTAGCCCCGCCGAGAAGAGGATCTCGGTGGCGGTGTTCACGTTGGTGTCGTACACGCCCGCGAACACAGGGACCTCGACAACCTGTTTCGGAGCTCGAGGCGGGTCGCAGTTCCAGATCGTACCGATGTCGTACAACGATACGGTCGTTGTAGCCACATACGGATACACGCGCATGAGCGGCGCCGCGCTGCCAATACGGAAGATCTCGGAGACGTCCGAAGGCCACTCAAAATAAGGGATGCTGTCGATGCTTGAGGCGTGGCCGAAGATCAGGCGCACGGGCAAGTCAGACACAAGCAGCTTGTAGCCAGAGTTGATTGGCCCGTAGGTCGTATTCGCGGCAGCGACGTACTCGCTTACGTTGACGGGCGGGTTGATGAGCGGTGAGTAGGCGATCATGGTCGAGTCGCCGCTCCCCACGACACCTCGACATAGCCACTGCCGCCGACAGCTGACAGGGCCATGAATCTCGTGTCGTTGTTCAACATGAAGCGATAGTTCGTCTCGCCCCGCAGCGGGAGCAAGGTGTCGAGCGCGAAGTTGATGTCGTCGGCCGAGGCGGCGAAGCGCACGGCGACTGCGTTTTCGAAGTAGAACACGCAGTCTTGCGAGTTGGTCACCCCCCAGATCTCGATAATCGAGTTACCAGAATGTAAGTCGACGAATACGTTCTTCGGTGCAGCTATAACCTTTGTAGTCAACATCTATCTATAACACCTGTCCGATGAACGCCATGCGCATCGTGTTCGTACCGACTCCCCCGTCGCCAACGATGGCCATGCGTGTGCTTGCCGGTGTCAGCTTGAAGCGCATCGGCGTGTCGCCCGGAATCGGAAACAGGATCCAATTCTCCATATCGTCCCCCTCCGCGCCGAAAGCCACGTAGACAAGCTCGGACGACGTCAGCAGTACTTCGGCGCTACCGGTGATCTGCAGGTCGTAGACCTCGAGATCTGCGTAGTTGTATGTGTACACGCCGACCGCCTCGGGCGCCGTCATCGGGGCGTAGGGGAGCTTATATGGGTCTCCGCCTACCGGGTAAAACGCCACGTAGACGTTGAAGCCAAGCACCGACATCCACGGATTCGCGCTCGACACGTTGATCAACGTGGGCGTGTTCTGTGCGAGGCCCAGCCCCGGGCTAGCTACGTAGTCTGTCTCGGTTTCGAAGAATTCTATCGTGCAAGGCTGGTCAGCAACTATGCAGTTGATGCCTGGTCGCATCGGTGCGACGCCGTCTGTAAAAACGTTCGCGTAGATCGTCGTGACTAGCGGCGGAGAGATAGCGGGCCAGAGCTCGACGGACGATGACATTCCGTCATAAGTCTAGCACGCTAGATCATAGCTAGACGACATCTAGGTCTTTGCTAGCCGGCTCGAGGACAAACAGGATCTCGGGCACGCGCGGTAACGACTTGGAGATGAAGTCGAGAAAGGCCTCGCGCGAGCAGTCCTTTTGCAACGTGGCAGCCGCCGAGATAATGGCCGAGCCGAGCATGACCGCAGCCGCTGTGCGCTCGTCCTTCGGCGCTCGTCTCGCGATCAGCTCGATGGCCTGGCCGACCATGCGCAGCACGGTCTCTTGCGTCTCGGTAGATAAAGAGTCTTTGGTGGGGTCGCTCATCGCACGCTAGAATACCTGTATGGCGAACGAAGACGATGCGGACCAACACAAGCTACGGACGAAAGTCGGCGACGAGCTCGAGAAGGTGCTCGCGAAGCACAACTGCGGAGGCCTCGTTATGATCGTCTCCCCCGGCTCGGCCGCATGGCGCTTGATCATGCCCAAGTGGGCCATGCTTGTTCCGGGTCAGGGCCACCAATGGGTCATGAAGGTTCGGACCTCGACCCCCGAGGCCAAAGCGGCGACAGAGAGCACACTTCACTACATCCGGGCCATTCGAACCATCTGCGAGGACTTCGCCGAGTACTTCGGCCAGCTCCACGATCAGATCCGTGCCCGCATGGGAGACGACCTCGAAGAGACCGGCGAGGTAGGTCCGAAGGCCCAGTCGGAGTGGCACGCGGGGCTCCGTCTCGTGCCGTCGAAGGACGAAAAACCGAGCTGAGCGGCCCGTGGATCGCTGGATCCCTGTGATCGGGCAAAAAAGCGCCAAACTCCTAGAGACCTCTGGAACACCTACCAGGGGTGGTACAATGGTGGTGTATATGGCTATCTATACCCTATATAATATATATATAATATATAGGGTGATCCATAGGATCCATATAGGTAAGTGGCCTGTATGACTGGACAATTTGGTGGATCACCCAGGGAGACGTCTGGGTGCTCCACTGGGTGCTCCATCGAGTCACGGCGATCACGCCGCGGCAGCGGATCGCTTTCCGGGGTTCTTTCTCCACAGCGTGGCACGGCCTGCGGTCTCCCCTAAGCGCGGTCCACGGAACGTATCCCAGCCAAGCTGCCGAAGCACTCGCCCTAGCCTCTTTGAGTCAGCCATCGTCATGGCAGTCGGCAAGCCCAACGCTGCCCCGACGTCGCGCAGCCTGACCCAAGCCCAGTGCCCATCGACGACTTGGCCAGGTAGTAGCGACTCCTCGCCCCACACCTTCACCGAGACGGGCAGCGAGAGGAACGCAGCCACGGTCTCGAGCCACGGGTCGCGCACCTCATGCTTCGCATGCACCTCGGTGAGCGGCTCGACCTCTGCAGCCTCGAGCCACCACGGCTCCCCAGCCGAGACGAGCAAGCGAGCAGCGGCCCAGATCCTGTCGCGCTCCGAGCGTAGGCGCTCCAAGTCTAGCTGCCCTACTTCTACCGGCCAGAAGCGGCGGTTCTCGACATCCACTAGAAAGTCACCATCATTCGTCGTACCGGCTACGATCGCCCTACGCGGCAGCGTGACAGCTACTCGTGCGTATGCTGGCCGGACAGTCGCCTCTCGTGCAGCTAGCTCCTGCTTGACCGCCTCGATACTTTTTCGCGACATGTGAGCGAGCTCGCCATATTCTATAATGGCGAAGCGCGAATATGCGATTGCAGACTCGCGCGCATCCATCGAGACACTGTCTGAGAAACAATCGCGCTGGAGTCGTTCCGGAAACAGCTCACGTAGATAGGTGCTCTTCCCTATCCCTTGCCGACCGATGAGCACCATAGCTGTATCCAGCTTGCAGCCTGGCCTAATCTGTCTAGCCGCAAGCCCCACATGCCACCGGAGAGATATCGCTCGTGTAGCTGGCGTATCTTCTGCTCCAAGCATCTCGACCAACAGACTAGAAAGATAGTCCCTAGCTGCCTGAACACTGTCTTGCCAGACGCACCCATGCATGTAGTCAAGCAGACAATCTCGCTGGTTCATGGACGCTATGCCGTACATATGTTGCACAGCCTTCGAGATAGTCACATTGAGCCCATACTCGCTATAGAACCAGCCAATCAGGTCGTATGCATGGCTCTCCTCTACAACGTCGCCGACCTTCGCGCTGGCTCGCCACGGACAAGCCCTAACGTATACGGCCGCGTTCTTTCGAACGTCTACGCCCAAGCAGCCCGTCTGCTCGATCAAAAGACCCAAGTTCCTATCTGTGTTAGCTATCTTGCCGTTGTTGTCATTCTCGGCAGTAGCCATCTCCTCCATCTGCACCCGGACGCCGTATTCCCAGCCGCGTGTAAAATGGCCCCTTGCTTCTAGCCAGTCGGCCACCGGCTCGACGACTCGTGTGTTCGCACGTAGCGTCTGCTCGATCACGCCCCAGCTATCGTCGAGCCCGAAGGTCGTCTGCCCGGACCGCACCCAGATAGCTCCAAGGCCGGTACCGCTCTCGACGAGTGCATTGGCCTTATTCACCCGGACGTCTCGAATGCGGCGAACGTGACGGTCAACCTGCGCCGTCAAAGACTGCGAGCTCCCGTTCAGGTCGATAGCGAGCACAGAGCCGTGCAGCCCGGGGTCAAGATACGAACCGTCACGGCAGACGTACACGTACTTGTCCCGGTGGACGCCGTAGCCCGTAGGAAGAAAGAAGCACGACTCGGGCCCGATCTTCGAGGTATCGGCCGGCAACCCCAGGCGCAGGCCAACGGACCGCCACAGCCGCCGATAGGCGTCGGCCTCGACGGCATGGGTCAGCGGTATGATCACACGCAGCTTCGCCCGACCAGCGGGCAGCAGGGCGCTCTTGGCGGTCGAATGGACGCAGACCGCCTCGAGCTCCTCGAGCCGCGCGAGCACTGCCTCTACGTCCACGCCGTCGCCGGAGTCGTCACGGTCGAGATCATAGACCAGCAGGCCGGAGGCTAGGGCGGTCTTGGCCGAGCGGCGGTCGCCCTCGAACACGGTCGGGCACCATAGGGGCGCACGGTCCTTGAGCTCTTCGATGGCCTCGCGCGTGGGCGCGCCGTCCAGCCAGACGACGCTTTCGGGCGCGAAAAGCCTGGAGAAAGCAGCAAAATCTAGAGTGGTTTTGTGACCTGTGGCGTAGTTTTTCTGCGCAAACGTGGTAATATCGAACATGGAAGTTCCGAGCTAGAAGGTAGATAGATCGTGAAGGTAGGAAGTAAAAGCACGAATCTCACGGTGCGCACCGAGCGCAATGCAGTCGCCTACATGCGCATGTCGAAGGACGAGCAGACCTTGTCCATCGACGCCCAGCGGGCCGAGATTGTGAAATGGGCGAAGCTCTACAAGGTGACCATCGTGAAGTGGTTCATCGACGAGGGCGTGTCGGGCAAGACGGACCCCACGGACCGTGAGGGTCTGCGGGCTTTGCTCGACCACGTGTCCAGCCGTTCAATCGACTATGTCGTTATCGCTGTGCGAGACCGCTTCTCGCGCGATACGAAGATCGACGGCTTTTGCGAGTATTACATCGAGAAACAAGGCGCGGCGGTTTTCTCCTGTTCCGAGGATCCCGAAGAGCCGCCGACTCCCGAGCGTTCGTTGCTACGTAACATGCTCAAGAGCATAGCGCAGTTCGAGCGCGAGCTGACCGGATGGCGCACCCGCAAGGCGCTCGAGGTTCTGCGCTCTCGCGGCGCCACGTTAGGCCGCCCGCCTCAATACGAGGCGGCACAGTTGGCGGTGTTTCACTACGTCGTAGAATTCCTGCGCAAGTACGGCCTGAACTCGCAACAGATCTACCAGTACCTCTGCGAGCAGGGCTACCCGCGGCTCTCGAAGGGCCACGTCGACTTCTACTTCTACCGGCGCACCAAACAATCGCTCTACAAGCGGCGCGCGAAGCACTCGTTTGCCGCGATCAGACACTGGCTCAGGCCATACTTCAGACAGTACATATGGACACCCCCATCACAGACGCCGTTGGCGTCATCCTCACCCGTGACCGGCAAGGCCGCTACGCAGCCCATCGCATCGCAGTCGTTGACGGCAAGCTCGAGCACCAGCGCGAGCTCACACATAGTCGTTCGAAACCGGCGGCTGTCCGCGAGGCCGCTCTTGACCTCGACATGATCAGCCTGGAGCTGAGCCGTCGTCTCATCAAGCTCGGAGACGAGCAGGTATGACGACGGCTTCGCTCTTGACGCTCGGCACGGTTGCGCTTTTCTGCCTTATCGTCGTCTGGGATCTAGGCTGCAGGTATCTAGATGCACGCAAGGTGAAGGGTGTGGAAGAAGCGCTCAACGCCTACACCGAGCGGCAAGACGCTATCACCAAGACGTTTCTTGCATCTATCGTCGAGCTCATCACCGTCACCGAAGCCGACAAAAAAGCGCTGCGAGAGAAGTACGTGGCCGCGGGCATCCGTGCTACCAGATAAGCGCCGGCTGTCGTGCCACGCAGCTCTTCGTCCCGCTCACTCTCTAGATGAGGTGCGATGGCCGGCGCCATCCTCGCGCAGCTGTTAGCTGCCGCGGGTGAGACGGACACGGACGAGGCGGAGTGGGGCAGGGGGGTTACGGCCGATGGCGAATTTCAACGTATCCAGCGACTGCGTCGTCGGGATTGGTCGTACGACCTATGTGACGAGCTGGGCAGTCGGCCTCTGTTTCCGTGTCAGCGTGCTGCTCTTCATGACCTCGTGGCCACGCGCCGCCTTTGCATGTTCGCGAACGTCGGTGCGGGTAAGCTTCTTGTGGGGGCGCTTGCACCTGTGGTGCTCGGTTCGCGCTCATCGCTTTTTGTCACTTACGCCCAGCTACTCGACAAGTCCCGACGAGAGATTGCAGCCGCGAGCGAGCACTGGCGCTGCAGCCCCGACGACTTCACCTTCGTCTCCGCCGAGCGCCTAGTCCGTAGCGGCCTCCTCGAGCGCGCGTGGGACCTGATAGTCGTCGACGAGGCCCATCTCTTCCGGCCCGGCTCGAAGCGCTCCAAGGCCTTCGAGGCGCACCTAAAGGCGCATCCTGACACGAGCGTCGTGTTGCTGACAGGCACGCCGGGAGACGACGACCTGCGAGACGTCGCGTTCCTGGCCAAGCTAGCTCACGGTCCAGCCAACAGCCCCTATCCGACTCGCTATCACAGCCTGGACATGTGGCACCGGGCCCTGTCCGAGCGACCCGAGCAACGGCTCGACCCCGGCGCGCTGCGCGCTTTCGTCGGTCCCGCTCCTGCCAATGACACAACGCTCGACGACATTCGCCTGGCCGTCGCCGACCACGCTGCTAGAACACCTGGCCACCTCGTTTACCGTCCTGCGCACTCGATCTCGTGCAGCCTCTACATCGGCTCGCACACACTGCGCAGACCACCGAGCCCGGAACTAGAAGCTGCGTATGAGAGTACCCGCTTGCACGGCCATCTTGGCCCGTATGAGTTTGCAGAGCTGCCCGCCGAGCGCTGGCGATTGCTTCGTCAGCTCGGGCTCGGCTACGCGAAGATCATCGATCCGCAGCCACCCGCGCCATGGGTGCTCGCACGATCTCTATGGGCGACGCTCTGCAACGCGCACGTTGATTCTGTCACCTGTCCACTTGGAGCGTTCACGAGCTCAGTTGACGCTGGTGCCTACGGCGCGATGTACTCGGACGCTCTCGCGGCGTGGCGCGCAATCGAGCCGTCTTTCAAGCCTCGGCATAAGCTGCTGTGGTACGATACCTCGGTAGTCGACTGGTGCATCGAATGGCTGCAGACAAACAAAGGCCTGCTTTGGACACCCTACCCAGACTTCGGCGAGACAGTCGGCTTAGCCGCTGGGCTGCCGTTCTTTCATCGGCTTGGAGTGTGCTCGCGCTTTGGCTCCATCGAGTCATATGGTTCGGACACGGGGGCTGTCCTTGCCATTCAGCCCAACAGCACAGGTCGCAACTTGCAGCGGTGGTCCCGATCACTCGTGGTCGCACCACCAGCCAAGTCCGATACATTGAACCAGCTGATCGGCCGCACCCACCGAACGGGACAGAGCGCCGAGCAAGTCGACGTCACGTTCTGTTTTAGCTGCGGCCAGCACATCGATGCAGTCGAGCGCGCACGAGAGCGCGCTAAATTTGATGCCAGCCTCGGCGGCAACCTTGGGAACAAGCTGCTGGCGTGTGACTGGTTAGTAGACACAACTCGCCCTCGCGGCGCACTTTGGAGACGATAGCGATAGTATGGGCATGCATGCACTCGATCTGAATTCGGCGAAAGTTTCTAGCGGGACGAAAGGCGTCTATCTAGAAGCAGGCAATCACGAGCTCGAGGTTACAGATTGGAAGGTCATTGAAACGCGAAAGAAGGGAGACGCCTTCATCGTCGACTTCAAGATCCTCGACTCCACGACCCACGACCCTGGCACCGTTCGTAACGTCTACATAAGCGCGTCGGGCCCTGCCGGCGACATGGCAGCGGAGAAAATCAAGCGCCTCCTCATTGCGCTGAGCGGCCTGCACCCAGTTGCAGACGCCGGTAAGATCGCGAGCGAAGACTGGAATAAGCTCTTCAAGGCCTCGCTCGCCAAGCCTCAGCTGCTCATCGGTAAGCGCGTGCGTTGCAACGCGACCAAGCAGCTAAAGGCTGGCTCAAAAGCACTGGCGCAGCAGAACCCGTCGCTGCTCGAACAGCCCGGATTCGCCGCGACAGCTTACTACCTCGATCTCCACTTCACGCCTTGGACTCAGCAGAAAGCGGCGAACGACAATGCTCAACCGTGAAATTTTGGGCCTCTTGCGCGAGGTGCGTTTCGCGCTGATCCGCTTCGAGGAGGAGTCGGACATCGCGCATCTGGACGATGCGCTCGAGATGTTCACTCACCTCCACCAGCTCTGTGACGAGATGACTCCGCCGGACGCGCAGCTCGTACCCACTGGAGCTCGGCCGAATTGACACATGCTGCCCGAACAGATTCAGCACGATCTGCTCTACAGGTGCGTTGACGAGCATCGTTGGCGCAACCTCACGCAGGCTTGCTTTACGCGCCGGTTTCGCGATGAGGTTGCGGGGCTGGACGATGCGGTGGTCTCGACGCATGACGCTTACCTGCCAATTTACCGAGCTCACTGCACCGTGTACCTCCTGCAAACGGGATACTCGGTACTTGTGGCGGGCGACAACTGGAGCCTATTCGAGGCTGCAGAACGTGTAAAGCGGAATGCGCTGATAAAGCAGTACGCCGACTACATCCGCGGGTGTTGGATGCCACATCCGCCGAACAAACCCGGACACTATGCAGTGCGCGCGCGAGACGGCAGTCAGAGCTATCGTGAGCTGCAGCTAGTCGACGGTCGCCTGCGAGACGTTACCGCTCGAGAATATCTGCCGCCAGGTGTGACGACACAATGGCAAGGCGATTGGTGGCACATGCCACTGCCGCGCCTGCCTGACTGAGATCTAACAACATGCTCGTTGCCGTCGACTCGGAGACGGCGCTAATCGGTCGAGGGATCGATCTAGCGCCGCCTCTCGCGTGCATCACTTGGTGCACTCCAACCATGGTCCCCGATATCGTCCACGCCGACGACGGCGAGGATGTCTGCGCCTGGCTCTTCGGCGAGTGTGAAGTCACTGGCGCTAACTTCGCCTTCGACGCCTGCGTGTTTCTACGCGCATACCCGCGTCTTACAAAGCTCATATTCAAAGCATACAAAGACGGCCGCGTGCGAGACATTCAGCACAACCAGCGGCTCATCGACCTGGCCATGGGGGTTCTCAATGGGTACAAGCTGGCGTCTGGTCAGACTTTTCCTCACTACTATAATCTGGCCGCATTACATGAGCGGTACGGATACGGCGCCCTCGACAAGTCGGGAGACACTTGGCGACTACGTTATGCCGAGCTCATCGGACGGCCTCTACGCGACTGGCCCGATGCCGCGGTTGAATACGCAAAGCTTGATGCACTCGCGACACTTCGCGTAGACCGATCGCAACAAGCGTTCAAAGAATTTATCGTCGATGGCCCCGCTCAGGCGCGCGCAGCACTTGCACTGCACCGTCAATCGGTGCGCGGCATGGTCACCGACGCAAACACCATCGAATCGTATCTCGTGGAAGTCGAGACCGATATCGAGCGAGCGAAGTCCCTTTGCATCGAACATGGGCTGATTCGCGGCGTGAAGCGCCCGAACGGTAAGGTGTGGCCTGCCTCGAAGGTCGGGACTCGTGACACGAAGGTAGCGCAACAACGCATGGTCGAGGCATGCGCGGAGCTCGGGATCAAGCCCAAGCTCACTGAGGGCAACGCCGTCAGCCTCGATGCCGAGGCGTGCCGAGACAGCGGCGACCCAGTCATGCAGGCATACGCGCTCTACACGTCGGCCGCGAGCGTGCGAGAGCGCGTGACACAACTGCGTGAGGGCGCGAAGGGTCTGCCGCTGCAGACTGAGTATGTTATAATCAATCTCAACGGACGCACATCGAGCCGAGAGCCGAAGCTGCCGTTGATCGGGTCGAATTTTCAAAACGTACCAAGAGCGGGGCGTATGCGCGAATGCTTCGTGCCTAGGCCCGGCTACTGGTTCGTTTCGATCGATTACTCCATGGCCGAGCTCCACACGGTCAGCCAGTGCGAGCTGTGGCTGACTGGCAAGTCGAAGCTAGCTGCAGCGCTGAATGCGGGTCGAGACGTGCACTGCGAGGTAGCTTCTATCTTGCTCAACTGCAGCTACGAAGAAGCTTACGCCAAACGTAAAGAGGGCAAGTGGGCGCTGGCGCGGCAGCAGTCGAAAGAGGTCAACTTCGGCGGGTGGGGCGTGATGTCTGCCCAACGGCTGTACGCGCAGATGAACAAGAAGCGCCAGCCGTACGAACCTAAAGTCACGCTTTACGAGGCTGCGCGGATCATGAACGCATGGCGCGAGCGCTGGGAGCCCGAAGGCTACTTCAGCGCGTGCAAGGCGATGTTTCCTGACGGCGATTGTCACTTCGATGCCGTCGCCACCTACCGGCAGTTTGTCTCGGGGCGCATCCGTGGCCAAGCGTTCTACCCAGACCTCGCGAATGGCTTGTTTTCCGGCCTCGCCACCGACGCGATCAAATGCGCGCTCTTCGAGACGGCGATGGCGTTCGACTGCGCCGAGCCCGGCGATACGCTTCATGACTGCCACGATGTGCTATATGTTCACGACGAGACGATAGCGGAACTCCCGATAAGCAGAGCTCACGAAGCGGCTTACGCGACGACCGAGATCATGCTCGAGGCCTTCAATCGCTACACGCCGGACGTGAAGGTCCGCGCCGAACCAGCGCTGATGACAGCGTGGTACAAAAAGGCCGAGCCGCGGTTCGAAGACGGGCGGCTAGTGCCGTGGAACTAAGCGAGTACAACGAATCGGTGATCTTGGCTGCGTGGCTGCGCCTCAAGGGGCTCAAATTCGCGCACATCCCTAACAGCACGTACACATCGTCGCACGCGGCGAAGGCCAAGAACAAGGCCATGGGTGTCTCGCCAGGTGTACCTGACTATCTGATTCTCTTGCCTGAACGCGTCGTGTTCGTCGAGCTGAAGCGCCGCCATGGTGGCGTCGTTTCACCCGAACAACTCGAGTGGGGTGCGGCCTTGGTACGGTCCGGCGCGTTCTTTCGTGTTTGCTACGGGGCAGACGAAGCCGTCGCCTTTATCGAGTCGCTATGTCCCCATCACTAGGGTTTTACTACGGCGTCTTTCTCGTGACCACGGCCTATCAGCTCAAGAGAATGATGCATGACGACGTGCCCTGGTACACCGCGCTACCCGCTGCCTTTGTGGCTGGGCTGTTCTGGCCGGGCACGGTAGCTGTCATGTTGACTATAAAGAAACCGAACGATGTTACGCGATAGAGCTAGAACCTATCTATACAACACCTCTCTTCAAGAAGTGGTAGACGTCGATGACCTCCCCGAATACGAAGAAGCTGTCAAAACGATCCTCGACTGGCTCGAAGACCTCGAGCTCCAACTCGACGAAGCCAATACCGAGATCGCCGAGCTCGAGCAGCGATTCTTCGACTGACCAGCTGCGGTACAACGACGACAAGCCGAAACTGAGCTTCGTGTTCACGTCGGCACGTGCGCTCGAGGCGATGAGCACGGTGCTGCCCTCGGAGTCGATCGACGCGATCAACGAGAGCTGGCTCATCTCTGCGCTGTACGAGATAGCAGGCTACTTGGACCGCAACCCGAGGCGCTCGCTCGGCAAGGCCGTGCTGGCTGTGCTCGTCGAGCTCGAGCGCGAGCTGAACGAACGCTTCGAATTCAAGGCAGACGTCGCTGACGTACTCGGCATCTTGCAGCAGTTCCCCGCGGCGCTGAGCGAGCTCTGTGCGGTCTACGAATACGGCGGGCAGAAGTACAAGCGCGGCAACTATCGCAAAGGCGCGCCGCTCACCAGCTACCTCGACAGCGCGCTGCGCCACATCCTCAGCTATGCATCAGGACAGACCTACGACATCGAGAGCGGGCTACACCATCTTGGCCACGCACTGTGGAATCTGTGGGTTGCCATGGATCTCCCCAGCCTGCGTGACGACCGGCTGCCTGCCCTTGAAGATTTCTTTCTTGAAGAAACCTTCTATCCAGAAGACTCCGTGGGTGTGTGGTCGGATGCCAGCTGACGCCCTGACGGGCTTTGCTACCGGTCTGCGCCAAGATAGACCGCAAGATATTGGCACGCCGATCGACATCTTGAGCGTCGTTCAAGAGACGTTCGGCGCCATCGTACTTGACCCCTGCGGCTCGAGCGTACATCCGCATTACGCGGAGACTACGTACATGCTGCCGGAGAAAGACGGCCTGAAGGAGCCGTGGGCTGCAGGCACGTTCGCCAACCCGCCGTACGAAGAGCTGCAGAAGTGGCTCAAGAAGTCGGCAGACGAATATCAGGCTGGCGTACGTGAGCAGATCTTGCTCGTACCTGCACGGCCTCGAGCTCGGTGGTGGTGCGACTATATGCACGACATCCCGACTGCCATCGCGTGGCTCAAGCGGATCAAGTTTCGCGGCTACACGAGCAGCTATCCCGAGGCCCTCGTGCTCGTTTATGCGGGCACGTTCGTTGCCGGGTTCAAAGCTCAAGTGACGTCTGCCGGCATCGCTAACCTGATAAGCGGGCGGCTGCGTGAGCACTAAGCCTATTTCAGCTAGCCACCTGAGCCTGTGGAAGCGGTGTCAGCGTCGAGAAGCATTCACATACCGCCAGGACCGCCGCGAGGCAGCAGGGGCCTCTGCAGAAGCGGGAAAGCGGGTGCACGCAGTGCTCGAGGCCTACTACCGACACGAGCCAGTCGACTGGACCACGACTTGGGGCAAGTACCCGATCGGACAGCTTGCCGAAAACATGTCGTGCATCCTGCCGGCCAACGACAACGCAGACATCGTTGGAGTTGAGCAAGAGTTCACGACTGACATCGACGGCATCACATTTCACGGGATCAAAGACCTCGTGACCGTCGACTGCGTTTACGACCACAAGACGACTTCAGCTGCTAAGTACATCAAGTCAGTAGCTGAGCTCGAAGACGACGTGCAGCGCCTCATCTACACCGAGTCGGAGCCAGCAGCTATCACGGCCCAGTGGACAAGCGGCGTGTGGTCCAACCTGACGGTACATCCGAAGGTTGTACGTATCGACCGTCGCGCGGATCGCGAGCGCTTCAAGCTCTCGGTGCTCCGACACGCCGAGGAGATGCTCTCGTACCCGCCCGACGTCGATCCGCTTTCGTTACCGCCGACGCTGAGCGAATGCAAATTTTTCCCGCCGAAAGGCTGTCCCTTTCAAGCCGACTGCTTCCCCCAGGACACGAGCATGCTGCGCGCTATCAGTGAGACGTTACGACCGGACCCAACACCGCCGGCACCAACACATCTTATCGACATGTTGTTTATAGACTGCATGCCGCTTCGTGAGCTCGACGCGCCCGCCGTTAGCTCATGGGAGCTGCTAGCTAAAGCTAATCGTACGGTGGCAGACGACCGCGGCGTACATAGCGCACTTCTTGTCGATTACGGCAAAGGCCCAGCGATGATCGCGTGCGAGGTGAAAGCGCTGCTCGAGGAATCGCCTGTGAAGTACCTGCTATGGGAGTCACGCAGCACTGAAGGTCGCGCTTGTCTGACCACGTTAGTGCCACTTGCTCGCATAGTGATAAAAGGCGTTTACTGAGCGTTAGGTCTGACACATACTCACCAGCCCGTGACAAAAGACGAACTAATCGACTCCATCACTGCGGGGCTGATGATCGAAGCGCGCAACGGCCTCCTGCGCCTTCGCTTCACCGAGCTCGAGGCCTTCGTTACAGCGGCACATTCAAACGTGCGCGTGCGGCTCGTCGACCTCAACGCGATCAAGCACAACCCGTATAGCCGAGGCACGTACGACTGGGCGGGCTTCGAGTACACCGCGGGCCGCTGCGTGCAGCTGCCAGACGGACGCTACTGGCTGCCGATCCCTACGATACCGTGGGATGAGTGCAAATTCTCGGGCGCTGACTTCGTCACCGACGACTGGGAGGTTCGCGAATGAAAGTCACAGCGATCCTCGATGTAGATGGCGTGCTTGTCGACCTGGCCACGCCGGTATGGCGCGCGGCGCAAGCCATCCTCGGCAAGAATCTCCCGCCGCCGGAGGCATGGATGGCCTACGACTTCGCCACGGCAATGGGGCTGACGTCGTCGCAGGCCACAAGGATGTATAACACGCTTCGTAAGCAGGACAACCTTGCGGCGATGGCAACTTGGTACCCAGGTGCGCCTGAATTCGTGAACAACCTGCTACGCTATGGCGTCGATGTTTGTTTTGTCACCAAGCCTTGGGACGGCATTGTGTCCTGGCAGCGCGATCGTGAGTCTCTGCTTCGGTCGCTTTTCCCCGAGCAAGACGTGCTCTTCGTCGCTCAGAAGCATCGAATCGTCGGCCAGCATCTCATTGACGACTGCGTCGATAACATCAAACACAACCTCGGCCGCGGTCTACTGTTTGACCGGCCGTGGAACCAAGACGCCAAGGGATGCACGCGCGTCTCGGGCTACGAGCACGCACTGAAACGCATTCTGTTCGGAGAGATAGATGAACCCACTGAGCAATTGGCACGCGGCGCGCGCAGCTTCGAACAGACCATTGCCGAAAGCGCATAAGCCGCTCGCGCCAGTCGGCGAGCCGCACTACGCGTCGCGCGCTTGTCCATGCTGCGGCTACCACGTCTGCAAGCAGGCAACCGAGCTCAAGCACCAGGCCACAGCGCTGTTCGGCTCGAACGCGTTTGCGCAGGCGCTCGAGACGAAGATGAAGCAGCACATGGAGCAGGTCGAGCTCGCGCGCGAGCAGCGCATGCTCGAGGGCGCCGAGCGCCGAATGATGGCGGGCCGCGACTGTCAGTTTGAGCCCAAGCTGTTCGAAGTGCCGCAGCCGCAGCTATCGACGAGCGAGGCGTTCGCGCTGATGCGCCAGCCTAACCCCGCGTACATCTACGTGAACGCACGGACGTACGCGCAGCTGCAGAAAGACATGGAGCTTTGCCGCGTATCCGAGTACCTGCGAGACGGCGAGATACAGAAGGGCCCGGTGCCACCGCCGCCGGCCGACGAATTCTTCAAGGCGCTGGGCGTGAAGCAGGGCGACCAGCTGAAGGCACCGACGAACTACTTCGCGCAGGCAGCCGATGCCGCTCGTGCAAGCGGGTTCCCGAAGTCGGCCGAAGAATTTGCGAGGTATGCCGCGAATCGCGAGCCCTTGCGAATCGACGACTGAAGTGTCAGGCGATCAACGCCTACGGCGAAGTCTGCCAATGCTGCGGCGAGGAATACCTCGACTTTCTGCAGCTCGATCACATTTACAACGATGGTGCCGCGGAGCGGGCGAATGGTCCCCGCGGCACCAACTTTTACCGCTTCCTGCGCAAAGCCGGCTGGCCGCAAGGCCGTTTGTGTGTGCTCTGCGCCAACTGCAACGTCGCTAAAGCGCTCAACGGTGGGCGCTGCCCGTGCAGACGACTCAAAAACATGCAGATCTCTAGCTATCCCAAGATTCATCACGAGGGCCATCGCGAGCTCAAGCACTTGCTCGCCGGCCCGGTTGTCGTCGAAGAGAAGGTAGACGGCAGTCAGTTTTCGTTCGCCGTGATCGACGGCCACCTCGAGTGTCGCAGCAAAGGCTGCATGATCGACGTGGACGCGCCCGACAAACTCTTCGCCGCTGGCGTCCATGCGGTCAAAGAGCTAGCCGACTCGCTGCGGCCTGGCTGGGTCTATCGCGGCGAGTACCTCGGCAAGCCGAAGCATAACACCTTGCCTTACAGTCGTATACCTAGATACCACGTCATGGTTTACGACGTGGAAATGACAACTAGTCATTATCTATCTAGACTAGCGCTAGAAGAGGAGTGCAAGCGCATCGGCCTCGAGGCCATTCCCTGCTATTACGAGGGTGTTCTCGAGCACTTCAGCGATGCGCGGCAGTTTATGGGTCGTACGTCGGTGCTCGGCGGCGTCGAGGCCGAGGGCGTCGTCATCAAAAACCACGCGAGATTCGGGGCAGACGACAAGCCCCTGTTCGCGAAAATTGTGCGCGAGGGTTTCCATGAGCTCAATTCAGGTGAATGGCGCGCCGCTAATCCGACGCCTACGGACATACGCGAGGCGTTGGGGAGGCTCGTATCGACTCCCGCGCGGTGGGAAAAGGCGATCCAACATCTCCGCGACGAGGGCCGCTTGGCGGGCACTGTCGCGGACATTGGACCTGCGATCAAAGAGCTTCAGGGGGACATCGACGCCGAGTGCAAAGAGCTCATCGCCGAGAAGCTTATGGCTTGGGCTCTGCCGACGATTCGACGCAAAGCTGTCAGCGGTTTCCCCGATTGGTACAAGGCACGCCTGGCTGCGGAGCCGGCGAACGACAACGCAGCCGATGCTGAGCTACCACTGGCGCGCGCTAGCTCATGAAATGGGCCGCGTCGAGCTCGTCGAGAGCGACCCTCACGTGCGCTCGAGATTCGTGATCGACGAGCCACGGTGGGCAGTCGACGCGGACCATTTACTGCTGAGCGTTCACGATAAGCTCACCGACAAAGCCTCGGTCGCCTATATCGCCAGCTGGGACTGGGAAGACGACCTCGACATCTTCTGCACGATCAGCCGCTTGACCTATATCCAGCTCATCGAGTCACTCGCGCGGCACTCCTTCGCGGCGGCCTCCTCGAGCGACGACTGAAGCTCCGCGAGGGGTAGGGCGGGACCGCAATCGTGCGCCGCCCGAAACGCCGCTATCATCGACAGATCCACTACGTCTGCCAGTGTAGGCAATTGTCGCCGCAAGTGCTGAATTAGGCGCTTAGCGGCCAGGATCTGTTCCTCCGGGTAGCGCTGCCAACGGGTAAAAGCGCACGTCGGCAACCGATGCGGCGCCTCGAGAATGTCATGATCGGGCAGCAGTTCGCCCGTTGAGACCGCAGTGCCGTCAGCCATGACCGCACCTACGTTGACTAGTGCGAGGGCGATGGAGAAGGCATTGGCGCCCGTACGCCCGTTCCACTCGCTGCGACCGGCGTGCCAGGCCACGCAGTCAGTCGGCAGGATGCTCTCAATCTGGCCGTCTCGCCCGATGAGGAAATGGGTAGAGGCGCTCGACTTGCGATTCATAAACCGCGCGCGTGCCGTCGCAAACGACTGGCTTGCCGTGTTACTGCAGACGATAATGGTGGGGTTGAACAACACCCCGCCCCGATTCGGCGAACACAAGTCAACCATTGGGAGAGTATAGATGGCGCAGTCGTCCTCAGCAGCACAAACCACCTTCGTTTCACGACGCCCCGCACCTGTTCAGGCACCCGTACGTGTACCGATAGCGCTCGCCGGCAAAGAGCGTTACGTCGGCACCGAGCTCGGGCCCCGCGAAATGAAGATGCTGCAGGAGCTCATCGAATACGATGGACTGCAGCCCATTGCGAAAGCGATCGGCATCTCAGACGTCGCGCTGCTTCGCGCATGCGCCGGGTTCGTTGATCGGTGTCAGCCGAAAACGCGCCACGCTCTTCGCAAGTTCTTCGCTCTTGGCCCGGCGGATAAATGAGCGAAGCAGTGGCTTCACCAGTCGGCACGTACAAGTATCCCCCCGAAACGCGCGCTAAAGCTCTCGAGATGTACCAGCAGGGCCGCAAGCCTCCTGAGATCGCGAAGGAGCTAGGGTGCAGCGATGCTTCGATCTACGTGTGGGCAATCAACGCCGGTCTTCGAGCGAAGATCGACCGAAAGTCACACCCGTTGAAAGACAAGTCGACGTATCGCAAGCCGGGGCCGAAGCCGAAAGGCTCGCAAGAGAAGCTCGATTCGGAGGAGCGTACGCAAGCGATCGTCACGCTGTTTCAGCAGGGCATCTCGGCGAACAAAATAAAGCAGATGCTCAACATCAACGGGTCGCAAACCGTCACGAATACGCTTCGTCGCATGGGTTACAACCCCTACGCAAACACGCCGCCGAACAAGGTTCCGCACACGGTACCTGAACACCTACGGCCGAAGTCGGGCGAACCAGTACCGGCGCTACAGCCGTCGCAGACATCACTAGCGCTTGTTGCTCAGCTGCAGACTGCAAAAGAGCAGGAGCTCTCGCCGGCAGAGGCGCTACTAGCCCAACGCACTAGACAGTCGCCGCCTGCCACTGCGGCGCCGTCCGAAGAGCTCCTCGCTCTTCGTCGCGCGAACCGAGCTCTTCAAATCGAGCGCGACGCCTTGCGGGTCGCGCTCGATTCGATTAGTCAGGAGTGACGACGACTGGTTGTGCGGCCACTGGGGTTAGGGGATCGAGCGGCATTTCTTTGCCTGGCTGCTCGATCCCCGCTTCGCTCATGGCCTGCTTGGCGCGCATCATACGAATGTACTTCTCTCGTACTTCGGGCGGCACACTGGCGGGCGGGTTCTCAGCAAGCTTCGCGTAGCGAGCTGCGCGCAGCTTGCTGATCATTCGGTCGCGAGCACGAGGTTGGGTGCGACTGCCGTGATAGCGGTTACGCTGGCCGTGGTCGGAGCCGAGATCACCTGCCCGAGCACGAGGGCTGTACCAACCGAAGCAAACGAAACGACGGCAAACTGACCGGCGTCGCATGCGAGACCGTTAGCGATGGTCGGGGGAGTCGTCGCGGGCTGGAAGCGCGCGAATGCCCAGATATGCGTCGCTCCGGGTGGCGTGTACGCGAGGTTTCCGCCGTTCGAGTAGCGGCCCAGCGCGCCGGTGTAGAGACCCGTGGTCGAGTCGATCGCTGCGATGGTGAGCGCCTGGTTCACGCCGTTAGGCGCGTGTTGGCTCGTCGCAACGCCGTACTCTTGCACGAGCGCGCCCGCAGCTACGGTGCCGCTCGTCACAAAGTACACCTTGTTGAGTTTGACCGAACGCGCGACCTGGCCAATGTATACAAAGTAAGCCGTTCCGCTTACAGTCGTAAACGCTGTAGTCAGCGGGATTAGACCCGTTGAGCGCAGGAGCGTGTTCGATGTTAGAGGCGCAACTGCGCTTGTTTCGTAGTGCCGAAGCGCCGCGCCGGATGCTAGCCCGCCGAGATGCGCACCACGTACCTGATCACTTGATAGTCCCATGTAGTTCCTCTTCGATTTCCTTCTTCATGTCTTCGTTAGCTTCGTGGATCCCGCTTCCAGTTTCGAGCGAGGTACCGGCGCCAACAGCGAATCTCGGGTCTGCCATACGAGCACCAGCAGGCTCACCCACACGGCCTGCAATCTCTGCAGCCCACTGATTACGCAGCACCTTGTTCATCGCCTTGGCTTCTGGGTGCCCACCGTGGGTCTTCACCGCAGAGCGCGCGAGCGACTTGCGGTGCTCTGCCGCAGTGTTGAACTTGTGGTTAGCGTCTAACAGTCGCTTTTGATACGACTCGGGGACAACCCCGCGCTTTACCATATCATCCAACAGCTGATCGTTGGCCGATTTGATGCCGTGATAGATAGGCCCGCGGCCTTTTTCGTCAACAAGGTTCGAGGGCTTGTTGTGCAGAGCGTCTCGGTGGCGCTTGATCGAACCCTGCGTGCGCTCGATGCGCCGCGCCTGGCCGTAGGTCAGGTGCTTCGGACCGGGGTCGTACGGCCCTCGTGCCGCTGACGGCGGCGGCGTACTAGCCGGCAAGTTGCTAGGCAACCCAGGCGGACGCTCGGGGAACAGATGTGGCATGCCGGGCAGAGTAGGGCCGTTCGGCGTAGGCACGGGCTGAGGTCCAGGCAGCGACCCCATGACCGGCAACCCCTTGGGAGTCGGCTTGCTCGGCGTGACGACGGGCCCAGGTACTTGTGCGCCGGGGCCTGGTTGGGGCCGCAGATGCGGCATACCCGGCCCAGGCGGAGTCGGCGCGCTCGAGGGCAGCCCTCGAATCGGAGCACCCGCGGGTGTCACTATCGGCGACTGCGGCAGCTGAGCACCCGCAAACGGGTCTCGCATCGGCGCCCGCATGATCCCGAGCATGTCGTTGGGCTGAGAGATGTCTGGCCGAGCTCCGGGGCCTGCGTGTGGCGCAAGCTGCGGGCGCGGGGGGACCTCGAAGTGCTCGTAGGGCACCTTGAAGTTGCCGGGAAACGGCGCGGGGGTGGCGTCTGGCAACTGCGTCAGCGGCGGGATCCGTGTCTGCGCCACAATCGGTCCGACTTGTGGCCGCTGTCCCGCGGGCGGAGCGCCTACGTGACTCGGTGGCGGCTGCATCGGCGCGGGCGGCATTGGCGCCGCGGGCGCCGCTGTCGGGGCAGCTGGCGGCACCTGGACGGGACGGTTAGCCCCTGTCTGCACTACCGGCTGGCCGGGCGCCCGCGTGACGAGCGGCGTTGGCTGTGGCTGCAGATTCAGCGTTGTCGGGGCTGCGGGAGGAGGGACCACCGGCGCGGGCTGCCCAGCCTGCGTATTGAGGCCCAACCGTCCGCCTGTGCGGGGCTTGAGAGGCTGCCTGTAGTTCGGCCCTTGGCGCGGGCGCAGCTTGCTCAGCATGCCCGCTACACGGGCTGCAGCGACGGGTTCGTTGCCCTGCCGCAGTGACTCGACGTTGCCGGCAATCTTGCGCTTGATAGGGCGCGTGTTCACGGCGGCGTCGTAGACGAGCTCGGGCACTTGCTGCCCGCCTGGAAGCGTGCGCATTTTGCCCGTAGGCATCGACTGAATAACGTGGTCGAGCGCGTTGATCTCGGGCCGCGTCGTTGCGATGACCTTGTTCACGTTCTCGCTCATCGTGTTGAACGTGGGCGGCAGTAGATTCATCACCCCTTTGCGATCAGTGAGCCCCAAGAGGTTGCGCGCCTGGTCGCCGAGCTTGTTGAATGCGTCTTGTCCGAACCGCTCTTGCAGACGTACCGAGCCCTCGCCCTGGCCGGCGATAGCGCGGCCGAGCTGCGTGTTCGCCCATTTACGGCCGAACGTCGCGAGCGGCTTTACGACGTACTTGCCTGCAGCGGCCATACCGACTGGCGCGAGGTCCGCCGCTGCTGTCCAATAGGGGCTCTCTTTCTGCTCGGCGACGACCTGGTCGACGCGCTCGGGAAACGAGCCCTGCTTCTCGGTCGTGCCGGCAACAGTGTTGGCGACATGTGCGCCTGCGACGCCCGCAGCTGCAGCAGCTGCTTTGCCGGCTTTTCCAGCGTCGAGAAGCTTCTTGGCGTGCGTACCGATAGCCCTAGCTACGCCGGGCGCTGCTCGAGCTCCTAGCGCGGTAGCGGCAGTCGCGAGCACACCCGTGCCGACTCCCTCCCCGAGGCCCGTCGAGATTGGGTGTCGCGCAGCGGCGTCTTGGTACCACTCCTCCCAAGTCGAATCGTTGACCGTCTTGCCCGTGACACGTGCACCGGCCTCGCCCTTGTTCATCTTGTCTGCGCGGGGCAAGTCGGCTGCGTAGTCGGGGCTAGGCGCTACTGCGTTCGCGATAGCGTCGCGTGCGGAATTCAGATAGTTGCCGCCCGCAAGGCCACGCCAAAAGCCCATAGCCGAGTCGACGAGGTGGCCGTGCCGCTCGTCCTTGGGCTTCTCGTCTTTGGTCGGCGGATTCTGGTTCGCATCTGCTTTGTCTGGAGTCGTCAGATTCGAACGGTTAGCGCCCTTCGGCGCATCCGGGTCTGCGC
>Ga0247671_1000030_pt1 | contig 45352 bp, 123 predicted proteins | sample CNK12_metaG_FD_183039 | JGI IMG/M metagenome (GOLD analysis project Ga0247671, IMG submission 183039) | Soil microbial communities from Purdue University Martell Research Forest, Indiana, United States - CNK12 | ecosystem: Environmental > Terrestrial > Soil > Temperate forest > Bulk soil...
TCGCGGATTCCGCCTTCTCCGGGATCGTGGTCAAGCTCGCCAATGAGGATGGCGAGGACATGATCATCGTCGGGACCTATTACTACTAGGAGAGATCATGCCTTACACAAGCCAGCAATGGCGCGAGATCGGTCATTCGCGCGGTTACAATGCCGCCAACTACGCGGTTAACGTCTCCGGCGAGAACACGGACGAACTAACCCCGGACATGCCGCTGGGACTGTCCGGCGATGACGGAATGTGGTTCCGCGACGGATTCGATCGCGGAATCGAGCAGTACATCAATGAGCAGTGCGAAGAGAGCTTTCCGTCATGAACAGGCAGGTCATCTACTACCACGGGCATCGCTACACACGGAGCCACTACCGCTCTTACGAAAACAACCGCTGTGTCTCTATCGTGGAGATGCGGCGGCATGACTCCCCGCGCTGGCAGGATGCCGTGTGCATCGGGGTGAGCAAGCACTACGGCATCCCGTTCCGCGCCAAGCCCGATGACGCAGGGTGCTACGTAGACGGGACCTGGGGCACTTACGCCACCGCGCACATGGTGCACCGCGCCCGGGAATTCGGGTATGACCAGGCGGAAGTAACCGCACTGGCTGACCGTCACATGGATGAGCACGTCCACGGCGGGATCACCCATGAGGGCATCGAGCCGCTCACCACGGATGAGTACTGGGAGCTTGCCGAAGCGGGGCAGACCGGGGGTGACGTGGAGAACTGGCTCAACGAGCACATCGCCCCGGAGGGCTATTCCTTCGGCTGGCATGACGGGGAATTCTTCCTGCAGTCTGCGGAATGGCGGGATGAGTAATGCACGCGCACTACGTCAACGCGCCGAACGGTGATCTTTCCGGCGTGATCCCGTTCTGCTCGGATTCCTGTCATGTCGAATACGACGGGAAGCATGATCTCCCTTACGAGGGATGGAACGGCGCTCTTGAAGGCAGCGACTCTAATGAGTACTGCGCCAACTGCGGGGTTATCTGCTCATGCGGCAAGGAGGCCTGCGAAGACCAGCGGGATAACGTGATCGTGAATAGGTTCGTCACCGCTGAAGGCGAGATGTGCTCTCACGGCAACTGGATTCAGCTACCCGCATCGATGATAGGACAGTGACATGCGCGAGCTTAACGACCTCATGCAGTTCGGTCACGTCATCAGGGTTCACTCCGATGGCAGCATCACCGAGCCGCGAGGCATCTACGGACCCGAAGAGATGTACATGGAAACACTGGATGATGACGCGGGATCCATCATGCAGTCCCATGAGGACGCCTACGCCGCCGAGGTGGAGCGGCAGGGCTGGCAGCTCATGCGGGGCTACAGCGGCGCGTACCTAGCAGGCAGGACCTACATCATGCATCCTTCCGAGTACGTCGGGGGCGGGATGGAGCAGGACATCCGGGAAAACCCGGGATTGTACGTCGCCATTACGATCGAGACCCTGGATGATTCCGGGGATGCGGCAGGATGGGCAGTCGCCTACCGTGAGGAGCAGCAGCCATGAGCACCCCCGACGAGATCACCGGAACCGAATCCGTCATCACCAGCGGCGAGATCGAGCAGCGCATCTGGTATATAGAGCACTGGGACTGCGGGCAGGACGATCCTGACTGCGGGGATGAGGACTGCCCCCGCCACGGGACTACCGCACGAGAGCTGACCGCACTGCAGGAGCTGCACGAGGTCATGCAGGCAGGACCGTTCGAGACGCTGATCTCGCATGACTGCTTCCCCTCCTACGTGCAGGATGGCCGCGAGCAGCAGGGCGGGATCCCGGAAGATATCGCGGGTTACATCGACTGGGAGTCCTACGCGGAAGACCAGTACGGCGATTACACCCCCGTGACATTCCGGGGCACTAGCTACCAGGCACAGTAAGGACATGACATGCGCAGCAACTACGCCGGATACAGCATCGCCCCTGACGGAGACGTGACCATACAGGTTTCCGACGATGAAGATTACTGCGGCTATGACGCCGTGATCCCGTTCGCGGAATTCCAGGGCATCGCGGAGGAATCCGCCGACGCCGAACGAGGTCACTGTGACCTGCCGGTAAAGAGAGGCATGATATGAAACCCGGAGTGGAGATCGAAGCGCCGTATACGAGCCACAGGCGTCAGGGAGTGCTGGTCTATGACGAGACCGGGGAGAACCTGGAAGGGTTCATCGAGTACCAGGACGCCGGACCGCAGAACCTCTGGCGCTTCTATCCGCGTGGCACGGTGCGGATCCTGTGCTCGCTGAAGGTCACTCCCGCTGAATGGAGAACCGCGATGAGAAGCCGCATCCTGAATCCGGGAGACAAACTGTCATGAGTTACATTGAGCACATCCGGGTAGCGAGCAGGCTCTTCAGGATAACCGTTGCCGGGATCCTGGTAGACGTCCGCGACACAAGAAGCACTTTCGAGACGCAGGCGATACTAGCGGACCTACTTCCCTTCGGTGAGATCCTGAAAGACTCCCAGGTGCGCGACGCGATCAGCAGCACCTACTATAACGCCACGTCCCACGAGAGCGGGAAATACCCCGTGGGCGGGACGTGGCTCCCGGATGACTTCACGATAGAGGAGGTGTGATCATGGCGAGAACGCCGGTCAACCCGGAGCTGTTCAACCGCACCGCTCCGGCATGGAATTGCGTGGACTATCCCGCTGACGGCATGCACTACACTCCCGGCAATGTCAGTTGCGCCTGGTGCGGGATGACCCCAGGAGAGATCAGGGCGGAGCATGATGCCCGCGAGCTGCAGGAAGACATCACCCGATCCCGGGAAGAGAAAGAACAAGCCGAATGGAGGCACGGACAATGACACCGCGTGACAAGCTGGCTGCGACGATTGCCGCGAGACCGCTGCCGCTGCTGCTGGACTCATTCGCGACCCTGGAAGCCGTGGGCGCTCTCACCGACGCGGAAAAGCTCATCCGCGCGATGATCATGGATGAGCTGTGCATCCGCTCCGATGCGGTCAATGCCGCCTGCGAGAAGTGGGACACCGACGACGATGACCCCCGCACGCTGGGTCAGGTCATCCTTGATGCGGCGAGGGAGCTGGCATGACGCAGCGCAACGAACTGCACGTGAGCGTGAGCAGGCGCATCGGCGGGGGTTACGTGATCAACGCCTTTCATGATGCAGAGACGGGCGGCAGGATCATCTTCCCGGCTGGCACAGATCATGACGTGGTGATGCTGCGCACCTGGGATGAGACGCAGCCCACGAGCACGGACACCGGGCGGCACACTGCCCTGAACGCGCATGACCTGTGGCTCATCGCGCAGATCAAGCGGGCAGGAACCAAGAAGAGAGCTGCTCAGCTTGCCGCGCAGCTGGCGGGACTGGCAGACAGGACATGAACCCGGACAACCCTAAGCTGACGCTGCTGGGAGCGCTGGCGAAGCATGCTAATCACATGCTGGTGACTCATCTGCGCTACATCGTCCCGCCAGGGAAGGTCTACGGGTCACCTCACACGTTCATCCACTGCGAGACATGCGGAATCCTCATCTGGGATGAGGATCTGGGAGAGAAGGACTGATGCACTGCGGCTACGAGAACTACCCCACGTTTACCGTGGCGCTGTGGTTCGATAACGACAGGGGGCGGAAAGCACTGCAGCGCAGCATGACCCGCGCGCACCTCCGCGACGGCACGGAGCACATGGACGTCAGGATGGCGGAATGGCTGCAGGAGCAGGTGCAGGCGTCTTTCGATGAGGATTACGTCACGGCTGCCATGGATGAGAGCGACACGGTAGCTTCCACGTTCCTCAGCCACGTCATGACCCTGGTTGACTGGCTGGGACTGGCACGCAAGTACATCAGCGAGGAGAAGGAAGAGACCAGTGGATGAGTACCAGTACGCAACCGCAGACGGCGGTAACGTGCGGGTGACGGGGCGCAGCGGCGCAAGTCACCTGATCACCCTAGCCAGCCCGGAGCAGGCGCAGGAGATAGCACGGGAACTCAACGACGCCTATGTCACCGGGACGGAAGAGGGCTGACATGAAGTACACCATGCGCGTCTCTTACGTGGACGTGGTAGGCAACGGCTGGATGCCGCGATGCCCCATGGCGACCCGCTACACCCTGACCTCTTCCGACGTGGACAACGCCCGCGATGATGAGGGGAAGATCACCCGCGAGTCGGTGGAGCTGTGGCTCGGCAGTCATTCCGGGGATTTCTCCTCAGTTACCGACTTCTCCGCGTCACTGGAAGACGGAGAGGCTACGGTGGACATCCCGTGGGCGGAAGAGGACAACGAGCTGGAATTCGGCTTCATCATGTACCCGGAAGAGGACTGACCATGACCATTCACATGCGCGTCATGCAGGGTCGCGAGCTTATCGCAGACCTGCCGGAATGGAACGGACCGGTCCCCGCTAGGGGTGACTACCTCTTTCATCCCCCGTTCGGGAAGCAGGACGTGATCCCGGATACGTCTACGAACATCGCGGGATGCGTCAAGACGGTCACGTGGCGCGTCCATGACCGCAACCCCCAGGGAACCGCGTTCGTCATGACCGCTAATCCCTACGTCGAGATACACATCTGAAAGGCTGACATGGAATACAGGACCAGTGCCCCCATCGGGCGTGACCTGCTCAGCGAGCGCAAGCCAGGGTGGTTCCGGGGCTTCAGCCTGGACGACTTTGATATCAACTGCATCTTCCGCTGCGTGCTGGCGAAGGTGTTCGGGAACTACAGCAAGGGGCTCGTTGAGCTGTTCGGGGAGGACTACGCCTGGAACACCGTCCCGGAAGAACACGGGTTCACCTCCGTGGACGGCAACGGGGACCGGCTGCAGTCCGAATGGATCCACATCATCACGGAACTGCAGCTCAGCGAGGAGGAGAAATGACGGTCAAGACGTCGCTGATCCTGCACGCGGGTCACCAGCTGGAATCCAGCGCGAGGGACATGATCTCGCTGCGCTGCGTCACCTGCGGCAGGCAGCTGTGCACCGTGCCGCTGACCGGGGAGCAGTCATGAGCGGCGCACGCCCCGGTCCGGGGCAGTCCGAGGACAACTACGTCCAGCGCATGTCATGCGGACATGAGCATGATTCTCCCGTGGAGCTGCCCGCCGGGTCACTGGTGCAGTGCAGCATGCATGGTCAGGTTTTCATCGAGGAGGGGCAGTGAATCTCGCGGAATTCATGGAGACGTACAACCCGGACGGGACCCACCCTGTCATCGAGATCGATGTCAGCACCGGGGATGAGCGTGATACGTCCCCGTTCATCATCATCCGCCACGGTGACCGGGTGGCGCTGGTCAATCCCCTGCCTTTCGATGAGTGTCTCGATATCGACGTGCGGGGGTTCTCCGGCGGGGAGAATGTCCCGTCGCAGGTGCTCGGCATGACCACGGGAAAGCGCCATGCCATGGACACTCGCGTGAATCTCGCGATGATCCTGATCGGGAAGGATGCTGACAGTGAGTGAGCCTTACGATGCCACGGAAAACCAGGTGCGCCGGGTGCTCACCCGCGCGGGATTCCGCGAGTATGAAGTCCGCGATCAGGGACTGACTGCGAGTTTCCTGCTGTCGGAGGGTAAAGGCGTAAGCGTGAGCCTCAATTTCGACGCGGGATCGGCGGAACGGCGTTCGGTGTTCGCCAGCTACCTTCACGCGCTGGTCATGGAGGGCTTCCACGCTGACTACCGTGGGCATTACCTGTACGTCCACGGGCGACCGGAAGGGGTGCGGCATGGCTGAGATCGAGACCGGCGGGCTGGTGGCACGGCTCATTCAGGCGAACTAACGGCGACATACAGCCCGTGAGGAGGCATCATGACGCTCATGGTGAGAGAGGATTACGTCAATGCCACCGAGAACACCCGTTTCGGGGATTCCGGTGACTGGGAGCAGGCGTGGACGGATGATCGCGGCAAGCTGTTCCGCTCCTGCCGCGCTGAGTACGGAAGATGCATCTCGAAGATCTACGCGGACACCGCGACAAGAACCCTGGAGAATCAGGGATGGGTGTTCCTCAAGCGCATACGCTACGAGGACGCCAGCTCCCACGCGGACAGTGACTACTACCTTCGCGAGGTATGGGTTCACGTGAAGGAGGAATCATGAGACGCCGTTACGGAGACCAGGATTCATGCGGGCGATGCCAGGCTGACATCGAATGGCACGGGCGCAAGGCGGGATGGCTGGATCGGGGAAGCAATACGTTCTGCGACACCTCGGGTCAGGGCTGGGTGGATGCTGACGGCATCTCGCAGAAGTACCCGCACAGGAAGCACAGCCCCTTCGCGGTGTTCACCCTCCCCGAAGGGGCACGCAGACTGTGAGCTTCGCGGAGATGAGCACTGCCGCCCTTCTCGATCTGCTGGAATCCGCCCGCATGGCGGCAGACTGGGATACGTTCGGGGAGATCGTCAGGGAGCTGGACTCCCGGGACGCGCAGGACTGGATCTGGGAATAGCTTGACAGCCAGGTAACACGCTGGAAGACTATGCGTAAAGGAAGGGATGACATGCACGACGATTACAGGTCCTGCTGCTGTACCGGCTGGCGCTACGGCTGGACGAAACCGCAGTTCACGCCGAGGGTCACCAAGGCGGTCACCTATGAGGTCTCCGTCGCGGACCTGCGCAAGGTGCTGGGCATCACTGAGCCGGGAACGCTGGACATCACCGTGAAGGACAGCACTGTCACCGTGGCGGTAAGGGAGGGGTCATGATGCTGGTGATCACGGGTTTCAACGACGAGGATACCCGTCAGGTCCGGCTGACCGTGAGCCGCGACAGCAAGGACATGCTTGTCCTGCGCTTCTACGAACCCGTAGAAGGTGACTACTTCAGCGATGAGCTGGAGGGCAGGAAGACCGCGAGCATCCGCCTGGAACTCGCGGACAGCGACGCGCTGAGGAAGAACCTGTGAACCGGAAGGAAGAGAACATGGACAGCGAAGACTGCATGGACATCGACGACCTCACCAGCGACCACCACGACGAGGAGACCGGGGATTACACCCCCCCGACGCGCCGCGAGCTGCTGACCGCAGTCCGCGACCTGGTGCGGGACAACCCCGAGCGCCACGATCAGGGGCACTGGATCGCCAACCGGTTCACCAGCGGCTACAGCCTGCCCCGCGTGAGGCTGGAGCGCCTGCGTCCCTACGCGCTGGCACCCATCCCGGAGGTCCCCCTCGACGGGAGCAGTCCCGTCTGCGGCACGAAAGCCTGCGTCGCCGGATGGGCGGTCATCCTGGGAGAGAATCCCGTGGCGCTGGTTCGTGACGATGAATACATCTGGCTACCGGGAGGCGCGCGTTCCATCCAGGACCGTGCGAGGGAGCTGCTCAGCTTGACCGGGCGGCAGGCTAGCTGGCTGTTCAGCGCCTGCCGGAGCAGGGAGGAAGTGCTGAAGGGACTGGATGCCCTCATCGCGGACCCCTCGGCGGACCTGGAGGACCTGAGCAAGGTCACCTGCACCGTTGTGGTCCTGGGACCGGACGGGGAGCTTCTCCACGCCGGGCAGGTCCGGGTGGAACAGGATGACAAGCGGGAGATGGCGGAAGAGGCTCTGCGCATCGGGAGGGAGGATCACTGATGCTCACTCACCTGGTGGCGGACCTGCGCCACCACATGTTCTACACCACCGACGACCGGGAGCAGCCGCTGACCCTGCAGTCCGCGACGTACACCGCCGCGCTGCTCAACGGGCTGATGCCGGAGGGTTTCAAGGACTTCGCGGTCTGCCAGGTGATCCGCGCGCCGGAGGTTACCACGGACATCCACGGCAGCTTCGAGAAGGCTGCCCTGTACCTGGCAACAGGACGCTGATCCCTCATTCCTGCCCAGGCTGGGAGGTCAGCCTGGGCTCAATGAGGGATCAGGAAAGGAAACGGAAAGTCATGAGCAACCGCTATCTCGGCATGGAGGCATGCACGAGCGAAAACCAGGTCATCCGGTACCTGACGGAGAACTACGCCGACGCCGAGGGCACCCCGATGTCCCGCGCCATCGCGGCAGACATCACGAGCAAGGGTGCCGCGCAGATCCGCAAGGGGATCGAGATCTTCCGGTCCAACGTCGAGTACCTCGGCGATGAGGCGCTGCGCAGCAGCGGGCGGACCGGATGGACCTGGATCCCGGAGGATGATGACGAATGATCGCAGAGATAGCCATCATCGGGGCATTCGCGGTGATGGCGCTGTTCCTGCTGTTCGGGCTGCCCGCGCTGGTACGCGCCTATGAGTACAGGCTCTCTCATGAGCGGGAGATGGCGAAGATACAGGATGATGCCCGGCAGGCTGAGCACAGGCGCTCCCTGGAGCTGACAGAGGCGCTGACAACGCCGTCAGAGCTGGAGCTGGAGACCCGCAAGGAAGAAGCCATCGCGCGCAGCGCGGAAGCCCAGAACATGGGGAGACGCATCAACCGGAGCAATCGCTACTAGGAGCAATGATGGAAGAGTTCCTGCGCGCAGTAGACGAGCTGGACATCACGGTATTCCAGCTGAATATCATCATCCCGGAAACCCTGTCCCTCTACGGCGGGCAGATGGAATGCCTCAGAGTGAGGATGGAGGAATAATGGAACGCGGACGACCGGACCTGACGGTCTACACCTTCGAGGTCCCGGAAGGGCAGGACATGCCCTATCCCGACGCGGAGCTGTGGACGCTGGACTTCCAGGAAGCTGACAAGTTCGCCAGCGACAGGGGGTACATGCTCATGGCGATGGAATGGGGTGAGGATGTGCCCGTGCTGGAAGCTGACTACACCCCCAGGCCCGCCTGCGCCATCTGCGGTGAAGAGATAGAGCAGAATCCCGCGAGCAAGCTATGGCGGCACCTCGGAGACTACGACCATGAGGAATTCGCCGACCACGAGCCCGCGATACCTGCGGAGGTGCGGGAATCATGACACAGGAAGAGATCGCGATGATCCGGGAAGCACTGGAATTCTACGCTGCTGCCCTGCGCCGCGAAGCCAGCGGTCGCCGGAACCAGGGTGAGAACCTCAAGGATCACCGGGAGTTCCTCCGCGAGCAGGCGAAAGCACACGTCGAGCTGAGCCGGAAGCTGGGAGGGAACTGACATGGCATGGACCTACGACGAGCTGTCCGAGCTGGCGTCAGACGTGGAGATGTTCGCGGCGGAATATCCGTTCGCGGATGCTGAGTCGCTGCTGCTGGCTATCCACGATGCGATGACGGATGAATCGCCGGGAAGCGAGGACTGATGCACACCCTGAAATTCGGCTGGAGCGATGAGCGGATAGAGGCTGTCCGCACGGCACTGGAGAATTACCTCTGCGATCCCACGGGATTCTCTTCCCTGGATGCGGATATCCGGGGAGCCCTCGCGGATATCGCGATGTTCCGCGAGGCGGAGAAGAACGCCGTCGCGACCCTGCCGGATTACGGGGCGCATCAGCAGACCGTGATGAACCTGGTCATCGAGGTGAGGGCACCGGGCAAGCCGTGGATCACCTGGGATCTTCCTCCGCAGAGCGAGATGATCGCGAAGCATGAATGGCGCAACAGGCTGCCGGGAGCGGATCACCGGGAGAACCTGGAATGCCAGCTGATCCGGCGTACTGCCGTGGTCACCGATGAGGTACTGGACACCGAGGGAGGATCATGAGCTTCTTCACCGTGACCAAGAGCAACAACGGCAGGGACGCGATCCGCACCGCCCGCTACAAGCTCACCCTCAGCTCCCTGCCGGAAAAAGAGTATGGTCCCTATACCTTCACCGAGGCACGAGACCAGCTCTCTTTCGCGGGGCTGATTGCGCTGACCGATGCGCGTAACGTGGTACTGGACGCCTTTGTCAACGGCAGCGCTACCACCGAGGGGAGAGACGGGGGATGATCACGGTCCTGGTGGACCGCCACGTCTACCGCCAGGTAGCGGCAACCCTGAGCACCCGCAGGCAGTGGATGGACTTCGCCAGGAAGGACCCCCGTGAGGTGCAGGTCTGGGAGACGATGAGCAGGAGATCATGGAGGCTGGCATGACGCAGTACCGGATCAGGTGGACCACGGAGCGCTATGAGGAGCATGAGGCCCTCATCGATGAGACCCAGCTGGAGATGCTGGGCTACTCTCCCGGGTTCCGGGACCTGCGCCCTGCCAAGGCGGACCGGGATCAGGTGCTGAGGGACCTGGAGGGAATTCCCGCAGAGGTCCGCGAGTCCCGGGATGTCTACCGCTGGACGAAGGTGGAAGGATGACCGGGTACCAGGTTCACGAATTCGAGCAGGACCCGAACAAGACGGGAAGTGCCTGCCGGTTCTGCGGTCTCAGTGAGCGGAACCCGTGTCACAAGGCAGGAGCGGGAGCACTGTAATCAAGATATATCTTATCCAGTTTCCCGCATAGAAGAACTTCAAAACCCCGGATAATACCAGAGGTTCAGGTAGGCTGAGAGGGAAGATGCGCATCCCAGCGGTTCAGACCTTGAGGCAGAGCCACCCCCCCTTCCCCCCCTCCAGCGAAAAATTCAGGAGAAAATCCTGAAAAAGACAGAGCTTCGCTAAAGCGTGAAGCTGACTCGATGGTCGGACGCCGCATAACGGCTGTCAGGAATAGCCGGAGTGTGACCTGCCGACATTGCCACCCGGAGTCAGGAGGTTTGATCCCAGTCGGACGAGCCTCTCGGCGTCGCCATACACAGGCCCCCTAGTTCTGTGCCCCTCTATCGAAAGAGGTAGCCCGCAAAAAGGATAGCATAAAAGCAAATACCCCGCCACAGGGACGGGGTATAGCCTGCGACTGGGGGAGCCGCATAACCAGTTGGGCTAACCGGGTAAGTGAAGCATAGCATACGGAAGAAGGAGATTCATGGACGAGACGCTAGCGAAGCAGATGGCACGGACACTGGCACTGGCTGCCACCAAGGAGGGCGGGGAGATGGCGATGGCACTGCTCGGGGTGATCAGGACGGTCAACCGCTGGAAGGAAGAGGCTCCTGTCGGACCCGTCTCCATTATCTCTGTAGACAAGGCTGTCGATGACATCCTGACCGCGATCGAGAAGGGGATGGGGCTCAGTGGACCAGGCAGTGACTGATGCCATCATCGACAAGGCAGTCAAGGAGATCATGGTTAACGCGGGATCTGCCGCTGTCATCGTCAGGGTGCTGAGCCGGGTGTTCTCCGAAGGCTACGGCTACGGGCTCAGCCAGGGTCACCACGACAGGGACTTCCCGGAGGGATAATGGAAGAGCAGCAGCAGCCGGTTATCGTGATGTTCCGCAAGTTCCGCGACACCGGGGAGATCATCGCGGTGTTCCCGGAGCTGCCCGGTGACATCCACGGCATGATGACGGAGAGCTACATGCACGACGGAGGCCACGAACAGGCTAGCCCCAACGTGGTCTACTGGACGAGCAAGGCAACTCCGCAGGAATACGCGGAGCTGAAGAGGGAACTGGAAAGCGAGCCGTACAATTACTCTCTCGACGTCAGGGAGAGAACCCCGAAGGATGCCGCTGACAAGCGGAGGAAGGCAGTCAGGAATGGATGAGAAGAGCTATACTATCGAGGAATTCCGGCAGGCACTGCGCGAGACGGGCAACCTCGGTCTCGCCACGAGATTCACCGACGAGATCGTGGCGCAGATGGACAAGAACCGCGCCGTGAAGCAGGGAGGCGAGTTCACCGGGGAGCAGGTGCGCAGGGCGGTACGAAACCGGCTGGCAGCGGACAACAACGCGTATGTGACGCCGCAACGGTTCGCTGCAGAGGTCGTCAGTGAGATGCGCAGCACTGAGAGCGAGCCTGAGCCCGCTGACGGCGGGGTGTACCGCAGGCCCTCCGGCGTCCTGTACAAGCGCTCAGGAGGCTTCTGGCAGCTGTTCGGGGACTCCGGGAGGTTCACCGACGAGCAGCTCAACTTCCCCGTCAGCGAACTGGAAAGGGTGCTGTGACAGTGAGCGAGTGGGATATTGAGAGAAGGCGGCATGAAAGGACAGGTCAGGTTCGCGAATAAGGGTGAGTACGTAGACGAGAACGTGGCACTGTTCACGGACGCGGTATCGGTGGTGCCGAAGAGAGAAGATGATTCTTGCGGCACCACGGAGCTTATCCGTCCGCTGGCATTCCTGGCGAAGATGTGGAGGAAGTACGCATGACCGAAGAAGAGTACATGGCGAAATGGCATCCCGGTGGCACGGAGTACTTCACCCTGAACAAGGAGGCGGCAGTGACCGATCCGAGAATCATCCACGAGGACGCGGTAAGGGAGCGGGCACAGGCTCAGGTCCGGGCTGGCGAGGAACTGTCCGACGACATCTCCTACGCCAACCGCAGGTACCTGGAGAAGCTAGGAGACTCCGAGCGGACCTACAAGCTCCGCATCCAGGATCACCCGCTGGGAGAATCATGACAGAAGACGAGCTGCAAACCGCGACCAACGAGCGGGCGGCGGCATGGCGCTACGCGGTCCTGGACGCCAAGGAGCGCTACCGGGCGATGGGAGTTCCGGAGCGGCATAACAAGGTCATCACGCCGTACACGGACCCGCAGAAATTTACCGCAGAAGAGAAAGCCGTCTTCGATAAAGGACTCTGCGGCTGGGTAGTCGAGTACGGCACCATCAACGGCGTCGTGTACTGCGGGCTCGCGTCGGCTCCGGGAGCTACGGTCGGTCTCTGCGAGGAGCATGAGGCTGAGCTGCTGGAGGGCTACTACCCGGACGGGAGATCGCGGTGAGGGATAAACCTGAGGTGTACGTGGTATGGGAGCGCAGCGACGGGTACATCGGCGCGTCGGTAGGCATGCCGCGTGATTACCCGGGATACCTGGGTACGTTCACGGAGATCATGAACTCCGAAGACTGGTCAGCGTGCGCGTCCCGTCTCCGCGCGGAACGAGTCGCCGTGGTGATGAACGAGGACCTGTTCCCCATCGCGGAATCGGCGCAGGGCAACCGGGTCGGAGTGACTCCTGACGGGAGCAGGAAGTGAGCGTTTTCAGGGTGACCGTGAACAACTACCTCTCGTTCACGATGGACGGGGAGAGCGCAGAAGGGATCATGGACGGATTCGATGCCGTCCCCGTCATGTACGTCAACGTCAGCAACGGGCTGACCAGGATCAACGTGAACCAGGCAGCGACGATCACCGTCATGAAGATAGGGGAATAAACCTGGTCATCCAGCATGTTACCCCGCTGAAGGAAAGGAAGGAAGATGTCAGCGATTACTTATCGTGATGAGGAAGACACGGTTCCTGCGGTCAGGGATGCACCGCAGGAGCCGGAGACCGCCAGGCTTCTTGACGAGAAGGTAAGCTTCTACGGCGCTCACCTCGTCGCCGACCAGAAGGCGCTGCGGGTGCTGGCGCTGTTCTCCACGGCGACTCACGCTATGCCGGAGGCGTTCGTCACGTTCCCCCGGCTGGTATTCGGGAGCAGGCTACCGGGGCTGGAGGGAGCCAAGTCCGGCAAGACCACCGGCATGGACGTCACGGCATCGCTGTCGCTGAACCCGCGCAATGCCAAGGGCACCTATGCCGCGCTGCGGTCCAAGCTGGCATCTGCAGCAGCGCGCACCGGCAGCCCGGTCAGCACGTTCTTCCACGATCAGGTGGATAACGTTTACGGTCTGGACGGGCGCAACAAGGGCGGGAACCCGGTCCTGACCACTCTTCTCCAGGAGGGCTACAAGAAGGGTCCGACCGATTCCGTCTCAAGGCAGGGAGTAGATTTCGAGTTCCCCCTGTTCCACCCCGTGATCATGACCGCGAATGCCACCGGGCTCCCGACAGACATCCTCGGGCGGAGCGTCGTCATCTTCATGGAGAAGGGCACCCCGCGCCGGTACTTCAGCGTGCGGGAATCCCAGGCGGAGGCGACCAGGCTGTCCAAGGCGATCCACGTCGCCGTCCGGGAGCACATGCAGGAGCTGGAGGACTACCGGGCGAGGGGCATCCACGAGAAGCTCACGCAGCGCCTTCTTGAGGTCTGGGAGCCGCTGTTCGCGGTGGCATGGGTCCTCGGGGGGCAGCGCTGGCTGAACTGGTGCCTGGAGGCTTTCACCTCGATAGGACTGGACTCCGCGCAGATGACCCTCTCTCCCGTGCAGGAAGTCCTGCGGGACAGCGCGGTACTGCTGGAGACCGTGCAGATCATCCTCCCCAGCGGGTGCGAGTTCGCCGAAGGCGTGAGGCTGGCAGATGAGCTGAAGCGGGCATACCCCCGCAATGACCTGTACTCCACCAAGACCGTCATGGGCATCGCGGCGCTGATCGCGCAGTCCATGCCTGTCTCCCCGAAGCAGGTCCGCGTCGGAGAGGAGAGAATGAACGGCTACTATGCCGACGACATCCGCAGCGCCTGGGATGCGGTCAAGCCGCCGGAAGCAGAAGACGCCAGGGTCGCGGAAGAGGAAAACCCGTTCGCTGTCAGCGCTGTCAGCGACGATGACTTCGATGAGGTGTTCGATATTCCGTCCGTACCTGCGGTGTCAGCGCGGTCAGCGCGGTCAGCCGGGAAAAAGAAGGTGGACGCATGAGATTCGACATCACCCCGGAGGACTTCGAGCTTCTCCGCGAGAATGACATGAGCTGGACCGAGATCCTGCGGCTCAGCGCGGACGGACCGGACAGGTTCGAGCTGATCATGAAATGGGCTACCGGGGACCGGCTCGATGAGGGCTATCCCTGGAAGCGCATCTACTGGTTCGGGCGGGAATACGCCACTGTCCTGCTGGCGCAGATGTTCCTGAAGAACGTAGGTCAGGAATACGCGGTCCTGTGGGACCTGGCGCATGACTTTGACAAGCCTGAATGGGGCTACGTCATCCTCACCGACTACGAGAGGGAAAGGTAATGCAGAAAGGAGACTGGCTCGGGTTCTGCGAAGCGGAAGCCGGGACCGAGCCGGATGTGTGGGGCACTGTCGTCAGGCTCGATCCTGACGGAAGCTGTGCCCTGTGGTTCGGGGAGCTGACCATTCTCGATTATGCTCCCGGCGTCATTCAGGAGGGCATCTCCGAAGGAACGATCGTGGTGAGGGGCAATGGCTGACCGGCTCGTGAAGGAAATCCGCGCGATCCTCGATGATGAGAGCCTGCGCACGAACACGCAGATGCGGCAGGAGGTCTTCCGGCTGTGCATGACCGGTCCCAATCTTTACGTGCAGCTTCAGTTCGACCCGTTCGGTACCCCGTTTCATCCCGCGATCAACGGCAAGCCCGCTGACGTGGCGAAATGGCTGCGGGAAATGGCAGATGACATCGAAGGACTGGAGAAGGAAAATGCCATCGACGAGGGATGAGCTTTACGCCCTGGCGAAGAAGAAGCGCTCCCGGGCGAACCTGGAGGCTATCCAGGAGATGCTGGAGACTCTCCGTGAGCACGCGGACAATGCGGAAGAGGCGCTGTCCGCTCTCGCCAGGATCCGCGAGGACGCGGAGACGTTCTGGGAGAGCCTCGATGACGAGAACCTGTTCCTCCTCTCGGGAAGCGATATCAAGGAGAAGCTGCAGGCGTTCCTGGACGAACTTCCCGGGGAAGGGGAAGATGTCAGCGACCTGATCACCGAGGCGGAAGGTCAGGCGGAGGAATACGAGAACTGCCTGGAGGACAAGGACTACTCCGCCGATGACCGGGAAGAGGTCTGGGGCAATCTCCTGAATGCCCTGGAGGAGATCGCGAAGGTGATGTCATGAGCAGGCTTACCGTCGTACGTCTTGCCTGCGCCGTCATCTCGGTCGTCGCCGGGGTGGTCATCGCGGATTTCTTCCCGGTACGAACCGGGCAGTGGAACTGGACCGCTTCAGCAGCGGCGATACTGATCTGGGTCATCCTGTTCCTCGCATTTTGCAGGCGCAAGTGATCAGCGAAGCTGACCTGGGCTGGGCAGCGGGGATCATCGACTTCCAGGGTCACATCGTGAAGAAGAACAACGCGATGCGGGCACGGGGGTCAGTGCAGGTCACCCTTTACGTGGAGACCTCGCTGACCGAGATCGTCACCAAGCTGGGGCAGCTCACCGCGACCAGCCCCGAGGCGATGAAAGCCACGCTGCGCTCTCCTGACATCACCCGCAAGAGCTGCATCCAGCACTGCCCCGAAGCGCATGTTCACGTCGCCTACGAGGGCGGCGAGATGCCCCCGCAGTCACGCTGGACAGTCGGCGGGGCATCGGCAGCCATCGTGGTGTGGAACGTGCGGGACCTGCTGGTCACCAAGAAGGAACCCTGGGACTGGGCGCTGGCGATGACGCTGGCGTCCACCCGCCTGTCCGGGCAGGGATCCGGGACGGCAGTCCAGGCGATCCGCCGGATGGCAGCGGCGGGGTGGGAGATGCCCCCGCTGTTCCGGGCGGAAGCAGGGCAGTACATCATCCGGGAAGCGAAGGAGCAATCATGAGGACAGTCAACGGATGGACCTGGGATGACGCGGGCAAGCGCTGGTACGTCATCAGGGGAGGCGTGAAGATCATCGTGCGGCAGCTCACCAGGAACGAGCCGCCGGATTTCAGCGCTGACCTTCTCGACGTGGAGGAGGGGGTGCGCAAATGAAGGTAACCCCGGGCATGGTCGGCGATTCCGGGAGTGCCATCGAGGCGGATTTCCTGGACATCGACGGTCAGGGCATCCTGATCAAGCCCAGCGGCTTCTCCCCGGACCTCGCGGAGATTACCCTGGATTCCACCGCGTGGCCCAATGTCACCGGGAGGTTCTCCGTGAATGACCTCTTCGGGATCGCAGCGCAGTGCATCGCCGTGGCAGGAGAGATCATCCGGGTTCACGGAGACCTCGATCCTTACGAGGAAGGGATCAGAGAACGCTACACAAGGAAGGCGGAATGATATGTACGGAGAACCGTTCTACGTGCTGGTGTGGCCCGGAGAGGCACCCAGCGAGCATTACCTGCGCGCCGAGGACGCTCAATGCACGAATCCGCGCTGTACCGCGCCCGGCGTGATCATGGACTCTGAGTATGACGAGCCCTGGTGCCAGCGTCACGCTGATCAGTACTACGGGGAAGAGGCGATCTCCGGACCGGAGATCGTCAGGGTGGACTCGGAGCGCTACAAGGAGATCCTGAGGGACACGGCGTGACCAAGGAAATACTGGAGATCGCTGAGCGGATCGCGGATGAGATCCGGGCTCAGGCCAAGGGGCTGGACTACGAGGACAATCAAGCCGTCACACCCGGAGTAGCGAGCCGTGCACGCGCGAAGAAATACCGGGACCTGGACCGGGCGAAGATCAACGGGATGCGGATCGCGCTGAGTTACATACTTGGCTGCCCGCTGGACTTCCAGAAGACCGATGCGTTCATCAACTGCGAGCCGTACTGGGAGGCATTGTGAGCAAACCCAGGTACGGCACGGTCTACATCGTCAGTCACTGGCTCGCCTATGACAGCAGCGAGAACCTCTTTGCGAGCCTGGACAAGGAGAAGGCGGAGAAGTTCCGTAATGAACATCAGGCGCTTTTGCAGAAGTATCCTCCCGGTGAGGAAATGGAAGGATACCACATGGAAGAAATGGAGCTGCAGTAATGCCGAGGACCTGTTTCATCATCCTGGAAGGCCAGCGTGACGAAGCTGGCTACATCCCCAGCGTGGTCACCGAGGGCGAGTACGGTCATGACCCGCTCACCGGCAAGGGCGAGTGCGCTCAGCCCTGGCACTGGGGCAAGACCTATGAGGAGGCGCAGGAGACCTGCGTCAAGGAGAACGCGAGGCTCGGGCTGGGAGTATCCGACGTCATCGCCATCACCCTGTCGAGCATGAGGAGAGGATAGGGCATGGAAGTCACGCCGGAGATGATCAAGGCGGTCAGGGCTCATGAAAACGCCGAGGAGCAGCGCAAGACAGCGGAGTACCGGGCGGAACGTCTCCGCCGCGACCGGGAGCGGCAGGAGCGGCTGAAGGCGGGGGCGATGGCCCAGGTGAGGACCTTCATCGGCGGGCTCACCGAGGAGACGTTCGAGAAGCTGGAGGAGGTCTTCGATGACTACCTCCGGGAAAAGCATGACTGGTAGCACTTGCATGTAACACGCTCATCAACTATGCTTGCCTTACACGTGAACGAAGGAAGGAAAAAAATGTCACGAGAGAGCTACCGCTGGCTGGCGGAGAACGTGCTCGCGGGATTCGCCGACACCCGGCGTCCCTGGTGGGCGGATTCCGCCGAGAGCGAAGGCTGGGCGACTAACCTGTTCGGCAAGGAAGTTCCCATGGAGAAGGTGGAGCAGCTGATCTCCTCCTGGACCCCCATCGTCGCCGGGCTGTATGACATCGACCTGGAGAGCCGCACGCAGACCCTCTACGACGCGGACATGAACCCGGTCCAGGCAGTGTGCCTCTCTGATATCGAGGTCGTGAAGTCGCACAAGCTGGTCAAGGCGTCCGACACCATGGAGCGCATGTCCGTCGTTGGCGCTGACTACGCCATCCACACCTACCGCGAGTGGCTCACCGGGACCGTCCGGGAGTGCGTCGGGGACGAAGCCCAGGTCTCTTCCGCCGGGCTGCTGCGCAACCGGGCACAGGCATGGGTGCAGATCGAGCGCCCGGAGACCGCCGTGGGACCTGACGGCATCCTGTTCTCCCCGTATGTCACGCTGTCCACGTCGGTAGACTACTCGCTGCCGACTCAGATCAACGAGAACACGCAGATGGTCATCTGCGACAACACCCTGCAGATCGGGCGGGGGCAGGGACTGGCGTTCAAGCACACCAAGAACTCTAACGCCAAGCTCGGGGACTACCGCAGCGTCCTGTCCGCGATCATGCGCGGCGAGAGCGACTTCCGCGCCGCGCTGGAGAAGCAGCTCGCCGTCAAGGTCGATGACTCCGCGTTCTCCCGGTTCCTGGAGGCGTTCGTCCCCATCGAGGATGACGACATCCCCGCCAAGAAGACCCGCTCGGAGAGGAAGCGTCAGGAGATCACCCAGCTCTACAAGGGTGATGTGAGGGTCACCGCGTGGAAGGGTACGGAGTTCGGGGTAGTGCAGGCGGTCAACACCTGGCAGCAGCACATGTCCCAGCTCAAGAACATGACCGGCTACGAGATGGATGACACCAACCTTCGGGCGATGCGCAACTACGCGCAGCGGCTCCGGGGCGATCAGGGCGCGGACATGAACACGGTGCGCATCCTGGAGTCCGTCCTGTGACCAGAGCACAGCGGGAGGAGGCAGCGCGGAAGAAGGTGTGCCCGCGCTGCCATGCGGAGGCTGACAAGAAGTGCCGCGCCAGGATCCCGCAGTACACACCTCTGGGTTTTGATCATCCGCGTTACGGCAAGCCCATGAAGGGCATTCACGCCGAACGGCTCGCGCTGGTGAGGGACGAATGAGACCGCATGTCGTGCACATTGATCCCGGGAGGAACTACGCCGGGGAAACGTACATCTGGTGCGAGTGCGTTCTTCCCGGTGGTTTCCTTCCCGTCATGAAAGGCGCGCTCAAGAGCGAGTACAGCGACTCCCTGTTCTACGGCACCACCCGGGAAGAGCTGACCGCGTGGCTGGACCGGCACCCGCAGGAGGCGGAGGCTTTGCCGAAGCCCCGCCGGAAGAAGGGGAACATGTCCCTGCCGGACTGGATCGCGCCGTATGAGGACCCGATGACTCCCATGGAACGGTGGATGTCCCGGCTCCCGAACACGGAGATGGAAGAGCACTGCCACTGCGGCTCCGGGAAGCCGGTGATCTACTGGTCTCCCGACGACGGAACCTGCTGTGAGGCATGCAGGTTCTCCTTTGCGGTGTACATTCCTCACGCGGTCATGTACAACATCATGAGCAAGTTCGGAATCCCGGAAGAACTGCAGGAAGAAATCTACCGACAGGTGAACGAGGAAGAGAAATGACTGCCACCGACGACATCACCCTCAGTCCCGACGAGGAGTTCGATCTCTGGGTTCAGCGGCTGCCGAAGGGAGCCCTGCTGTGCCGCGCTAACCTGACCCAGAAAGGTCACAAGTTCCCCGAGGTCGGGGATCCGCGCGCTACCGCCGCCCGCCGGGACAACGTGACGACCGTGGAGGCACCGTGCTTGCGCCGCTGCGGCACAACGCTGCTCCTGGAAGTGGATCCGCAGGGTTACGTTACCAAGCGCCGGATGCTCCACTACGGCAACTCGAAGTACCGCATCCCGAAGGAAGCCCGCGACGGACTGGGGCTGACCAGGAAGAAGAACGCCCGGATGCGCCAGGAGCTTCTTATCCGTAACGCCGAATGGATCACTGACGACTACTCCGACGAGGAGAGCTGATGCAGCCCATCGACACCGGCAGCCGCAAGGTCAAGGTCCAGTGCGACCTGTTCAAGATCATCGCAAGCCAGCCGCATTACCGGATGTTCAAGGGACCGGGAGCGCAGCGTGAGGCGGAGGTCTTCATGGAGACTCATGCCCTGCAGAAGCGCGGGTACATCGAGGTCGTGACGGAGATGCCGAAGATCATCATGCCAATGCTGCCTCCCGGTGACCCCGACGCGGAGCTGACCCGCCTGGCGGGGGAGCTGATCACCGCGCTCAAGGCGAAGCAGACCCCGGACTCCTATGGCTTGCGGCGCAAGCTGTTCGCGCTGCAGAAGCTTCTCGGCGGGAGGCTGGCGTAATGCCCGTCAGCGGTTACAAGGTTTCTCCCGAGCGTATCGCGAAGATCTCCCAGCAGTGGATCAGGGATCACATCGCCAGCATGGAGCGGCATATCAAGTACCTTGACGAGCGCAACAAAGAGCTGACTGCTCAGCTGGAGCTTGCCAGCGGCACGCACTCAGAGAGGGAGACCAATGTCCGCATGATCTGCGATGACATCGAGATCGCGCTTCCGCCGGATGCGGTCATCACATTCCAGGACAGGTTCCAGGTGTCGCCAACGGCACATGACCGCGACAGCATCGACGTCATTCACGCCGGGAACGGCGCGATGGTCATCTTCCCGGTTCAGGATGACGAGATAGCAATCAGGGAAATGAGGGACTGATGTCACTGATCACCATCACGCTCACCGAACAGGAGCAGGAGACGCTGCTCTCGATGGCGGGCTGGACTCTCGGGGATAACTGCCCGCAGACCCCGGCGTGGGATTCCATGGCAGCCAAGATCCGCCGGGTCCAGGCTGCGGAAGAGGCGTTCGGCGCAGCCTACGGCGATGCTGCCTGCGGGCTCTGCGACATCCCCCGCGATCTCCACGACGCCGAGGACCACGGCTGGCAGTGGCTGCCGGAGATGCGCAAGCCGGACACTACCGCCTGCGGGCGGTGCGGACGAGGGCAGGACGTCCACGACGAGGACCCGGAGCCTGATCATCGCTGGCAGTGGAACTACCCGCGTAAGCCCAGCGGTGACCTTCCCGGATAGCGGGACACACCTAGATCAGCCCGCTAGGCTGACCATGTTACAAGGAGGAGCCATGGAGGACTTCACGTTCACGCGTCCCCATGTCAACCGCGTCTACCAGGACAAGTACCCCTGGGACGAGTGGATCGGGAAGCGGGGATCCCCGAAGACCGGCAAGGAGGTGACCCTGGTTTCCGGGAGGCACTTCACGGTCAAGATGTCCTCGGTCCGGCAGGCTGCCCTCAACGCAGCCGGACGGAGGTTCATCAAGATCAGCACCGAGAAGAAAGACTCCCAGACGCTGGTCATCCACGTCCTGGGGCACGTTCAGTGAGGAGAGAGCATGGATGACAAGGACGTGAGCTACCTGGTCCGCACCGAGGACAAGGACGGAACGGTCCTGCACCTGTTCACCCGCAACGACAAATACGGCATCACGGCAGAGGGGGAGCTGATCGGGTACCTGACTGCCCTGATCGAGGTGAATCACAACGCCATCGGACCGGCGGTCACGGGAGTGTGGCGCTGGAATCGCGATGACTCCCGCGATCCCATGCACCTGAACCTCATTGACACCCGCGCGGAGATGGAAGACTGGCAGGATGAGACCTGGGCTGTCACCTCTCTCGCCGGGGAGGGTGACGGCATCGAGTTCACGGTATCCATCAACCTGAAGGGGCAGCAGTGAGCGTCAATACCGAGCGGCTGAAGCTGGCTATCACGGCTCTGGAATCCGGTGAGTACCCCAAGGGCAGGGAATGCCTGCACCGCATCGATGACGGCGTGCATTCCTGGTGCTGCCTCGGGGTCCTCACGATCGTCGCGGTCATGAACGGGCTGGAGATCTCCCGGGAGTTGTACCCGGAAGACGGGTACAACCCGCAGCGCGAGGTCTTCGCGGGCCACGATGGAGAAGAAGTCCTCTGCGCGGAAGTCGCGGATTTCTACGGGCTGGACAGCAATGACCCGGAGCTGATCACTCCTTCAGGAGATTACCGCCGTGCGGCGGCATGGAATGACAGCGGACCGCTGCCTGATTCCATGGCTCCGCCGGAAGAGGACTTCACTGAGATAGCGGCGGGATTCCGCCGGACGTTCCTGGAGAATCATGAATGAGTACATCCCCCGGAGGGGGGACATGGTGCACTTCCTGCGGGCTCCGCGCAGACAGAACCGGAACCGCCTCTACGAGGTCGTGAATACCACCCTCAATGCTTATGAGGGCGAAACCGGCGGAACGGTCTGCTTCCGGCTCCGTGGCGAAGAATACGTCTACATCAAGGGACTCCGCGAGCTGCAGGAGATCGGGATGACCCTGTACCGCAGCGTCGATGAGAATGATCCCGCCAAGGGGGAAGAATGACGGAGAAGTTCACCGCAGGGGAACTGCGGGCGGCGGCGGGCAGGCTCGGGTATATGACAGCAGCTGAACGCGTCCTGACAATGCTGCCGCAGCAGCATTATGAGGCTGAGCAGGTCATGGCGGTAGCGCGCACCAGTTCCTGCGGGATCGCCATGGATGCCGTGCTCACCGAAGCCCGCTGGCTCCGCGAGCCGTCGATTGCCAGTGATGATGACGTGCTCACCGTGAGAGAGCTGAGGGAATGGCAGAAGCGCCAGAATGCCCGTCATATTAGTCCGCTGTTCGCCAAGGACGTGAATATCGACGGGGTAATACGGGATATCGTCAGTCACCGTGAGCCGGAGTACCCGGAAGGGACTGTCGTCAGGGACAGCGACGGCAAGGGGAACTTCTACCGCAGGCAGGGGGTGCACTGGTCCGGGTTCGGCAGTTCCCGCCTGTGGCCTGACCGTCATCCCGTCCGCCCGCTGAAGGTGATCTCGTGAGGATCGGGGACATCCCCGCGCAGTGGGCAGCCGGGGAGGAGGACATCTCCCGGGAAGACCGCCTGGCGATGGCACTGCTGCGGCTGGCGGGATGCGCATGTGAATTCCCGCTGCTGCGGCATGCTTTCGAGAAAGACGCGAGGACAGCGAATGCAGGACCGCGCTGCAAGGTGTGCAGTGCCGAGGTCTTCCTCGACGGTCCCACGGAAGAGCAGCGCAAAGCCAGGGACAGGAAACAGCACCTGGCGAACAAGGAGATCATGGCGGAGCTGCCTAACCTGGAGGAGAACAAGTTCTTCGCCGGGCTCGGGGACTGCTACGAAGGGTGCGGATGTGTACAAGACGCTGGCTGACCTCCGCGACGCCTATGCCCGCGAAGAGATCACGGCTCCCCTGGTCATCGATCACGGGGATGACATGAAGGTCCTCCTCCACGACGAGGAGTGGATCGACGTGACCGAGATCTTCCGGATGGATCCCTGCGATCTCCTGATGCAGGCGCTGGACCTGCTCGGGATACCGAGCGAGCACGGATAGGAGAGCAGATGATCATCGCGACCGTGGAAGATACCGCAGCGGGGAGATGGGTGGTACTGGAATGCCAGCATCCCGTTCCTTCCGGGCGGCATATCATCCTCGGAGGCAAGAATCGCGCGAAGCTGATGAGGCAATGCGGCACCACATTCACCATCGGGCAGTTCTCTGATGCCGGGGAACTCGCGGACAAGGTGGAGGAACATGAGAGATCACATCACCCGGGAGGCAATCCTGGAAATGACGGTCATGCGCCGCAGGATCCTGGACACGTACCTGACGATCCTGCAGGCGGACGCGGAGCTGTGCGAGATCTTGGCAGCTACCGCGTTCGCGCAGCTCATGGATCCTGAAGCTCGTTTTCCTCTTCTATGACCTCAGCCTCCACCACATCCTCGCCAGCCTCGATCTGCGCCAGCCGTTCCTGGAGGAGTTCCAGCTGATGCTGCTTGTCCTTATTCTCCTTGGAGAGCGTCTCCAGGTACGCCATCGCCTCGGCGAACTCCGGGGACTCGTCCTTCTGCTTCTGCTTGGCGAGATCCCAGGCACCGCTGCGGGCAAGGCGTTCCCCGATGGTGGTAGCAGCCAGGGCAGCCTTGATCCTGATCTCCTCATCATACAAAGGGGCGTCGTAGTTGATGGTGCCGTCATCATTTCTCTCGAAGACGGGAGAGCCTCCGGGAGAGACCACTCTCTTCCCCTTGCCCCGCATGATCTCGAACATGACCCGCTGGGCTTCTTCCAGCTTGGCGCGCTGCGCGTGTCTGGCGTCCTCATCCGGGAGTTCCTCGTAGAAGCGCTTGACGATCTGCGCTACCCTGGCTTTGCTTACCCCGAACTCTTCGCTGATCTCCTGGTAGGAGCGCTTTCCCTCGGCGACCGCAGCAACAATGCGGGCGTCTCTGTCGATGAGACTGACATCCCTTGTGCGAGCCATTGTTAAATGATAACAGAAAGGAAGAAATGAACCGCAATGCGGGAGTGCCCTCGTGGTATCCCATTCTCATGATCATCGGGATTCTTGCCCTGATGGCGGTCAGCATCGGCGGCTGGGTCAGTTACGGTCATGCCAGCAGCCACCTGGAGCAGGCATGCCAGGTGCTGCATCAGCATCATCTCAGCTCGGAAGGATGTAAATGATCAAGCTTGCCTGCACAGCCGCGCTGCTCGTCGTCGCGGTATTCGCCTGCCTGGCAGCATACGGCATATCAAGGGGTCATGCGCAATCCCAGGAATGGCAGGCGTTCTGGCCCCTGATGGCGGGACTGGAAGCAGCCATTCTCGGGTTCAGCTCTTTCCTGTCCTGGCTGGAGAAGAGATGAGATTCCTCCCGCCGGAATGCAGCCATGGCGGTCGCTGCAGGTACCGCAGGATAAACATCATACGAGTCACCGCTGGCAAGCGCGAGAGGGTCGGACAGAAGCGCGCCTGCGTCAAGTGCGGGCTGCCGAAGAGGAAGAGATGATCATGTGCCTGATCCTTGACAGTGCCTGGATCAGGCACTAAGCTGCAGCCAGACCGAAGGGAAGGAAAGACATGCAGAGCGAAACGGACATCAAGAAGGTCCTTCGGGCAGCTTACGACGCCGACCCGGATTTCGAGGACACGGACATGGACCTCATCCGGGACTGCCTCCGCTGGGTTCTCGGCGAGGAGTATGACAACAGCACTGCCCAGCAGTTCATCGAGCTGCATATCGCGGAGTCCTGATGCGCATTTCCGATGAGCGGATCCAGAAGCTCCTCGATGACAAGCTGCCAGACGGTCCCGCTACCGAGTATGACTCCGGAGCCCAGGACATGGCGCTGTGGATCCTCGGAATCAATGTCGCACCGGACATAGGAGAAGACTGATGCTCACCCCGCAGCAGAACCTGGAGGAAGCCGCCAGGCTCCTCGATGAGGCGACTGCTCAGTTCGCGAAAGACAAGGAAAGCGGCTGCTTCACCTCGGTCGAGGACGCGACCGCCCTGGCGAACTCCCGCATCACCCTCGCCCTGGCGCTCAACGCGGTCCCGCTCATCGGGGAGGTCCGCGACGACTACGCGGACCTGAGGGGACCGGGCAGGCTGGGTCCCCCTCCGGATGACAGTGACTGGAACAGCCCTGAGGATGCCCTTTACGACGAGAAGCCATGAGGCTGCAGCACCGGTTCAAGAAGACCCGCAGCACCCCGAACTGCTGCGGGCGCTGCGGCAAGGGCAGGAACTACTGGACGCACCAGCCGTGGTGGTGGAGATGGACGCATCACAGGAAGATCACCCGCTGACATTCAGCGAGCATTTCCCCCGGGTCTGCATCTGCAGGTGGGTCAGCTACCTGGGGATAACCGGATGGTTCTTCGCAGAGGGTCATCCCCGGTGCCAGATCCACGGGAAGAAAGAAGAGACGTGAGCAAGGACAAGAAAACACGGGCACACAGATACCGCGCCGACGCCCGCAGCAGCCGCTGTCATTGCGGGATGCAGCAGAATTACCGTTCTCACCAGTCTCTCCTGTGGAGGCTGCTCAATCCCGGAAGGATGTGGCGCACGTGAACTGGAGAACCCTTGCGGCAATCTCCGTGATCTCTGCCGCCGCGATGGCGGTGACGCTCACCGGGCGGTCCTCAGCCGCGACCCCGCAGCTGGTCTACATCTGCTCCTCCCAGCCCTGCACGAACGCGCAGGAGCTGGAGGTCTTCGACAGGAACCAGGCTCCTATCTGGTCGGTGGGGGAGTTTGGCGGGGATGCGGTCTTCGGGGACAACCGCAGCGTCTATCCCCCGTCAAGCGTCTATAATCCCGCTGTCGTGGAGTCTTACACCACTCCCGCAGGGTATGGCAGGACATCCTGCGTCGCTCCCGAGGTGTGGATAACTTCCACGGGAATCTATGCCTGCCACGGCGCGAAGTTCGTCCTGGAAGTGAAGCTGTAATGGCGCAGCACAGGAGGAGAACGAATCCGCACGGGTATATGCCCCCGTACGGGCAGAAGAAGGGGAACTGCAGGACCTGCAGCCAGCCGAAGAGGCACAAGGCGCACAGGACAGCCAGGCGCAGGATATGGGTCTGGCGGGTATTCGGGTAGGAAGGAAGGAAGATGCCCCCATCACGGACGGTAGAGGAACTGATCAAGGGAATGGAATTCCGCTCTCGCGCGAGAGGGAAGCTGATCGCGGATAAGGCGAAGGCGGAAGGCAAGGCACTCGGGATGCTGCAGGCAGCAGATGAGGTGGAGAAGCTGCTGAAGGCGAACGGAGGAGACTTCTCGCATTTTCATGACCTGCACGCCTGGATCACGGCGACCCGGGAAGCCGTCGCGATGAGCGCGGCGGAGCAGCGGTAATGCGGCACCGGCTTTTCCGGGCCATCATGATTGCCACGGCGGCAGGATTCGGGTGGCATGACTTCTCTCATCATGATTACGTACTCGGCGGGATCACCATCGGCGGTTGCGTGATGGCATTCATTATCATCACGCTGGCTGTCAGGAAAAACAAGAAGGGAAAGAAATGATCCACCATTTCATCCACCTGCTCGAAGGACTGGGACTCGCGTGCGTGGTACTGGGCATGATCATCGCGTGGGTTCCCACTGTCATCTACTACCGGCGCAAGGTCCGCAGGCTAAGGAACGCGGCGTGAGCAAGCCAAGATTCAGCCGTCGCTTCATCCTCATCTACCGGCTGGTTCTCATGGTGATCGGAGCTTCCCTCGGATGGCTCTGGTTCTCTCGCAAGGATTACGCCGCAGGTTTCATTATCACCATCAGCATGGCTATCTGCTTCATCATCACGCTCACCTGGAAGAGGAAATGAATAAGAAGATCACCGTCCCCCTCGCGGGAATCGCCATGATCGCGGCGCTGGCGGGATGCAAGAGCGGCAATAGCGCCGCCTCGGAATCCGCGAAGGCGCACGCGCTGGCTACCTCTTCCGCAGGGCAGGAGGCGCAGCAGGAAGGGAAGATCCTCGCGGGAACCTGCCTGTCTGCCAGCGACCTGAACCGCAAGTACCTGGTCGGGCTGGCGGTGGACCTCTCCTCGGCGAAAGCCCTGGCGGCGAAGTGCAAGATCCCGGCGGATCAGGTCCTGCCGTTCGCGAAAGAAGTCGGGGGTTCCGTGGCGACCGCCTACCTGTCCGGGAAGTTCTCTACGCACGCAGAGCAGGTCACGTGGGCGGAGAAGGACCTGCCGAAGATCGTGGACAAGTACCAGGGGAAGAAGTGAGGTCCTTCTGGACGTCGGTCCTCATCGCGACGGTCGTCAGCGCGACGGTAGCGCTGATCGTCAGCAACCTGATGACGCACCATGGGTACAGCTGCCCTCCCGGGCAGCACCTGGTCTACATGGCCCCCTCTGACCCCGGGTACTCTCCCGGGCTCCAGGAATGCGTGAGGTAGATGACCGGCAAGAGCAAGATGAAAAGAGCCCGGACGAAATGGCAGGATAACAGGGATGTCATGATCCCGGTCATCCTGCTTATCCTCCTGGCTATCACCTTCAGCATCATCTTTCTACTGGCAGGCAGATGATGTTCCAGAAAAAGGAAAAGAAGAAGTATCCTCTCGTCAACGGCAGCATGATTCAGTTCCGGGGGATTCAGCAGCTGATCTGGACCGCGTTCTCCGCCTTGCTCGGGGCGGGATTCATCGCCGGGCTGTACTGGCTCGCTTTCGAGCAGCACTATGCCTTCCTGCCCGGCTCGGGATCACTGAACCTGTGGTGGCACAACGGGATGGGCGGGCTGATCCACTCCCCCCGGTGGGATGACTACCGTCACGCCATCCGGGACAACGGGGAACCCGCCCTGTGGGTCATGGTCGCGGCGACGCTGCTCGGCAAGGCGCGAGGCAAGCCCCGGGTCCTGCTGCACTCCTGGGTGCTCGCAGTCGCCCCGCTGTTCCTGCTCGCATTGCTGGTAGCGGGAGCGGTGGGGATCGCCTGGATCACCGTCTACGGTCCCCTGTCCCACGTCAGCGACATCTTCTCCTGGCAGCAGCTGGTTCTGGGTGCCGTCCTGGGCAGGGTGCTGCACTTCGCCTGGGCTCCGATCGGATCCACGATCCGGTACCGGGTCACCTCTGCCGCAGCCGCCAAGGCTGGGACTCCGCTGTGGGTCACGCTGCCGCTGCTGCCTCCCGCCTGGAGGGAGTCCTGGGCGGTACTGCGCACGGAGATGACCGGGACCCTGAAAGAGCGCAAGGATAAGTACCGGCAGTCCCGCGTGATGGTGCCGCTGATGGTGCTGGCCTTCCTGCTCATCTCCGTAATCGGGAACTGCGCCAAGTACATCATCGCGCACGGCGGTCACGTCCCGGGGATGACGTCGTGACGGAAGACCCGGGACGCAGGAAAACGGGGAACATGCTGCTGATCATGGTGGCTGTCTTCGCCGGGCTGTGCGTTCTCGCCGGGATCCTCGCCGTCACGACAGGAGGGAAGTGAGTGGAGAAGGAAGCCCGGGTCTGCGGAGCCTGTACCGCTCGCGGGGAGGCTCACTACCTGACCTGCGTCACGCTGCCGGAAGGCTGGTCGTTCGCGCTGGAAAACGAAGACTGATGTGCTAGGATCAGGCACTAACGAACAAGAAGGGACTTAAATGACAGAATTCGTCGTGGGACTGGTCTTCATGGTGATCGGGGTTCTCGCGATCGCCGGGGCGATCTTCTCTGACCGTACCTCACGGAACCCGAAAACCTGGATCATCGTCGTCGGGGTCTTCTGCGTCCTGGCTGCGGGCGCGGGTGTCTGGCAGTCGCTCTACCAGTCGGTGCCCACCAAGTCCGAGGGCGTGGTGACATCCTACGGCAAGGTGATCGGGACCCCGTATGGCCCCGGGCGGCATTTCATGGCACCGTGGAAGACGCTGAACATCGTGCAGGACACCATCCAGTCCGACACGTTCTTCCAGTCCAACGGGACCGGTCCCGACGTGCAGACTCCCAGGGGCATCAGCGGGTACTGCATCCCGGTGCGGCTCGCGGGACTGAGCCAGGGGTGCCTGGACGTCCAGATGCAGAGCCAGGTACGGGCATCCGCCATCCCGGAGCTGTATGCCAACTATTCCTCCTACGGTCCGTCGCTGACGCTGGACATCGATCAGTACGTGGTCCAGCGGGAACTCAAGACGGTCCTGAACCGCCCGCCGCTGAGCGACTACAACGTCATCCAGGACGTCGCCAACAGCCTGTCCGCCTGCGTCGCGAAGGGACAGACTGACTGCACGGCGAACACGTCATCGCAGTTCAGTCAGTTCGACCCGGAAGTTCTCCAGGCACTCCAGAATGATCCTCAGCTCAAGGGCAAGATCGACATCCTGGACGTGAACCTGCAGTTCCCGCACTTCGATGACGCCACCGAGGGCGCGATCAGGAAGATCCAGACCTCGTATCTGGAGACCGTGGCGGCGAAGCAGCAGGAGCAGACCAACATCGCGATCTCCACCGCCAACGCGGCGCTGGTCAAGACGGGGCAGGGACTGACTCCCGCTGTCCTCCAGTACGACTGCTACCAGGTGATCCAGGCTGCCATCAAGGCAGGCTACAGCGGGCTTCCTGCTACGCTGAGCTGCGGCGGAGGTAACTCCAACGTGCTGGTGAACGGGAAGTAGACAAGCCGCATGCCCCGGGACCACCCCGCTCTCCAGGTCCCGGGGCATGCCAGGAAGGAGCGCCATGCCAGCCAGGTACCGGATGATCGGACCGGAAACCAGCGAGAAGGTCTCGGAGGTCATCAAGCGGGAATGCAGGTCCCGGGACTGGATACCCGCCGACCTCGCACAGGCGGTCAGCGCTCGCGGGTACACGCTGTCCACCAGGACAGCCCGCCAGATGCAGTACGGGATCACGCGCCAGGAAGTCATCTACCCGCGCATGACGACCATCGATGAGATAAAGGCGCTCACGGACGTTTTCGGGAGGAATTTCGCGCTCGCGGTCTTCGAGATCATCACGGAGGATTCCGGTGAAGAATAAGATTATCCTGAGCATTATCGTCGCTTGCAGCATTACCGGCTTCACGCTGGGCTGGCTGCTGGGTCCTTACATCCTGGGAGGTCACTGATGAGCAAGGGAAGGCACCGCAAGCGCCATCTCCGCCGCGCGGTCATCACCACGGCGGTCTCCGCGCTCGCGGTCATCGGGACAGGAGCGGGGTTCGCGGCGGCTCAGAGCCCTCCTGTGACCGTGAGGATCGCAGGTGACCCGGTGATAGCCCCGGAGCCTGCGACGGCTCCAGCGACGCAGGCAGCGCCGTCCCTGCGTGTCTACATCGCCAGGGAGGGAGACACGCTGTGGTCTGTCGCGGTCAGCCAGTGCCGTGACGGGAATGACTGGAGATCCCTGGCGTCGGCGAACCGCATCTCCTCTCCCTACCCGGTCACGCCAGGGCAGCGTCTTGCGGTGAGCTGCTGATGTGGCCTTTCCGCAGGAGGAACCCGCTTAAGAAGCTTGAGAAGGCACGCAGGCGGGGGAAGCACCGGCAGCGCGCCTATGACAGGATGTGCACCTTCCCCGGCTGCGAGAAGAAGAAGAACCACCGGGGACCGCACGGCAACAGGGGGAACTGGTGACTGAGCTGTACTGGGCTCCGTACCAGGAATTCGGCATCCCAGATCCGGCGCAGGAGCGCACTTCCGCCCCTTCTGGACCCGTCATTATCGGCAGTGTCGCCTACCGGGGCGATGACGTGATCATCTACTGGTACCGCGAGCCATGAGGATAATCCGCCGGAAAGGCACCCCGGAGGGGAAGTGCTTCCGCTGCGGGAAGCGCCCGCCAGTGCCGGGGGCTCGCATCTGCCTGCCCTGCGCGAAGAGATACAGGCGCAGGCCCTGGAGGTGGATAAGGCGGTAATCACCGGGGAGGCGGGGCTGCCATTTCCCACCAGCCGTGACGGAACGTCATTCTTGCCACTTCCCGCCAGACGTCCCTCTCTGTCTCGGGGAGGTCATCCCAGCGAGTCCGGTAGCCCTTGGCGGCGCAGAATGCCTCATACGCGATCCGCGCCGTCTCCCTGAACTCAGGCATCCCGCTTCCTCAGCATTCTCGTGCGCCGGTTGGCGGTGACCCCGCCCCGGATCCCTCGCTTGTCCCCGCGCTCCAGGGCGTCCTGCAGGCACTGTCTCCGGACCGGGCACCTGCGGCATATCCGGATCGCCAGAGCCGCCTTGAGAGGCTCTGAAGGCCCGGGGAACCACCAGTCAGGGTTGCTCTCAGGATGCCCGCAAAGCGCCTCAGCGATCCAGCTGGAGCCGTCTGCGGCGATGATGTCGAATGTCTCGGTGATGGTATTCACATGACCGCCATGCCGATGCAGCCGTTTCCCGTTCCGCAGGACGCCCGGTGAGCATCCAGCCAGCACCTGCGGCTGCACAGGAAACCGTGACCGGATGCCTTATGTGACCACCACTCGAAGTCAGGCTCCCATTCCTGATCCTGCTCATCGTAGATCCAGGAATCGCAGACCTCGCCGCACGGGCAGGTTTCCGGTCCCGGCTTACTCATCATCATCCCCCAGGAATGCCTGAGCCAGCCCTAGCAGCAGCCAGTCCCGGAAGACCTTATCGGGGGAATCCATTTCCCCATCATGGTCATCCGGGACTGGCTTGTCAACCCGAGCAGGCATTGCATTTCATGCTTATGCGGGGATTCGCGCGCTTCTCCGGCGGGAAATGGTCCTCGTACTTGATCTTATGGCAGGCAGGGCAGACCCATCTTTTCTTCCCTGCCTCGCCGAGAGGATTGCTCTCCTCGCAGGAACTGCACGGGATAGCCAGCATGGGCTTCGCCTGCTTCGAGGCGGGAAACTCATCAAGGGGCTTCTCCGCCTTGCACCTGCGGCAGCGGTACAGGGCACCTTCCTCCTTGGCTCCCCCCGTGCACACCTTACAGCGGAAGGAATAGCTGTTGCGGTTCCTGCGGCGGTAGAACTCCGAAGCGTGCCTTCTTTCCCCGCATGGTCCGTGGCAGGTCAGGAAGAGATCATCAGGGACAGGGTTCTCCCCGGCTTCGCAGGATTTGCAGATGGTCCTGCGGTTATTCTCCACCCGCCGGTCCAGCGGGAACTTCGCCCATTCCTTGACCTCATTGCACTTCAGGCACCGGGTGATCTTCTCCTCGATGTCGGATTCCCCGGAAAGAAGGGCTGAACGGGGGTCAGGGAGGAGGGGGATGTCCTGCGCGCGGGCATAGCCGTCGATGACCAGCATCAGCCTGCTCAGCGTGAGCCGGGACTTGATCCCGGCTTTGACCAGCTCATCATGGACGTCGGCGCGACTCACCATGGACGTCATGCCGCCGCCAGCTTCTCCAGGAGGACCCTGACATCAGATTCCGTGACAAGCGGACGGTCATTGAAATTGGCGATGACCGCTGACGGATCGGTGAACCCGATGTCCGCGATCTCCGGGTACTGGGCGAGGATGACCTCTGTCAGCGGCTCGTAGAGTTCCGGGTATTCCCTGAGGAAAGACGGGTCATCATGCAGCGCGAGGTTCCATGCTCCCCCGAGGCAGTGGCTGCCCGTCTCATACTGCCCAGGCGCGACCTGGAAGGCGGGCAGTCCTATCGTTGTAATCCAGTGCAGGTCACTTATGGCCCTGAAGTTCACGCTCCCCTTGCACCATCCATCTTCATTGAGAATTTCTAGTGCTCTTGCCGCCGTCTGAGACACACTCTGATCGATCATGGTTCTTCCTTGATCTCATTGAGATACGCGAATTCTCCGAAAGCTTCGATAGCAGCGATATTGTAAGCTCGTGCGGCATCTATTTCGGAAGTAAAGTAACCTAGACGGCAGCTCCGGTGATTTACCGTAATATCGGCTATCCACTTCTCGCGCCGTCCATACCAGGACACGCCCTTAAACTGTGATGACGTGGATTTGCGAGTTTTCCGTACATTAGCTGCATTGTGCTGGGATGTCGCGTCCCGCAGGTTGTACCGCTGATTGTTCAGCCCGTCGTGATCTTCATGATCTACTCTTGACCACCCGGTGATCAATGTGTGCATCCTGACGGTTCCACGTCTACCATCTGCCCTGCGGATGGTAGTAGCTGCGTACGGTCCAGTAGGATGCGTCCCTTCTCGTCGCCCCTTGCTATCCTCCTCCAGTCGCCACCGGTACTTGATGACCAGATCGTAATCCTGGTCATCAACCAGGGCAACCCGTTCTGCAGCCTTACTGCCATACAGCGGAACAGTCCTCACAGACCGTCCCTATTGAGGATCTCCAGGGCTTTCCTCGCGGAAACCGCGACGTCATCCATTCGCTTCCTCCTTCATGTCGCGCCGGGGCTGCAGCATGTAGCTGAAGCTCCCCGATCTCAGGAACACCGGCTTCAGCGGCGCGGTGAATGCCATCCTAGCCTCCCCCTTGCAGGCGCTGAGCCCATCGAGGAGCACCTGCGCGCCGAACAGGATGGTCATGTCCTCGCCCGCGTAGTCAGTGTCGATGTAGTCGCTGAACGTCCTGCCCTGCTGCTGCGAGCTGACATGGAGGTCGTTACCGGAGAAGGTCAGGTCCACCCTGCCCTCATCCGCCGCGAGCTGCGCCATCTTGACCACTCTCGCCAGCTCCGCCGGATCGAAGGCAATCCAGTTCTCCGGAGCCGCATCGAGGATCTTCTTCCAGTTCTTCGGGAACGTCCCCGAGTTGAGGCGGGAAGTGACCTGCAGCCCCTTCGCCCCGAACCCGATCATCTTGCTATTCCACCCGAGCGTGATCCTGTCTTCTGTAGCTGCGGCTTTCGCGAACCGCTCCATGACGGGAACAGGGACAAGGGGATCGGCGGGAACCTGCAGCAGTCCCGCATCCTCCCAGGACTGAGCCGCCACGCCCATCCTGGACGAGTCCGTGGCGACGATGTAGAGCCTGTCCTCGCAACAGGTATCCGGGTGCAGGAAAATGCTTCGCAGCACCGGATGGCTCTTAGAGGCTGCCGGTGCGACCTTCCTGACCGCAAGGGAGAACTCCTCCGCGTCAATGGTCCCGACAGGCTCCGGCGGGTCCTGCCATTTCGGGTACTTCTTCCCGTCTGCGGCGGAGAGGGTGAATTTAGCCCTCCCGGCGAAAATCTCCGCTACTCCCTTGTTCTCGTAGTAGTCTACAGCCACGTGACTTCCGGTGAAATAGCGGGAAATCTCGTAAATCATCTTTCCCGGCAAAAGCACTGTCCCGCCGGAATGCTCTCTTGCGGCTGTTTTCGCGGAAAAGGTCATGTAGCCGTCTGAGGCGGTTATCTCGACTTCGCCGTTTCGGGCGGAAAACAGCATTCCGGCATATACCGGCTGGGACGGATGGGGATTCAGTCCCTGCGAGGCGCGGGAGATCGCTTCCGCGAGATCCTCGCGGTCAGCGCTGAATGCCAGCATCGAGACGTTCCCCGGTTCGCTTCAGGAGCAGGATGACATCTTCCCCTGTCGTGCGGTAATCGTTGTTGTACATTACCGGGCATGAAAGATAACCATCCTCCCGCAGGATATCCCGGGCTGTTCCGTAGGCAATCTTCCCGGCGGCTGACAGGACATGATCCGCCTCGCCGGAGATAGCCACATTCAGCGCGCCGATGAAACATACGCGTCCCTGGTCATCTTGCAGAGCTGACTTGCAGTGCCCGCGCTCGGAGATGATCTCCGCAGCTCTGTATGCTACTTCCGCTGGATTCACTTCATTCCTTCCGGAGTCTACACGTTAGGGAAAATCCCCCGGCAGCTAATGCCGATCTGGGGCTGCCGGGGGATTTCTTATGCAGAGCTTACTTCAGCCGGGGGGACCCTGAATTCCTCCGCCCAGCCTTGCACCACTGGAAGATTACCTTACTACTAGCACTCTCGTTCCGGGTGCGAGTTTACGATTACTGCTAGTACTCAGAATGTAAACTTTGTAGCCGCTCTTGGACCAGTTCCCCGGCGAGACCCGGACCTCTCCCGTCTCCGGCAGCCCGAGCATCCTGCGGACCTCGGGACCCGTATAAACGATTTCCTGGTTGCTTGCCTTGTCGATAAGTGCTACCAGGATCTTCTTGTAGTCCTGGATGCGCTCCCGCTTGGAGAACTCGTAGTAGGAGCGCCCGGGAATGTAAGGACGTCCCGTCTTCAGCTCCATGAACTGATCGAGACGCCCGTTCTCGATCTTGGCGAGATCGGCGGAGGTGACCTGGAGGAAGTCGTAACTGCCGGGAGTGAGCGGAGTGAGGTTCTTCTTCACCTCGGAAGCCTTGGGGGCATTCGCCTCGAACAGGCTCGTCGTGGAGCGGGCAGCCGGGTTACTGGAGCGCATCTGCAGGTAAGAAGTCGTCGCGGACGCCATGGCGATCCCGACTTCCTCCACCGCGTGCTCCTGGGAGGGGTCCCAGATAGTGATATTCCCCGGGGCGAACCCGAATCCCGTCAGGTAATGCTTGGAGGTAACAGACGGCACGAATGCCGCCATCGTCCAGTTATCAGGCAGGCTCCTGATCACCTGCGGGAGGAGCTTCTTGCTCTGCGGCTGGGAGAAATTCTCCATCCCGTCCGTGAGCAGGTAGACCAGGAACGAGTGATCACCGTACCTTTCAGGGGTGACCCGGACCTCATCGATGACCGTGAGGACGGCATCGCAGAGAGCGGTGTTCCCGTTGGCGCGGATGCCCATCTGCGCGATGGAGGGAACCCGCAGGACGTCCTTTTCGTAAACGAGGCACCGCGCCTTCAGCCCGCCGTGGTAATGAGGATCGGAGAAGGTGTAGATGGTGACGCGGGTCTCCTGGTCGGAGTTCCTGCTGGCTTCCGCGAGCTGGCTGACCTGGCTGTCCGCGACCTTGATCAGGTCATCGACGTGACCTGCCATCGAGGAGGACAGGTCGAAGATCTTGATGACGTGGATGACCTGACCCTGCTGCCTCTTGTCGGACAGGTTGATCTGGCGTACGGGCATGACTGCTCCCTGCGAGCGGTTTTCGAAGAGGAGGAAAGGGAGGGTGAAGGTGAACTCAGAAAGGTACATCTGAGCCGGAAGCAGAAGAGGAATCCGTCTGCGGCTTGCCCTGGGTCTTCAGCTTCCACCGCAGGGAAGCCCCGATGTAATCGACAGTGACATTCCAGGATGTCTTCTTCTCGCCGTCTTTCTCGTAGTGATCCTCGTTGAGGGTTCCCCTGGCCACTACCAGGTCTCCCCTTCCGAGGGATTCGGCGATGCTCTCTGCCATCTGCCGCCAGGCGGTGCAGCGCAGGAACATGGGGTCGCCGTCCTCCCAGTCCCCGGCGGCATTCTTGATGCGCTTGTTATTCGCGACGGTGAAGCTCACCACGGCATCGCCGTTGGGGATGAAACGGAGTTCGGGATCGCGGACCAGGCGTCCTTCGAAACTGATATCAGCAGGCACGGCTCTCCTTGGGTCTACGTGTATGAAAATTCCTGGAAAAAAATTCTGAGCCACTATGATTATAGCACTTTTCGCAGGTCAGTGCATGTTTTCGCACTCAGGATGGACCTCTTGCACATGCTCCTGGACCGCTGCGATCAGCTCCCGGATCGTAGACCACTGGCGGAACTGATGATGGCACGTCTCGGTCCAGGTCCTGACCCCGGTCTTGCATCTCCTGTCCGGACGGGTCAGTTCCTTCGGGTAAGCGCACACGAATTCCACGCCGGGTTCGCCATCCCAGCGGCAGTCCTGCCAGTAACCGATATCCCAGTCGAGAACGCGATCGAGGATCTCAGAGGCACTCATGGATATCCCTGGCGTAATTGAGGGTCTGCAGGAGGTAGTTCTCCCCTGCCCATACCGTGGGCGTTATCAGCCCGCTATGGGAGCTGAACTTCCTCACCCCGATCTGGCTGTCACCGGGAATCTCCACGACGAGGATCGCCAGGCACCCCCTCCCGTAGAACATCGCGAACCTCCGCGTCTGCTCCCATTCCCGGTCATGGGCGTCATAGCCCTTGACTTCCGCGAACAGCTGCGGGAACTTGCAGTCAGGGCATACCTGGTAGAGGTCCTGGTCGTAATGGCGGACATTTTCCACCTGTCTCGCGATACTGCTGAGGCGGGTGACGTGGCGCTTGCCGCTGCGCTCTACGTTACGGGAGGTGCCGATGCTCACCAGGAAAAGCTACACGCCCTCCTGGTCACGTGCAAGGACCAGGAGGGCGTGTCTTCGGAAGGTTTTACGCGACGGAGGTCAGGACCGCCTGACCTGCGAAGGGGGCTGCGCCGCCGCTAAAGGCATTGGACACCAGAGTCCAGGTTCCCGGGCGCGGGTCGCTCGCAGAGACCGAGGTCGCCATGGGGGTCCCGCTCGGGGTCTCCACGGTCAGGTCGGGGAAGGCTGCGGAGCCGTCTGAGGCCTGCGTGACGGTTCCTGCGGTGTCGCTGAGGGCGACGGTGACCGCCGTGGCTACGGACGTGCCGGGATCCAGGTCGTCGGAGGTGTAATTGACGGTGAGCGTGATAGCGTCACCGGGATTGTAGATCGCCTTGTCGAAAATGAAACTAGAGAAAGCCAGGCTCATTTACTGCTCCTTAAGCATGCTTGATACGTGAGTGACGATATCGCTTGACAACATAATAGCGCATAGCGCTTTTCCCGTGAAGATCATCGCAGATATGAACCGTCACGGGGACCCTCTTCACCTGGCGGTGAAACAGGTTCCACAGCCAGATCCAGATCGTGATCAGCATTCCTTATCTCCTGCCGCGCCTCTTGCCGTTCCCGGCGGTTCACCCTGCGCTTGAGCTTCTTGCGCTCACCGGGACGCCAGTCCTGCCAGCAGCGCATTACCTTGCTGAAAGCATCGTATTCATCAGCCTGCTTACGAGCCCTCTTCAAGCATCCCCGCTTCCTTGAGCGCTGCCCTTACCGCGTCGCGGATGTACGCCATGTCCGCCTTCTTGTCCCGGATGACACTCGACGGCTCGAAGAGGGAGCTGGCGGTGATGCAGAGCAGCTCATCGCCGAGCCACGCCTTGATCTCCGGCTTCCCGCCCGCCTGGTTGAGGTAGGTGCTCAGCGTCAGGATCAGGCGTTCCTGATCACCTTCGGTGAGAGGACCTTCATCCTCGATCCACGCGGTTAGCTCTACATGACAGCGCACGTTTCCCATGATAGCAGACATGTTCCGGGAACTTGTTCGATGGTGTTACGCGGTTGCCAGTCATGTCGCATGACACGCAGTTGACAGTCAGGTGACACCGCAATACAGTCTGCGCATCACCGGGAATCCCCGGACGACCCTGAGGAGATGCATTCATGCCGCACGTCATTACCAGGCTCAAGTCCCTGCCCCCGCAGGCCCAGCTGACCGCCGCCAAGCTCGGCGTGCTCGGGTTCGAGGAGGGATCGTGGTTCTACGACATCAACCAGGCTCTCGCCAAGCCACTCCCCTCGGAAGTGCTGCAGGTGCGCAACATCAAGGACCAGGCTCCCCGGATGCAGGTCGGGCACTACATGGAGGTCCTGCGGCCTTACACCCTGAACCGGGCGGGCATGCTGATGCCCCCGGTGGTCATTACCAACGACGGGATCCTGCTCGACGGGAACACCCGCACCGAGGCGGCGAAGCGGCTGGACTGGGAGACCTTCCCGGCGCTGGTGCTCAACGACCGGTGGAGCGGAGCCCCGCGATCGCTGCAGGACCAGATGATCAAGCTGGCGACGGTGCTCAACACCACCCACGGCAAGGGTCTTTCCCCTGCGGACATCGAGAGGCTCGTGCTGCAGCTGGCGCAGAGCGACAGCTCCGCCGCCGACCTGGCGAAGCAGCTGCAGGTTTCCCGTTCCACGGTCAAGAACGTGCTCTACGCGAGGGAGGCCCGGGAATGGGCGGTCGAGCTGGGCATCAGCGTGAACTCGGAGAGGATCACCCGGTCCCACCTGTCCAACCTCGGCGTCCAGATCCAGAAGCTCACCGAGCCTGTCTTCCGCGCGGTCCTGAAGCTGGTCCTGGAGACCGGGCTCAACGCCAACGGGGAGCGGGACCTGATCAAGGCGCTGAACACCCTGCGCACCGAGGAGGAGAAGCTGGACCGGATCGCGGCAGAGCGGGCGTCGCTGGACTCCATGACCAAAGGCTACGCCACCAGGCCCTCCACGGCGGCGCGGATGCGACAGGCGCTGGGTCACGTGAACAACCACGAGCCGGGAGACCTCGTGGAGGTCGCTCCGGCGAACTGCGCCGCGCACAAGCAGGTCATCCTGACCGCAATCAGGAAGCTGGAGGAGACCCTGCGGCTGCAGCTGGAGCTGGAGCAGGACAGGGCATGAGCAGGCTGCTCGCGAACGGTCCCCTGCTGCCGGAGATCTTCCGGGACGTCCTCGCCGCCCTGTACGCCGAACCGCGTCCTGCGGAAGAGCTGCGCAAGATCATCCGGTCCCGGGTGGAGTTCAAGGAAGCGCTGATCCTGGAGCACTGGGAGTCGTGGGAAAGCTTCTGCGACGACATCCTCGCGGCACTCGCTGACGGAGGGTACCTCCGCCAGGAGGACGGGCTGCTCTCCGCGACCGCGCGGGCGGTCCCGGGGAAGCAGCTCCAGGTCCTGCGCAACCCGCAGGACCTGACCAGGAGGGTGCGGTTCACCTTCCACGCCCGCAGTGAAGAGCAGGCGCGGGAGGCGCTGGCGCAGTCCCGGATCAGGGCGGGAGAGTTCGCGTCGTACCTGTCCGCGTGCCAGGACAGGCACCCGGCGCTGCGGCAGGCCCGCGAGGATGCCGTGAAGATCATGCGGCTGCTGTCCTGGGCACTGCAGGACCCGGATACCCCCGTCAGGGGATCGGGAAGCTCTCTGCAGGCTTACATCGGCGGGCAGAGCGAGTGGTACCGCGAGTGGGTGCGCACCGCAGGGTGGCATTCCACCGATGTCGCCAGGCTGGCATGGAACGCTGCCCATCCGGGGAAGGAGATAGCGGCAGCGACCAATGCCGGGTTCCGCACCGCCCTGCGGCAGCTGGCAGAGCAGGGGAAGCTGGAGAAGCGCCCCGCCATGCGCAAGGACGGCAAGACCGGAGGCACCGAGTACCGCTGGACGGGATTGACATGAAGTAATCCCGGGCATATGCTCCGGGATGTCAGGTTCGGTCCTGCCAGAAGCCAGCCAGCACTCATCCGGGTGCTGGCTGGCTTCACGTCTGGAGAGAAAATGGCTACCGAGAAATGCTGCACGGGCTGGATCCTGTGCTCATGCCAGCCGCATTGCAACTGCGGGTGCACTGCTTGCAGGAGATGCTGGAAGCAGCGGAAGTTCCGGGGGACTAGCCGGACCCGCAGGCGCAGGTACATGCAGAAGCGGAGCAGGCGGCGACGAGAGGGATAAGCTTTCCCTGCCGAGCATCTTATCGATGCAGTCCCAGCAGATGCAGACGTCCTCATCGGGCTCGTCGTCGCCCTGCATGAGAAAGAACCTTCCCCCGCAGTCGTGGCAGAGATACCAGACCTGGTATTTTCTCATTCCCCGAATATTACCGGCTCATGAGCGGGCTTGCCGTGCATGTCCAGGATCGCCAGGACATCCCTGGCAGCTCTCCCGTAACCCCGGGCGGCTCCGGTTACGTTCTCCGCCTCAGCGGTCCAGGAGTTCCGCTCAGCCCATCCCCTGAGCGTGGCGAAGGTGATCTCGTAGTCCTCAGTCATCACTCTTCTTCCTCCAGCTGCTCCAGTCCACGACGGTAGTCGATGCCATCGGGGGAGGGCCTAGCCGTCCCGTGTCGATCAGCTCCTGCGCGAGGGTCGCGGGAATGACAGCGGCAAGCGGAGGCTCGTCGTCGCCGTAGAAGCCTCCGCCATTCTCCGTGATCCATACCACGGCATTATTCTTCGTGGCTGCCTTCGCGGAATTGCGGATGAGCAGCCTGGTATACGCAATGCTTTCCTCGGGGGTGTAGCCATGGAAGAGATCGATGTGCTGCAGGACTATCTCGTGGAAGGTGGTCACAGCGGCTCGTAGGCATACGTGATCACCGGGACCCTCCGCGCTTCCCTGAACTCCACCTCGGAGTCATCCTCGAAAGCCCGCTCGTCCTGGCTCTCGGTGAGACCCTGCTGGTAATGGGTCATCCAGTACCGGTCCTGCTTGTCCCTGGCGACCAGGAGGTGAACGGAATTCCATCTCCTGTTCTCAAGCAGTTCCTGATGATCGAAGATGAGTTCCCCATCGGGGTCGTAGTGCTCGCAGGCAAGGCACCTGGCACGGTCTGCGGAGATCTTCATGGGTCAATCCTAGCGACAGGGATGATGCCCGTGCGAGAGGAAGTACTTGTTCGCCCTGACGAACTTCCCGTCAGGCCAGAAGCCCCAGCGGCGCACGACGGGACCGGTGACCATCACGGTCCAGGCTCCTCCCGGGAACGGCACGACGGAGTGCCTGTGCGAGGACCGGCGGAACCTGACCGCCGGGGCTAGCAGGTAGTCATCCCGGACCGGGCTCACGTCCCGGTATCCTCCCCGCACCACGAAGATCAGGAACGACCAGGGGTGGTCATGCAGAGCCCTGTCGTCGTCAGGAGCAAGCCAGTGATGCAGGCGGAGGCTCCCGGCAGGGGTCTCGATCCGCCAGCGGATCACATAAGGACACTCCGGGAGACCCAGCTTCTCCCGGAACCTGATGAGTACAGGGGGATGGACTCGAACCACCGGCTTGCGCTTGATCTGAGCGCTGCTCTGACCCGGGGCCAGCGTCCGCGTGGTCCCTTCCTGAGCTACCCCTGTTCGCCGGAAGCCTCCGTGCTTTGTCGGCTCCCACGTCATGCGACGATCCTACCTTACTTCCCGAAGATGATGTACAGCACCAGCCCGGTGATCACCACGATCAGGATGATGAATGCCCACTTGATGAACGTGAACAAACCGTCGAACATGCCTTCATGCATGGTCTCATCATAACAAGAAAGGTCCCGCCGTACCCCTGGGTTGCTGACCTTGAGGCAGGAGAGTTAGTAGCTCTCCAGCGGGACCTTCTCACCCGGGCTCACCACTTGCACTCCATGATCACCCCAGGTGCAAGTCTGGGATGACCTCCCGGATGCAGCTAGCTTATCATTTATGCTTCTTGTGCTTCTTCTTTTTCTGCGGAAGCGGGGTGACTTCTCCCGGAGGGCTCAGCGGCTTCTGCTTCTGTCGCTGGAAGAACGCGCCCTTCTTCTTCATGGACTTGCGGAGCTTACCCATGTGACCTCATCCTCGATGCGCTGAGATGCTTCCTGCGGGAAGCGGTCAGCTGATTGCCTCCGCCTTTGCCGGAACCCCTGATGATGGTCTTGTCTCCCCAGCGTGCCTGCTTGCGCCTGAGCTTGCGCCTGGCAGCCTTGAGCTTCGCTGCCCTGATGTGCTTGTAGGTCATGACCTGATCTTACTCCTGATCACCTCAGGCAGCCGTTCTGCCGTCGTCGGCAGTGCTTCGCTCCGTAGTTGCCTGCCTTGGCTCCCCGGCAGCCGGAGCCTCTCTTCTGCCGGTGCAGGTCTCCCCAGAGGGTGTCTCCTGCCTTCCAGCCGCAGCGGCACTTGCATTTCCTCCGGCGGAACCACCCGAGCATCAGATGTGATCCGGAGGGTAGAGGTACCGGTCCAGCTCCGCCAGTACCCTCGATTCCGCCGGGGAGACTTCCCTCTCCGTCATCTGCGGGAAGATGGTCATGTAGCGGTGACCCTGCTCCAGGCACATCCTGACGTCAGGCAGTTCGAGCTGGTTGCAGGTCAGGTGAGCGGTCCGCTTCCAGTGCATGCTCCTCGGACGCTCCAGTTCCCCGTCAAGAGCCTGGCAGGCAAGCAGGAGAGCCAGTTCCGAGTGGGCATGCCAGAGCTTGTACGTCTTCTCCCAGACCTTCCTGCCGTAGAAGGCTGCTTCCCCTTCATAGACCTCATTCCGCTTGCCGTGAGCACCCGCATAGAGGTCCGCGATCTCCAGGGATGAATGATTTTCCAGGTGATCGCGGAAATCCTGGTGGATGAGCTTGCTCCCGTAGATGCGGAACCGCAGGACCTCCTCATCCTGGTTGTCGTTCTCGCCCCATTCCCAGAAGAAATGGTAACTCTCGATGTCATGCCCCAGCGTGAATTCCGCGATGACATCCCGCATGAATTCGTCGTGGGGGACTGCGGGGGTGATGTTCCATTCTGCCCATGAGTTCATGCGGGAATCCTACCAGTGCGAGGGAGGGTAGCGCCTGTGATCATCCGCGATGTCCTTCGCGTCCTTGACATCGCGGATCTGCTTCTCAAGCTTGTCATACTGCTTGCCGAGCTTCTTGAGCTTCTTCTTCTTGCGCTTGCGAAATAGTTTCATGACCTGATCCTACTGTGCCTGCGGCAGAGCACCGGAGGTTTCCGGACCTTGCGGCTCCTGATGATGTCCTGGCACCTGGTGCAGCGGTAGATGAACTTCTTCCTCACCATGACTCTTCCCTGCCTGCCGTGAGCTTCGCGAGTTCTTCCCCGGAGGTCAGCCTGGAGTCCCTGATGAACGCCTCAAGGAGCTTCCACTTCTCCGTCAGGGTCAGGGGACTGACCTTGCTGATCCGGGTAACCTCGTTCGAGAGTTCATGGACGCAGGAGTTGCACATCATGCGCTCCAGGTGAACCGTGCCCGCTGGTCCAGGCTCTTCAGCCTGGCGTACTCCTTGTCGCTCATCTTGATCCCGTGGGCGATAGTCCGGTCTGCGCCGTAAACCTGGATGACGCTCTCGAAACGGGAGAACCCCGCGACTGCCATCATGGAGCTAAGCGCGGGGATGTTCGGGACCCACCAGTTGGTGGGATCGTCGTTGAGTTCGGCTCCAGGATAGAACGCCATCACAGGACGCTCTGTCAGGGTCTTGACATCTACCACGGTATCGATGACTGCCCTGCCTCCCGGCTTGACCATGGCAGCCATCTTCTCCAGTCCCCCGAGAGGATCCTTGAGATGATACAGGACGCCCAGGAACAACACGAGATCGAAACGCCCGTCAAGGGCAGGATCAAGATCCATCACCGACTTATGCAGCGGTTCCGCTTTGCTGCCCAGCGCTTCCCTGGCGAAGTCGAACGCTTCGCGACCATAGGTCTCCCAGATGTCGCAGGAGACTACCCTCTCAGCTCCCAGGTCCTCGCAGAGGAAAGAGAAGAAGCCATCCCAGCACCCGATATCCAGGACTTCCATTCCCGTCATGTCCTCGGGGAGATTCAGGATCTTCGCAAGGAACTGGTTCTGAGATTTCCCGGGAGTCATCACCCCGGGGAGCAGCTCGATCTGGTGCCACCACTGGTGCTTCGCGATTCCCTCGCGGATCTCTTCCTCGGTCACAGGTCCTCTTCTCTCAGCATCTCCCCGTCGCTCTGGCGGACGTAAAGGGCAGGATGATGCAACCTGTACGGGCAGTAGTAGCGCCGGATACCGAAGATGTCCTGATAATGCATGTCCACCCCGCAGCAGGTCAGGTCGGTGTCCCCGGAAGCAAGGATGATCTTCTCTTCCGGCTTCTTCGGCAACCCGATGGTGCGAGGGCTCCGTTTTGCCTGCTTCAGGAGTGCAGCCTGCACTTTCCTCACGAGTTCGGCAAGCTGATCGGGAGTGAGGTCATTAGGGTTCATGATGTGAGGATATCAGCACAGGAGATGATGTGGGGATTTTCTCACATGAGTCATCTCTGACCTGCGGTTTTACTAAGGTTGCTGATGATCTTGATGTTTTTTTTATTTTCCTTTTTCTTTTTTTCAGTTCAAAAGACCCCACCCCCCCCCCCCGGGGGGCCGGGC
>Ga0247671_1000031_pt1 | contig 44182 bp, 39 predicted proteins | sample CNK12_metaG_FD_183039 | JGI IMG/M metagenome (GOLD analysis project Ga0247671, IMG submission 183039) | Soil microbial communities from Purdue University Martell Research Forest, Indiana, United States - CNK12 | ecosystem: Environmental > Terrestrial > Soil > Temperate forest > Bulk soil...
CACGTAGGAGAACACCGAGAAGCGGAAGCCCGGGAACACTTCCTCGCTCATCGCGGCGCCGCCGACGCGCTCACGCCGCTCGAGCACGACCACCTGTTTCCCGGCGCGCGCGAGGTAGGCGGCGCACACCAGGCCGTTGTGGCCGCCGCCGACGATCGCGACGTCGTAGCGCTTCATGCCTTCTTTCGCTCGGGGTCGAAGAAGGGCTTCTTCACTACGCGCGCGGCCGCGCGCTTGCGCCGGTGCTCAACGGTGATCTCGATGTCGAGCTCGGTCCCGGGGCGCGCCCACCGGGAGCGCAGATGCGCAAGCGCGATGTATTTCTTGAGCAGCGGCGACCAGCCGCCGCTCGTGGCGTAGCCCGCCTGTTCGGCGCCCGAATAGATCGGCACGCTCGTGCGCCAGGCTGCCTGCGGCAGCCGCGTCGCGAGGCCGACATCGGCGTAGAGGCGCTCAAGGCCCGGGTAGCCGATCTCGACGCCGACGAATTGCCACGCCGGGCCGCGCGCCTTCTCCGCGGCAAGCGCCTGCTTCCCGACGAACTGCTCCTTCTCGAGGTTCACCGCCCAAGCGAGGTCGAGCTCGTAGGGCGAGGAGGTCTGGCTCTCGATGAGTGCCTTCTTCGCCGGAACGTAGTCGACGTCGATCAGCATGAGCCCGGCCTCGATGCGCGCCACGTCGAGCGCCAGCATACCGGCCGCCTGCAGACCGTAATCTCTTCCGACCTCCATGAGCGCGTCCCACAGCGCCAGCGCGTGCGCGCTCTCCACCCAGAGCTCGAAGCCGAGATCGCCGGTATAGCCGGTGCGCGAGACGTCCACCGGAATGCCGCGCAGCTGCGTGCGCGCGAGGCGGAAATACTTGAGCGGCGGGATGTCGCCGAGCGCCTTCAGCACCGCGAGCGACTGCGGGCCTTGGAGCGAAAGCGCGGCGGTCGACTCTGAAATATCTTGAACAGTTAAATCTAAACCAATGCTGTTTGCCTCCAGCCAGCGCAAGCTCGGTTCCGCGGAGGTCATGCGGAAGCTCGCCTCGTCCAGGCGCGCCACGGTGCCGTCGTCGAGCACCTTGCCGGCAGCATCGCACCACGGCGTGTAGAGCACCTGCCCCGCCTGCGAGCGCGCCACGTCGCGGGTCACCACGCGATCGAGCAGGCGCGCCGCATCGCGGCCGCGGATCAGGTACTTGTAAAGAGGCGAGACGTCGAACAGCGCTGCCGCGGCGCGGATGCAGTGGTACTCGCGCTCGTGCGAGAGCTCGTAGGAGCTCGCGACGACGTAGCCGGCCCATCGCCGCCACGCATGGCTCGCGCAGAGCGCAGAGGTGCGCTCGTGGAACGGCGTGGTCTTCAGCATGCCTACAGCCGCATGCCGGTCTCGGCGTCGAAGTAGTGCACGTTGGCCGGGTCGTAGCGCAGCGGCAGCCTGCCGGCGGAGACCGTCAGGGAAGAATGCACCCGGGCGGCGATGCGCGCGCCGTTGCGGTTGTCGCTCGGATGGCCGTACACCAGCGTGTCGGCGCCCAGCGGCTCGACCAGGTCGACCTCGAGCACGAGCTTGGCCTCCGACTCCGAGCAGGGCTCGAGGTGCTCGGGACGCACCCCGAAGAAGCGCTTGCGTCCGTCGCGCTCCTCGGGAATCAGGTTCATCGGCGGCGAGCCGATGAAGCCCGCGACGAAGGTGCTCGCCGGCCTGGCGTAGACCTCGAGCGGCGCTCCGATCTGCTCGGCGCGCCCCGCGTTCATGACGATCATGCGTCGGGCGAGCGTCATTGCCTCGACCTGGTCGTGGGTGACATAGAGGCTCGTGGTGCCGAGGCGCCGGTGCAGCGACTGCAGCTCGGCGCGCATCTGCACGCGCAGCTTCGCGTCCAGGTTCGAGAGCGGCTCGTCGAACAGGAACACCGCCGGCTCGCGCACGATCGCGCGGCCCATCGCCACGCGCTGGCGCTGCCCGCCAGACAATTCTTTCGGTTTTCTTTTCAGAAAAGGACTCAATTCCAGGATGGCGGCCGCCTTCTGCACCCGCTGCTCGATCTCCGAGCCGGAAAGGCGCTTGATGCGCAGCCCGTAGGACATGTTCTCGTACACGCTCATGTGCGGATAGAGCGCGTAGTTCTGGAACACCATGGCGATGTCGCGGTCCTTGGGCTCGAGGTCGTTCACCACCCGGGCGCCGATGCGGATCTCGCCCGAAGTGATCGGCTCCAGCCCCGCCACCATGCGCAGCAGCGTCGACTTGCCGCAGCCCGAGGGCCCCACGATCACCACGAATTCACCGTCGGCCACCTCGGTTGAGACGCCGTGGATGACCTCGAGTTCGCCGTAGCGCTTGCGCACCTCGCGAAAAGTAACCGCAGCCATTATTTTTCGGTCTCCACCAGGCCTTTGACGAACCACCTCTGCATGAACAGGACCACGAGCGCAGGAGGAAGAAGGGCGAGCACCGCGGTCGCCATGACGAGGTTCCACTCCGTGAGCGCGTCGCCGGTGACGATCATGCGCTTGATGCCGATCACCGCCGTATACATCGACTCGTCGGTGGTGATGAGGAGCGGCCAGAGATACTGGTTCCAGCCGTAGATGAACTGGATCACGAAGAGCGCGGCGATGCTGGTCTTCGAAAGCGGCAGCACCACGTCCCAGAAGAAGCGCATCGGACCGGCGCCGTCGATGCGTGCCGCCTCGGCGAGCTCCTCGGGGACGGTGAGGAAGAACTGGCGGAACAGGAAGGTGGCGGTGGCCGAGGCAATGAGCGGCAGCGTCAGGCCAACGTAGGAATTGATCATGCCGAGGTCGGAGACCACCTTGAAGGTGGGAATGATGCGCACTTCCACCGGCAGCATCAGGGTGACGAAGATCATCCAGAAAAAGAAGTTGCGCAACGGAAAGCGGAAATAGACGATCGCGAACGAGGCGATGATTGAAATCGCGATCTTGCCGAAGGCGATCACGAGCGCCATCACCAGGCTGTTGAACATCATGCGGCCGACCGGCGCGGTCACATCCTTGCTGGTGCCGGCGGTGAGCACCTGCCAGTAGTTCTCCCAGAGCCGGTCTCCCGGCAGAAGCGGCATCGGCACCTTCAGGATGTCGTCCAGCGTGTGCGTCGAGGCGACGAAGGTCACGTACAGAGGGAACGAGATGACGAGGATGCCCGCGATCAGCACCGCGTGCGACATCACGGTCAGCCAGGGACGGTTCTCGACCATCTCAGTACTGCACCTTGCGCTCGATGTAGCGGAACTGAACCACGGTGAGCGCGATCACGATCACCATCAGGATCACGGATTGCGCCGACGAGCCGCCGAGGTCGGCCGCCTTCACGCCGTCGTAGTACACCTTGTACACCAGGATCTGCGTCGCGCCCGCGGGCCCTCCCTGCGTGGTGGCGTCGATCACACCGAAGGTGTCGAAGAACGCGTAGACGATGTTCACCACCAGCAGGAAGAACGCGGTGGGCGAGAGCAGCGGCAAGACGATGGTCCGGAAGCGCCGCCCGGGGCCGGCGCCGTCGATCGCCGCCGCCTCGATCAGCGATTTCGGAATCGACTGCAGCCCGGCGACGAAGAACAGGAAGTTGTAGCTGATCTGCTTCCAGGTCGCGGCGATGACCACCAGCAGCATCGCCTGGTTGCCCTGCAGCACCCAGTCCCAGTTGATGCCGATGCTCCTCAGGGCGAAGGTGATGATGCCGATCGACGGCGCGAACAGGAACAGCCACAACACGCCGGCGACCGCGGAGGCCACCGCGTAAGGCCAGATGAGCAGCGTGCGGTAGGCGAGCGCGCCGCGGATCACGCGGTCCGCCATCGCCGCGAGCAGGAGCGAAATGGCGATGCCGCTGCCGGCGACCATCACGCTGAAGAACGCCGTGATCTGGAACGAGTGCAGGTAGTTCGAGTCGCGGAATAGCGCCGCGAAGTTGGCCAGGCCGACGAATTGCGTGCGCTCGCCGAACGCGTCCTGCAGCTGGAACGAATACCACCCGGCCTGCACCGCGGGCCAGAAGAAAAAGACCAGCGTGACCGCGATCTGCGGCGCGACCAGCGCGTAGGGCAGCCAGGCCGAACGGAAGACGACCCGCTTTTCCACGAGGGATTAAACCGGGGGGTGCGGGGGAAGATTCATCCTCCCCTGCTCCTACTTATTCGCTGCCTCGAACTTGCGCAGGATGTCGTTGCCCCGGCGCACGGCGTCGTTCATCGCGGACTTCGCGTCTTTCTTGCCCGCGAACACCGCCTCCATCTCCTCCTCGATGACCTCACGGCCCTGCACGTAGTTGCCGAAGCGCAGTCCCTTGGAGTTCTCCGTCGGAGGCTTGTTGGTCAGCTGCCTCACCGCCAGCTCGTGGCCGGGGTTCTTGTCGTAGAAACCGGACTTCTTCGTCATCTCGTAGGCCGCCAGCGTGATCGGGACGTAGCCGGTGCTGGTGTGCCAGAACATCTGGATGTCGGGCTGCGACAGGAAGCTGAAGAATTTGGCCACGCCCTTGTAGTCGGCGGCGGGTTTCTTGGCCATCACCCAGAGCGAAGCGCCGCCGATGACCGAATTCTGCGGCGCCCCCTTCACGTCGTCGTGGTAGGGGATGAAGTTCACCGACCAGGCGAATTTCGCGGTGCGGCCGATGGTGCCCTGGGCCCCGGTGCTCGAGGTCATCATGGCGCATTCGCCGCTCGCGAAGCGCGCCTCGGCTTCGTTGCGCCGGCCGCTATAGGTGAAGAGGCCCTTCTTCGCCATGTCTCCCAGCATCGCCACGTGGCGCACGTGCAGCGGGGAATTGATGGTGAATTCGGTGTCGGTACCCGCCATCCCGTTCTGCTTCGTGCCGATCGGCACGTTGTGCCAGGCGCTGAAGTTCTCGATGTGCATCCACGCCGGCCAGCCGGTGGTGTAGACGCATTCCTGGCCCGACGCCTTCAGCTTCTCGGCAGCGGCGACGAACTCCTTCCACGTCCTGGGCGCCTTCTCGCCGTCGAGGCCTGCCTTCTTGAACGCATCCTTGTTGAGGTAGAAGACCACGGTCGAGCTGTTGAACGGGTAGGACAGCATGTTGCCCTTGCTGTCGGAGTAATACCCCGTCACGGTCGGCAGGTAGGACTTGGGGTCGAACGGCTCCTTCGCGTCGGCCATCACCTTGGCCACCGGCACGATCGCGCCCTTGGCGGACATCATCGTCGCCGTGCCGACCTCGAACACCTGCAGGATGTGCGGCGGGCTGCCGGCGCGGAACGCCGCGATCGCCGCAGTCATCGACTCCGGGTAGCTTCCCTTGAACACCGGCACGATCTTGTATTCCTTCTGGCTGGCGTTGAACCTCGCCGCCAGCTCATTCACTCCGGTGTTGTTGGCGCCGGTCATCGAGTGCCACCACTGGATCTCGGTCTGCGCGTGGGCCGGGGCAAGCAATGCCGATAGGGCCAGCATGGCCCCGATTCTTTTCAGATTCACTGGATCCCTCCTCAGGGTATCCGCTAGGTTATTCCACAGTGACCGACTTCGCCAAGTTGCGTGGCTTGTCGACGTCGGTGCCGCGCACCACGGCGGTGTGGTAGGCAAGGAGCTGCAGCGGCACGACGTGCAGGATGGGCGAGAGCGGCCCGTAGTGCTCGGGCAGGCGGATCACGTTGACACCGGGCGAGGAAGCGATGTGGGTGTCGGCGTCGGCGAAGACATAGAGCTCGCCGCCGCGCGCCCGCACTTCCTGCATGTTGGACTTCAGCTTCTCCAGCAGCGCGTCGTTCGGCGCCACCGTCACCACCGGCATTTCGCCCGTCACCAGCGCGAGCGGTCCGTGCTTGAGCTCGCCTGCCGGATAGGCCTCGGCGTGGATGTACGAGATTTCCTTCAGCTTGAGCGCGCCCTCGAGCGCGATCGGGTAGTGCACGCCGCGCCCCAGGAAGAGCGCGTGCTCGCGCTTGGCGAAGCGCTCGGCCCACGCGATGACCTGCGGCTCGAGCGCCAGCACGGCGCTGAGCGCGGTCGGCAGGTGCCGCAACGCCCTCATGTGCTTTTCCTCTTCCTCTGGCTTGAGGCGCGCACGCAGCTTGGCGAGCGTGAGCGTCAAGAGGAAAAGCCCGGTGAGCTGCGTGGTGAAGGCCTTGGTCGATGCTACGCCGATCTCCGCGCCGGCGTGAGTGAGGAACTGCAGCCGCGTCATGCGCATCATCGCGCTGGTGGCCACGTTGCAGACGGCAAGCGTGTTCGCCTGCCCCAGCGACTGCGCGTGCTTGAGCGCCGACAGCGTATCCGCGGTCTCGCCCGACTGCGAGATGGTGACGACGAGCGCCTTCGGGTCGGGTACGCTCGAGCGGTAGCGGTACTCGCTTGCGATCTCGACATTGCAGGGAATGCCGGCAATCGCCTCGAGCCAGTAGCGCGCGACCAGGCCGGAGTGCCAGCTCGTGCCGCACGCGAGGATGAGGACCCGGCTCACGTCCTGCAGCACCGCCGCCGCCCCCTTGTCTCCAAAAAGGTCGGGCGTGATCGAGGCGACGCTGAGGAGCGTGTCGGAGACCGCGCGCGGCTGCTCGAAGATCTCCTTCTGCATGAAGTGCCGGTAGGGCCCGAGCTCGGCCTCTGCGCCGCTCGTCTTGACGGTGCGCACTTCGCGCTCGACCGGCCGGCCCTCGCGGTCGATCACGTTCCATTGACCCTGGGAGATCGACACCACGTCGCCCTCGTCGAGATAGGCGACCTGGTCGGTCGCGCCGGCGAGCGCCAGCGCGTCGGAGGCGAGGAAGAACTCGTCCTTGCCCTGGCCGACCACCAGCGGGCTGCCCGCGCGCGCGCCCACCACGGTGTGCGGCTCGTTCCTTGAAACCACCGCGATCGCGTAGGCGCCCTTCAGCTCCTTCACCGCTGCATGCACCGCTTCGAGCAGGCTGCCGCGATAAAGGCTGTGCACGAGGTGCGCGATCACCTCGGTGTCGGTCTGGCTCTCGAACTTGTAGCCCCGCTTCTGCAGCGCCGCGCGCAGCTCTTCGTGGTTCTCGATGATCCCGTTGTGGACCACCGCGATCTCGCCGCGCGAAAGGATCGGATGCGCGTTCTGCGTCGCGGGCGCGCCGTGCGTTGCCCAGCGCGTATGCGCGATCCCGGTCACCGCGGCCTGGTTCTTGACCTTCGCGGCGAGGTCGTTCACGCGCGAGACGGTGCGCGTGAGGTCGATCGTCCCGTCGCGCAGCATCGCCACGCCGCAGGAGTCGTAGCCGCGGTATTCGAGCCGCCGCAGGCCTTCTACGAGGACCGGTACGATGTCCCGGCGCGAGGCCGCGCCGACAATGCCGCACATTCGCTTACCCCTTTTTCTTCGGTGGCTTCCAGGAGGGCACGGAGACCTGCCGCGCCCGCGCCACGGTGAGCTGGTCCGGCGGCGTGTCCTTGCTGATCGTCGAGCCCGCGCCGATGTAGGAGCCGCGCGCGATGCGCACCGGTGCGACCAGCGTGGCGTCCGAGCCGATGAAGCAGTCGTCCTCGATGATGGTGCGGCTCTTGGTAGCGCCGTCGTAGTTGCAGGTGATGGTGCCCGCGCCGACGTTTACCTTGGCGCCGACGTCGGTATCGCCGATATAGCTGAGATGGTTCGCCTTGGAGCCTTTGCCGATGCGGCTCGCCTTGACCTCGACGAAATTGCCGATGTGCACCTCGTCGCCGAGGCTGTTTCCCGGGCGCAGTCGCGCATAGGGGCCGAGGCGGCAGCGCGCGCCGATCTCCGAGTCCTCGAGGTGCGAGAACGCGAGGATCTCGGTTCCGGGCCCGATCCGCACGTTGCGCAGCAGGCAGTTGGGGCCGATGCGCACGCCGTCGTCGAGCGTGACCTTGCCCTCGAACACGCAGTTCACGTCGATCGCGACGTCGGTGCCGCATGAGAGCTCGCCGCGCACGTCGATGCGCCCCGGGTCCGCGAGGGTGACGGCTTCGTTCAGCAGGCGTTGCGCCGCCTTCAACTGGTACTGTCTTTCAATGGCCGCGAGCTCGCCCTTGGAATTCACGCCGGCGACCTCCCAGCGGTCCTCGACCTTGACCGCGCGTACGGGCACGCCCTCGGCCACCGCGAGGCTCACCACGTCGGTCAGGTAGTACTCCTTCTGCGCGTTGCGGTTCGTGAGCCTGCCGAGCCAGCCGGAAAGCCGGCGCGCGCTCATGGCCATGAAGCCGGCATTGATCTCGCGCAGGGCGAGCTCGTCGGAGGATGCGTCACGCTGCTCCACGATGCGCGCCACGTCGCCCGAAGCCTGTCGCACGATGCGCCCGTAGCCAGTGGGGTCGGCTACTTCGGCCGTGATGACCGCGAGCCCGTCGCGCGCCGCATCGAGCAGCTGTTTGAGCGTCGCGGCGCGAACGAGCGGCACATCGGCATAGAGGATGAGCACGTCGGCGTCCGGCGAAATGCTCGGCATCGCTTGCTGCACCGCGTGGCCCGTGCCGAGCTGCTCGGCTTGCAGCGCCCATTCGACCTGGGCGTCGGCGAAGGCGGCGCGCACCTGCTCGGCGCCGTTGCCATGGACCACGACGATCCTGCGCGGCGCCAACGCGCGCGCCGTGGCAAGCACGTGCGCGAGCAGCGGCCGCCCGGCGAGGGGGTGCAGGATCTTGGGCAGCTTCGAGCGCATGCGCTTGCCCTGACCCGCGGCGAGAATGATGATTTCGAGCGCCATGCGGTTGAATCCGTGCCGATTCTAGCGTTTTGACCTAGACTCGATCGATGCCGATCGAATATTTACCTTCGGCATTCGCGCGCGTGGCGCTCGACAACGTCGCTCGCGCCTACCCGCGCCGCCTCGACCAGCTCCTGGACGCTCCGGACGCCGAATGGCGCCCGGGCGTGCTGCACCCGGCGTTTTACGGCAGCTACGACTGGCATTCGGCGGTGCACATGCACTGGCTGTTGGCGCGGCTTCTGCGTTTGCACCCCGCCATCCCGGAGCGAAGTGCGATCGAGGGACTACTCGGCCGGCATCTGAGTGCCTCCAACATCGCGCGGGAGCTTGGGTTCTTCAATAGCCCGGGTGGGCTAACGTTCGAACGACCGTACGGCTGGGCGTGGCTGCTCGAGCTGCAGGCCGAGCTCATCCGGCTGCAGCGCTGGCACTGGGAAGTCGCGCCGCTCGCCGACGAGCTTGCGGGCCGCTTCGTCCGGTTCTTCGAGGGATCGCCCTACCCGGTCCGTGCGGGAACCCATGGCAACACCGCGTTCGCCGGCATCCTGGCGCTCGATTACGCGAGAACCGCAGGAAACGCCGATCTGGCGCGGGCGATCGAGGCCGCGGCGCGCCGCTGGTACCTGGGCGATCGCGAATACCCGGTTGGCTACGAACCCTCGGGCGACGATTTTCTTTCTCCGGCACTGGTCGAGGCTGTACTCATGAAGCGGATCCTGCCGGCGCCCGCATTTTCCACCTGGTTCGACGCGTTTCTGCCGCGGGAACTGGGCCCTCTGGCGCAGGCGCCAAGGGTGATCGACCACGCCGACGCCAAGCAGAGCCACCTGGACGGCCTGTGCCTCTCGCGGGGGTGGTGCTTCACGCATCTGGGTTTCGAGAAATTCTCCAAGGAACACCTGGAGGCGGGGCTGCCGCACGTCGTCGGCGGGGGCTACGCCGGGGAGCACTGGCTTGCCTCGTTCGCCCTGCTCGCGCTCAGCGCGGCGACTCTGACCCCATGAGCGCATGGCGTTGACACTTCGCCGGGCGGATTGGGATACTGCCGCTCGGGGGACGCTCGGGTCGAAGACTCGAACGAGGGGAAGTCGTGAACGTATCGTCCAGGCAGCTGCGGGTCCTGTCGGATGCCATTGCACAGCGGCACGCGCGCGAAGTGCGGCGCGCGGTGGACCGGCGCGCGGATGCGCTCCGCGGCGGCCGCGACGCGTCGCTTGGGCGCCTGACTGCCCTGCGCGATCTGGTCGCGGAGAAGTGCGAGGCGAGCGCGCCGTCGGGCCGCTACCTCGTGGCCGAGGTCGACTTCACCGCCGTTCTCTTGCGCTCGGAGCTGGAAAAGGGCGCTTCGTATAACGAGAGCCGGGCCGAAGCGCTTCTGCACGCAGCGGTCGTGCTGGGCGCGTGGTGGTTCATCGACAGCCGGCTGCTCGAGATGAGCGATTTCTTCTCCCCTGCCGGTGGCTCGTCGAGCCAGCCCCGCGGGCTGCTGGCAGCCGACCTTGGAGTCCGCTTCGAGCGTGCAGCGGCGCAGGCGGAATCGCGCTCTGCCGCGGTGCTGCACGGCCTGAACGACGCCCTCAAGGAGGCCTGTTCCCCGGCGAGCCTCCGCACGCTCTGCGAGACGGTGTTCGGCGCCGGGCGCGAGGATGCCCTGACCCACTTCATGAACACCGAAAAGCAGCTGCTGCAGCGCGCCCAGATCGTCGCGCCGCAGCTGCAAGCACTTTGTGTCGCCGGCGACCTCGCCCTCGGCATGGGCCGATGCGCAAGGCTGCTGTCGCAGTTCTGTGCCGGCGACGACGCGGATCGGCGCATCCGGTCGCTGACTGGAATGATCAATGGGCTGGTGGACGGATTTCACTGACGGCGCGGTGCAGGCGTTCTGCGCCAGCGGCAGCCCGACGACCGGCCCCGGGCGCGCGGTGCAGAAGTGCTTCCTTAGGGCCAATGCCCAGATTGTCGCCGTCGGCTTCGCCGAGAAGCCCAAGGCGTCGTCGCTGTTCGGCGGCACGCGCGCGCAGTACGTCAACCTGAGCGAGCCCGACCTGGTCGCCGCGGACAGCAGCGCGCTGGGCAGCATCAACCAGCTCGGCCGCACACCGCCCATCGCGGTCAAGGTCACGCCGGCGCAGAGCATCATGGTCCGCCTGAGGCTCGTGCGCCAGGAGGACCGCGGCAATTTCCCGGCCGGCAGCGAAACGCTGTCCGCGCGCGAAGCGAAGCTTGACCATCTGACGTGGGCGAGCGCCGAGGACAGCTACTCCACCGATGAAAACGGGGAGCTTCTGGTCGAGCCTGGCCTGAGCGTCGCGGCCGCGGCGGGATACAAGTACCGCGTCGAGGCCGCGCTGCCCAGCGGGTCGTTCACGCAAGGCTCGAACTGGGTGGAGATCCGACGACGCTTCTACATCCACCCGGTGGTGCGCTACGCGAGTGGCCGCGCGGCAGGCATGGCGGCGATCGATTCGGCCATCGCTTCCTTCGGCAAGTATCAGCTCGAGGTGCGCAAGACCCTGTCGGTCGCCGGGAACGAGCTCGGCGTGTGGCAGGACTCCGACCTCAGCCCGGACGTCAAAGGCATCGGGAACGACACCCTGGCAACGAATGCCGACGCCAAGAAGATGAAGCCGCACGGCATAGCGATCATCCTGGGCGAGTTCGTGTCGCTGTCCGATCTCGAAACGCAGACCTGGGAGCTCGAGTTCGAGCGTACCGACGCGACGCCGTTCCCGCCGTCGGTCACCATTCCCCTGCAGAAGAACGGCCTGTGGTACGTCGTGGTGCCGCTCACGAACGGCAAGCAGGTCGTCAAAGCAAGCGTGCGCCCGGACGGGCTGACGGGCTGGTTCTCGAGCGTCGACTTGCCGAAGAGCGCGCTCGCCGGCGTGGACGCCTTTTCGATGCAGGTCGTGGTCGATTTCGGCGAAGCGCTGAAGACGCTCGGCACGGAATCCCATTTGACGCTCACCCTGAGCCTCAAGTGCATGCGCGGCTGGGCCGTGGGCTGGGCCTACCCCGACACCCCGGTGATCTACCTGAACATGCGCGATCCGAACACGAACTCCGTGCTGGCGTCGGCCGGCGCGCTTGCGCTGGTGGTGCACGAAGTCGGACACAAGCTTCACCTGACATCGGACGGCAGCGGCAGCCTGCCCGACAAGCAGCCGCACCACTATCCGAGCTTTTCGTCGCTGCCATTGCCCGCCGGCTATACCGGCGGCATGCACCAGGGTCCGCATTGCTCGACCGGCGTGCCGGCGGGCACGAACGTCTGGGATCCGGCAGCGCACACGGCGGCCACCTGCACCATGTGGGGCTCGTTGAAGCAGTCGGCCGCCTACTGCCCGGAGTGCCTGACCGTGCTGCGCAAGGTGGATCTGTCTGGTGGCTTTTGAGCTCCATGCCGCGCGAGCGATCCGGGCCTGCCTCATCGCCGCGTTGCTCCTGCTCATTTCGGCGTCTTGCACCGGCGAGCCTGCCGGCGGCGGCGCCGCCGCTCAAGCGGAGGTTAGGGTGATCGACGACCTGTATCGACGTAATCTGGCGGACGACGCCTTTGCGAGGGACGCGTTTCAGCCGCGTGAGCGCGGCCTGCGCGCCCAGGTCATGCGGGCGAAGACGGATTCGCGCATCCCGGCGCCGCCCGACGCCGTCGTTCTCCTGGTCCTCTACCGGGTACCGGAAACGGGCGAGCCGGTCGGCTGGCAGCTCGAGCTCGAGTCGGTCGACAAGGATGGAAAGCCACGCGCCGTATCGATCGCCCTGCGCGATCCGCCGCTCGACCCGCGGGAGACCCAGCGCCCGATTCCTCCGCCGAACGTCAAGATTCCGCCCGGCCTGATCTCGGTCGGAGCGTTCTGGGTCGATTTGACTCCGCTGGTGGAGCGCCGCCTGCTCATTCCCGGACGGCAGGCGCGCGTGCGCCACGGCAGCTTCCAGGCCGCCGTGCCCGTGAATTACTGAGACTTCGGATCGGGGGATGCCATGAAGGCGAAGCTGCGTCTCGGCCTGCTCGGCTCGGTCGGTCTGGTCACGGCCGGCGCGTTGTCGTGGGCGCCAGTCGTCACGTGCGCCGCGCAAGGCGGCTCGGGCTGTGTCCCGGAACTCTCGCAGGAGCCGGCGGCCGGCACCTGGCGGGGCGAGTTCACCTTCGACTACAGGATGACGGTGCCCGACACGCCCGCCGCGTTCTCGCTCGCGTGGCGGGGCGACGTCGCGATTGCCCTTGTTGAGGACCCGGACAAGCAGGCGCGCCGCCGGCCATGCCCGGGCGGCAATGCCGCCGCCGCGCCCCGACCAGGGTGCAACGTGGACGGCACGCCGGTGCAGCCGCTGTCGCGCAATGAAGTGCCGCCCGCGCTTGCCGGCCGCACCGACGTCACCATGGCGATGAGCATGGCGATGTCCGAGGCGGGCTCCAGTCTCACGCAGGACGCGGCGACGAGAAAGGCGGCGAGCTTGAGCAATGCGGCCGAGCGCGACCGCGACGGCAGGAAGCTCGTCGGCGTCGCGCTGCTCGGCAGGCCCGAGCAGTTCAAATTCGGCGGCAGCTTTACCGCGCGCGACGAATCCAACGTCACGACGGGCGACCTGGACGCGGTGGGCGGCCGGAGCGGATCCGTGCAAGGCACGGTGCGCGGCGAGCTTACGGGAACGATCGAAAGCAACGTCGAGAACGGGCAGCTTCAGGGGCACGTCGACGTGGTCGACCGGGACGGCAATCGCAGGACGGCGGACCCGTCGGCGCAGGTTGGTACGGTGAGCCAGCAGCGCAGGCCGCTGTTCCGGTTGGTCGTCGAGACGAAGGAGTGCGGCAGGATCGGCGGCCACGTCGAGTCGGACGAGCTCGTGAACGAGATCCGCCGCGGCGGCATGGTGTTCGTGCCCGTGCGGGCGGAGTGGCACGCAACGCTCGCGGAGCGCGACGTGCCGCTCGAGCAGTCAGCCGACCGTTATGCCCAGGGGCCGATGCCGGCGATGAGCTCGCGCGATCCCGAGGGCGCGTGGATGAGCTGGCAGCGGGAGTGGACCGAGTACTCCGCGCTGCGCGGCGCCGACCCGAGCGACTATCGGCTGTGCGCGCTGAAGCCGGCGCACGAGAGGATCGTCGAGGTCACGGCGCTCGCGCTGCGCACGCTGCTCGACGGCACGGCGAAGGGCGACGCGGCGGCGAAGCCGCGCCTTTGGCGGCTCATGAGCGTGATCGAGGGTTTCGGCCGCGAAAGCTACCTCTCGTGCCCGGCCGTGCGGGAAGCTTACGAGCGCCTGTACGGCACGACGCCGCTGTAGCACCATCGGGCCCCATGGCCGATTTCACCTCGTTCCACATCCAGACTTCCGACCCCGAGGTTTCGATCGTCGGGCGCCGCGGCGGCGAAGGGCCGCCGCTCCTGCTCCTGCACGGCAATCCGCTCACTAACCTCTCCTGGCAGCGCATCGCGCCGCGCCTCGCGCGCAGTTTCACCGTGGTTGCCACGGACCTGCGGGGCTACGGCGACAGCTCCAAGCCGCGCGGCAAGCCGGACCACTCCAATTACTCGTTCCGCCGCATGGCGCAGGACCAGGTAGACGTAATGCGCGAGCTCGGTTTCGAGAAGTTCTTCGTCGCCGGCCACGACCGCGGCGCGCGCACGACGTTCCGCATGGCGCTCGACCATCCGGAGCGCGTGCTGAAAGCGGCATTCCTCGACATCCTGCCCACGCACCACGTCTGGACCGAGGTGAGCATGGCGTGGGCGATCAACTCGTATCACTGGATGTTCATGGCCCAGCCGTACGACTTTCCGGAGCGGCTGCTGCGCGGCAACGAGGAGTACTACATCCGCAAGAAGCTTACCAAGCAGGGGCTCGGCAAAGGGGGCTTCACCGAGGAGGAGATCCGCGAGTACGTCCGCGTCTGCACCCCCGAGCAGATCCATGGCGTGTGCGAGGACTACCGCGCCGCCGCCACCATCGACTTCGAGATGGACACCGCCGATTTCAACGCGGGCCGGAAGGTGCAATGCCCGGTGCTCGTGCTATGGGGCGAGCTCAGCCACACCGGCAAGCACTACGAGCCACGCGCCGTTTGGCCGCGGTACTGCGCGAACGTCGTGCGCATGCAGTCGCTACCGTGCGGGCACTATCCGAGCGAGCAGGCGCCGGAGCAGACTTACGAGGAGCTGCAGCGCTTCTTCGCTGGCGCCTGATTGGAGCCGCGTTATCTCGGCAGCTCTGAAAACCCCATGAGGAACTCGTCGACCGCCCGTGCGCACTGACGGCCCTCGCGGATCGCCCAGACCACGAGCGACTGGCCGCGGCGCAGGTCGCCGGCAGCAAAGACTTTCGGCACTGAGGTGACGTAGGCGCCCTGGCCGTCGGTTGGCGCCTTGGCGTTGCCGCGGGCGTCCTTCTGCACGCCGAACTCGTCGATCAGGGATTGCAGCGGCGAAACAAAGCCCATGGCCAGCAGTACCAGGTCGGCCTGAATGACTTCCTCGGATCCTGGAATCTCGGTCGGCTTGCCGCCTTTCCATTGCAGCCTGACCGTCTTGAGCGCCTTCAGCTGGCCTTTCTCGCCGGTGAACTCCTTGGTCGCGAGCGACCAGTCGCGCTTGACGCCTTCTTCGTGCGAGGACGAGGTGCGCAGCCGGATCGGCCAGTACGGCCAGACCGGGTTGTAGTCCAGGTCGTCCGGTTTTTCCAAAAGCTCGATCTGCGTCACCGACTTCGCGTTGTGGCGGTTCGAGGTGCCGACGCAGTCCGAGCCGGTGTCGCCGCCGCCGATGATGACGACGTGCTTGTCGGTCGCCCACAGGTCCTTCACCTCCTGGTCGCCGGCGACGCGCTTGTTCTGCAGCGGCAGGAATTCCATGGCGAAGTGCACCCCGGCGAGCTCGCGTCCGGGAATCGGCAGGTCGCGCGGTTGCTCCGCGCCCGCTGCCAGCACTACCGCATCAAATTCCGCGAGCAGAGTCTCGGCCGAAATATTGGCCCTGGCGTCGCTGCCGACACCGCGGCCCGGCGGCTGGGTGCCCACCAGAACGCTGGTGCGGAACTTGACGCCCTCGGCGCGCATCTGCTCGAGGCGCCGGTCGATCACGCCCTTCTCGAGCTTGAAGTCCGGGATCCCGTAGCGCAACAGCCCGCCGATGCGATCGGACTTCTCGAGCACCGTGACGTCGTGGCCGGCGCGCGCGAGCTGCTGCGCGCTGGCGAGCCCGGCCGGGCCGGAGCCGACCACGGCGACCTTTTTGCCGGTCTTGTGCGCAGCGGGCTGCGCGCGCACCCAGCCCTCCTCCCACGCCTTGTCGATGATCGCGTGCTCGATCGACTTGATTCCGACCGGGTCCTCGTTGATGCGCAGGACGCACGCCTCCTCGCAGGGTGCCGGGCAGATGCGACCGGTGAACTCCGGGAAGTTGTTGGTCGAGTGCAGCGTTTCGATCGCGTTCTTCCAGTCCTGGCGGTAAACGAGATCGTTGAAGTCGGGAATGATGTTGTTGACCGGGCAGCCCTGCATGCAGAACGGGATGCCGCAGTCCATGCAGCGCGCGCCCTGCACCCCGGCCGACTGGTCGTCGAGGCGCGCGTAGAACTCGCGGTAGTGCTTCTTGCGCGTTTCCTTCGGCTCGTGCGGCTCTTCCAGGCGCTCGTATTCCAGGAAGCCTGTGATCTTCCCCATTAAGCCGCAACCTTCTTCTGTTGCAGCTCGGCGAGCGCGCGGCGGTACTCCTTCGGGAACACCTTCACGAACTTCGCGCGGTACTGCGCCCACCCGGCGAGGATCGCCTGGGCGCGCTTCGAATTGGTATAGCGCGCGTGGTTCTCGATCATGCGCCTGAGGCGCGCCTCGTCCTCCGGCTCGGCGAGCGGCTCGAGGTCGACCATGGAGGTGTTGCAGCGCTTTGCGAATTCGCCTTCGAGATCGAGCACGTACGCATAGCCGCCCGACATCCCGGCGGCGAAGTTGCGCCCGGTGGTGCCAAGCACCACGACGATCCCGCCGGTCATGTACTCGCAGCCGTGGTCGCCGACGCCCTCGACCACTGCGACCGCGCCCGAGTTGCGCACGGCAAATCTCTCTCCGGCGACGCCCCTGAAGTACGCCTCGCCGGCGATCGCGCCGTAGAGCACCACGTTGCCGGTGATGATGTTCTCGGTGGGCTCGCCGCGGAACTTGGGCGAGGGCTGCACCGAGATTCGCCCGCCCGAGAGCCCCTTGGCGCAGTAGTCGTTGGTGTCGCCCACGAGATCGAGCGTGATCCCTTTCGCGAGGAAAGCGCCGAAGCTCTGCCCGGCCGACCCGGCCAGGCGGATATGGATGGTGTCGTCGGGCAGGCCCTCGTGGCCGTAGCGCCTGGCGACGTGCCAGGAGAGCATGGTGCCGACGGTGCGGTTGATGTTGCGGATCGGCGTGTCGATGGTCACCTTGTCGCCGCGCTCGAGCGCGGGCGCGGCGAGCTCGATCAGCCGGTTGTCGAGCGCTTTCTCGAGGCCGTGGTTCTGCTTCTCGCTGTTGAAGCGCGCAACATCGGGCGGCATCTTCGGCATGTAGAACACCTTGGAGAAGTCCAGGCCTTTCGCCTTCCAGTGCTCGACGCCTTTCTTCACGTCGAGCAGTTCGGTTTTCCCGATGAGGTCGTTCAAATGCCGGACACCGAGCTGCGCCATGAGCTCGCGCGCTTCCTCGGCGACGAAGAAGAAGTAGTTGACGACGTGCTCGGGCTTTCCGTCGAACTTCCGTCGCAGCAAGGGATCTTGCGTGGCCACTCCGACCGGGCAGGTGTTGAGGTGGCACTTGCGCATCATGATGCAGCCTTCGACCACCAGCGGCGCGGTGGCGAAGCCGAACTCGTCGGCGCCGAGGATCGCGCCGATCACCACGTCGCGGCCGGTCTTCATCTGGCCGTCGACCTGGACGCAGATTCTGCCTCTCAACCGATTCAAAACCAGTGTTTGCTGGGTCTCCGCGAGGCCAAGCTCCCACGGCGTGCCCGCATGCTTGATCGACGACCACGGGGAGGCGCCGGTGCCGCCGTCGTGGCCGGCGATGGTGACGTGGTCCGATTTGCCCTTGGACACGCCCGCCGCGATCGTGCCGACGCCGACCTCGGACACGAGCTTCACCGAGATGGCCGCCTCCGGGTTCGAGTTCTTGAGGTCGTGGATGAGCTGCGCGAGGTCTTCGATCGAATAGATGTCGTGGTGCGGCGGCGGCGAGATGAGCTCCACTCCCGGAGTCGAGTAGCGTATCTCGGCGATGTACTCCGATACCTTGCGGCCGGGGAGCTGGCCACCCTCGCCGGGCTTCGCCCCCTGTGCGATCTTGATCTGCAGCATCTCGGCGCTCGCGAGGTACTCGGCGGTGACGCCGAAGCGGCCGGAAGCGACCTGCTTGATCTTCGACTTGAGCGAGTCGCCCTCGCGGAGTTCGATGTCGGTTTCCACCCGGCTCTTGCCCAAGCGGGACATCAGCGATTCGCCCGCCTTGATGGGCGCGTAACGGCGCCGGTCCTCGCCGCCTTCGCCCGTGTTCGACCTGCCGCCGATGCGGTTCATGGCGACCGCGAGCGTGGTGTGCGCCTCGGTCGAGATCGAGCCGAGCGACATCGCGCCGGTGGAGAAGCGCTTCACGATCTCGGAGGCGGGTTCGACTTCCTCGATCGGCACCGGCTTGCGCTCGCCGAAGCGGAACTCGAACAGGCCGCGGAACGTCATGTGCCGCTTCGACTGGTCGTTGATCATGGCGGCGTACTCCTTGTAGGTGGAGTACTCGTTCTTGCGGGTCGAATGCTGCAGCTTGGCGATCGCGTCGGGCGTCCAGGTGTGGTCCTCGCCGCGCACGCGCCACGCGTACTCGCCGCCGGCGTCGAGCATCGACGCGAGCACCGGGTCGGCCGGGTCGAAGGCATCGCGGTGGATGCGGATCGCCTCCTCGGCGACGTCGAAGAGCCCGATGCCCTCGATGTTGGACGCGGTGCCGGTGAAGTACTTCTCGACCAGCGACCTTGCCAGGCCGACCGCTTCGAAGATCTGCGAGCCGGTATAGGACATGTAGGTGGAGATGCCCATCTTGGACATCACCTTCTTCAGCCCCTTGCCGATCGCCTTGATGTAGTTCTTGACCGCCTTGGTCTTGTCGCTCGAGCTCGCAAGAATCGTTTCCAGCGCGAGATAGGGGTGCACCGCCTCGGCGCCATAGCCGCCGAGGAGCGCGAAGTGGTGCACCTCGCGCGCGCTGCCGGTCTCCACCACCAGCCCGGTCGAGGTGCGCAGCCCTCTGCCCACGAGGTGCTGGTGGATCGCCGACAAGGCCAGGAGGGCGGGAATCGCAACCCGGTCCCGGTCGACGTTGCGGTCCGAGATCACGACGATCGAGTAGCCCGAGCGCACGGCATCCTCGGCCTGCGCCGCGAGCGAGGCGAGGCTCGCCTCGACCGCCTCCTTGCCCCAGGCCACGGGGTAGGTGATGTCGAGCTCCCAGGACTTGAACTTGCCCGAGGTGTAGCGCTCGATGTGCCGGATTTTCTCCATCTCGAAGAAGTCGAGCACCGGCTGCGACACCTCGAGGCGCAGCGGCGGGTTGAGCTCGTCGATCCCCAGGAGGTTGGGCTTCGGGCCGATGAACGACACCAGCGACATCACCAGGTCCTCGCGGATCGGGTCGATCGCCGGGTTGGTGACCTGGGCGAAGAGCTGCTTGAAGTAGTGGTACAGCGTCTTGTTCTTGTTCGAGATCACCGCGAGCGGCGAGTCGTTGCCCATCGAGCCCACGGGCTCCTCGCCGTTCGCCGCCATCGGCTGCATGATGAACTTCAGGTCTTCCTGCGTGTAGGCGAAGGCCTGCTGGCGGTCGAGCAGCGCGACCTGCGACTTGAGCGGCGGGGTCTTCTCGCTCTCGACCTCGTCGAGCTTGACGCGGATGCGCTCGATCCACTCGGCGTAGGGCCGCGCGCTCGCGAGCGAGTCCTTGAGCTCTTTGTCGTCGACGATGCGGCCCTTCTCGAGGTCGACCAGGAACATCTTGCCCGGCTGCAGGCGCCACTTCTTGACCACTTTTTCCTCGGGCACCGGCAGGCAGCCGCACTCCGAGCCCATGATGACGAGGTCGTCGTCGGTGACGATGTAGCGCGAGGGCCGCAGGCCGTTCCGGTCGAGCGTAGCGCCGATCTGGCGCCCGTCGGTGAAGGCGATCGAGGCCGGGCCGTCCCAGGGCTCCATCATCGCGGCGTGGTACTCGTAGAACGCGCGCCGCGCCGGATCCATCAGCGTGTGGTTCTCCCACGCCTCCGGGATCATCATCATCATGGCGTGCGCGACCGAATAGCCGCCCATCACCAGCAGCTCGAGCGCGTTGTCGAACGACGCCGAGTCCGACTGGCCGTCGTAGATGAGCGGCCAGATCTTGTCGAGATCCTTGCCCAGGATCGGAGAGGAGATCGCCCCCTGGCGCGCGCGGATCCAGTTGACGTTGCCGCGCAGCGTATTGATCTCGCCGTTGTGGCAGATCATGCGGAACGGGTGCGCGAGGTCCCAGGACGGGAAGGTGTTGGTGGAGAAGCGCTGGTGCACCAGCGCGAGCGCCGACTCGACGCGCGCGTCCTTCAGCTCGAGGTAGTACTCGCCGACCTGGTAGGCGAGCAGCATGCCCTTGTAGCAGATGATGCGCGCCGACATCGAGGGCACGTAGAAGGCCTTCGCGTGCTGCAGCTTCAGCGCCTGGATCGCGTGCCCCGAGCTCTTGCGGATGATATAGAGCTTGCGCTCCAGCGCGTCGGCGACGGTGACGCCGCGGCCGCGGCCGATGAACACCTGGCGGATGACGGGTTCCAGCTTCTTCGCCGCGTCCGCGAGGTCGCCGTTGTCGACCGGCACGTCGCGCCACCCGAGCAGCACCTGCCCCTCGTCCTTGATGGCACGCTCGATCTCGTACTCGCAGGCAATGCGCGAGGCGGGGTCGCGCGGCAGGAACACCATTCCCACGCCGTACTGCCCCGCGGGCGGCAGCTTCACGCCCTGCTTCGCCATCTCGTCGCGGAAGAAGCGGTGCGGAATCTGGATCAGGAGTCCCGCGCCATCGGAGAGCTTGGGGTCGTAGCCCACCGCGCCGCGGTGGGTGAGGTTGCGCAGCACGGTCAGGCCCTGCTCGACGATGGTGTGCGACTTCTTGCCCTTGATGTTGGCGACGAAGCCCACGCCGCAGGCGTCGTGCTCGTTCACGGGGTGGTACAGGCCTTGGGGCAGCGGCAAGCTCATGGCGGAACTGACAAATATACAATTATTGCGCTGCAGCGACAATGGCTTGGCGTACAAGCTCGTCGTCGACCCCCGCGCGCAGCGCCGCCCGCCCAAGCGCCTCGAGCACCACGAAGCGCAGCTTCCCCCGCGCCGCCTTCTTGTCGCCCGCCATCAGCTCCATGAGTCGTTCCGGGGCGAGCGCCGGACCGCGGGTGGGCAGTCCCGCCTTGGCGAGAAGGCGCTTCACCCGATCCACCTCGGTTTTTCCAATGAGATTCAACCCCAGCGAAAGCTCGGCCGCCATTGCCATCCCGGCGGCGATCGCCTCGCCGTGCAGCCAGGCGCCGTATCCAGCGCCCGCCTCGATCGCATGGCCGAAGGTGTGGCCGAAATTGAGCAGCGCCCGCACCCCGCTCTCGCGCTCATCGGCGGCCACGATCCGCGCCTTGAGCTCGCAGCAGCGTTTCACCACATAGGCCAGGGCCAGGCGCTCCCGATTCAGAACGTCCTGGATATTCCCTTCGAGCCATTCGACGAACGCGAGGTCGAGCGCGAGGGCATGCTTGATCACTTCGGCGAGCCCCGCGCGCAGCTCGCGGTCGGGAAGCGTATCGAGCGTCGCGACGTCCGAAATCACGGCGCGCGGCTGGTGGAAGGCGCCGATCATGTTCTTGCCGCGCGCGTGATTGATCGCGGTCTTGCCGCCGACCGACGAGTCGACCTGCGCGAGCAGCGTGGTCGGCACCTGCAGGAACGGGATGCCGCGCTGATAGACGGCGGCGGCAAAGCCCGCGAGGTCGCCCACGACCCCGCCGCCCAGGGCGACGAGCAGCGTGTCGCGTCCGCAGCGCGCCGCGAGCAGCGCATCAAGGATTTTCTCGAGGGTCGGCCAGTCCTTGGCGCCTTCGCCGTCGGGAACGAGGATTTCGATGACCCGCACGCCCTGCAAGGCCTGCTTGAGCTTCGAAAGGTAAAGCGGGGCGACTACATCGTTGGTCACGATCGCGGCGCTGCCGCCGCCAAGGTAGGGGCGGTAGAGCTCCGGCCGCTCGAGCAGCCCGGCGCCGATGTGGATCGGGTAGGAGCGGTCGCCCGAATCGGACAACAAGGCTACGCCGAGCGTTTCCATTGCTCCTCCAGCCGCTCGACGAGCTCGCGCACCAGGAACTGGACGCTCTGGGCGCCGGTGTCGAGGACCAGGTCGGCGACGCCGCGATAGAGCGCGTCGCGCTCGGCGTGCAGCGCGCGCAGCCGCGCGAGTGGCTCGGCGGTGGCGAGCAGCGGCCGGTTGCGGTCGTGCCGCACGCGCTCGTACAGGTCTTCAGGCCGGGCGTTCAGATAGATCACGATGCCCCTCGCGGACAGGCGCCGGCGGCTGTCCGCGTTGAGCACCGCGCCGCCCCCCGTGGCGAGCACGATGCCCTCCATCGCGGCGAGCTCGGCGATCGCCTGCTCCTCGCGGGCGCGAAACCCGGCCTCGCCCTCGATCTCGAAAATGAGCGGGATCTTCACGCCGCAGCGCTCCTCGATCTCGTGGTCGGAATCGAAGAAGCGCAGCTTGAGGCGCCGGGCGAGGAGGCGCCCGACGGTCGTCTTGCCGGCCCCCATCAGGCCGACCAGGAAGATGTTCCCCGGCTTCACCCCGGCATTGTAGGAATAAAACTGGGCCCCCGCCTTCGCGAGGGCGACCTCTTCAGCTATTTCCTACCGGACCGTAAGGCGCTCGTTGACGATGCGGGGCGTGATGAACACCAGGAGCTCGGTCTTGTTGTTCGAGGTGCTGGTGCCGCGGAAGAAGAACCCGAGCACCGGCAGGTCGCCGAGCAGCGGGATCTTGGTGATGTCGGTGCGGTCGTTCTGCTCGTAGATGCCGCCGATCACCACGGTGCCGCCGTTCTCCACCAGCACCTCGGTCTTGACGTGCTTGGTGTTGATCTGGACGAATGTGCCGATCGTGACGCCGGGCTGGTCCTTGTTGACCTCCAGGGTCATGATCACGTTGCCGTCCGGCGTGATCTGCGGCTTGACCTTGAGCGAGAGCACGGCTTTGCGGAAGGATATCGAGGTGGCGCCCGAGGAGGTCGACTGCTGATAGGGAATTTCCGTGCCCTGCTCGATCACCGCCTCGGCCTGGTCGGCGGTGAGCACGCGCGGGCTGGCGATGATCTTGCCCTTGCCGTCGGACTCGAGCGCCGAGATCTCCACGTTGAGCAGGCGCGTGACGCTGCTGTTGAAGAGAATGAACGAGAACCGGCCGGCATCGAAGGTGTTCAGGTTGGCGGCGGGGAAGTTCGAGTTGAGGCCGGGCCCGTTGATGACCGGTACGCCCTGCACCAGGCCCGCCGCCTGGCCGGTGTTCACCAGCTCGGCACCGATGTTCGCGCCGACGTTGAGCCCGTTGCCCTGCCCGCCGAACGGACGCCGGTTGGCGAGTCCCTGCTCGAGCAGGCCCATGCGCACGCCGAGGTTCTTGGCGAAGGCGTCGTTCGCCTCGACGATGCGGGCCTCGATCATCACCTGGCGCACCGCGACGTCGATCTTCGCGATCAGGCGGCGCACCTCGTCGAGGCGGCTGGGCACGTCCTGGACGAAGAGCGTGTTGGTGCGCGCGTCGACCACCGCGCTGCCGCGCTTGGAGAGGATCCGCTGCGCCGGGTCCGACAGCAGCTTCTGCACGTCGGCCGCCTTCTGGTAGCTCATCTGGAACGACTCGGTGCGCGTCTGCTCCAGATCGTTGATCTGCTGCGCCGCCTCGAGCGCGAGCTTCTCGCGCGTCGCGAGCTCGTCGCGCGGCGCGATCCAGATGACGTTGCCGGCGCGGCGGCTGTCGAGGCCGCGCGTCTGCAGGATGATCTCGAGCGCCTGGTCCCATGGAACGTCCTTCAGGCGCAGGGTGATGTTGCCCGTGACCGTGTCGCTGGTAATGATGTTGAGGTCGGTAAAGTCGGCGATCACGTTTAGTACCGCGCGCACCTCGACGTTCTGGAAGTTGAGCGACAGCTTTTCGCCGGTGTAGCGGCCGCGCTGGGTCGCGCGCGACGGGTCCGCGGCCACCGGCTTCACCTCGAGCACGAACTGCGTGTCCGACTGGTAGGCGTTGTGCTCCCACTGGCCGCGCGGCTCGATGATCATGCGCACGTTCTCGCCCTGCTGGAACGTGTTGATGGTGTTGACCGGCGTGGCGAAGTCGACCACGTCGAGGCGACGGCGCAGGTTCTCGGGCAGCGCGGTCTTCAGGAAGTCGACCACGATGTTCTGGCCCTGCGTGCGGATGTCGATCCCGGTGGTGGTGTCGGAGAGATCGACCACGACGCGGCCCTCGCCGCCGCGGCCGCGGCGGAAGTCGACGTCGCGGATCTGGTGTTGCTTGGCGTCGGCGCGGCCCTCGGCGAAGCGCGACACCTGGCCCCCGGGCGCGGTCTGCGCCAGCGCCGCCTCCGAGAGCGTGATGACCACGCTTTTCCCGTCGAGCGCGGTCTCGTGCGGCACGGGGCGCCGCAGGTTGAGCACAAGCCGCGTGCGCTCCGCGCCCTGCACCACGTTCATGCTGCGCAGCTCGCCCTGGGCGATGTCCTGGCTCGAGCGGCCGAGGCCGTTGGCGGTGTTGGCGAAATCGAATGCGATGCGCGCCGGGTTCGCCACCGCGAAGTTAGGCGGTACGCTGCGCAGCGCCTCCTTGGTGGTGATCCGGATTATGGTCTTGCCGCTCTGCTGCGTGACTTCGAAGCCTTCGATGGTGTTGGCCGGGGCCTGCGCCCGCGCCGTTGCCGCGCAGGCGAGCCCGAAAAGCAAGCCGCAAGCGATTGCGATCACCTTGTTCATCTTTTTGTCTCCACCAATTGCAGTGCGCTGTTTCGCTCCACCCATTCGCCGCCGCCGTCCTGGATCAGCTCCTTGAGGGTGATCTGGCTCTCGTCGATTCCAGTGACGACGCCGAAGTTCTGGCCCATGTAGTTGCCCTTGCGCACGCGGTAGAGGTTGGGCCCCGCCTTGACCAGCGCGAAGGTCTCCCGGTCCTGCGTGATGGTGCCCATCATCTGGATCGACTCGAGCGGGAAGGCTTCGAGCGGTTCCTTGGGCCGGTCGCGCTCCTTCTCGATGCGCGAATTGTTCGCGTTCGCGCTGAGCTTGCGCTGGGCGACGTCGATGCGCTGCGGGCGGAACGGGTCGATCTGGCCCTCGGCGGTGTACGGGACCGGCTCGTAGGGCTTCACCTGCGGCAGCGGCTCGACGCGGCCGCGGAAGTCCTTGGTGGCCTGGCCGAGCTCCTGCTTGAGGTCGCTGTGCTCGTCGCCGGCGCAGGCGGCGAGCGCGAGCGCCGCCGCCGCGAATAGAAGGTTCTTTTTCACTTCGCCGCCTTCTTCGCCGCCGCGGCCGCCTTGCGCTGATTCGCTACTTCCTGGTCGTCCAGGTAGCGGAAGGTGCGTGCCGTGGATTCCATGGTGAGGTTGCCGTCCTTGCCGGCGTCGATCTTCACGTCGTTCAGGGTCACAATGCGCGAGAGCTGGCCGACGTCGCTCGCGAACGCGCCCATGTCGTGGTAGTTGCCGGTGACCTTCACCTGGATGGGCAGCTCGGCGTAGAACTCGCGCAGCGTCTCCTGGGGCGCGGGCTTGAACAGCTCGAACTGCAGGCCGCGCCCGAGCCCGGCCTGGTTGATGTCGACGAGCAGCGCGTCCATCTGCGACTTGTTGGGCAGCTGGCGCAGGAGGGCGCCGAACTGGGTGTCGATCTCGCGCAGCTGCTGGCGGTGCAGATCGAGGTTGACCGCCTGGCGCTTCTTGCCGAGGTAATCCTGCTTGAGCTTGACCTCGTCGGCGCGGCCGGCCTCGAGCTGGTCGATCTGGCCCTGCGTATCGGCGAAGAAGCCCGCCACCGGAATACCGATCAGGACGGCGAGCAGCACCAGGATCTTGGGCGCCCAGTGCCAGGTGCCCGGGTCCTGCCAGTTGGTCTTCTTGAACTCGTCGACCAGCGCGTTGAAATTGATCGCCATGGGCTAGCCTTTCGTGGCCGCGGGCTTGGCCGCCGGCTTGGCGGGCGCCTTGTCGTCCTTCGCATCCGGACGCTTGACGTCGAAATACAGGTTGAATTCAGAGACCCTGCGCTTGTCCACGCTGGCGGCCTTGACCTCGACCAGCCCCGGGTTGGCGAGCCACGGGGAGGACTCGATGTTGCGCATCAGGGTGGAGACGCGCGCGTTCGACTGCGCGTAGCCGGCGACGCTGATGCGCAAGCCCCGCTGCACCATCGACTTCAGGTAGACGCCCTCGGGCATCTGGCGCACCAGCTCGTCGAGCAGGTGCACGGTCTGGGCGCGGTCGGTCTGGAGCGTCTCGATCACCTGCTTGCGGGCGAGGAGCGCGGCGATCTCGTCCTTCAGCTTGTTGATCTCGGCGATTTCCTTGTCGAGCTTGGCGATCTCGCTCTTGAGGAAGCGGTTGCGCTCGATCTGGCTGTCGATCTTCGCGGCGTAGAAACCGTGCATCGCCACCACGATCAGCGCGCCGAGCAGCGCGGTGCCGCCGGCGACCACGAAGAAATGCTGCCGGGCGCGCTTGCGCCGCTCGGAGCGGTGGGGCAGGAGGTTGATGCGGGCCATCATTGGGGATCGAACCTCCGCATGGCGAGCCCGCAGGCGACGATGAGCGAGGGCGCGTCGATCATGAGGCGCTTCAGCTGCACGCGCGGGGAGGTCTGCATCGAGGCGAACGGGTTGGCGACGCTGGTGGCGACCTGGGTGCGCGCGTTGACCACGGCGTCGAGGCCGGGGATCACCGCCGAGCCGCCGGCGAGCAGGATGTGGTCGATGCTGTGGTACTGGGTCGAGGTGAAGAAAAACTGCAGTGCGCGCTGCACTTCCATGGACAGGTTCTCCATGAACGGGCGCAGCACCTCGGCCTCGAAGTCGTCCGGCAGCCCGCCCGAGCGCTTGGCGTTCTCGGCCTCGTCCGGGCTCATGCCGTAGCGGGTGGCGATGTCCGTGGTGAGCTGGTTGCCGCCGAAAGCCTGCTCGCGCGTGTAGATCGACTGGTCGTTTCGCAGCACCGTCACGTTCATGACGTTGGCGCCGATGTCCACCACCGCGACGTTCTGGTCCTTGCCGCCGCTCGGCAGGCTCTGCACCACCAGGCCGAGCGCCGCCTGCTGCGCGAAGGACTCCACGTCCATCACGAGCGCCTTGAGACCCGCGGACTCGGCCACCGCCACGCGGTCCTCGACCTTCTCCTTGCGCGTCGCCGCGATCAGGACTTCCTGCTCTTCCGGGCTGTTCGGCGCCGGGCCGAGCGAGTGGAAATCGAGGTTCACCTCGTCGAGCGCGAACGGGATGTACTGGTTCGCCTCGCTCTCGACCTGCATCTCGAGCTCTTCCTCGCGCAGGCCCGCGCCGAGCACGATCTTCTTCGAGATCACCGCACCCGTCGGCACGGCCATGGCGACGTGCTTGGTGCGGGTCGCCAGGCGCTTGTGCGCGCGGCGCACCGCTTCGGTCACGGCTTCGAGATTGTTGATATTGCCGTCGACGACGGCGTCGCGCGGCAGCGGCTCGATGGCGTAGCGCTCGACGCGGTAGGCGGATTTGCCGGCGTCGACGATCTCGAGCATCTTCACCGAGGAGGAGCTGATGTCGAGTCCAAAGAGCGGCGGCGCCTTCGGCTTGAAGAGGTCGAATTCCATTCGGGGTAGATTCCCTTGGTTTCCCGTCGCTTTTGGTTTATTTTCGGTTTTTCTTTTTTCTTACCGATGCTTAGGACCGATAAGTAGAATTTGCGTTAAACGATAGCAACAAGCCCCGCAGGTGTCTAGTCAATTTTCCACAAGGCGAAGGGGGTATCATGCTCGAGGTACAGCGTTCGGCGACAAGACCGGCAATGGCGATTAACCCTTGAAGTGGCTTAGATTTCTTGCCTTCCCGCTGCTCCTGGCGGGCGGCTTTTTGGCGACCTGCGTGTTGCTGTTGGCACTCACCATCGCGCTCGCCTATCCCAACCTGCCTTCGCTGCAGGCGCTGACCGAGTACCAGCCGAAGATTCCGCTACGCATCTACACCGCCGAGGGCGTTCAGATCGGCGAATTCGGCGAGGAGCGGCGCGCCGTGGTGGCGATCGGCGAGGTCCCCGACGCGCTGAAGAACGCGATCATCTCCGCCGAGGACGAGCGCTTCTACGAGCACGCCGGGATCGACTACATCGGCGTGCTGCGCGCCGCCTACATGAACCTCATTTCCGGCGGGCGCCGCCAGGGGGCGAGCACCATCACGATGCAGGTGGCGCGGAACTTCTTTCTCTCCTCGGAAAAGACCCTCACCCGCAAGCTCTACGAGGCGCTGCTCGCGTTCAAGATCGAGCACAGCCTGTCCAAGGAGCAGATCCTCGAGCTCTACGTCAACCAGATCTACCTGGGCCAGCGCGCCTACGGGTTCGGCGCTGCTTCGCAGATCTACTTCGGCAAGTCGCTCGACAAGCTGACCCTGGCCGAGACTGCGATGCTCGCGGGGTTGCCGAAAGCGCCCTCGCTCTACAACCCGATCGCCAACCCGCAGCGCGCCAAGCAGCGCCAGCACTACGTGCTGCGTCGGATGGCCGAGCTCGGCCACATCACGGCCGCGCAATACGAAGAGGCAACTCAAGCGCCCGTCAGGCCCAAGAGGGAAGTGAACGAGTACTCCGTGCACGCGGAGTACGCCGCCGAGATGGTGCGCCAGGCGATCGCCGAGCACTATCCGGACGAGGTGTACAGCCACGGTTTCCGCGTCTACACCACTATCCGGAAGGCCGACCAGGAAGCCGCGTACGCTTCGTTGCGCAAAGGCGTGATGGATTACGACCGGCGCAATGGCTACCGGGGCCCCGAAGGCTTTTCGGAGCTGCCGGCGAAGCCCGACGAGGACGACTACGAAGAAGCTTTAAACGAGCACCCCGACAACGACGATCTTCTCGCGGCCGTCGTCACCGCGGTCGACTCCAAGCAGATCGAAGCCGCTTTGCGCACCGGCGAGAAGGTCTCCATCGGCGGGGAATCGCTGCGCTTTGCCGCACGCGCGCTCGACTCCAAGACGACGCCGCAGAAGCGCATCCGCCGCGGCTCGATCATTCGGGTGCAGCGCGAGTCGCCAGCCAAGCCCTGGCAGATCGTGCAGCTGCCCGAGGTGGAGTCGGCCTTCATCTCGCTCGACCCGCAGGACGGCGCGGTGCGCGCGCTCGTCGGCGGCTTCGACTTCAACCGCAACAAGTTCAACCACGTCACCCAAGCCTGGCGCCAGCCGGGTTCCTCGTTCAAGCCCTTCATCTACTCGGCCTCGCTGGAAAAGGGCTTCACGCCGGCGACCGTGATTCCGGACGAGCCGGTGGTGCTCGAAGCCGAGCAGACCGGCAGCCAGCGCTGGGAGCCGAAGAACTTCGACGGCAAGTTCGAAGGCCCCATGCGCCTGCGCACCGCGCTCGCCAAGTCGAAGAACATGGTCTCGATCCGGATCCTCGAGGCGATCGGGCCCAAGTACGCGCAGGAGTACGTGACCCGCTTCGGCTTCGAGCCCGAGAAGCATCCCCCGTATCTCACGATGGCGCTCGGCGCGGGCTCGGTGACCGAGTGGCAGATGGCGCGCGCTTACGCCGTGTTCGCGAACGGCGGCTACCTCGTGCAGCCGTATTTCATCCTGAAGATCGTCGATGACCGCGGCACGCCGCTCGCGCTGGCGAAGCCCAAGCGTGCCGGTGACGAAAGCCTGCGCGTGCTCGATCCGCGCAATGCCTTCATCATGGACCACATGATGCAGGACGTGACGCGCTACGGCACCGCCGCGCGCGCTACGCGTCTCGGCCGCAACGACCTCGCGGGCAAGACCGGCACCACCAACGAATTCGTCGACGCCTGGTTTGCAGGCTACCAGCCGAACCTCGTCGGCATCGCCTGGATGGGATTCGACCAGCCGAAGAGCCTGGGCCGCAACATGACCGGCGCGGCGGTCGCGCTTCCGATCTGGATCGGCTACATGGAAAAGGCGCTGAAGGAGATCCCCGAGGCGCCGCGCACCGTCCCGGTCGGCGTCGTCAGCGTGCCGGTGATGGGCGTGCTGGGCGAAGGGCGCCTCGCGCCAGAATACTTCTATCAGGAAGCGGTCCCGCCGCCCGAGGTGCTCCAGCCTATCGTTCCCGTCCTTGCGCCCCCCGGTCCGTCGGAAACGCCGCCCTGAGCGGCAGCTAAGCCGACAGGATCACGCCGGTCCCGCTCTGGGCGGATACCAGCTTCGACAGGGCGGCGAAGAGCTCCGAGCCGTCGCGCGTGTCCCTCCACGCCGAGCCGTCCCAGCGGAAGTGAAAGCCGCCCGAGCGCGCGGCGACCCAGATCTCCCGTGCCGCGCCGTGCCGGTTCACGATGATCTTGGAGCCGTTGTCGAACTCGAGCTCGAGCACGCCGCCCTCCTTGAGCTCGACGTCCGCGTCGATCCCGCTCTCGTCCAGCGCGCGCTCGATCCTATTCAGGGCCTGGGCCGCAAGGGCTTCGAATTGGCGCTCATCCATGGTTTAACATGCGGATTTTATGCGCTTCCTTCCCGTGTTGGTCGCCTTGGCGCTGGCCGCGGCCGCATGCGGGCAGAAGGGCGTGCTGTACCTGCACGACAAGCCGCCACCGGGCGTGAAGCCGGCAAAGCCGCCGCCGCCAAAGCCGGTTCCCTATCCCGACGGCGAGATCGAAGAGAAGAAGTAGCCCTGTGAGCTATGCCTACCGCGAGGGCGTTCTGCACGCCGAGGAGGTGCCGCTCGAGGACATCGCGCGCCGCTTCGGCACGCCCTGCTACGTGTACTCGCGCGCGGCGATCGAGTCCGCGTACGGCGAGTTCGCGCGCGCGCTGCGCGGCAGGGAGTCGCTCGTCTGCTATTCGGTCAAGGCGAACTCCAACCTCGCGGTGCTCTCGCTGCTCGCGCGCCTCGGCGCGGGCTTCGACATAGTCTCGGGCGGCGAGCTCGCGCGCGTGCTCGCCGCCGGCGGCGATCCCGGCAAGACGCTGTTCTCGGGCGTGGGCAAGAGCGAGCGCGAGATCCAGTTCGCGCTCGAAAAGGGCATCCGCTGCATCAACGTGGAGTCCGAAGCCGAGCTTGCGCGCGTTGACCGCGTGGCGCACGCCCTCGGCCGGCGCGCCCCGATCGCACTGCGGGTCAATCCCGACATCGATCCCAAGACCCATCCGTACATTTCCACCGGCCTGCGCGAGAGCAAGTTCGGCGTCGCCCACGGCGAGGCCGAGCGCCTCTACCAGCGCGCCGCGAGCCTGAAGGCCATCGAAGTCGTGGGAATCGGCTGCCACATCGGCTCGCTCCTTACCGAAGCCGGGCCGTTCGTCGCCGCGGCGGAGCGCCTTGTCGTATTGGTCGAACGATTGGAAAGGCTCGGCATCCAACTGCGGCACATCGACGTGGGAGGCGGTATCGGCATCCGCTATAGGGACGAAACGCCCGAGCCCGTCGCCGCCTTCGTCGCGGGCGCGCTGGCGGCGCTCGGCGCTCGCCGCGAAACTGTCGTGTTCGATCCGGGCCGTTCCATCGTGGGGAACGCCGGAGCTCTGCTCACGCGGGTGGAGTACGTGAAGCCCGGGTTCCTCGTGGTCGACGCAGCCATGAACGACCTCATCCGGCCTGCTCTGTACGGCGCTTGGCACGACGTCCGGCCGCTGCGGGAATCCGCGCCCGGCGAGACTGTTTACGACATTGTCGGCCCGGTGTGCGAGAGTGCCGACTTTCTAGCCAAGGGCCGACGCCTCGCCGCCGTTGAGGGTGATTTGCTCGCGGTGCTTTCCGCCGGCGCCTACGGAATGTCCATGAGCTCCAATTACAATTCGCGCCCCCGCGCGGCGGAGGTCCTGGTCGACGGCTCGAGCGCGCATTTGGTGCGTCGCCGCGAATCCGTGGACGACTTGATTGCTCACGAGCGCATTCCGGCATGACAATCGTCGGTTCATGACCGCCTCCAGCCGCCGCCGAGTGTTCGCCCTTGCAGTAGTGGTCGCGGTCGCCGCGGCGGTGGGGCTTGGGAGCTACCTCATCGTCGCCGACGGCAGGACGGCGAAGAGCGCCAAGGAGGGCGGCAAGGGCAAGGGTGGCGGCGCAGCCGTGCCGGTGACCGTCGCGCGCGTGCTGCAGGAAACGGTGCCGGTACGAATCGCCGCGATCGGCAACGTCGAGGCGTTCTCCACCGTGCAGGTCAAGGCGCGCGTCGACGGCCAGATCACTGACGTCAACATGCGCGAAGGCGCAGCGGTGAAGAAGGGCGAGGTCCTGTTCCGTATCGATCAGCGCCCCTACGAAGCCGCGCTGCGCCAGGCCGAGGCGAACGCCTTGCGCGACACCGCGGCGCGCGACCATGCGCGCTCGCAGGAGACCCGCTACCAGGAGCTGCTCGAGAAGAACTTCATCTCCAAGGACGCCTACGCGCAGATCCGAACCAACGCGGCCACCGCGGAGGCGACCGCCAAGGCGAGCCAGGCCGCGCTCGAGAATGCGCGCCTCAACCTCGAGTACTGCACCATCCGCTCGCCGCTCGACGGCTACGTCGGCCGGGTGCTGCTCCAGGCGGGAAACATGGTGCGAGCGAACGACGCCAACCCGCTGCTGGTGATCAACCAGGTCCGGCCGATCTACGTCAACTTCGCCGTGCCGGAACAGAACCTGTCCGAGGTGCGCCAATACATGGCTAAAGGGCCGCTCGCGGTGGAGGCGATGATGCCCGAGACGCAGCAGCTGCGGCCGAGCGGGCGCCTCATCTTCATCGACAACGCGGTCGACCCGAGCACCGGCACCATCCGCATGCGCGCGCAGTTCGACAACGCGGACGCCGCGCTGTGGCCGGGGCAGTTCGTCAACGTCAGCATGCGTCTCTACGAGCAGGCCGACGCGCTGGTCATTCCCTCCACCGCGGTGCAGACCGGTCCCGACGGCCAGTACGTCTACGTGGTCAACTCTGAAATGGTCGCCGATCTGCGCCGCATCGCCGTGCAGCGCACCGACGGCGAGCGCACCATCGTCGCCAAGGGCCTCGCCAAGGACGAGCTGGTGGTCGTGCGGGGTCAGTTGCGCCTCGGACCGAAGACAAGGGTTCAGCCCGCCAAGCCCGGGTCGGAAGCCTCGTGAACTTCTGCGAACCCTTCGTCCGGCGGCCGGTCATGACGGTCCTGGTGATGGCCGGGATCCTGATCTTCGGGCTCGCCGCCTACCGGCTGTTGCCGGTCTCGACGCTGCCCAACGTCGACTTTCCGACCATCCAGGTCACCGCCGAGCTGCCCGGCGCGAGCCCGGAAACCATGGCCTCGGCGGTCGCCACCGTGCTCGAGCGCCAGTTCTCGACCATCGCCGGCATCGACGAGATGACCTCGGTGAGCGGCCAGGGGACCAGCCGGGTAACGATCCAGTTCGCGCTCGACCGCGACATCGACGCCGCCGCGCAGGACGTGAACTCCGCGATCGCCTCTGCGGCCCGCCAGCTTCCTGCGACCATGCCCGCGCCGCCCTCGTTTCGCAAAGTGAACCCGGCGGACTTCGCCATCTACTACCTCGCGCTCACCTCGAGCGCGCTGCCGCTCTCCACGGTCAACGAATACGCCGAGACCTACCTGGCGCAGCGCATCTCCACGATCAACGGCGTGGCGCAGGTGCAGGTGTTCGGCCAGCAGAAGTACGCGGTGCGGGTGCAGGTCGACCCCAACGCGCTCGCCGCGCGCGGCGTCGGCATCAACGAGGTCGAGCAGGCGGTGGCGCAGGCGAACGTCAACCTGCCCACCGGAACCCTGTACGGCAAGGACCGCATGTTCGCGGTGCAGGCCACCGGCCAGCTGCAGGACGCCCAGGCGTTCCGGCCGATCATCGTCACCTATCGCAACGGCTCGCCGATCCGCCTGCAGGAGCTCGGCCGCATCGTCGACGGGGTGCAGAACGACAAGGTGGCGGCCTCGTTCAAGGGCAAGCGCGGCATCGTGCTCGCGATCCAGCGCCAGCCCGGCACCAACACCATCGAAGTGGTCGACTCCATCAAGAGCCTGCTCCCGACCTTCCGCGCCGAGGTGCCGCCGGCGATCGACATCGAGACGCTGTTCGACCGCACGGTCACGATCCGCGCCTCGGTCAACGAGGTGCAGTTCACGCTCTACCTCGCGCTTGCGCTGGTCGTGATGGTGATCTTTCTCTTCCTGCGCAACATCCCGGCCACTATCATCCCGTCGATCGCGCTGCCGATGTCGATCATCGGCACCTTCGCGGTGATGTATCTCTTCGGCTACAGCCTGGACAACATCTCGCTCATGGCGCTCACGCTTTGCGTGGGCTTCGTGGTGGACGACGCCATCGTGATGCTCGAGAACATCACGCGCCACATCGAGATGGGCAAGAGCGTGCTGCAGGCCACCCTCGACGGCTCGCGCGAGATCGTGTTCACCATCATCTCGATGACCATCTCGCTTGCCGCGGTTTTCATCCCGGTTCTCTTCATGGGCGGCATCCTCGGGCGCCTGCTGCACGAGTTCGCCGTGACCATCATGGCCGCGGTGCTCATCTCCGGCTTCGTCTCGCTGACGCTCACGCCGATGATGTGCAGCCGCATCCTCAAGCCGCACCGCGCCGAGGCGCGGCACGGGCGCCTCTACTGGGCGTTCGAGCGCGGCTTCGACGCCTGGCGCAACGCCTACGACGTGTCGCTGCGCTGGACGCTGCGCCACCAGCGCCTGGTGCTGCTGGCTTTCCTGTGCGTGTGCGTGGTGACCGGCGTGCTGTTCGCGCGCGCACCGAAGGGCTTCCTGCCGAGCGAGGATTCGGGGCAGCTCTTCTGCTCGGTCGAAGGGCCGCAGGACATCTCCTTCGACGCGATGATGGAGCTGCAGCAGCAGGTCGCCTCCATCATCGGCGCCGACCCGAACGTCGAGGCGGCGATGTCGTTCGTCGGCGCAAGCGGCTCCTCGGCCTCGCTCAACGTCGGGCGCATCACCATCACTCTGAAGCCGTTCGGCCAGAGAAAGCCCGCCGACCAGGTGGTGCGCGAGCTGCGGCCGAAGGTGGCCAACGTGCTCGGCGCCAAGGTGTTCATCCAGAACGTGCCGGCGATCCGCATCGGCGGCAACCTCACCAAGAGCCCGTACCAGTACGTGGTGCGCAGCGCGAACAGCGACGAGCTCTACACCTGGGCACCGCTCATCGAGCAGAAGCTGCGCACGCTGCCCGGCGTGATCGACGTGACGAGCGACCTGCAGATCACGCGGCCCGAGGTGACGGTCGAGATCCAGCGCGAGAAGGCTTCCGCCCTTGGCGTTTCGGCCCAGCAGATCGAGATGGCGCTCAACAACGCCTACGGCGCGCGCCAGGTCTCGACCATCTACACCGCAACCAATCAGTACTGGGTGATCCTCGAGCTGGCGCAGCGCTACCAGACCGACCCGTCGGTGCTGCCGATGCTCTACGTGCGCTCCACCAGCGGCGCGCTGGTTCCGCTGAGCGCGGTCGCCACGCTGAAGTACGGCGTCGGACCGTCGCAGGTGACGCACGTCGGCCAGCTCACCGCGGTGACCCTGTCGTTCGACCTGCGGCAGGGCGTCGCGCTGTCGGAAGCGATCGCGCAGGTCCAGGCCGCGACGCGCCAAATGCAGCTTCCGGCGACGCTGACCGGCAGCTTCTCGGGGACGGCGCAGGCCTATCAGAGCTCGCTGCAGGGCATGGGCATCCTGCTGGTCCTGTCGATCCTCGTCATCTACCTGGTGCTGGGAATCCTCTACGAGAGCTTCATCCATCCGCTCACCATCCTCTCCGGCCTGCCCACGGCGGGCCTGGGCGCGCTGCTCACGCTGATGGCGTTCGGCATCGAGCTCAACATGTACGCCTTCGTCGGCATCATCATGCTGGTCGGCATCGTGAAGAAGAACGCGATCATGATGATCGACTTCGCCATCGAGGCACAGCGCAACAAGGGCATGGCGGCGCACGAGGCCATCCACAGGGCCGGGATCACGCGCTTCCGGCCGATCATGATGACCACCATGGCGGCGCTGATGGGAAGCCTGCCGATCGCCATCGGCTTCGGCGCCGGCGGCGGCGCGCGCATGCCGCTCGGCCTCGCCGTGGTCGGGGGCCTCCTGCTGTCGCAGGTGCTCACCCTCTACATCACGCCGGTGATCTACCTCTATTTCGAGCGGCTGCAGGCCTGGCTCTCCAGGAGCAACCAACCCGAGGCCCGCCCAGGTGCCGCTCAGCCAAGAAGCACGTAGCCTCGCGGTGTTCTGCGACTTCGAGAACATCGCGCTCGGCGTGCGCGAGGCGAAGTACGCCCAGTTCGACATGGAGAAGGTGCTCGAGCGCCTGCTCGCCAAGGGCTCGATCGTGGTGAAGAAGGCCTACTGCGACTGGGAGCGCTACAAGGAGTTCAAGGCCACCATGCACGCGGCGTCCTTCGAGCTGATCGAGATCCCGCACGTGCGCCAGTCGGGCAAGAACTCGGCCGACATCCGCATGGTGGTCGACGCGCTCGACCTCTGCTACACCAAGGGGCACGTGGACACGTTCGTCATCGTGAGCGGCGACTCGGACTTCTCGCCGCTGGTGTCCAAGCTGCGCGAGAACGCGAAGCTCGTGATCGGCGTGGGGGTGAAGAACTCGAGCTCGGACCTCCTGATCAACAACTGCGACGAGTTCATCTACTACGACGACCTGGTGCGCGCCGACGAGCAGAAGCGCCGCGCGGCGAAGAAGCGCCGCGAATCGGCGGTGGGCACCGGCGAAGACAAGGACAAGAAGCAGGAAGGCTTCGACCTGCTGGTCGAGACTCTGAACGCGCTCATCGCCGAGCGCGGCGAGGGCGAGCGCATCTGGGGCTCGATGGTGAAGCAGGCGCTCAAGCGCCGCAAGCCCGGCTTCAACGAATCCTACTATGGCTTCCGCAGCTTCTCGGAGCTCCTCGAGGAAGCCGAGAAGAAGTCGCTCATCAAGCTTGAGCCGGACGAGAAGTCGGGCGGCCACATCCTCCGCCCGGCCCACTAAGACCGAGCTCGCCGCCGCGGCGGGGAAGGGCATTCGCGACGTCGTCGCGCCCGCGTTGAAGGTGCTTTTCGTCGGCATCAATCCCGGCCTGTACTCGGCGGCGACCGGCCACCACTTCGCGCGCCCGGGCAACCGGTTCTGGCCTGCGCTGCATCGCTCCGGTTTCACCAATCGGCAGCTGCACCCCTCCGAGCAGGTCGAGCTGCTGAAGGCCGGCTACGGCATCACGAACCTCGTCAATCGCGGTACCGCCACCGCCGATGAGCTGGCTCCTGCGGAATTCGTCGCTGGACGAAAACGCCTGGCGGCCAAGGTCCGGCGCTACCGCCCGAAGACCCTCGCGTTTCTCGGCGTCGGCGCCTACTGCCACGCTTTTCTTGTCAAGGAGGCCCGGATCGGGCCCCAGGGGAAGAACTTCGAAGGCGCCGAGGTCTGGGTGCTACCCAATCCGAGCGGCCTGAACGCGAACTATCAGCTTCCCGACCTCGTCAAACTGTTTCGGTCCTTGAGAGATTCGAGTCGGGAGCAAGCATGGCCACCAAGCTCGACAAGCCGCTGAAGCGCGAGATCGAGGTCGCAGGCAAGCCCTACATGCTGACGATCGCGCCCGAGGGGCTGAAGCTCGTGCCGAAGGGCAAGCGTAAAGGCCAGGAACTCAGCTGGGATGCGCTCGTGAGCGGCGAAGCGGCGCTCGCTGCCGCGCTCAATGCTTCGCTCCAGCGCTAGGACGACGCTTCACGACTAGCGCCACGACTGCGGTCGCCGCAACCAGTTCAAGCGCGTCGAGAACCGTGTCGCACTCGCTGCACCAGCGCACGATCGCGCGCCACAGGTCCATTTGCGCCGCGACCGTGGCGAGATCCTGGAGATCCAAGAAAGACATCGCCATGGCGCAACGCATCAAACGTGCCAGTCCCTAAACCATTGATTTCCCGCAGACCGACGCTTCAAGAGCTCACCGTGGCGGTGCGCACCGCTATCAGCGCGCACCGCGCAAGTGCCGCCGTCAGTAGGTCTTGTACGGCAGGAACTTGCCCGAGAGCTCGACGCGGACGCGGTCGCCTTTCTCATTCGCCTCGCGTGCGATGTCCATCGAGAAATCGATGGCGCTCATGATGCCGTCGCCGAACTCCTCGTGGATCAGCTCCTTGATCGTGGTTCCGTAGACGTTGACGATCTCGTACCAGCGGTAGATCAGAGGATCGGTCGGTATCGCCGCGGGCAGCGAACCCTTGTAAGGCACCGTCTGCAGGAGCAGCACTGCTTCCTCGGGCAGGTCGAACAGCCGCGCCACGGTCTCCGCCTGCTTCTTCGTCATCTGCATCTGGCCCAGGCACGCGGCAGTGGTCCACTCCTTGGACTGGCCGACCTTTTGCGCAACCGCGGCCCACTTCATACCCTTCTTCAGCCTGCGGAACGCGATGAGGTCGGTTACGTCCTCGCGCTTCATCGGCTTCATCAATGCGGTGATGTCGGGATCGCGTTTCACGTGCTTCTCCTAACCCTGCGTGGACGACTACGGATTCAGCTGCTGGTAGACGGTGTTGGCGACCTTCAGGAGCTCGTCCTTGCTGATGTCGCCGGACGAGAGCGCGTAGCCCATCTTGCGATCGACCCAGTAGAACACGCGCACTCGGCCTTCTTCGGCGTAGCGGAAGGCGGTCTCGCGGTTGCCGGCGACCTCGGTGCGTACGTATAGCGTGATGCGCGCGCCCTTTTGTGTTTGATACATGAAGTTCGCGACCGGGATGGGGTCGCCCGGAAGGAGGCGCCCGCCCACCAGGCTGTAGCCGACCTCGTCGAGCTGCGGCACGCGCAACGGCACGCCGAGGCGCTTCGAGAGCCAGGCCACGAGGTGCGCTTCCTGGTCGGCGCCGACCTCGACCGGATGGCGGACTTCGGGCGAATAGGTTGCGTGGGCGATCGCTGCGCGGCGCGCCATCGCCACGCCCACATCGGATGCAGACGCAGCGGTCGGCCGCGACTCGTGGAACTCCCAGCCGGACAGGGTCCCGATCAGGAGGCCGACGAGCATCCAGCACGCGGCGAACGCGAAACGCCTCCATTGAACCCGCTTGCGCACGAAGCGCGAGGGGAGCGTCTCGGCCATGACCGGGTCGTAGATTCCGCGCAGCTCCTTGGCAAGCTTGCGATAGTCGGCGATGCGCTCCGCCTCTTCCGGACGGGTCGCGAGCCACGCTTCGACCGCCATGCGGCGCTTGGGCTCGAGCCTGCCGTCGGCGTACGCCTGGAGCTCGCTTTCGGTAATGGGCGCGTCGCTCATTTCACCAGTTTCAGTTTCGCCGCCGCGGCCGACTGGCCGAGCATCATCGTGCGCAGCTTTTCCCGCGCGCGCGACAGCCGTGACATCACTGTGCCGATCGGCACGTCGAGCGTGCGCGCAACCTCCTCGTAGCTCATCTCCTCGAGCGTCACAAGCAGCAGCACCGCGCGCTGCTCCGCCGGAAGCCGTGAGATGGACCGGTCGAGATCGCGCACCAGGAGGGCGTCGCCCTGTGCCGGACGCTGCGCGAGCTCCGGCATCTCGTCGTCGATGAGATCGGTTGGGCGCGCCGCGCGCACGCGGTTTACATGGACGTTGTGCATGACCGTGAAGAGCCACGCCCGCAGATCGGTCCCGCGACGATAAAGGTGGAGCTTCGCCCAGGCCCGCTCGAGCGTGTCCTGCACCAGGTCGTCGGCCGTGGCTCGGTCACCCACGAGCGCCCGGGCGTAGCGTCGTAGCCGCGGGATCAGGTCGACTAGGCGCTGGGCTTCGTTCATAGCGGGAACAGGGGTCGGAAGGACCCTATTCCACGCTATTTCGGCTCGTCCGGCAATGGTGGGAGCGAGCGCAGGTAGGCGACCACCGCGTCGAGGTCGGCCGGCGTAAGCTGGCTCGTGGTATTGCGCACGACCTCGGCCATCGACTCGGCGGCGACGTCTCCGTCCGGGGTCATGCCGGTCTGGAGAAAGTCCTTCACTTCCGCGTCGCTCTTCTTTTTCAGGCGTGTGGGCGTGAGGTTGGGTGCGCTGGTTCCCTCGCCCAGCTTGGCGCCGGCGAGATGCCGGTTGCGCTTCATCCCGCCGAGGAAATTGCGCGGGGTATGGCACTCGCCGCAGTGGCCGAGCGCGTTGACGAGATAGCTGCCCCGGTTCAGCACCGCGCTCGCCGACGGATCGGGCGTGAACGCGCCCGGATTGAAAAAGAGGAGCTTCCAAACCCACACCAGCCAGCGCCAGCCGAAGGGGAATTTCAGGTTGTGCGGCTCGCTCTGGCGGCTGCTCGCCGGCAGGCTGCGCAAATAGGCCCAAAGGTCGCGCAGGTCCTGGTCGTTGATGCGCGTGAACGAGGGATACGGAAACGCCGGAAAGTAATGCGCCCCGTCGGGCCTGCGGCCTTCGCGCAGCGCGCGAACGAAATCCTGCTCGGTCCAGCGCCCGATTCCCGCCTGCGGATGGGGCGTGATGTTGGGCCCGTAGAAGGTGCCGAAGGGCGTCTTGAGCGCCCTGCCTCCGGCGAAGGGCTGGGCGTTGTCGCGCTCCTCGGTATGGCACCCGACGCAGCCCGCCGCCTTCGAAAGGTACTGCCCGCGCTGGGCGTCGCCTTGCTGCGCGAGCGCAGCCCAAGCGGAGCCAAGAAGCAAAAGCCCCGCCGCAGCGGGGCCCAGGATGCGCAGCAAACCGCTACTGTTTTTCGCGGAAGTTGTCGTGGCAGTTCGCGCAGGCCTTGCCGACCGCGCCGATCTGCGCCTTGATGGCACCCTCGTCGCCGCCCTTCGAGACCTGCTGCAGCTTGCCGACCTCCGATTCGAACCGCTCGATTGCCTCCTTCACCTTGCCTGGCTGCTCCCAGATGGCCGGCAGGGCGCGCGTCTTCACGTCCTTGATCCCCTTGGTGCTCGCGTCGAAGCCATCCCAAGGCATCTGCGCCAAGGCGTGCAGGTAGTCGGCATTGCGCTGGACGATCTTGGCGTCGAACGGGACCTTGCCCTGCGCCATGCCGCCGAGCGGGCCAAAGTACTTTCCAATCAAGGTCATGGCCGACTGGCGCTGTTTCACCAGGATCTCCGGCTTGACCTGCGCGAGAGCCGCGCCTCCGACGGCGCCCAGCGACACGACTACTGCTACTGCAATCAACCTTTTCTGCACGGTGTTCTCCTGAGAGGGTTTCCGGGGGGACCGATCGGCTAACACGGCGAGCGGTCGATTATTTCCGGCTAACGCAGCCCCGCCGCGTACTGCGCTACCGCCTGAATCTCGCGCTCCGTCATGCGTGCTGCCACGCCGCGCATGACGCCATTCGCGTCATTGGAGCGCGCGCCGTCCTTGAACCCCTTGAGTTGCGCGGCGACGTATTCGGCGAACTGGCCGGCGAGCCGCGGGTACTGCGCGGGAATCCCGGCCCCTGCCGGGCCGTGGCAACCCGCGCACGCCGGAACGCTGCTCGCGACGATGCCGCCGCGCCAGATCTTCTGGCCGAGCGCGGCGAGGTCCTTGTCGGCCGCGCTCGCAGGCCGCAGCTTCTGGCCCGAGTAGTATGCGGCGAGGCTCTGGATGTCGTCGTCGGAAAGGTTGGCCGCCATGGGCGTCATGATCGCGCTCTCGCGCGCGGGCTTCTTTCCGGGCTGAGCCTTGAAATCGCCGAGCTGCTTATGCAGGTACTCCTCGAACTGGCCCGCGATCTTGGGGTTGGTCGCCGCCACGCTGTTGCCGTCAGCGGCATGGCAAGCCGCGCAGACCTGGCCCGCGATGCGCTGTCCTCGCGCGGCGTTCTGCGCCGCCGCCGTACCCACGACAACGGAAAGCGCGCTGAGCGCGAGCAGGCGAAGCATCCCCGGGGCTCCCTGGTACCGATGGAAAGGCGCGATTTTATTAGAATTCCCGCCTCCCCGGAGCCATGAAAGCGTTCTTGCAAGCGCAGTTTCTCGCCTCCAGCGCCGGCCCCGCCGACATGCCGCCGCCGGGTCCGCCCGAGCTCGCCTTCGCCGGACGCTCGAATGTCGGCAAGTCGAGCGCGATCAACGCGCTGACCGGGCGCAAACGCCTTGCTTTCACGAGCAAGACTCCCGGACGCACGCAGACCATCAACTTCTTCGAGCTCGGAGCAGGCGCGCGCCTGGTGGACCTTCCGGGCTACGGGTACGCGAAGGTGCCGCACGCGGTGCGCGCTGGTTGGCGCACGCTCGTCGGCTCCTACGTCCGTTCGCGCGCCACGCTGGCGGGCGTGGTGCTCGTCATGGACGCGCGCCATCCGCTCACCGAGCTCGATCTGCAGCTGGTCGAGTTTCTTGGCGACGTGCGCCTGCTTGCGCTGCTTTCGAAGGCTGACAAGCTCCCGCGCGCGGCGCAGGCGAAGACCCTGTCCGCGGTCAGCGCGGCGATGAAAGCGGAAGTCAGGCTTTTCTCGAGCCTGACGCGACAGGGTGTCGACGAATGCCGCGACCTGCTGGAGCGCTGGCTCGACTCGCCCGCCCGCTCCGGCAGATCGCTGGAATAAAAAACCCCCGGTAAAGGGGAATAAACCGGGGGTAAAAACGCCTTAACCTTTGGATTAAGGCACCCGCTCAGGGAGGAGAAGCGGGAGACGATTGCGTCGTCTGAAGGTAAGATGCCTCCCTCCGCGGAAAAGTTCCCACGGAAAAACTTCCGAAAAATCAGCCCAGTGAAGATCTACGGTGAATTCCCGGCGGTGCGCATGCGGCGCATGCGGCGCGACGACTTCTCACGTCGCCTCATGCGCGAGCACGCGCTCAGCACCGATGACCTGATCTATCCGGTGTTCGTCATTGACGGCAAAGCCCGTACCGAGGAAGTGGCCTCTATGCCCGGTGTCGAGCGATTCACCGTCGACAAGCTGCTGCCGGTCGCGGAACAGTGTTTGAAACTGGAGATTCCGGTTCTGGCGCTGTTTCCGGCGATCGAGCAGAAGCTGAAGACCGCCAACGGACGCGAGGCGTTCAATCCCAAGGGGCTCGTGCCGCGCGCCGTCGCGGCGCTCAAGAAGCGCTTTCCCGAGCTCGGCGTAATGACCGACGTCGCGCTCGATCCGTACACATCGCACGGGCAGGACGGCGTGATCGACGCTTCGGGCTACATCCAGAACGACGTGACGCTCGACGCGCTCGTACGCCAGGCGACGACGCAGGCCGCGGCGGGCGTCGACATCGTCGCGCCCTCGGACATGATGGACGGCCGCATCGGCCGCATCCGTGCCGCGCTCGAGAAGGCGGGCCACATCCACACGCGCATCATGGCGTACTCGGCGAAGTACGCCTCCGGCTTCTACGGCCCGTTTCGCGAGGCCGTCCGCTCGGCGAAGAATCTCGGCAAGAGCGACAAGAAGACCTACCAGATGGATCCGGCCAACTCGGACGAAGCACTGTGGGAAGTGGGGCTCGATCTGGCCGAAGGCGCCGACATGGTGATGGTCAAGCCGGGACTTCCTTACCTCGACATCGTCCGGCGAGTGAAGGATGAGTTCAAGGCGCCGACCTACGTGTACCAGGTGTCGGGCGAGTATTCGATGCTGCGGGGAGCGGTCGACAAAGGCTGGCTGCCCGAGTCTTGCGTGCTCGAAGCGCTGCTCGCTTTCAAGCGAGCCGGCGCCGACGGCATCCTCACGTACTTCGCGATGGATGCGGCCAAAGCCCTGCGGCGTGCGTAGCGCGCTTCTATTGCTGTCGTGGTTCATGGCCGCGGCGGCGCTTGCCGCCTATCCGGAAAAGCCGATTCGCTTCGTCATTCCGTCGGCGGCCGGCGGCTCGCCCGACGTCCTGATGCGGGTGATGACGCAGCAGCTTTCCACGCAGATCGGCGTGCCGTTCGTCGTCGAGAACAAGCCGGGCGCCTCGTTCACCCTCGGCACGATGGACGTGGTGAGGGCCGCCCCCGACGGCTACACGCTCGGCTACGGCAACATCGTTTCGCTCGCCATCAACCGCTCGCTCCTGGAGAAAGTGCCCTACGACGTGGAGAAGGATCTGACGCTGGTGTCGAACTGCGTGCGCGTGTTCAACCTCCTCGCGGTCAACAACAAGCTGCCGGTCCGGTCGCTCCAGGAGCTGATCGACTACGCGAAGAAGAATCCCGGCCGCCTGGTGATGGCCTCGGGCGGCAACGGCACCACAGGCCACCTCGGGGGCGAGCTGTTCAAGGCGATGACCGGGACGTTCATCCTGCACGTGCCCTATCGCGGCAGCCCGCAGGCGATCAACGACCTCATTGCAGGCGAAGTCCATCTCATGTTCGACAACATTTCGTCGATCGGCCCGCACGCGCGCGCCGGCCGGGTG